>CEUX01003974.1_pt1 | contig 23481 bp, 28 predicted proteins | sample 531361 | NCBI WGS metagenome assembly CEUX01 (sample SAMEA2622736, study PRJEB7988) | marine metagenome | isolation source: saline water (ENVO:00002010), including
CGACTGACCATCTTTAATATTAGGGTTTCGTCGCAGAAGAGTTGCGCCGTCTTTTTTAGATGCAGATATTGTGTTTCTTGAGCCATCTACAAATATGCTTTTTGCGCCCTCGTTAAAAGACATACCAAGCACAGTTGGCTGTGTGCCACGCAATTGCTCTAGTTGAAGAAGAGACTGTTGAAGCTGAGCTTGACTCATTTGGCCAATACGAGCCATGTTTACCGCAGCCTGAATAGCATTACTTATTGCGTTCGTATTCGTTACAGCAATGTTTGAGTAAGAGGTGATTCCCCGAAGTTGAATCTCCTGCTCTAGCTTGGCTGTATCGTTTAAAGCCTGGATAAGCTGCAGCCTAGCGAGACGTTCACCCTCCGGGGTAAGCCCTGTGCCTACAGGTGTTCCACGGCCAGCATAGTACGCACCAATAGGGTTTGCTCCGCGATAAGGCTCTGCGCCTCCTTGATCTCCATTAGCCATTTCTTATTGCCCCCAAACCTTTTTTCTGCGCTCATCGGCTTCTTGTTTGCTTTTCTCAACATCTTGACCCATTGTGTCACGACGTTGTTTGCCTGCTTCACCAAACAGTTTTGCAAGGTCTTCATCTTTTGCAACGCTTCTTAAACCACCAACAAGATTTTGATCACGCATTGCTCGAAGCTTATTCATTTCAGTTTCTTCTTGCTTAGCAACATCAGCAAGTTGTTCACGCTTACCCAACTCAGCCTGAGCTAATCCAGAAAGTGTTGTTGCATAGCGCTGCTGTGCTTTTTTAATCGCCCGGCGCTTAATGTCTTCCCTTGCGCCGCTGCCGCCAACAGTACCCCTGGTTCCCTCAAGGGCGTCTATCTCACGCTCTACTGCTTCTGCCTGCATGTTTGCGTCTGCAAGCATCTTATCGGTAACAACCTCTCTCTCAAGCTGCCTTTTTCGCCTTTGCAATTGCTTTTTATACTTATTGACCTGTGCCTGAGTCATTGCCGCTTGAAGACCAATCAAGCCAAGGTCTGTGGCACCAGTGATAATGCCAGCAGTTTTCTGGCCCCTTGTCATATATTTTGGTCTTTGCTGATACTTAGCAAACTCATCTGCCGTCATCTGCACATTTACGTTTGGAGTTGTGGCCATACAAGCCTCCTAAAGTCGAGTAACAATGCTCTGTGTAGTCAACCTATAGTAACACTTATTACTTAGTCTGATTCTGTCCGAATAACCTCATCAGCCAAAACAACTTCTGTCGGGCTGTATGGGTCAGGGGCCCTGCCGCTTCGAGCGTCTGGAGATGAATCACCCATATCCAATGGGGTCCATATAGAGTCTTCTCCGCCCGAAAGACCTCCCAACCCAAGCCCTACTCGTGGGCTGGTTACTTGATATTCCGGCGTTAGTATGGTGAGGTCTTCGGAATCGTCGTCACCGTCGAGTGGAAGGACGGGCATATCTGGCGGCAGAGTAAGTATCGCACCGTCATCATCATACCCAAAAGTATCTTCTGCCGTGCCTCCGATATCCATCCACCACCATCTTGGGGTGAAGGCCCCTTCCGAAGAATAGCTTGGAGCCTTCATGCATACCAGGCTAATAGATCCGCATTTATGTTGAAGCTTATTTGGAGAAGCCTCGCTTTCAGATGGAAGTAAGCCCGAATATATTGGTAGTAAACCCTGAACAAACAACTCAACCTTATGATATCCCTTATCTAACCAGACAAGCTTAGTTCTGTTTTGCCACCTCCACCGGTACTCTTTCGGAAGTGCCTGGATTGGCCCAGAGTCATATCGTTTAGAACACGGAGCAGTGGATACCATTGTAGGAATCTTTTGGTCATCAACATACAAGTGATGTACGAACCGGTTTCCTTTGTATTTATGCGTATTATCTATACCTTCACGCACATCAGATTCTTTTTTAAGACCCTCACCACAAAAGAATCCCTGGTAACTAATGTATGTAATTGACGGGTAGGGAACAAAAACGTTTGCCGACAATGAGTATGACCCAACAAAGTATCTTTTTGGGCTTATATTCTCATCGTTTCTTAGCTTTACCGGATCCTGGTCAAACTGTGCTTCGTGATACCTATCTGGAAAATTAAATCCATAAAAATAACCACGAGCAAAGGTTCCAATTTTAAAGCACTCGGAAGTCAGATCACCCGCAGCTTCTGGTGAAAAATTATTCTTACTCAAGCCGCCGTTTAGTGTCTCAAAAGTATCGTTTCTATCGGCATCATCTGTGCCGACAAATGCGTCAAATTCTGTTGGATTATATAAACCGTACTCGTATATTTTAGCCGGGTCTGCAGTTTCACCAAGCTCTAAAGATCCGATTGTTTCCCTAAACCTACTCATTGATCAAAGCCCTATAAAGTTGTTTCGCAAGCTAATCGTTAGGTCTTCGTTAGGGGGGCTATAATTAAAGGCGACAAAACTACAGTTTCCGTTGTCAATCCTTACAGGCTGACCACCACTATAGGTGTACTTACCAAGCATATCTACCTCATCTACTCGCTCATCGCTTGGGGGAAGCCCATCCCAACGATCAATACCCGCCATAGTAGCCCAACCAAAAGAAGCATCCGAATCAAGCTCCATATTAGCGGTAAAGCGCACTCCACTCATCCTACAAAGGCGCTCTATCATTTCATTATTCACCTGAATAACGTCCTGGTATGAATGAATATCATTAATTGTTGGTGCATTTAGACTTGTTTTTGGATTGTAAGAGGCTGCACTACATCCAATCATATGTCTTGGTGACCACTTTAAAACAAATGGTGCGTCTGGATTTGGCTTTAAAAAGTAAATTATAGAGGACCAAAGACGGCAACCACCCTCCCAGCGCCTCCAGCGATTTTTACCTTTTGAGTCCCATTCCCCATCACCATCTGATGGAAAAGTGGTTGCATACTTTAATTCAAAATTACAATTGAATAGTAGTGCAAAGTCTCTACCATTATTTGCAATTTTAAACAGATCATGCCCAAATTTATCAGCATAGGCTGTAAAGATAAACGACCCGGCTGTCCAGTCGTCTGTTGTGGCCCTATCTAAAGACCCCTCAACGGCATCTGGATACCCACTACGAAGACGCTCTGCGTAATGCTTGCTGCTGCCGCAAGGAACTAAGTGCCAATGTCTTCTTGTTCGCTGTATAACAACAGAATCAAGAAAATCTCTTGTTGCATGTGAAAAGCTGTTTGGGGTCGCGGCCATTGAAGATGTACCCTCCCAGCCCCAAGGAGACTCAAAGTCTGGACCAACAACGGAACTGCCCCAATAGTAGTCCCCAACAGACATTGGCCTATACTTAGAGAGACCGCCATCCACAACGCCAACATCACCGCCCGTTCCGCAAACCAAAGTACTGTCACCGGATGAAAAATCTCTGGCAGAAAAGATTACAGAATCAACCATGTGCTCTGGACCAAACGTACCCCTAGAGATGTGGTCTTGCTCAATAGCGTTTCCTCTTTCGGAAGCATCTTTTTGAAAACCTACAATATCATCAAAAACTTTTGACACAGCTATCCCCCAAGCTTTTGTCCGCGCGGAAAACGAATAATATTAAGCCTAGCATTAACCATGACTACACCATGATTTGGGCCATTAAGCCCCTCACCAGGAGAACTCAGTATTTCATTTGTTCTATAGTAATAGTCTGAGTCGGTTTCGTTTGCTGGGCCTTGACCGGCAACAGGGGCAACAAGGTGCTGTCCTGCACCAAGCATATGAACAGAGTTGCTAGAGCTTACTATTGCCTTTTGTCTTGATCCATTACCCCAAACCATCTCTGGACCATTGGTAGAATCATTGGTTCCGCAACCAGACCCCTCAGTAACTGAACCGTCAACGCGAACACCAAATTTCATTCTTGGCTGAACGTGATCAGCAAACCAGTACTGTCCACGTTTCCAATGATCACTCTCATTCTTAGAAGATAGGCGATAAGCAAAGAACGAGTAACCAACTAAAACAAGCTCAGCAGTATTTGAGGTCCACTCAATATTTAGTTCTCCATTCCAAACATCATGCCAGCCTCTAAGATATGGAATGTACCAAGGGGCAAGGCCATCATCGAGGCTTAAAGACCCCGCCATGATATTTCTGGCCTCCATGTTTCCCTTAGTGTCAAGATACCCTGCACGTTGACGCTGCTCTACGATTACACCAGAACCATTCTTTGCAATGCTATCGTAGTTAAGTCCACTTTGTTGAGAAGAAACCCACTGCCAAGAAGTTGTGTCTTCTATGATATTTTTTGCTTCGGTATACTCTTTTTTAAGGCGATTACGATCAATGCTTTCATCGTAAAAAATACCGAATGGTTTATATATTGGCATATATCACTCGTCTACAATTCGGATGCTGCTATGGGTCATTCGACCGCCACCAAAAGTAACTTCCTTTTCTCCACCTATCGCCGGAGACCTGGATGTCGGGTTGCTCGACTCTGGACCATAAGCATCAATACTAATTAAACAGTGATCTTCTTCGACTGACCCGATTATCGCAAGAGAAAAAACAGTGTTTGAAGGAAGATCCAAAGCAACTCTGTGGGTGAATGGTCGAGTATTCCTGTAATCAGCTTCTTCATAACCATTCAAACTAGACCAAGCTGAGCTTTCGGTAAAGGACTCTGGATTTGAGAAGTATAACTCCTCAAAATTTACAGAAGTAAAGCCGGTTTGTTCGTCTATCGGCTTATCAGCACCTGTTTCCCAATCAGAAAAAGCATATAGTCTGCCTATATTGTTTCCACGTTCTTCCATCGTAAAGACAGAATCTGCTGTCCTGTGTGTGCTATGAAAATCAGGACCAAAATCGGAAAAACTTTGCCACCCTGTCATGTAAATAGACTTTGTGTCCTGAGTGTACGATGGCTGGGCTGGGTGGCCCCTCTGATAAACAAGAATGTTTGGAGACCATTGGGGGGTTGAGTCTTCTGGTTTGTTAGCAATAAGGGTAAACCCTTTAAATGTTTCAACCGCTGTTGGTCTGACATCTTTCCTAAGTCTCCAACCACGATTCCTATAGTCCCAAACAAATTGAAGGTTTGGCACGGTTGAGTCTTCGTACGGCAAACAAAAAACAACTTCTTTATTTTCTTTTGTTATCCAAGAAACACCAAATCGTTCCCTATCTTTATTGATCAAATCAAGGCGATTTCTAATCGGAGAGCCGACATCAATTACACCATTGGTGTCCTTGCCCCACATCCAAAACGTCCCATTTCCGTACCATAGAACGTAACCATCCGGTGTTGATTGGCAGAGGTTTGGACCAGCACAGCCGGCAACAGTACTAAGAGACCCAAAAGACCAACCAGACGTACCGGGCTGCTCATAAGAATCAGACACATAATGTGTAGCCGTTTCCTTAAACACAAGAAGCGTTTGCTTTCCATTTATGTTTGAAGAGTATGAGCCAGTAATTGGTCCAGTTTCAGGAAAAACATCTCTCCAACTATTATGCATAAAGCTTTCTGGAATAGAGCCTGTAACGGTCCCCTGCTCGCTCCACCAAACTCTTGATGGGTGATCTTCTGTTCGCATAACAAACATAGAACCACCAAAAAACTTCATAAAATAAAAGCCAGGCGGAGCACTTCTCCTGTCCTCCCAAACCCTACCAAGCTCAGAATCTGGAATATCATCCATGTACTCTGTAGCGTTGTTGTTTGGAATGCGGTGCAAAAATCTCAACTCACCAGTATCTCCACTAGGAAGAGACGTAAGATTTGCTGTTCTAAGCAAGATTCGAGCAACGGTTCCTTGCGGTCCACGCGGTATGTCATTCACCCAAAAACGCCTACGCAAAAACCCAAGACCCCACCTACTTCGGCCTGATTCTGGATTAGAGACATGGAATTCGATTGTTACGCGAGAACTTCTAATAGACGTTTCTGAATAAGATCCATCTTCATTTTCAAACGCAACAGCATAATACCAAAGACCAGACTCAATGCCTCCAGAGGTAACAGCCTCACCCGTATCAGTTACTGTAGTCAAATCATAATTTAGAGTTCCTATCCGGCCACCATCACTAAAACCGCCACCGTTAGCCCAGCCACCATCGCCAAGGTCTCTATTGGATGCTGGCCCCAACACATGGGGTGCAGAAGGGGGGGAGTTGTAGCCAAACTGCCTAATCTTATTACCATCCCAAACGTATGATCCACCACCATCACAATAAGTAAAGTATATTCTGTTCCCAACAGTCTCCATTTGGGCGGGAAACATCGGTGTTGATTGTGGGCTTACGGTAACAAGAGTTCGCTCATGTATGTTGTTTCCAGTAAGAGGAATGGAAATGTCTTTTACAGTTCTTGACCGAAACAAGTACTGCGGTTTAAGCCCGTTGCCTATTTCACCGGTATAGGCAAGAAACAGGTGCGACTCTCCTGACGAAACATCCTCTAAGGTAATTTCCGTATAGGCATAGCGCTCGTCTGATCCGCGCGGTGTCTGATAACCAGGAGCCCTAAAGGAAGGTGAGAACCTTAATGGTCCGTGGGCCGTAAGAATTAAAAGCTCTGGAGACTCACCATTCATCTCCATAAACTTCATTCCATAAACATTCTCAAATGCTAGAGAATAATTATATTCAGAATCTTTGTTCCACGCCTTCGGTATCAAAGGCATGTTTACGCTTCTGGTAGATAGGAAACCCTCTTTTGTCGCCGTATAGTTATAAATAAGGTGAGCTAGGGAACCATCCGAAACAGGAAGCTCTGCCATAACCTTGGCAAAACCAATGGTTTTTCCTTTATAGTCGGGCCAAGACATTAAGTAATATCCGTAATTTTCTTATTAACTGATAGGCTGCCACCACGAATACCGAGGCCATCAGAAAACGATGGCTTTTCGTGACCAGAAAAAGAATACATACGCTTGAGCTTTTGAAGCTCAATTAGGTGAGCGTCATAGTAAGTACTTTTTCTTTTTAGGTCTCCATCCCGATCGCCAACAAGGTATGAGCAAGCCAATTCAATAATACATGGATAGCACTCAGGAGGAATCCTTGGTGTGTCCGTATCATAGTTTAAGGTTGGTGGACGACGAAGAACAGAGAGAAGGAACGTATCTTCTTGTGTTGGTCTTTTATTGAACCTAATGTGATAGTGACCCATAAAATCTTTTAGTTGATACCGACGATCTACAGGGTCATATTCTCCACGATCAACAATTTCTGTTTCGTGACCATCTACGCACCTCCAAAGGTAGTAAATCCCATCGTCTTCATGGTTGTCCCCGTGAATGCTCCTTCCGCTTTTATCTGTAGAGAACCTTGCTCGAAAAATCCATTTTTCAAGTCCAGAGCAATTGTATGATGGCGCCCTATGGTCGTGACTAAAACCATACAAATAGTCAACGTTTGGTGTTTCAATAGTTATTGCTTCACCATTCTCGGGTGGAGAGAGAACACCTAATTCGCCCCACACAGGCCAATTAGTAGAAACTAGATCCGATGGTTTTGATGGAGCAGAGATGTACCATGGCCGAGCAACTGAGTTTAGATACAGGCTATTAGCTATCATGCGACCTGACGCATCATTTGGGTCATTATATAAAATAGGTACGGGCTCTTTATCGTAAAGATCGCTTGATGGGTCATCAACCCTAGGTGGCGCTGTGTAAGCAAAATCGGCTGCTGTATAAATGTTATCATAACCGGGAGTTAATGCTCTATCTTTTTCATTCCAATGCCCCCAAACATGACAAACAATATATCTGAATGATCCTGCTGGACCATAGTTTGGCATTTCGCGGGGTGTATCTGGGTTTTCCGCATACGCCTCGTGCCCCCAATAGCGCCACTCAACCGGTGTTCCGGGGGTGTGCAGATCCTGGGGTTTGCTCGGCCGTTTTTTAACAACAGATGGTTTGTAGTGTGGAGCCTCTAACTGAAAAAACGACCCACGAGAATAGTGAGTTATGGTCCCGGTTTCTTGCCAACTACCAAGCTTGAGCCGATCCATTTCATCACCAAAAACAGACTCCATAAGCTCTACAGGGTTATCTTCTGGATTTTTAATTACGCGCCTAATTGACTGTATATCTGCATCGTAAGGATATTCATATTCGAAAATTGTTACGGCTTGCCCTAAATCATCGCGCGCCCAAGCCGCTCCCGCGACACTTGCGACCCCATCAATCCCGCCAGCACGGACTGGTCCAGGGTGGGGCTCACGGAGAATAATTTTCCATTTCCAGGCTTTACTTTGATCTTCTTCCGTAACCAGAACGTGTTTAACACTCGCAACCCTGCGTTGAACGCGAGAGCCGCCTAGGGTTTTCCACTCAATCCAACGTCCATTATAGACCCGATCTCCAGACCCATAGAGGCTAAAGCTGTCGTATCCTTCCTTACTGTTATCAACCCAAAGAACTTTACGATCCCTGCTGTCGCGATGGACATAAACATTTAGTTCTTTTCTCGCATGAATGTGCATCTCTTCCCTGAGCAATACTTCCGGTATCTCACCCCAAAGCTGACGAAGACATTGATTGATAATGTTATTTAAGCGGTTTGTACCTGTTGCGCCCCGCTCTGGATAGCCAGTCTTTACGCGGATCGCCTCTCTAAGATCAGCTAGGTTCATATCCAACCTCTATAAAAAAGAATCCCCTAAGAGCATACCACTCTTAAGGGATCTTAGCAGGCAGTAAATTAATACTACATAAGTCCGGAAAGTCGAATAGTTCCGGTAGGTTCTGCTGAAATATCAATAATGTTTGGCGAAACACCAATGATAGTGTGCTCAATAGTGGTGACAGCGGTGTCGTCAACCTTTCCAGCAGAGCCGACTGTTGAAAGCAGCGAGTTCGCAGCAGTATCAGCGTTAGCCGTTACTTTACAGTCGCCAGCGCAACAAACCCAACCGTAACTTCCGTCAGCGATTGCATTTTGAGTAACACCAGCAACAGTAGCTGCGGGTGCTGCAGCACCAGAAAGAGCGCAGTTAACGCTAGAGCCAGAAATAAATACAACTACAAGATTAGCAGCAATAGAAGAACCACTAGTGTTCTTTACCATTCGGTAATACTGCTTTCCGTATGTTTCGTGAATGTGCTCCCGAATTTCACCAGTAACACCAAGAGCGCTAGTTGATGTATCCGAAGGAGTACTAAGATAAACCTTATCAGGTACAGGCATGAGGAATCTCCAAGGTGAGTAGCCCCTCCGAAGAGGGGCTGGAAGGTGGATTAAGAGGCAGTAGCCGCAACAGAAGCACTGTTAATGCAACCGTTAGCCATCAGGTTTGTGACAGCAAGCTGCACTTCGAGGATGATGTAACCAACATCGGCATCTACGTTTGAGGTTTCCAAGTGATCGGAAAACTTCGTTACGCGGAAATCGTTGTTTGCGTTGACCCAATACTCGATTGTGTTGGGGTTCAGCATGTAAACACCATTAGCGATAGAAGCGCCACCAGTTACAGCAAGCGTACTTGCTGTCATCCAACGGTTTGCGTGGTACTGAACACCATTCATCATGTGTACAGTTGGAAGAGCTTTTCCTGACGAAATATCAGAAACGCTGTACGTAAGACCAGGACCGGTAGAGGTGAGAGACCCACGAACTTCATCACCAATGTCAACGTGATCAGCAATACCGCAGATAGCAAGAGCAATACCCTCTTCATCTTCGGCATAAGAATCAGCAGTGATCTTTAGCTTTTGTGCAGCATCAAGAAAGTTTGACCCAGGAGTACCGACATCAAACTGGTTGAACCAGTTATCAACAAAGTTGGTGGTATCGTTAACCCGAGTTTCGTTCAGGTATGCCAAAGCATCAGAAGCTTGCTCTGCGGGGGTACGCCAAGCAAGAGCGCCATTTGCAAAACCAGATGCAGTACCAGTTGTGCGTCCACCGTTAAGTGTTCCAAGACCACCAAGAGTAGTCATGTTACCGAGATAGATTTGACGAGACACATCGTTACGAAGCGCCTGCATAGCAGCGTTTGATTCGTCTTGAACAAAACGCTTTACCTCTTCCTTGCTGCTCATGCGGTCACGATCAATGTGCGGAAGAATGACGGGCTTAATGTACTTAGCCCAATCACCAGTCATTGCACTGAGCGTTTCACGCTTAGAGAGTGGAACGGAAAGGTTTGTCTCGTTAATTTCAGTAACATCCGAGTGTCCTGACTTAACGCGAACAACCCGAACCTGAGTTCCGCCTGAGCGCTTGACCTGCATTCGGCTTTGGAGAGCCTTGAGAAGCGGATCGCGATTATAGAAACTGACGACGGACTTCTTAACGACATCCGGCACCGTGAGTGTTGCATACTCTAGAAGAGCCATTGTTTAGTCTCCAACTTAGGTTTATCTGTCCAAGAGGTGTGAGTGACGGTCCAAAACTTCGCCCCAATCCAACTCATCAACACTACGAACAGGAGCGCTTGTTGCGATCCGACCATCAGCAATGACGGCCTGTTTTTTAGCGTTTGGGCTAGAGGTTTCTTGGGATTTATTTTGTTCAGTTTGAATACTATCACGTTTATTTTCTTTTGTAGCGTTTAGATTAACTCCTGCACGCCACAGTGCATAATCATATGCATTATTTATACGATCAAGCACGGTATCCCCATCATGCCGCTCATATAAACGCTCAAGCTCTTTAGAAAAAAGCTGGCGAGCATTATCGGGAATAGATGAAAATTCTGGATGTGTAATACTAAACGCTTGCCAAGCTGTATTAATAATATCTTGAGACATTGTATCAATAAACTCATTCTGTTCATCAATACGTGTTTCAAGAGGCTTTACATCGAAGCCTGACGATTCCATTGCCTCGATCAACTCAGAAAATTCTTTACGTGTTGTCTCATAAGACTCTTTTTCAGCCTTCATAGCTGAAACTTCTTGAGCAGCCAGCCTCAAGATTGGCTCAACATGAGACCGAATATCACCGGAAAGAGAGTCTAAATCAACATCAGCAAGAGAACTGTACTCAATTGGCTCAACAGGCTTTTGTTCTACGGTTTCTTCAAGTGCCTCGACAGGGTTTTCGTCTGCTGCCTCAACAGCAGGCTCTTCTGTGGCTGCGACAGCAGCGTCATCAGAGTCTTCTGTTCCAACAACATCTGTAGTGCTTTCCTGTTGTGCTTCAATTTGTGTTTCAGGTTGTGATTGCTCCTGCAGGGACGGGCTCTGGCCCTCCTCCAGCGGCAATTGTTCCTGCTGATTCGACGGGGATTGTTCCATTTGAGATTCCACTTACAAACTCCATTAAGTCGTTGTCATTATTTAGGTTGTATAGTCCAGGTGCAAGCATATCAGACACCGATTGAAGGACAGCAATAAGGTCGGGGGTTAATTCACTTGTTGCATTGTCAAGGTAACCAGCCTCAACAAGAACAGACGTTGCTCCTTGAATAAGGTCCGGTGAAAGCATATCCAATGGTACATCTGGATTCATAATTGGAGACACAGCAACATCAGGCATCTCCTCTTCAAGCTCTTCTGGAGCACCCATTGGGGGGCCAGCCGGAATAGTCTCGTTTCCACCAGTAGCCAATAGATCACTAAGCTTCTGGCTTTCAGACATCACCATGGCTTCAAGTTCTTCAAGGGGCATGTTTGCAAGTTCTTCTGCTGTAGGTGCGGGCATTATAAAATCCTATTTTGTAGACCGTAGCGGTGCGGTAGCTTTTTGAGATATATCAATTTTACCTGATCTGGCCGCTTTTTCAGTAGCATCACAAGTAGACTTCCACTTGGAGTACTTCATATCGGACCATCCAGTAGTAGACTGCATTTCTTTTTTGGTCACATGATCTGCACAACCTGTAAATCCACCTTTATTTGCAGCCTCACCCATTTCGTACAGTTCCTGCACGCTCTCTTCACGATAATCTGCATATCGTTGAGAATCGTGAGGTATTCGTGTCATACCATTAGCTTCTTCAAATTGTTTGATCTGCTTATAGCTTTTCATTTCACGACCAAACGTTTGACTATACTCTTCAAGTCCTTCAAATACTGGACCCACATGCCTAAAGCGATTTACTTGAAGCTTATTCGCATCTTCTCCACAAAAGTGGCAATCAACAACGTCTTCGATCTTGCTTCTGGACATAAAGATTTCTTCAAATCTATTGTCACATGAATCACATTCATACATAAAAATGGGCATTACTCTTCTCCCATCCCACCAAACTGACGCTCAACCAATGTTTTAAGGTCTTGGTAGTACTTGCCAGCATCTGTTTCGGGATCGCGCTCTGTCCAAGCATCCAGAAGACTTTGCAAATCAGACTGTAGGTCTGACGGGCCCTCATCACCAGCCTCTTCTGCATACTCGCTATATGGATCATAGGACTCCTTGGAAAAGAAGTCCATGTCAGCCATGTCCTTACAGGCAGACTCATCACCAGCAAGCTTTTCAGCGAACTGCTCTGGAGCCATATTGCCCATCATTCCTTTAGGCGCCTCGATAATAAGAATCGAAAGAGACTCTTTGTCTCCTCCATGAGCTTTTTTTGCCAAATCGTGAAAATCAATCATGGGTTCCTCTTAGCTTTCTATCATTCCAGGCATACCCATCATTGGGTTTGCGCCCATTGCTGCTAAATCTTCTATTGCAGAAGCCTCATCCACCAACTCTTCTTCTTCTGCTACAGGAGCATCTTCTTTTACCAAAGACGGGCGGAAGCCGAACGAATCTACAATCTCTCTTGCAAGCTCACTTTGGTCGATCGCTTCTGACATTGGACCAGCGGAAGACAGATATTGAATCAACTCAATAAGGTGAGAGCGTCTGGTAATACGGTCTTCCATAAGTGGGCTGAACGGCAGCAACCTAAACTTGGGAGACTTATCAACAACCTCTCGCGCAAACGTATTTGCATCAACATCGTTTTGAACAAGCTCAGAAATACGTTCCACATTAACTCCGGACACATCTTTATGGATAAGTGCCCACTTAAATGAGTCCAAAGCTTTTCGGAACATTGTAGTAACTACGCGAACAACTTTTCTAGACCGAATTGATAGCCTTCCCTCAATTGCGGATCGAATCATATTGGCTTCTGCAGCAGTACGAATATTCTTTACTTGGCCTTGCTGATAGTCCGCCATGCCAGGCAACCAACGAATAGAGTCTACTGACTGGCCAAGGTGCTGATTAAAGTCAAATGTTGTCGGCATCTCAGGGCTAACAAAAATGTGTTGGTCTATGGTCCCATCTGGTGGACCTTGGACCAGTGTTGGCTCCCAAGTTCTTGCGTTTTTGAATCGTGCAAACTCATCGTCGGATCTAAATAGCTTGGCATCAATCATCATTCGACGAGGAAGGCGGGCGACGACTTCTCTGCGAGCGCTTACCAACTCATTAATATCCCTTTGGATTGGAGCCACCAATGACACATCAGAAATGCCCCGAATACGACCAATGCCAGGATGAAAGACAAGTACTTCGTATGGTCTTCCATAAGGGATTTCAGACTCCATAAGCACTTGTTTGGTGTCAGGATGAATGTGGTAAAGCTTGTTGTGCTTAAAATCCCAAAACTCAACAAGAGAAACATATTCTTTTAGACCAGCTTCTCTAAGTTTAATCTCAGCCTCATCCTTCATTTGCTGGTAAACAAGGCTTCGTGGATACGTGTCACCCTTAATGGTTTTCTTTGGTTGAGAATAAACACCACTTTTAATTCTAGATTTTAGGTCTTCAACATGAATGACAAAGCGTTCAAAACACCACATGGCATCTTCAACACGTTTTGCGTTGGGATCAAAGTGAACCTCCCAAGGCAGCTTTGTTCTCCAGATTGGTCGTCCAAGGTCAGAAGACCACATCACCTTAATTACGCTCATATCAAAAATAAGAGCGTGAAGAATCAACTCGCGCAAACTCTCATCAAGAGAGTCTTCTTCCGCAAAAAAGTTTAGGGCTGCAGCTATTCTTTTTCCTGAGTACGTTGGGTCTTGCGCTCTTGACGGAACTTTATACGACTCTTGCCTTTGATCCAGCGCTTCCACTTGCGGAAGATCCATAGCAAGAGACGACGCAATCGTATCAATAATAGGAAAAACCTCGTTTTGAATAGCGTTATAATGACGCGCCGTGTCTTGTGCTGTACCAACAGAATACCCATCACCCATCCAAAACTCACCACGATAGTACGCGAGATTTCGGATTAGTTCTTCTGCTCTATTCTTCTGAAAATTCTCCTCTGTCTGAGTAATGAGGGTAGAGATTTTTATAATCTCCTTTTCTTCCGAAGAAATCTGCTCCAAATCTGACAATGCGTTCATCGGTGGGTTCCCCATGGGCTATTTGAATCTATAGCAGATGCGCGATCAATTTTGTTCATTAACCGCTTCCAGTTTTTATTGGCTATATCACGATCACTCATTTTTCGATTCTCCCATTTTGCACCTATCTCAATACGCCAACCCCACGCGGCACCAGCCATAGCTGCCGCAAGGTCATAGTGGCCGCCAGATGCGTCACGAGAAAGCTTATCCCATTGTCCTCTATAATTAATTAATTGTCTAATGCACCTCTGCGAGTGCATCACAAGAGACCCATCATCAATAATCTCTTGAAGAAAACTAATCGCTTGCGCCTTACTTTTAGCTGTTGAGTACCATCCAGGTATTCGAGTGCTGCTGCCTTTATAGTTGCTGCTTGCTTTGCGGTGGTAGACATTCCGGCAACCGCTTGCCAACAAATGAGACAAAACGGCCTCACCTACACCATTGGCCTCAATGTATATCCGAGCATCATTGTATTTCTTAGACCACTCCATAAGGTAGTTGGACATCTTAAATGCTTCACTATGTCCCAAGTATTCGGCAACCTGTTCACAGTTGTCTACGTCAATTATCTGAACACCGAACATATCTCTAGACGCCCAAGAACCAGCCGGGTCGCAGAATATAAGGTATCTATTCTTCTCCTTTGGAGGAACAAACTCCACATACGGCTCTGTTTCGACATTGAGCCCGGTTCCTTTGTCGATTAGCTGCAAGGCGTCCATTAATCTTTTTGTATTGAATATGGACTCACCGGCAAGAACCCAGCAGTCAAGCTCATTGACCGGATACTCAGCCCTGAACTTTTCGATATTATTCCGACACTTTTGCAGCCCCTCTGTTTGCATCCAAAATGCTTGTGCTGCAGTTATGTGGTTTTCGTCTGCATACTCACGGATAAGAGCATCGGGCTTCCATCCTGGCGGTGGCTGAACAGAGTACTCATTTACCATTGTCCACGGAACAAAAACCTTCATCCACTTACTGTGTGGGTTCTCAGAATCCATACACAATTCGTGAAGCTGATCTCCATGATACCGTGGCGTTGACTCTGCAATAACAAAACCACCATCACCAGGAACAGCGTTTAGTGCAGAGGTCCACGCCTCTGGTCCAGCAACCTCAGACCAAGCAGAAATCTCTGTAGCCATAAGAACCTGTACAGTTTCACCACGCAGGGGCTCTTCATCCTTTACAGAAGCAACAACCATTCTGCTATCAAGACCAGGGAACTCCAAAGTACGCTTTAGTCCTGTGGTTTTCTTTGGCTTTAACTGTGCCGGCATGTGTCTATGAAACCGGACAGCCATCTCGGATAGATTCTGCGCCATCTGTTTTTTGTGCGCCAAAAGACCAACACGACAACCTTTTCTGAACATCGCGTGCTGTGTAGCAACACAAGTAAAGAATGTACTGCTACCCTCTTGTCGCGGCTTTACATGAACAAGCCATTTTCTGTCCGCATAGCACTGCTGCACAGCCGCAGCTAAAATCTTTTGGTGATCCCAAAGCTGAAAAGGAACAAGAGCGCCGCTCTTTGCTCTGATTTTATTTAAGTGACAGTACTTTTCTGGATCCCAAAACCCCTCCTCATGCGGGAGGAGTATTCTAGAGCCGTTGCTCACTTAACCCCACCATTAAAAACATTGAATGGGCCGTTAGATGTAAGTGTCTCCACCATGTTTGTTTCTTTAGCGGCCGGATTCTTTGGCTGAGAGTACCGCTTTTTGTCTGAAAGCGTTTGCCGAGAAACGGTTACAATGGAAATCATTGCGTCTACATCCTTCTTTTCCAACATCCCCATCCGGTAGTTTTTCAATAGATCCTCGCACACATGAAGGATTCCTTGATAAGATTGGAGTGAAAACCGAGGATCAATCGTTGGCTTTTTATCATCTTCCATAGTTAGTCCTATACTTGTAACTCTATGTTACAGGTCATATAAGTAATGTACCAAATAAATACCACAGTTTTTTGTTTGGTCTTTTAATCAAAACAAGAGGTTTCCATGCCCCCAGCTAAAAAGACGACAGCAACAAAAACCAAAACCGTTGTTGTGAAAAAAGATCCTGTAGCAGACATCACTCCAGAGCCAGTAAAGCAGGTAAAGCGTCCTGGTCGTCCGCCAAAAGTAAAGACGTACTCATTTACAGCTTATATAAACAACGCTCCTCTAGAGTTTTCTTTTGAAAACCAAAACGAGTTTAACACAGCGTTTGTTCAGGTTTGCAACAAGCCGTTCAGCGGTCGCCCAGCAAAGATTACTTGCGGTGGAAAAGAGTATTTCATCGGCAAGGTAGACTACGTGGTTCGCGATGCCTGAAAAGAAGCCATACTCAAGAGCAAAAAACATACAGTCTGCGAGCGGGACTGCGCCTAGCTATAAGGGCGATGAGCTAAAAGCATCTCGTCGCGCCAAAACGACTAGAGACATTCTTGGTGGGGTTGGTATTGCTCTTGGGGCGCTTGCTATTGGCCTCACAGCCGGTGGCGCAGCGCCGGTTGTGACGGGCTTAGCATCTCTTGGTAGCGGTGCTGCTGGCATGGGTGCCAGCGGCGCCGCCGCCAAAAAGGGTCAAATTGACCAGTACCTAGCGTCTCCGCCAAACCCAACTGGTTCATCTAGGAGTTATTAGGCGCAACGATGCCAGTCCCTTTGCTTCAAGGATGTCATTCGGAGTGGGGAGTAACGACCCCGACAACCCGCACGGGATGTTCTGCCTACAAGAGATAGGGGCCAATAAGGTTTCGTATCTGCCTTTCCTCATCTGCCAATTCCAAACCGAGGCGGGTTTCGTAGCTGTCCATAGATAGTTGCCTAGATCCGGCTTCACCCGCTTGTTCCTTAATATCAGATATTTGCTTCTTTGCGTCTTCCAGATCATCGAGTCTCTGTAAGAGTTTGGTTTTTTGATCAGCAGTGAGAGTAGCTGGGTCCATACGTCTAACAACATCGCTAGGGCCAACAATATCGAATATGCTGTCGTCAACCTCACCGATTTGGTTGAGCGACTTCCGACTACCTGGTGCTTCACCCTTGCCGCTTAAACGAGTAGCCGATGCTTCCGGTTTTAGATTACTTAAAGCATCGCTAAGAGACTTATCTACAGCAGCTTGTTTTTGTACAAGCTGATTACGCGGCGTAATCAGTTTCTTTGTCCACTGCCTATGCTTTATTCGGTCACCACCAATACGTTTGATGACCTCTTCTTTTAGAAGCTCCTTAGTAGCATACGTTCTGGCGTAAGCCTCATCAATAGAATCAAGTGCATCTGTTCCAGCAAGGTCTTCAGCAGGTGTATACCCTGGCGCTGGCCCCATTTCGCGTGTTCCTACTAGTTCTTGCGCCTTACCTGACCTAACAGAACGTTGGGGCCCCTTCCTTATTGCAGTGTTGGCTCGCCCAAGACTTTTATATGCCTCGGCAAGTTCATCATCGGACAGCTTTGCAACGTCATCTGAAAAACCCTTTAGAGCCAAGTGCTCCATATACGCATTAGGGTCTCCGGGTGCTCCTGATGTATGAGGGTCAACATCGTCAAGCTTAGAAACTAGCTTTGCTGCTGTGGGGTTTGTGATTGCGCCTTTAAGCATTGCAGCCGTAACAGGCAGAAGAACAGCAGCACCAGAGATAGCGGCACCGGTATAGTCACCTTCTGCAAGGTCCATTCCTCCAACACCAACATCTGCAGCGGCCTGACCAAGCTGACCAACTGGAGACATGGAGGCAACATTAAGACCAAAGTATCCAATATCCTTCATTGCTTCTACGTCACCTTCCGACGCCCTACGCAATAGATCCTTCATTTGGTCTGCTGGGTGCGCTGATTCAATACGTTCTTGCAGGCGCTCATCCTCTTCCAGCAAACGATCGTCAACACCTTCCTTCCATGCAGCCTCTTGTTCAGGGCCCATACCCATTGGTGCGCGGAAGCCTTTGTATTCTTCGCGTGACTTAAACTCTTTTGATGGCCCAGGCTCTTTAGCTGGCTCTACAATGGGTTCATATCCCTCGGCTTCTGGTGGCTTAGACTCTGGCGGGCTGACAATAGGGTCAAAGCCTTCGCTGCTAGGATCGGAAAGATCGGCCCATGCTGGCTTCTCCCAACCACCCAAGCTTTTCTCGGCAGGCCCCATAGCCTTTTCTTTTACTTCGGCAGGTAGGCGATCCAATGAATCCTGACCACCTCTAAGGGCCTTTTGAAACAACTCAAATGCTTCTTCTTCTTTCATTGTATTTCCTAGTACGAGCTAAAGTCTGAACCAACAAGGGTGCCCTCGGAATACTCCTTGGCAAGCTTCTTAATGTCTGCAGGCAGCTTATCATACTGCTCCTGACCCTTAGCCATAGCCTTCTGAACCATCTTAAATGCATCTTCTGGAGACACAGTGTCACTCTGTATGTCCTCAGTAGTAATGGCAATAGCGTCACTCGTTCCCGGCATTTTGATCCCCCTTTTCGGATAAACTCAAAACAAGTCTATCACCAAAATCATTTCCAGTATCACTAGCCTCATCAAGAACAGCAGTAACTCTTTCCTGTTCAGATACACAAGCATCGTACAAAGTCTCAATATTCTTCAACAGAATACCAGGAATCTCCATCTCGAATACTCGGGCCGCGTGAATCCAAGGCTCATTAAATGACCCCCGATACTGCAACTGCCTCATACGGGGCGACCACTTAAAATATATTTTATCTTTACCGTCAGGGTCCACATCTACAGCAATAGCTGTCTCACAATAAAAGCCGCTCTTTACAAACAAGCCCTCAAAGAACTGCACCAAACGCAAAACTTCTTTTGCTGACTCTTCGTAGCCCATCTGTCCCCCGAGTACTCTATATACTAGTACTACTTATATACTCTTCTATACTCTATTAAATAACTAGTACTCTACTGTACTAACTAGAGTTGTACTGCCGAGCCCAACCACCTCCCCTATGGTAATTACTAGAGCAAACTCATGCAAGACACACCAGATCAACTTGCTCTCGGTCCCACGAAAAAAAGTTCCAAATCAGATATTTTTTTGAAGAGAGGGGTATCTTTAGTATCGTGATACCTCCGGGGGGGGACGCCCCCAGGGGGGTGCATATGCGCCTGTGTGCTCGCGTACACCCGCACGTATACCCACACATACACACAATAGCCACGCGCCATTGTAATCCCACGTAGCTATGCTTAATCCATATTCAGCAGGGTATTGCATATCTCCAGTAATGGATGCTAACCCCATTCCACCCCCTATCCCTTTAGGGATACCCAAAACCCTCATGTGTGGCTTGTATGTGTACTCAGGTCATGTATGGGCCATGTGTGTGTCATGCTTGGGTCATGTGCAGGTCATGTGCAGGGATGCACGCGCATGATGCGAGGCCAAAACAAGTTTTTTTTTAGTTTTCTTAAGATCCCCTACGGGGATACTTAAAGGGTCGATTTTGGCTGAGTTCGGCTGGGTTCGGCTTGCAATCCGATTCCGGTCGTGTTCCATTGATTAGGCCAATCATGGCAAAATAACTCACGCCGCAAAGCCGGCGAACGGAGTACATCATGTCAGCAATCACACTCACACCGAACATGCTTCACTGTGTCCGCACTGGTCTTCCCTTGGGAAGAGTACCGGAGCAACTGGATACCGTAAACCAGGCCCTTACCTCCGGTAAGTACACGGCTGGTATGCATGTAGGACACATCCGTGCAAGCGACACGACCATCGAAGCGCTTAAGGCTAAAGGCGTATCTCTAAAGAGATACTATTGGGGCAAAAATGGCGCCAACAACACAGCGCGACGTATTGCGACACACAATGAAGCTACGCTTAACCAGCATGGCTTTACTGCTGACCCCGATACACGGACCAAAGGTCAGCTTCCTAACCGCCAATACGGTGTGTATGCAGCGCCACAACCGAAGGTTGTACAGCCTAACGAGGTTATTGACTTGCTCTCAGGTATGCCCATTGTGCCCGATGTAGACAAGTCTACATTGCAACCCGAGCCTGTAAAGCCTCCGGCTATTGTGATGCCAGAACCCCCTAAAGCTACGCTTCCAGTTCCCGAAGAGTATGCAATGAAGGGCTCATCCGGTTGGGCGACATATCGTAGCCGTGCAATGAGAGCCGGAATGGACAAGGCGGCTATTAGCGCAGCTTGGAAAGCTGGTAAGGATAGCATTGCGCAACCGAAGGTTGCGGAGGCTGCGCCAGTAGTCAAGGCACAGCCAAAGGCTGTACAGCCAAGCACAAATGCAGGTAACACAATCCGTGTAAATGCAGATGCATTGGCAGCTACGTTGCAAACGCTGGTAGATGCTCGCATCGTATCGAACGAGGGTACTGTATTCACGGTTCAATACGGTGCTTGAGTACATCGTAGATGTAATCAACATATGTGTAGTGCTCGCCATTGTAATGATGGCGGGCATCACACTTGTCTTCGACCTTTAAACCTCATGCAAAGCATGACAAGGAGCACACCATGGGCACATATGACCCACAATACGTACCGGGCCTAATAAATCGACAGCTATCGCTGATAGTCGAACAAGTTGAGCGTGGCATCCTCACACATAGTCAGGCCATGCACACAATGGCGCTAATACAGGACGGGGTATCCGAAGCGCTCGCTAATATACATACAAACCTTGAGGCCACTACTTTTACTGTAAAGGTGGATGAGTACCGCATAGAGGAACACAATACATGCGTAAAATGTAGTGGCAAGGGGCGTGTATGGCACACTGGATGCCTTGCCAAGGAATACGACGAGCCATGTATGTCGTGCGATGGGACTGGATTCAACCTCGATATGAGAGTGTATTGAATGTATAGGATGTATACCGGGTAAATGTATCCGGTGTACATACTCTGCAATCATGCAGCATAACAGACCGCAAAGCCGGTCAAAGGAAACATAATGGATATGCAATCAATACAACTTCTGGACTTCGCAAAGCGTCACTTTGACGATGACTTTGTGGGCACTAAAATAACTACATACACACCAGAGGAATGGATTAACATACTTAATCGTAATGAGTGTCGTGTTGCTACTGTATACGACACCAAACCCCTCTGTGTTTTAATAAATGTATTGGATGGGTTCGCACCATTCTGCAAGGTGCTTATATGCGAGAACTTCTCAGGATGTATGAGTGGTATGGCACGTATTACAGACAGCAATCGTGACCTATTGAATAAAGAATGGAGGGTACGTCGAGAGGGTGAGGACGAGTACCTGGCAACGTGGTTTAATGTAGATGATGTAGAGCCAGCAATAGCAACCTATCTACACGTTATTGTCTACAATAGAGAGCAGCTAAAGGCCGAGGGTATTGAACTTGCAGACGGCAAAGAGTGGGGCATTGTATCTATCAATGCCGAGCATGTTCCACATCCTGTGCCAATGCATCCAGAGACAATGCTTCGTAACCGTAAAGGCATTGAAGCTGGCGGTAACGGCTACCAGCATACTAATGATGAGATTGCAGAAGCTGAACAGTATCACAGCCGATGGGCAAACATAGGTGGTGAATAGAGATTGATTGTAAAGGGTATTGCATGGGGTTCATCGCTCCATGTAATACACTGTGCAATCAAGCACATAACCGCTCTCAAAGTAGAGCAAAGGCAATGATATGGACAACACGTCCAACACAATAAGCGTAAACACAGAACTCGAAGCCCTTGGTATAGTGGAGGCGCCCGATACACCGCCTGAACTATTGTCCGGTGGTATTATACTTGCTCGTGAGTCTATGCTGACGGGTCAGCGGCGCGAGCGCTATATTCCTGGGCTCACTATTGATATGCTTACGGCATGGAAATCTGGAGAACTTATCCAAGATGCAATGCCTAATATATCGGCCGAGGACAGGGAGTTTATTATGACTGGCATTGTACCTGCTGAATGGGGCACTGCGTTTCCTGAGTTCCTCGATGATGAGGATATAGAATGGGATACGGACGACGTAGACCACGAAGGCTTCGCATATAATGGAGGCGCATAATGGCTTGGAAATGTAATTACTGTGGGACAGTAAACGGTGGCTCCCCTCGTGTACCGTTCTCCAAACTAATGTGTAAATGCTGCAACCGTAGGGCATCGCAATATATATATATCGTGAGCTTATAATGGAAGCAGAACAAGCCATCGTATTCTATAAGTTGTTTGCAGATATTGGTGACGAGTTGGGCAATATGATTGAGTGCTTCAAACATAATGCTCAACACAGTAGTGAAGAGGCCGACGTTATACGTAAAGCAACGGCCATATACGACCAGTACATACAATGGATTGAATCTGAATAGAACCTAAACAGTTTTATTAAACAATAAAAAACCCCGCTCGGCGCAAGCCGGACGGGGTTTTCTTTTGTCTGCTATTTACGTATACATCACATAGGCGATGGCTGTAACGGCTCACCCCATATGTATTCGATGTGCTCACCGCGAAGGAATACAGACCGGGCCTCCACTGGTGGAGCAAAGCATACCCTCCAAGGGTGATAGCTTCTCCTACTGCACCCCTTTATTATAAACTGCCAAGCATTTGAGCCAGTGCTTTTCACTCCATGCACTGTATACTTTCGGTCATTGATTATAACTGCGACGGGTAGTGCGAATGGGTAGTGCGCCACTATGCACCCCCATCGCTGTGCTTCTCGCACACGCTTGGGTACTGCACATAGTCAAGGTCATGCGTTGCGACCGCATCGCACCCATCTGACTCACATATAATCATGCGGCCCATAGCTATAGCCGCCTCTTTAAATGCACCCGTGTCACCTATCCATTCTTCATTACGTTCATAGATAAAAATATCGCACAGGTCTTGGATGGTTAATGTATCGAACATCTCCCTCGCTAAAGACATTCTGTTTTCACGGTTGTTTATCATTGTGCTCTCCTTCGCCTGACTTTGCAGGCTGATTGTAAAGGGACGGGCCCATCGCGGACCCGCCCCTATTGTTTAGTGTGTGCTGACTAATCCAGACACAACGCCGATAGTAAACATGACTACGAATACCGTAAAGTCATCCATGATTATGCAATAGCAGTGGCTTGCTGCGCCAATACAGGTACAAGCAATCCAGCTTCACGCTCTAATGTATCCCGAGCACAATCGTTAACGAGGTGCTGGTGAGCCATACGTGTGATTGCATTGATTACATCCTGAACAGTATCGCCACCACCCTGGTCTGCATATGAGTTGA
>CEUX01034758.1_pt1 | contig 23293 bp, 7 predicted proteins | sample 531361 | NCBI WGS metagenome assembly CEUX01 (sample SAMEA2622736, study PRJEB7988) | marine metagenome | isolation source: saline water (ENVO:00002010), including
AATCAAACTGTAGAGCGGTCGCCCTACGGGGCGATCGTAACTACAATTTAAATAATATGAAATCAAATAAATCAAAAGGCTTAGGAGATACAATAGAAAAAATAACAACTGCTACTGGTATAAAAAAGTTTGTTCATAAAATAGCAGGAGATGATTGTGGTTGTAATAAAAGAAAACAAAAATTAAATAAGGTTTTTCCTTATAAAAATAAATAAATATGGCAGTAAGTGTAGACACGGTATATCAAAGAGTTTTAGCTTTAGCTAATAAAGAACAGAGAGGTTATATAACGCCTCAAGAATTTAATCTATATGCCAACCAAGTTCAAATGGATATATTTGAACAATATTTTTACGACTTAAACCAATTTAGAAGACTACCGGGTAATGACACTCGGTATTCTGATATGGTAGATACTCTTGAGGAAAAGATAAGTATTTTTAAAAGTGGACCTCAAAATAGAAATAATGGACAAGTTGTACACTTTTCTTGGTATAAACTTACTGACGTGAGTTATCAAGGTAAAATAGTAAGAGAGGTAAGATTTGAAGATTATCAAAAAATTAAGCAATCTCCATTGTTAAGACCAAACGCAAATCGACCTGTTTATTGGAGAAGAGATGGTAAAATATACTTTGATGGTGTTCTTCCTGGTGAAAACGCCCAATGTAATTTTATTAGAAGGCCAGTTGATGTAAACTGGAATGGTTACGATATAAGCGGTGCTCTTCAATATAATGATGCTGCAAGTACTGATTTTGAATTACATCAATCAGAAGAAACTAGATTAGTTATAAAAATATTAGGATTAGCCGGAATAACTTTAAAAGATCCTGCACTATATCAAATAGCAGGGGCAGAAGACAATAAAAATATTCAACAAGAAAAATCATAAATAAATGGGATTATTAGATAATATATCACAAGCACAATATTATGGTAGTGATAACTTAGGTAGTTATCAATTTGTATCTTTAGAAGATATTGTGAATCAATTTTTAATAGCTTATGTTGGTGAAGAAAAAATAATTGGTAAAGCTAGAAGAACAGATGTTTTATTTCACGCGCAAAGAGCTTTAGCAGAATTATCTTTTGATACTTTTAAATCTATAAAATCTCAAGAAATAACATTACCAGCAACAAACACGATGATGCTTCCGCATGATTATGTTAATTATACTAAAATTAGTTGGAGTGATGACGCTGGTATAAAGCATCCTTTATATCCAACTAGACATACTTCAAATCCTTTTCCTGTGTTACAACAAGATGATGGTGGATACGATTTTGACGTGTCTGTATCATCTGGATTTTTAACTAATTATGATTTTACTAATAGTTATTTACCACCTAATGATTCTTCTACTTCACTTAATCAATGGGTGAGAAAAGGTCCTTATGGAAATCCAGTAATTGATGATATGAAAATATCGAATAATAAATTAACGTTTACTCATGGATCTAAAAGTTTTACCGGTGTACCATCTGCTAGAATATACTCTGTTTGGCAAAAGATATTATTAACAGGTAATACATCAATTGACGTAGAGGCAACCGCTACTTCCGCAGCTGCTAGCGCGGGAGTGAAAGGAACTGGTGTAGTAAGAATAGGTGTTACTTCTTTAGAACCAACCCATTCAAATGAGTTTGGGGTGAAATTTAATGTTAATATTACCAACCCGTTAGCAACAAGTGACATTAATGGATATTATGAATGCGCGACATTTGATCCGTTAATATTTAATTTAACAGATGGTGATGGAAACCCATCTTATATGGATTTTGATGCTGGCAGTCAAGAGACTTTAACACTAACAAATATTGATACAACAAATATAGATGAAGATGGTGATGGTAATAAATACGCTTATATATTTATTACAAGTACTGTTAGTAATTTTTCACCTGCTTCGGATAATGCTGCGACTGCTAGTACAAACACCGTTGATAGTATTTTAGTTACCGGTGATCAAGCGGTTAGTAACCTACAAAGAGAAGATGAGTCTGCAACGTGGGGTAATTACAAATCAACAACTCCATCAGAGAATAATAATGATGATTATAGAGATGATACTTATTGGACTTGGCAGGGAGAAAGATATGGTTTAGAGCCTTCACATGCGCAAGTAAATGGATCTTACTATATAGATGATTTAAGCGGTTTAATACATTTTAGTTCTAACATTAGCGGTAAAAATGTTATACTTGATTATATAAGTGATAGTTTAGGGACTGAAAGTGAAATGAAAGTACATAAATTTGCAGAAGAAGCAATGTACAAATGGATTATGTATGCAATATTATCTACAAGAGCAAACACTCCAGAATATATAGTTAGAAGGTATCAAAAAGAAAAATTCGCCGCTACAAGAAAAGCTAAATTAAGATTATCTAATTTCAAATTAGAAGAATTAACACAAATATTGAGAGGTAAATCGAAACATATAAAACACTAATATATGCCAGAGATTAAAAATACTTTTACTCAAGGTAAAATGAATAAAGACCTTGACGAGAGAATAATTCCAAATGGACAATATAGAGATGCTTTAAACGTACAAGTATCTACTTCTGACGACTCAGATATTGGGGCTGTGCAAAATATACTTGGTAATACTTTATTTAATGAAAACTCAGTATCAGGTGATACGGAAGTTGTTGGTGGTGGCTGGGAGTGTGTGGGTTCTATAGCAGACGAAAAAAAGAATACGTTATATTACTTTATCACTAGAGATGGTGGTAGATGCGCGATATTAGAATATGCTGAAAATGGTGATATTACTCCAGTTTTTGTTGATACAACAACAGATAATAGTGTTCTTGGTTTTGAAGTTGGTAGTATTATAACTGGTATTAATATTATAGGTGATCTTTTATTCTGGACAGATGGAAAAGGTGAACCTAAAAAAATAAATATAGAAAGGAGTAAGCAAGGCTCTAATTTTGGTCCAACTTCAAGTAGTCTTGGAATACATACTCAATTAGTTGTTGGAGGAGAGAGAGTGTTTAAAAACCCAGAAGAGTTAACAACAACTAGTGGTGGTAGTAATAGCGATACAATAACCTTTAATAGTGTTGGAGATTTAAAAGTTGGAGATCAATTAATGACTTTAACGGTAACTGGTGGAGGAATTTGGGACTTTATAAATGATCCAGCTACGCCAAATCTAATTTATGTTACAGATATCACAGGCAACACAGTTACATTAAGTGATACTATTTTTTCTAGTGGTACATGGGATACAGGTAGTATAGCGGTATTTCATGGGCACGTAGACGTTTCAGAGGAACATATAACTGTTATACGTAAAAACCCTAAAAAACCATTAAATTATAAAATAAACTCGGCAGATCCTTCAAACAAAAATCCTCTATTCAAAAAAATATTCCCAAGATTTTCTTATAGATATAGATATGCTGATGGAGAATACTCTACTTATGCTCCATTTACCAAAGTAGTCTTTAATTCTAAATATCCTTTAGATCAAGAAGGAGAAACCCATGACGCTAAAAGTGCTTATACTGATAAAGAACCGTATAACGTGGGTATGATAAATATGATAGATTCAATAGAATTATTTGATTTTGTATCTCCAGATATGCCAGAAGATGTTGTACAAATAGATCTTTTATACAAACAAGAAGATTCTCCTGTTATTTATGTTATGGAAGTTCTTAGAGCAAACGATAGCTCTAATACATCTTGGCAATCTCTTGGTTATTCACCTAGTTCTAGTTATAAAGGTAGTTTTACTGTTAAAAGTGAAAATATATACGCTGCACTACCTGAAAATCAATTATTAAGACATTGGGATAACGTCCCTAAAAATGCTAAAGCTCAAGAAATAAGTGGTAATAGATTAATATATGGTAATTATACACAAAATTATACAGATAATTTTTTTCCTAAACTATCATCTAATTACACAGTAAGAAACGTTCACGAAACCACATTTCAACCTGAACTTTATGGGAACTTGATAAGTAATTATGATTTTGATAATTCTTCATCTCCATGGACGCTTCAATATGGTGATCCCAATGAAACTGCTGATCCAGAAGTTTGGTGGGATCAAACAAATGGTTGGGTGACCTATGGTTCAACTAATTATCCTGTTACATCGCTTTATAAAATGATTTATGATAATTCTGGTGGTTGGGGACCAGAGGGAACAACTTATGAAATTTCTTTTGATGTAAAAGATTATGATCAAGGAACTGTTAGGGTAAGAATTCATAATGGTTACTCGGGTATATTACCTAAAGGCGCTTTTTTAAAACACACTGTTGATAATACTGGTTGGTCAACAGGTCCAGGTTCGGTTAATCATGTAAGTTTTCAAAAAACTCTTACTACAACTAATAATAGTGGTAACAATGAGAGTTGGAATGGTTACTTTTGGATACAAAGTGATAATTTTCAAGGTAGTATAGACAATGTAGTTGTAACACAAGTTTCTACACCAGAAGATAATAATATTTATATAAGAGAAGGAGGTTTACCATCTGTAAAATCCCAAAGAAACTATCAGTTAGGTATAGTATATGGAGATAAATATGGAAGAGAAACTCCAGTGTTTACATCTTCAAATTCTTCTTTAGTAATACCTTTCGATGATGTAAATTTAGTAAATCCATTAGCTAGTTATCCGCTTCAATTAAAAACTAGTATTAAATCAAATCATCCAGGGGATGGTTGGGCTGAATATTATAAGTTTTATGTTAAAGAAACTTCTGGTGAATATTACAATTTAGTTATGGATACGCTTTATACTCCAACTATAGATGAATTGAAAAAAGAAGATCACGTGTGGTTATCATTTCCATCGTCTGAAAGAAATAAAATATCTAAAGATGATTATATAATATTAAAAAGAAGGATAGATTCAGATAATCAAATTTCAGAAGATAATAAGTTTAGAGTTTTAGATGTTAAAAACGAAGCTCCTGATGCTATTAAATATAAGTTTGTTCACATGGGAGAAGCTAGTAAAGACGATGTCGCTACTAATTTAAACACAAATTTATTTAAAGATAATGCTTGGATGCCATCCAAAAATAACACCAAGGATAATACTTTTAAAATGAGAATAGACACTTGGAGTAATACTGTTGGTGGTAATAAACTTATCGATGGTGAAGTGGTAGATCACCAATCAGAAACTTTTTCAGGACTATACTATTCTTTCTTCAAAACAAACAGCGCTAATGATGTACAATATTCAGAAAAATACAAAATAACACAAGTTGAACTTCTTGATCCTACCGGTTCAAGTCCTAATTATAAGATATCATTAGACAGGGCGATAACTGACGTAGATGATGCGATGTGTTTTTCCTCGGGAACAACTTTTCATGATAAAACAACAGTCAAATTTGAGAAAAAAATACTGAAGGATATGGAATCTTTTTCTGGAAGATTTTTTGTTAAAATACTAGCTAGTAGTCTAATTAAAAGTGAATTAACAGTTACAGAAACAGCGGGTGAACTAATAAATTATGTAGTTGATGCATCTCAAAATATTTATTGGCATACAGATGTAAATAACACAACTGATAATAAAGATTACGAAACAGATACACAAAACGGTGGTTTATTTAATCAAGTTTATAATGGGACGTATCCGTCTGATGGTTTTCAAACATTCGACGCGCATGGAGCAACTAATTCTACTACTGGAGTTCTTGAACAGGGGTTAAATGTTACTTGGACTCATAGTGCTTGGAAGAACTTAGAAAGTTATATGGATACTAATGGTAGTACTAGATTCTTTATAGATAATATGTATGTTTCTGGAGTTCAACACGGCCAATATGCTAGAGAAAGTACTCATATGGGTTTTTATGGTGGAGAACCTAATGTTATAAGCGATATAGATTTTCATTGTGACGTATCACAAGTTCCATCTAATAGAGACACAGCTGGATCATATTGGCAAGATCCAACTACTTTAGCGGCTATGAGTTGGGAAAAAGAAGATAATCTTTTGATTTGGGCTAACCATAATAATTCCGGCGCTTCCTTACCAAACACAAATAGGATAAATGGTTTAGATGGTATGACTACAACTACTGATATGCACGTTGGTCAAAACGGATTAAGAAGATGGAGAACTAGTAATTTTGATAATAATTTAGATGATGTTTATGGTGGGGCTATTGGTAAACATTTTTTACATATTTCCTTTTTAGGTCCAGGTGTAGATTTACACGATGGTAATCTTACCGAACCTATAAATATTAATAATCTTCATGCGGAATTACAAGGTATATATGGTGGGGGAGTATTTACCTCATTATATCAAAGTCTATATGGATATGCTCATTACCTGTCCCCGGAATATAAAGTTGGTGGTGGACCAAGTAGCCCTTATAATAGTGCTGGTACTAATCCCACCGCTATACTTATGGAAAAGGTGGATGGCTCTGGGACAACTCATCAACATTTTAGTAGTGTTGATCAAAATGGTAATAATTGTAGTATTCCAATTAGCGGTTATGATCCCGCGTATCAAGAAGCGCATGAAAAACAATGGGATCCAACTTATCCAACTGACCCTGGTAATAAAATAGCCGATTTTATAAATAAGTTAAAAGCTGGTAGGAAGTTTAGATTTAACGGGGATCCATCAGGTACATTATACAAAATAAAAAGTGTAAAAACTAAAAAAGTATATAATCATACTGATTGGAAATTTTCATATAACTCTGATCCTACTAGCAATAATAATCTTAGACCTAGTGGTAAAGCTGTTGAATTTGCCGCTTTAGGATATTCAAGTAGATGTGACGCGACAGGTCAGGCTCCAAACTGGGACAGTACTGGTCATGAAGATGAAATGTGGCATGATAGATTAAAAAATAGAATAAAATCTTTTGGAGAAACTAACAATAGAAGACTTGTTTATATATTAGAACTAGATGAAGATCCTAGCTTGAGTTCTGATTTTCCTATTATTGATGGAGTAAATATAAATTCTGTAACATATGATGCTATAGAATTTATAGAACCAGACGCGCAGTTAAGTGCTGGTAAAGTATCTCAAGTACCAGCCATATGGGAAACAGAACCTAAAGACAATGTTGATTTAGACATTTATTATGAAGCTAGTCAAGCATATCCTATTAATATAACTAAAAAAACAAGGGAACTTTTTGCTCAAGTAGGTAATAGAGTTGAAATTTTAGACTTACCAAGCGCAAGACAAGGCGATATTAATATATTAGAAAATGTATTTTTAACCAGTTATGATTCTGCTGAAGCAACGGAGTTTACGTTATCTCCTGGTTTTAATTATTACGAAGACGACGGATCAACTCCAGTTGATTATAGTAATGCTAAAATAAGATTTTTTAATGATGATGGTAGTTATATTACGACGTTATTAGATTCTACACCACCATCTGAAACTGCTGGAGTATATAAAACTAAATTTAAAATGGTTAGTTCTACACCAACAGCTTCAAATGATAACGATATAGAAGTTGGTCTTAATTGGTATAATTGCTTTATGTTTGGAAACGGTGTTGAGTCAGATAGAATTAGAGACGATTTTAATTCTATGACTATATCTAACGGTGTAAGAGCAAGTTCAACATTAGATAGGCCTTATGAAGAGGAACATAGAGAAAATGGTTTAATATATTCAGGTTTATATAATTCAACATCTGGAATTAATGATTTAAATCAGTTTATAATGGCTGAAAAAATTACTAAAGATTTAAATCCTACTTACGGTAGCATTCAAAAATTATTTTCAAGAAGAGTAAGTTTAATTGCTTTTTGTGAAGATAGAATTGTTGGGGTAACAGCTAATAAAAACGCTTTATATAATGCAGATGGAAATCCACAATTAGTGTCAACAAATGCTGTGTTAGGAGACGCTAATCCTTTTGTAGGAGATTATGGTATATCTAAAAATCCAGAATCATTTGCTAAAGATAGTTATAGAGCTTATTTTACAGACAAACAAAGAGGGGCTATACTTAGATTGTCAATGGATGGTTTAACACCTATATCTAATGCTGGGATGTCTGATTGGTTTAAAGATGAGTTTAAGAGAGATCACTTTAATATTATAGGTAGTTATGACACGCGTAAAAGCGATTATAATTTAACATTTGATAGAGGTAGTAAAACATATGGGGTTACTGATTCACAAACTGTAACTTATAGCGAAGATGTAAAAGGATGGGTTAGTTTTAAATCATTTATACAGGAATCAGGAGTTAGTATGGGAGGTGATTATTATACTTTTTACGAGGGTAAGTGTTGGAAACACCATGATAATAATAACAGGAATATTTTTTATGGTGATAGTATAACTGATTCTTCTATAACATTTATATTTAACGAATCTCCTTCTGTTGTTAAGAATTTTAACACATTAAATTATGATGGTGACGAAGATTGGGTATGTAGTAGTATATTTACAGATCAACAAAGTGGAACTGTTACAGGGTTTATAGAAAAAGAAGGAAAATGGTTTAATTACATAAAAGGAGATAATAATGCGCCTTTAGATACAAGCGCGTTTAATTTTCAAGGTATAGGGACAGCAGATACAATAATATACAACGTATAACTATGAAATATATTAAAGAATTTATAATTGATAAATCTAATTTAGCAGCAATAGCATCTTCTAAACAATATAGAATAATTGGCGAGATAGGTGCAGAATTTGACATGCAAGTATTTAACTCTTCTCAGCAGTTTTATAATTTTAAAACCAACACTTTCTCCGCTGGTTTTATTACTGATAAACACCTTAAAGTTAAAATGAACTCTAATACGTTTGTTAGTAATATTAACTTTCCAGCAAATGGTAGTGGAGACACATATACTATATTAATTACTACTAGCGCATATAACAGTACTGAGTTAAATTTTGGATATGGAAAAAATTCATATAGTACAACTATATCTCAATTAGGTAATACTACACTAACAATATCCCCTGCTACAACTAGTCACGCTGCTAGTTATCAAACGTTTTCATCAACAGGCGCTGCTAATGTAACTTCAACAGCAAGTCCAACATCAACAAGTGTTATTATAAAAGATATAGATTGGGATGTAAAAAATACAGATAGTGATGCTCAAGGATATGGATTAAGGTTAATAAGACAACCAGTAGATTCAGATTGGTATTTTGAAAAAGATTTAGCTATAGTTACAAATCCAGCTGGTGATGGAGTTAGTAATAGTACAGTTACGGTAGCTAGTTTAACTAATATAGTAGAAGGAATGACTTTAGTTTATCATAAAGGAACAACAGCTCCAAGTAGTGATACTACTATAACTAATATAAATACTTCAGCAAAAACGATATCATTTTCTAGTAATGTTGCTTTTGAAAATGGTGAAACTATGAAACTTCGAGCGTTTGGTTCTTCAGATATATCAAGCGCTATTGGTGGAAGTGTAGATTTTAGTGCTTGGAACTCGTCAACAACTTCAGCTACATCAGCTGCTCTTACAAAAACAGTTAGAGGAACGGTTAGTGGCTCTACAACTATACCATTAAATGGTACTCGTGGGATATCTGGAGGCGGTTTTGTAACTGTTAGTGGTAATAATTGGGAAAACAGTTCTACTAATACAGTACAAACAAATAGAACAAATGGTAGTACAGCAACGGCTTCGGCATCAGCTGGAGAAATAATAGTTCAAGTTGCGCAAGTTTCAAAAGAAGGTATTGTGTTAACATTTGAAGGATCTACAAACACAATAACACTATCAAATAATATTACTATAAACTCTCATCCATCTAGCAACCAAACAGTATACTTAAACTTAGATAATTTCATAACTCCAGGAGTACAAACAACATCATGATATGGCAGATAAAATAATGTTTAAAAATAAAATAAATACTTCAGTTCAGATTGGAGATGAATTATGGTATTCAAATATTGTCAATCAAGCCCCTACAACACCTCTTTTTTCATCAGGCACTATAACTGATATTGGAGACAATTGGGTGCAAGTTGACGCCGCTCCTTTTAGTACTGGTAGTGGTAATTTTCTAATTAATCCTAGTTTTCAAATTAGTTTAGGTAATGAAGAGGCTACTAATGGAACTTTTGATACTGATCTTAGTGGTTGGGATAGTATTGTTAGCGATATAATTTGGGAGCAAGATATAAATGGAAATGGTTATATGTATTTTGATAACGCAACTAGTAGTAATTACAATGCCGCAACCCAAAATATAGATAATTTAACTCCTAACTCTCAATATCAAATATCATTTGATTATGAAATCATATCAGGAGCACTTGAATTTAAAGCTCAGGTTACAGGTGGTGCAAACATGCAACAAAATTATTTTACTACAGTGGAAACTGGCACATACACAACTACGTTTAATACAGATCAAGATGCAAATATTTATATTAAATTTGAAGAAGGTAATAATAGTACGGTAGAGGCTATTATAGATAATTTTTCTGTTAAAGAAATTTTACTTCAAGGTTGGGATACAGGAGACGGATGGACGATTAACGGCGAACAAGCTGAACATACTGGAACTGGTGGTTTTTTAGATGGAAGCTTAACATCAAATTTTGTCGAAGGCGAAACTTATAAAATAGAAATGGATGTTATTAGCAATAATGGTGATATAATTTTAGCTAACGTAGGACCTTATACGTATGGAACTGGATACGCCAATGTTACTGTAAATATTGATACTAGTGTAATCCCTAATAAAGGTACAGCCGAATGGACTCAAAACAGTATTAATCTTGATAAAATAAGAATATTTAAAGGTAACAATAAAAATTGTGTTATAGATAATATTTCCATTATTGATCCGTCTACTTTTGAAGAGCTATTCTTTATGTTTAAAAAACCTTCTGATCAAAATATAGCTAGTCTAAATGGATATTATGCAGAAGCAACACTAACAAATAACTCTAGTGAAAAACGAGAATTATTTATGATTGGCTCTGAAATAACTATGAGTAGTAAATAAATGACAAAAACTGTAACTATAAATAGATAAAATATAATAATATGGCAAAGAAACCAGTGGGATATAAATCTCCTTTTTATAAAAAATCTTCACCTCATAAATGGTGGCAAATAGCCGCTTTAGCTGCCCCAGGTATTATAAAAGCTGCTGGAAGTTTAATTGGTAGAAAAAAGAGAATACGTGAACAAAGAGCGGCTAGAGCGGAAATGGCGGAAGCAAAAAAAGCTTATATGGACATGAAGTTTACAAATCCATTAGAGGGAATACAAAATCCCTATGCTGAAAACTTGTATGAAGATTTAACTGTAGACACTCAAAGTGCGGATTATTTAAGACAACAACAACAACAACAACAAGCTAATATAATGCAGGGATTAAGAGGTGCCGCTGGCGCTTCTGGTATAGCTGGACTTGCACAATCAATGGCTAATGTAGGGGCTAGACAAGCGCAACAGGGAGCAGCTTCAATATCACAGCAAGTGAGACAAAATCAAATGTTAGCGTTAAAGGGTGAACAACAAAGAAGAAAAGGAGCATTTGATGTTGACGTAGCTAAAAGACAGGCTCAACAAAAATATGTCGTAGAAAAAGAACAAGCGAGAATGGAAAAAATGTACGGATTAGGTTTAGATAGATTATCAGCAGCTGATAAAGCTAGATCAACAGCTAGATCAGATGCTTGGAGTGGATTAGGACAAGCGGTTGGGGCTGTAGGTGGCCATTATATGCCAGGTGGCATGGGATATGGTCACTTTGATGATGACATGTTTAAACTTAGATCTAATATTGGAAATTGGGCTCAACAACGTGGAATTTGGGATCCAAATAAATAAAATATAAATTATGGCAGAAAACGAAGAAAAAGAAGAAAATTTAGAAGAAGGTTTAGACGAAAACCTTATGCAAAGTGATTTATTTAGAGATACCATCTTTGAAACTGATCCTTTTACAACAGTTAAGAAACCTAAAGAAATAGATCAAAGCGCTGTACAAGATTATATATCTAAAATAGAAACACCTACTAGTACAGATCCTCTTAGTAAGCAAGCAGCTTATTATCGTCAAAAAGGAGAGGCAGATGTTTTACGTATGCAAACAGATGTTGAGTCTTTTTTCATGCCTGCAATAAATTTATATAACGAAAGAGTAGCTGCCGCTGACGCAAAATATCAATTACTTAAACAGCAAATGCCAGAGTTTGATGATTCTAAAATATTTGGAGAACAAGGTCCAAATAAAACCGCCATGCCAGTTGTTGATGAAATTAAAAACATTAGCACGTCTATAAAAGCTGATTTAAGAGAATTATCCCGTTTAAATATTAATGACCCTAGATATGATGAACTTAGAAAAAAGGTAGAAAAAGATCAAGATCTTATTTTAGAGTTTGATAAAATCAATCAAAAGTTACTAGCTATAAGAAATGATATAGGTACAAACGAGGATGGTAGTGAGATAAAGTTAGGTAATAATAATGAAAAAGATTGGAGTGCGTCTATACCTGAGAACGAGAGAAGAATGTGGATGGATATTTATAATAGCAATGGGGAAAATATAAGAATAGTCGATGGTAAATTAATGTGGATTGATCCAGAAGCAGCATTAGGAGATAATGCTATAGTCGACATGATGTCTTCTACTGAGTTAGGTAAAACAACTAACGTAATACAAGATTTAAGTGAACACTTTGAAGGTGACGGTAGTGGTAGATACGAAAATTTAAGTGAATTACATTTAGCTGGAGAAGGCGAAATTAAAGATGAACAGGTTGAAAGAGGATTTGTTTGGCAAGCTGGAGGTAAACACGAGGGGGGAACTGTTTGGTCATCTGCGGATGGTTATGATCCTAACAATATTATAACTCAAGCAGAATATGATGCTTTATCTCCAAGTGAACAAGGAGAGTATAAGATGTGGAGAAGAGTTTCAAAGGAAGAAGATAGTAAAAGTGCTGTAATCAAAAGTAAACAGAGGTTTTTAATTAATTTAGGTTATTTAGATAAAAAGAACGCAGATGGAAGTGATGCTGCTGACGGTATTTTTGGACCTAATTCTCAAGATGCTGAAAGACGTTATTTAGAAGATAGAGATAAGTTGGTTAAAGAATCTACAGAAAGTTATTTAAAAACAGATGAATATGCTTCTAAATCCGTTGATACATATAATGATATAGATTTATCTACTATTGGAGATGGACCTAGAATGAAAGATGGAGTTGCTTTTAGAGGACATTTAAATATAATAGATAAAGTTGTTACAGCAAGAGCAGCTGGAGCTGATCCTAATGGAGATGTAAATCAAAGAAATTTATTTAACATGACTATGGTTGCGGTTGAGGATTCTTTTGATGCATTAGACATTGATGGGCAAGCTTCTTTACTTTTTGATGGAATAAATAGAGTTGGTAAAGATGAGGAGGCATTAGACGTTAATACTTTTTTAAACGATATATTATCAGAGAAATTTGGTAAAGATATTTGGAATGGAATGACCGATGAACAAAGAATGAATGAAATGCTAAACTTAAAAAAGGGAGATGGTATGCTTGGAATGTACACTTTAAACGGTAAGCAATCAACTTTATCACAACATTTTAAAGATTTTTACTTACAAGAAATGAGGGATATAGGATCAGCATATAAACCACCTAAAACACCAAAAGATAGAGATAGTAAAGATAAAAGTAAATTAAATCTAACAAACTCTAGTTCTATTTATAGTTTAAATGATGAAAATAAATATACAACTTCTTACGGAAATAAAACACCAAAACATAATCTTAAACTTAAAACTGGAGAAATAGGTTTAAGTTCTAAAGACTTAACAACGTTATCTGGTTATAAAAAAGCAATGGATACTGATTATAAAATAAAAGACGGTGTATTATATTTTTACGATTCTAAAAAGAAAAAATGGTTTGAGTCTCAAATAAATGCAGATGCTGATACAAACGTTGAGAGAGAAATGTATAATGCTTTAATAAAAAATATAAATACAGCTTATAAAAACGTTGATATTAAACCGGGAGTAGAATATACTACCAAAACTAATGCTCAGATATATAAAGAAAAAAATCCAAATACTAAAACTTTGTTTGATAATTTTGAGTCTATTAGAAAACCAACAGATAGATATTCAACCGCAGCTAGGCATAACGTGAAAGAATACTTACTCGATTCTGACGATGAAGATTTTGTTGTGAAGGAATTAAATGAAAGATATGGTGATCTAGGATTTACTTTCGCTGTACATGATGAAGATTGGTTTGGTCGTACGGATAAGATTAAAGTACACTTAACTAACAATCCGGGTGTTTGGTACACATTTATGACTGATAGAGCTTACGAAAAAGGTGGTAAAGATTTTATTGGCCAAAAGTGGATAGGTCGTAAAGAAGATGAAACTAGATTAATTAACTGGCTAATAAAGGAATATGGAAAAATGGATTGGCAGGACAAACAAAAGATTAGTAAGATAGATGGTTCAAATTTGGATTATTCCTAAAAATGAAATTTAATATTAAATATTTAGACAATGTATAAATATAAGTTACCAAACGGGCAAACATACACTGTAAGTGAGAAGCGTAGGGAAGAGTTCTTATCAGATCATCCAGATGCTGTTCTCATTACAGACGATACATCTATAACTCCAGATGAATCAATAGTAGATGATACTGAGGTGGTTGATATGCCTGATCATGAAAAGCTTTGGGTTGGTGACCAACAGTATACTGTTCACAAGGATAAACTTGAGGATTTTAAAAAGAAATTTAAAGAAGATATATCTTGGGATAAACCTAGATTAGTTGAAAATAAATATAATCATATTACAGAGGCGCAATATCTAGACGTAGCAGACGATAGTTGGTTTTCTAGAGAAGAAAACATGCGAAAATTACTTGAAAATCAATATAAGTACGATAAAAATGGTAATTTATCTGGAATAAAATTTAAAGAAAGAGGAATGGGTAATAGAATAGAAGTTATATTACCTGGAAATGATAGTGGAAGATATTTCGATTTAGAAGGGGTTGGAGCAGGTGGAGGTCAACAAGCGGGTTTTCTTGGAATTGGTGGTGGTAGTGAATACGCAAAATTTAAAAATGATTATGTAAATTTAGTTGAGTATATAGAAGACCGTACAAACCAACGTCTTGACGGTAAATCTCTTGGCGAAACAACAAAGACAGATATACATAAAGCTTTTACTAATAGACCTTGGCATGAAGGTGATGATAATGTTGCTGAAATTTTAACTAATTTAGACTTAGGAGAGGGTTACGAGTTTACAGCAAGAGAAATGTTTAATCAAGCTATAGAGGTTAAGTTACCTAATGATAGTAAACAACTTTTTTATGCTAACTACGACGGGGACGAGGATGGTCGGAATGAAACAGCTGCTAGAATCATTAGATTTATAGAATCTAACCCTAGAAATTACACACATACAGAAGCTTATAACAAAGAACTTAATAAAATTAATGAAGTAATAAATCCTATTTTAGATAAATATCTTCTTGGAGATCCTAGTAGTTTAGAAAATATTAAAACAGGAAGAGAACTTCTTGATGATTTAGCTTCAGATAAAAAAATAGAATATATATCTAAAAAAGGTCAAATAACAACTCCTAGTGGCAAAGAATTAGGAAAAAAAATTATAAGTGAAAAAGAATATAATAATTTGTCTTCTAAGGAAAAAGAAAAATACGAAATACATAAAAAAGAAGCTAAAGGACCAAATTTAATAAACACATTAACTAGTCAAAATGATATAAAGAAAGTTAAAAAGGCGTTAAGAAAAGAATTAAATCTTGGTGGGTTTTTTAAGGACAATAGAACGTTTAAAGACTTAACTTCAGATCAACAGGATAGACTTATAGAGAATAGGGTGTCCGACTTAGTAGATGAAGCTTTTAAGATAAACAAACACACATACGCTAAAACTGAAGCTAATCAATTAATGGAATCTGGAATAGTAACAGATGGAAAAACACTAGGTGATTACGTGTATAATCAATATGTGTCTTCGCTTAGTGGCTATAAACTTACAATAGCTGAACTAGGTAAACAATTAGATGAAGCTGTTGTGGCGGGGGATGATGATAAAATTGAAGAATTATATAAAAAATTAAACGAAGTTAGAGAGTTAAAAAATCAAGATTTAGACGAAACAAAATACGTTATAGATCCTACTACTATGCAAAGAACTCTAACTATAGAGAACGAGAAAGTAGTAGATTTCTCTCCAGGTGAAGGTTTAGAAAACGCTGAACAAATTAGTTTAGAAGAAGAAACTAAAAGAAAAGTAAAACAGTTAGAAGAATCAACACTTACTAGAGATGAATTAAAAGCTGGATGGGTTGAAACTCACTTAGCACATGATCAATTTATGGATGAATGGGAAGGTGAAAAACGTGAGTTTAGAATTATTGCTACTGAAGGTATAATGAGAGCTCAAGGAACTAAAGGTTTTCCATATAAGTATTATACAAAAAAAGTAAAAGCGTCTACACACACTGGTTATGAACTTAGACATTATGTAATGGCTACTGACGCAGAGGCTAGAGCTAACCCATATATATTTCAATACCTTGGGTCTTCTAAAGGTGGAGAGGGTGATATAAATCACAACTCCCGAATGGAATACGGTATAAATCTAAAAAGTCAAGAAAGGGCTTATGATCAAATTTATGGACAAAATGAATCTGTTATAACAACTAAAAAATCAAACTTTGTAACGTCTGCTTGGGCAGAGTTAAATAGAAGCTTTGATGGTAAACATTATGATTTTCAACATGGTATTAAAGATTTTGAATATAGACAAACCGTAGCGGACGTTTATAGAGATAATAATATATCACTTACTAATAAAGAATTAGCACATGTGAGTCAAACTGGATGGGAAATGTCGGGTGATGCAGTAGGTAGCTTACCTAAAGTAGTGCTTGATTTTGCAATTGCCAACAAAGCTTTATCAGTGATGAAAGTTACTAAATATTTTAATACTTTAAGAACGTACTTAACTAGATCGCGTTATGCTGTTCCAGGTTTTAAACCAATGACTAAAAGTAAGCTTGTAAATAAAATAAAAAATGTATCAAAAACAAAAACAGTAAAAAAAGATAAAGCTTGGGAAGAAGTAATTTTTACATACAAAGGATTAAAACACAACTCACCCGCGGCAATAGCTAAATATTTAGATGACGTAGGAGGATCTATTAAATCTGCTAGCATAGTAAATAGAGGTAAAGCACATATATTAGGAATGCTTCAAGAAGGTATTAAGATGCACTTAGCTATGGGTGGCGGTGGTCTTACTTCTCAAATGGGATTAGGAAGAGATCCTTATGAAGAAGAAGGGTTTGGAACTTTTGCAACAGGGGTTGGGTTTGGTTTTTTTAATGGTATTATACCTTGGACAAAAGCATTTACAAAACTTGGTGGATCAAAAGCGGGATTAGGAAAGGGAATATATGATTATACAGTGGCAACCCCTGTTAATTTCTTAGCTGGTTCTACTATGGGTGGCTTTGCAAACGCTTTAGCCGAAGACTTTATGGGTAATAAAACTTGGAATAATTTTTTAGAAGAACATTATGGAGATTCTGATGAAGTAACAAAACATATTATTACTGAGTTAATTACTGGTTTTGCTATGAGAATGGGTCATTTTACTAAGTTTGATTTTATGTCAGAAGGTAGACTTCAGAAATTTAAAGATAATAAAAGAGATGAGAAAGCAGAGTTGTATGAAGGTAAGTGGGTTGAAGAAAAAATAACTAGAGAAAAAGATCCAACTACCGAAGATATTATAGACACGCCAAAAGGTAAAGTTGTAAAGAAAGATCCAGTAGAAGAAGTTAATATTAGAAGAAGATATGAATATGATAGAAATGAACTTGGTGAAATTGTATTAAAAAAGGACAAAACAATAGAAAACGTAGAAAAGCTAGACGATTTAATAGAGTTAGTTGACATGCGTTTACATAATATTAGAGATACGAGACAATATTTAGACCCTATCGCAGGGGCTTTAAAGTTTCATAATGATTTTAGAAACACACTAACTAATGACCAGTTGAATAGAACTAGGGTTAGATATGACGAAAACCAAAAAGAAAGAGCAGATGTTAATCCTGTGGAACCTGGTGAAAAGTTTAAATACGACTTAAACTCAGATGGAACTCCTAAAATAAATAATACTAAGAATACTATTTATGAACTCACATATAATCCTAAGTTACTAAATCCAGGATTAGCGCCACATGAATTATTACATATACTTCATTACGAAAAGTTTGGTAAAGATATTATGTTTAAATCTGAATGGGTTAACGGAATGGTAGAGGTTGCAAAAACTATAAAAACCCCAGATGGTAGATCACTTTATCAAGCTATGGAAGAAGCTGGTGTTTGGAAAGGCACGTGGGATGCAGCTCGTGTGAAAGAACAAGAATTATTTGGGTATATATCAGAATTTTTAACTAATAAAGGTAATTATGATGCTATTGTAGAATCATATGGCTTTGATAAACTTGCTGACTTCTTAGGTAACTCATCAAGAATTAAATTTGGACTTGAAGGTGAGTTTAACACACAGAAAGAAGTTGCTTTATGGTTTTTAAAATATACAGAAACTATAAAACAAGGTAAATCTGTAGAACCATTAATGAAACATTTAGAGCAATTTGTTTCAAGAGGACAAACTAAAAAGCAGCGACAATTAAGAGAACAATGGGAAGCTTTAAACGGTAAGTCAACAGACGGTACGCAAGCGAGTAGAGTATTAGATTTAAAAAAGAAAATTGTTGATAAAGAAAAAGAATTAAAATTACATCCAGCTTTACAGCAATATAAAGATAAAGAAATTACAATAGAAGAATATAAAGAAAAAACTAAAAAGATTCAAGATGATCTCGCTATTATGAGAAAGAATCTTAAGAATATACCACCAGATGTTGTAAAAGGAGAAACTAAAGAAGGTAAAGTTATAAATGATTTTGCTAGAAAAGACGGTAAACTCATGACCGAGAAACAGTGGAACGCTAGAGGTGGTGGAAAAGACAAAGCATTAGAAGAACTATATAAAGAAGATGGAGCTTTTGTAAAATTAATTACAAGAGGTGTTTCTTTTCCTATAGAAGGTAGATCAAGAGAGACTTGGATAGAAGATGTTTCGCTTGGTGTTGAGGGTAAGGGAAGAAAAGATAAAGTAACTGGAGAAGATGTAACAACTTTTGTTAGCAAAGGCATTAAAGGTATAATAGAAAGATTTAACGAAGGAAAATGGGGTACACTAGAACAAAACGAAAGTTTATCAGGATGGGTTAATTCTGAATACCAATTCAGAAGAGGTGAAATATTTAAGTGGTACGAGAAAAATCCAATAGCAAAACCTATAGATGCTCCAGCAGGTAAAGGAAAAACTATTGGTGATAGATTAATAGCAGATAAAGACTTTAGAACAGAAACTTTTGAAACTGAAGATTTAACAAAAGAATGGGTAAAGAATAAAAGAGGTGAATTTAAAGAGGTTTTTGAAGTAGAAGGACAAAGAAAAGTTAAAAACGAAATACCTGTAGATAAAAAAGTTTTTGAAGAAAAAGGAGGTTGGAAAGAAACTATATTGAAAAATACCCCTAAAATTGAGGTTATTGAAAAAATGGGTTATAGGGATATAGTAGATTATGCACCTAAATTTACAGAAGAAATGTATGGTGTAAAACTTAACGATGCTCAAAGGAAGAGACCTAATGATATAGCTGGAGAAAAAAATAGAAAGTCAGCACAAGAATTTATAGATGGAAGCTTTTACCGTAACATCATGGAAGAAAGCATTAATAAGAAAGGTCAAGTTGAAATGAGACAAAAACTTGACGAAAAAGGTGTTCCTGCAACTAGAAAAGTTAAAAACGCCGATAGAATAGCAGATGGTCTTCCACAAGGAACAGTTAAGTTTGATAAAGGTGTTAGTGATTTATTAGTAGGTAGATCCGCTTTCCCTAGATTAGGTACATTGGGAGAATTATACCATTTAGCAACTCCAAAAAATTATACTAGAGCAGAACTTAAACAATTAGGATTTGAGGTTAATCCAAAACCACATGCGGAAGGATATTGGAGAGCAGCAACGGGACCTGGTGGTAGAATATATATAAAAGGAAAAGCTAAAGGTGAAAAATTAACAGGTGAAAACGTTAAAGAGTTTGTTGGAAAGAAAAAAGATGGATCTTACAAAACTTTAAAAGAAGATAGATCTTTAGGCGGTAAAATAAGACGTATAATAAGTGAAGAAGGAAGACATATTTCAGAGCAAACAATGACTGAATCAATGGATTTAACGGCTAATATGATAGTTAATCTTAAGGGTGGTAAGTCTAATTCATTTTTCTCTAAAGTTTTAGAACTTGAAACAGCTTATAATAAAGGAAAGTTTTTAGAGCAAATTAGATCTAAAGAGTTTCTTAAGGCTTATTTAAATAATATGACCCGTGAAAAAGACGGTACTTATACTATTAAATCTGTTAAGGGTGTAAATAATCTTAAACAAGCATTAGAAAAAACTATTGTAAACCATTTTGAATCATATAAAAATATAGATAAAGAGTTTACTATTAGTAAAGAAAATTTAAAGAAAATAAGTAATCAACTTTATAAAGAGTTTAAATTTACTGCTAGAGTTACGCCTGAGGTTATTATTACTAAAGCTGAAAAAGCCGTAAAACTTCCTAGCTCTACAGCTGGTGTTGAGGGTAAGCATGGATTGAAGATTTTAGAATTACAAGAAGTTTTTGATAATAGAGGTGACATAGTTGACGGACAAGTATTTGATAGAGCTTTAGCTAAATATTTAACTGAAAAATTTGGAGTTGGGGCTTACGAAGTATTTTTACAAGATGGAACGTCTAGCGGTGGAGGGATAGGTGCTTTTAGAAGCATAAAAGATATGGATGCTGGTATAATGCATAAGATAAGATATGCTATTTGGAGATCAAGGAATATAAATAAAGATAAAAGATCTGAGATGGATTCTTATGATATGATAGAATCTGTATATGCTGAAATTGCTAGAGAAAAAAATACTACAGTTGAGAAATTAGAAAAATATAAAGACATGACTTCGTCTGAATCTTATAGGCAAAGTGATAAAAGAAAGTTAATGGAAATAGTTAACTTTGTTAAAGGTGGAAAATTTAATGAGGCTAAGGCTAAGGTTGAATATGAATTTGGAGAGAAAAATAAAGACCTATTAAAAGATGTTGTAGAATTTGTTAGAGAGTCTTATGAAAAAGGTGATATTAGTTATAGAACAGTTAGACAATGGGTTGAAATGCATTCTGGAAATATGTTTGGACTTATTAAGAAATCAGCCTCTTTAGCGGTAGCACCAAATCTCACTGTAAAAGAATTAATGAGTAAATTTGGTAACAATCCAGCTAAATGGGTATTAGAACATACAACACCGGCTAACAATGTTAAAGCTAGAATTTATGATTATATACTTTCTGGTGGAGAAAAATCTATAAAAGAAGCTATGGATTTAACTCTTAGAGATTATCATACTACCTTTATACCGAGAACATACGATAAAATGGTAAATAAAATTTTGCAATCAGAATTACCATCAGCTCATTTACCAGGAATGGATCCACTTCAATCCCGTTATTACGAAGCTGCTCATTCGTCTAATTTTAATTTTGGATTAAGGGCTTTTGCTGGACATAGGGCTGGTACGGTTTATGATCTTCACCCTAACTTATCCATGAAACAAAAGCAACAATTAGGAAAAGAAGTTGGAAAAAATATAAAAAAGCTATTTCCAGAAAGATTTCGTAAAGGTGCTTCATCACTTAATTCAAAAAATCTAGAGCACTTATCTAACATAGACAAAGCTTTGGCTGAAGGTAGAAAATCAAAAAAGAAAAAGAGAGGTATGAGTACTTTTGATTTCGATGAAACTGTTGGTGTTAGTGAAAATTATGTTATAGCTAGAAGAGGTAAAGAAGTAAAAAAGATAGCTTCAGATAAATGGCCTTTTGTTGGTGATAAAATGGTTAAAGAAGGTTGGAAGATGGATTTCACTGATTTTAATAGAGTTACAAAAGGTAAACCAGGACCGTTAATGGAAAAGCTTAAAAAACAAATAGAAAAGTTTGGTCCTGAAAATGTTTTTATATTAACAGCTAGAGCACCAGAGAGTGCTAAAGCAATTCACGAGTGGTTAAAAACACAAGATGTAAAATTACCATTAGAAAATATAACTGGTTTAGGTAATAGCACTGGAGAGGCTAAGGCGTTATGGATGTTAGAAAAGTTTGCAGAAGGATACAATGACATGTATTTTGTTGACGATGCTTTACCAAATGTAAAGGCAGTTAAAGATGTTTTAAATCAGTTAGACATTAAATCTGACGTACAAATAGTTAGATCTCTTAATAGTAAAAATTTAAGTTTAGAATTCAATAAGATAATTGAAGAATCTTACGGTGTTGAAACAAAGAAAACTTACAGTGAGGCTAAAGGTAAAATAGAAGGTGGAAAAGTATGGAACGTTCCTTTTGTAAAAGGTTGGGGAGCTGAAGATCTTGCTGGTTTAGTAACTTACGCTTTTGCTGGTAAAGGTAAAAAAGGAGAAGCACATAAAAAATTCTTTGAGGATAATCTTCACAAGCCATTTAATAGAGCTTATAACGATATTCACGCTAGAAAGCAAAACATTTCTAATGATTATAAAACATTAAGAAAACAAATGCCTGAAGTTAGAAAGAGGTTAAATGAAAAGGTTGATGGAATTTACACTGTTGATCAAGCTATTAGAGTGTATTTATGGAATAAAGCTGGGTATGAAGTACCTGGACTATCTAAAAGGGATTTAAAAACATTAGTAGATTACGTTGGTAAAGATTCTCAACTAGTTGCATTCGCTGAAAATTTAAGCAAAATAACAGGTTTAAAAGAAGGTTATTTAAAACCTGAAACTTTTTGGTTAGGTGAGAATATAACTATGGACATGAATAACGTTGTAGATCGTGTATATAGAAAAGAAGCTTTATCTGAATTTATAGAAAATAGAGAGGTTATATTTGGCAAGTGGGAAAAGGGAAGGTTAGTTGGTGAAAATATGAACAAAATAGAATCTATTTTAGGACCAAAACATAGAGAGGCTTTAGAAAATATGGTTTGGAGAATGGAAAAAGGTACTAATAGAACGGTTGGTAAAGATTCTAACGTTAATAGATGGATGAACTGGATGAATAATGCTACTGGTACTATAATGTTCTTTAACCAAAAATCAGCTGTATTACAAAC
>CEUX01098442.1_pt1 | contig 23262 bp, 28 predicted proteins | sample 531361 | NCBI WGS metagenome assembly CEUX01 (sample SAMEA2622736, study PRJEB7988) | marine metagenome | isolation source: saline water (ENVO:00002010), including
TGCAGAACGTCCAGAATGCTTCAAGCTGGGCTTTTCCTCGTTCGTAGTTGGTCACCCTCATGGGGTCTATCATAGGTTTCTCTTTAGTATCCATGGGGCAAGTAACTTCTGGGGTTGTCGATCATCTCAAGGTAATCACTCTTGTAAGGGCTACCGAAGCGGTCGAGATCCTTGACGCAGGAATCACAAAAGATGTCTCCATCATAGGGATCCTCGTTTCCGTTCCATGCGTCCTCGTCAGGTTCCTCAGCGTCGCACCGGGTGCAGGTGCGCGGCTCAAATTCCTCTTCTTCTTCTTCCGAGTCCATGTCCCTACCTACCACCAGGAAGTATACTCGATCGTGTAACCTTCACTGATTGCCTCCCGTGCGAGCTTGATAAATGTGAAGGTTTCCGCCTGTAAGGCTTTAAGCCACTCCCTGTCTTCGATGCTCTTCTCTGAGGAATCCGGGCTACCGCTTGTGTCGCCACCGAAAAAGAACCCCTCCGTTTTCGGGAGGTTATCCGCCTTTACCACGGTCTCAAGCAGGTCTAAATCCTCCTCCACCAGTTCGACGGGAACGCAGTTAAACTCCCCGCCGCCCCCGGTCTTGGCTCGCCAGAGTGACTCCATCCACCCTTGCAATGCGTTATGTTTCCTCCAGCGTGCGACCTCTGTCTTCACGATGGTCTCCGTGCGGGTTTCTACGTCGTAGCTACTCTTCACCTTGCTTGCGTGTTGGTCTAATCCCATGTCGTCGGCACAGATATACGCAGCAATCAGACCCGTCAACAACAATCGTGCCGGATTGGCAACATTTCTATTCCCCTGCCTCCCAGGTCTCCTCGTAATACGTCTTGCCGTCGTGCGTCTCAGCCGTCTGGACAATATGGATAAGGTTCACATAGTGGTGAGGTGGTCCGTAAACCTGGCACCGGGAGGGTCCGTCATCCTCTCCCTCGATGACGGACCAAAGGTGCTTGTCCTCAACCCCAGCGGATCTCGCCTCTTTCCAAGTGCTGAACTGGGCTATTTCCTCGAAGGGGAAGTCGCCCTCATGGTAACTGTCACTCATAGCTCGACCCCAACCAGTGAGGAAGCCGCAATGGATGCAGTGCTCCTTTTTGCCGTCCTTGAGAGAGTCTAACCCGGCCCGGATTTGCTCTAATTGCTCGTCTGTCACGCCGCAAATCCTAACCGGGATGACATATTCGGAATTGCACCTATCGCAGCACCGTCCGGACTTGATTGGTTCCGGGTTGTTCCCCCACCCCGTGTGGGTCTCCCCACACAGGTCACACTTCCACTCTTCAGTTTGAGATGACGCCATCAGATGTTTCCGCAAGGGATCGTTTGAGTTCGACCAAGTTGTCCCCGGCCTTGATGTCTGTGGAGATTCCCTTGTGGCTCATCGTCCACCCGGAGAACCTCAATGGTTTTCCCTCTCCTCGTTTCGGCCTTATGGTCACCCCTAGTGATGCCGCTACCGATCTGGCTTGAGATCGCAGTCTTCTGGCTACCAGGTTGAACTCGTTGAGTTCGTAGGATCTCTCTGGGAGGGCTGGTAGGTCGTCGCTTTTTATTGTCTGCATGTCGCGTGACGTTCTCGCACGATTGAATTTGACCGACAAGGGGAAAGTTGCCATTTTGGCAAAGACATGAAAGTTAACACACTAATTCACAACTTTGACAACCTGGTAATCCATTCCGGTATAGACCGGGCAGCAGGACTAGCCAAGCTAATCCCCGCTTATCAAGATATGTCCTCACCTTTGTTTATTCACGGTGAAAGCGGCATCGGGAAAACCCATCTCGCTAGGGCCTTGGATTTCAAATTGGAAGGTCGATCTCAGTATGTGACGGGTCTTGAGATGAACAATTTTTTACGCGGGGGCGTTTTGCAACCGTGGAATCAATTTAGAGAAGGGCGGGACAATGACGGGTCGTCGGTTCTCATCATTGATGGAGTCCATGAGGTGACTGATTCATTTGCCCAGTTTCAACTAAAAGGGATCCTCGACCAGAAGAGTGCTTATTCTGGGTGTTCCATTGTTGTCACTTCGAACCTGTCCCCGGCCTTGCTAAAGGGAATTCCTGAAGGTTTGCAGAGAGGTTTGGAAGGGACTATTTGCGCTATCAATCCCCCCACGCAGGAGGAAAGGCTAATGATTTTGCGCTTCTGGAACGAGCATGGCCCAATGGGGTGGTCCCGGAATCACCCTCTTCCGCAAAGCCTGCTGCAACTGCTTGCGTCTCGCTTACAATCAAGCCTCCGTCGATTGAGGGCAGCATTTGATCGAGCTGTTTTAGAGCAACGGCTGGAGGCCCGCACCTCCTATCTTACCCGCAGGGCTCCCGCAACGCGACAGCTGTTTGTATGGACTGAGCAAAGGGTTATGAATGTTCTTGGAGATTACCTGGCGCATGAGGAAACCTCTTCTCTTGAAAGGATTATGGAGCTTATTTGCTCTCATTTTGACCTTACCCCCAACAATCTTACGTCCCGCAGCAGAACAGCTAAACTTGCGCGGGCTCGGCAGGTGGGGATGTTTTTGGCCCGAAGGCACACCAATAAATCGCTTGTGGAAATAGGGGAGTTTTTCGGGAAAAGACATCACGGGACCGTTATTCACGCCATAAAACAGGTCAAAAGGAGTCTTGAGACCGGAAATAATGAAGCGCATGACATTAGGATCCTTGAAAAGGGTCTGCCTGTCTGCTAGAGGGAGATAGTGAGCATCTCTGTAGAAGGGTTTCGTGACCTTATAGAAGGGGCATCTGACCAGGAATTAGCCGGATTCGCAGCAGTGAGTCCGGCTATTCATTTTGCGACATTTGTCCATATCCACGACAAGGGGAACAGGTTGATTCGTCCCATTCCGAATATCCTGCAACTAAGGATGTCTCAGGTTTACGAGCAATGTATGGATTGGGGGATCCCGTGCCGCATGGTGGTCTGTAAACCGCGACAGGTAGGGTGTAGCACGTTCACGGCTCATATTATTTACCACCATGAGCAGAGGTTCAGGTCTACCGGAATAACGATTGCTGATGTTTCTGATAATAGCGTAGGGTTGATGAAGAAGGTTGCCGAGTATGCCGAAAGGGACGCTTTCCCGTGGAATAACCAACTCCGCTCAATGGCCAAAAGACTGGAGTTCAGTAATGGCACCGTTCACACGATCGACTCAGCCGAGAACTGGAAGGCTGGAATTTCCCAAACCCGTCAAGTATTCCACGCTTCAGAGATCGGCAAATGGCCCAAGTCTGGAGTTAAAGAGGATCGCAGGGTGATGGCTTCCGTTATGCCCTCGATCGCAAAGCAACCTAATACTGTCGTCATTGCAGAGGGGACTCCGGACGGTGCCGTAGGGTGGCTTTATGACCAGTGGCACGGTAAAGACGCTCACGGGGCTCCCAATTCTCATTATCTTGAGGATGTGGTGAAGATGCGAGCAGAAGGGACCATGCCTGGAGTTGTGTGGATTAAGGTCTTTGCGGCTTGGTTTGAATTTGCCGAACATCAGCACGACGGTCAGGATGGTCGCCCTCCTCTCCCGAAAGGAGAAGAACGCGCAATACTGAAAACCTTAACTGAGAGGGAGAGAAGGGGGCAGGATCTCTATAATTGGACTTTGGGGCAGATTGCATGGAGAAGGGCTATTATCGCTACAGAGTGCGGGGGTGATGAGGAACTTTTTGACGAGTATTATGCGGAGGATGACATGTGCTGTTTCCTGTCAAGTGGTCGCCCCAGGTTCAATATGGGATGTGTCACCGCTATGGAGAAAATGGCCAAGCTGATCACTCCGGAGCGCGGATTCCTCATCTCCCAGCCGGACAACAAAACGGTCCAATGGAACAGGGATTCTCAAGGAGATGTCGAGATTTGGGAGAAGCCGCAGGAAGGGTGCCGCTACCTTGTGTCTTGTGATCCTATGACTGGGACTGACCAGACGAGCGGCAAAGACCCTGACCGACATAGCATTGGGGTTCTCCGGCAGGGTTACGATAAGGGTATTCACGGAGGTGACCCAGTGGATCCTATGCTTGTCGCAAGGGTGAAGGGGCCTTACCTGGCAGACACCGATCAAGCTGCCGGACAAATCATAAACCTGTCCCGAATGTATGGTGAGTGCATCGTCGTTCTTGAGATCAACATGGGCCTGGGAATCCTTGAACTCCTCAAGTTCTCCGGGGTTCCTCTTCTACAGAGGGAGGTTTTTGACGCTCGGGTAGGCAGCAAAAAGCGCCAATTCGGCTACAAATTGTCCAACAGGGACGAGAGGAGATATGTAATTGACGCCCTTGCCACTGCCATACGGGAAATGGCCTTTGTTATTCGTTGCCCTCACGCTTTGGGTGAGTGCAAAACCTTTGTCACTAGCGCCAACGGCAGGGACGAGGCTAGGGCTGGGACGCATGATGACGACATCTTCATGTTGGCCATGGGGTATATCTCTCTTTCAAGCGCAACTATGCTTTCCGGCCGTGTCCGCAAGAGAAGGGATCCCCCGGATAGAAAAGACTGGAGAACTATTGGCTCACACTGGTAATGGCTAACATCATAAATGTAGGTAGATGGATGGGTGAGATCCGGAACAGGGCTCGCCTGGTGGTAATATCGGAGGAGTTGCAGACTCTGGAGTCTGACTTGGTCGCCGGGAAACCCGTGACTAAAGAAGGGTTGGATCGCCTGAAATCTGTCCGTGATCTTGTCCACGACATGGCTACGGGTGACAAAAAGTGACCTGGTCTACGTGAAAACCCGAATACACGTAAACCAGCACCGCATTAAGGCTAACGCGAAGAACGGGACTTGTGATCCCGTCCTAACGGTTAAGACCTATAAAAGTAACGATTATGCTCACGAAGTAATTGTAAGCGGTCCCCGTAGGGTTGTTTACAGACCAGACGCCCCTCTGCCATGTGGTGCAAGGGTATGGATAGAGACTGACTCCGAAACCATCCCTTTGCCAAGGGAAGGGGAGGCGCTTGTTGACGAGTGCTGTTGAATTAACAAGCAGTCACTGTTGCCACGCCTCCCCAAATCTAATCCCTCTACCTTTTTCTGCGCAGGGCCAGAAGCAGAACGACTACGATAGCTATTAGCATAATCTCGTTCACTTCAAGTCTCCTTCCCGCGATTCTCCAAAAATGACACCTGCCATTTTGTAAAAGGTCTCCTCGAATTCGGTGCCAACAACTTCATCGAGATCCTCGATAGAAGTCCTCGGGTCCAGCTCCTTCATTTTTCCCATGGATAATTCCACCGCTTCTGACTTATCGAAGTCCGGCACAGTTTCATCTATCTCCTTAGCGGGCAACAGCTTTGCGATCGGAGCGTTGCCAATACAAAGGTAAAGACCTGGCTCTGGTCCCCGGCCCGCCCCAGCCGCTCTCACCGCATACATCACTTTGATGCTGCCCGGGTCCATCTCTATCATCCGGCGCTTTTCGTATAGCTTTTGCAGTACGCTTTTATTTGTCATCGACATGTCTTCTCGTTGTTAGTGGTCACTCTTCAACCTGTAACTGCTCACGGTGACAAGCTGCCCCTGCCTTTTCACCTTCTCGGTCCTGTTTTCAATGACATGACCTTCCCTCCTGAGATTACTTACTCTCGTTGCGGGACTCAAGGATCCGCTGGCCTTCGCTAGAGTCGGAAGCCCGACCCATTTTCCCCTACGCCGTGCCAAGGCGTTGAGTATCTTTTGGTTCTGTGTCTTAGTTGCCATAAATCATTCCCCCTTCGGAAGCTGGCCCAGTGCCCAAACCGGAATCGCTTGCGGGTGGTCGGGCTCGACCTCGACCATGTCGGTAGCCGCCTTATTAGAGGCTATAAAGCGAAACTTACAAGCAGACGGGGGGTAGCGATGCCCTAGCTTGTCCTCCACCACGTTGATAAGGTAATCCCTGGAATACTGCGCAAGAGATATCCAGGCGTCCCCTAGTGGCGCTACGGAAGTAGCGTCAGACTTCATGGCTCCCAGTTTTTCTTGAGCAAAAGGAGGCCATGATTGAGGCGTAATCCATAAAGCGGGGTTTCTGTAGCTCACAGAAAAATCGCAGACCTCTCCATTGGGCAACATCGAGTAAGTAACTCTCGATATGGCGCATTTGCCGTAAATCAACAGGTGCCTCTTTTCGAACCCTGCGCTTTCGTCTCCCTCCTTGTTCACGACCAAGTCGCCCACCTTTTTCTCGTAAGCGGGCTCACTCATTAGGTCCGTTATAAGTCCCCAGGTCTCAAAAGGCATCGGCTTGGGGATCTTCCTTTTCGCGTTAGACCTACAAAAAGACTGGAACTCCTTATGGCAATCCAAGGGAATAAGGTGAAGTAAAGATTGCGCTCTCCACTCGTGAATCATCGCCATAAGACGATTGATGGTGCTTTCGTAAAACTTGCCCTTCTTTGAGTCGGCACCATGCTCTTTCTTCAGTCTGTCTATTGCTGCATCAAAATCTAAAGGTTTCCAACCGCTATCCGGGTCGGAGGGATCTGAGTAGTTTATCATTTGTCTATTTTTTTGGCGAATTCCAGCACTGCTGAAAAAAAGTCCGGGAGGGGGTTTCTGTCTGCCGGATTCACGGTGTCCCATGTCACCTTGCTCCCGAACTCCTCCAGCTCATCTCTGCTAATGCTGCTTTTCTTCTCGGAGGCAATGGATTTCCAGATGTCCATATCGGGGTCGCACGGCATGGCCCAGGTTTGCTCCGGCTGGGTCTCTTTCTTTATAAATGTTCTCTCTACGCAATGAACAAGAAAAAAGGCCGGACATCCTAGAGCCCATCGGTGAAGCATAAACTCCCTTTGGTTGACCTTGCTGGCACTGTCGTTCATGTGGTCTAACTTGGACCCGCTTATCACCTTGGCATCAAATACAAATTGCCTTCCCCTTCCAAAGATGCCCTCGAAATCCGGGTTGCTGTAGACGGGTCTCCATTGATGGGTGAGTGACTCGAATACCGCTTTCACGCCGTAGGGCCTCATGTGGTAGAGGTCTTTTTCCTTTTTGGCCCGATCCTTGCACAGAGACTCAAATTCCTTCCCCTTCATTGTGTGGTTCTTGGTTTTTTGCGATATCGGCCTTGAGTTCCTCATGTCGCTTGCGGTCGTATTTCCGAAGAGCTTTCGCCACTATTCTCAACTCCTCACGCTCTCTTCTGCGCTTCCTCGCCTTAGCGATGTGTCTTACCTTTGCCAAGGTGTTGGGAATATTACTCAAATCAAAATACGGCTCGATAGCCCGCAGAAGGTCTGGGTCACACTTCGACATAGGCTCCCTCATACTCCAACCCCTCCCATTCGTTGTTCCGGAGGGCGTGGGCGAGCATAGCCATTCGAAGCTGGTAGGTAGAACGCCCCTCGTCAATGCGCTCCTGCTTCAACTTGTAAACAATCACCTTGTAAGGGGCCGTCTTCTCAACCGCTATGATGATGAAGTGTTCCCGGGGGTTGTCCATGGATCCTGTCCGAATAATGCTATCCGTGTCCAGGTAGTAGGCTCCTTGCGTGTAATACCCGAAGTCCCTGCATTGGGTCCAAAACCTTCTCGGCATAAACTTGGAGGAATCAACGGTCTTCAGGTCGAGTAAGAAGTTCCCCGGATTTTCCTCTGGGCGCAGTCCCGGGCATAGGTCCACCCTGATCTTCCTGATGAATTCGCCTTCAGGATCGGCGCAGACGCCAGTAAGCTCCGTATAGGGTGTGCTTTCGACTCTTGCCTGGTTGATCCAATACATGGCCTTCTCGTCCCTGTAAATGGCATCCCTCATGGCTCGGGCCTCCGCGAGAACCTTCCCGTCTTTGTCGATGACGATTTTGCCCGGATTGGCCTTCCTTGTCTCGATTGCCGACTTGGTGTCCAGTCCGCTAGTTGGGCATCTGACAAAGAAGTCATCCTCCCTGTCCAGGTAGTCCGGCTCCAATACTGCCTTGTGGAGAGCATCCCCAAGCACAAAAGGTCGCTTCCCCTCCTTTTTCTCTTCTTCCTCCGGGTTAGGGTGAACAAGAGCGTGCATGTCTATCGTCGTCTCAGCCTTCAGGGTGCTGCAATTCACAACCGGAAGGGTGGTGTCCAGAGTGCGCTCCAAAAATCTGTATTCCCTGAAGGAGAGGCCGGGTTGGTAGGCCCCTCCCTTCAAGTTTATGATCTCCGTTCCCTCAGACTCCTTGATTAGGCTTTTCTCACTCATTTGATCTCGATGAGGCTACCGAATTCGTCGTCCTTGAGGTTCAGTCCCGCAACTTCTCCGCTATCGGCGTATTCCTGCGCTATGGTCCCCTGCGTCTTGGAGAAGGTGGAAGTGATGAATGTTTCCCCGTCGATCCCACGGCAAGAAATCTTGTAGCGGGTCCATGCCTTTCCCTTGGACTCCCCTGATGTCTCCTCGACCTCCACAATGTGAGCCTTGACCTCCCCGGTCCTCATTGACGGCTGGGATTCCTCCTCCGTTGCCTCCTCCTTCTTTTTCGGTGGACCATCGGCCATGCGCTTCCTGAGCTTCTTTACCACAAACGGGTATCGGGCCGGAGTAACCTCCTTCAGGCTTTTGACGTTGAGATAGGCCAGAAAGGCATCCACATCCAGATCCTCGCACTGGTCAATGTATCCCTGCATCTCTTGCACTTGCTCGTCGGAGATATAGGGACTGGCTGCAATTCGGGCGTGGTTCCTTGGGTCTCCTCCGTCTGTGTCCTCTCCCGCGCAGACGATGTTAAAGGCATTGCAAAAAGCGTGGCGCTTTGCCTGGGAGTTGCTCGATGCCTGGGCTTGAGCCTGTGTGGTTACCGCCCTGCCTGATCGGTTCGCGATCGGAGGATCCTTGGGGAGGGTGTAGGGGGTTCTGCGGGTGTGTCCGCAGCAGGTCACAACGCAAGTAACCGTCAACTCGTTCTCGGTGTCCTCCTGCTCAAAGCTGACCTCAAACCCCAACTCAGTAAGGATCGGTCGCGCTATCTTCCAAATATGCTCGTAGGGAGCATACTGCCAGTGCCCGCTCGGACCATCGACTGTTTTAAGAACCATCGGCATCTCTTTCTGAAACTGCATCATGCGCTCACTAAAGCGCCCTGCCGCAACCTCCTCTCTGGCTCTGCGGTCAAGATCAAGGATCTTCTCCAAGGCATCCACATCAACTCCTGACGTTATCGCTCTCTCAACAAGAGCCATCGTAGGAGTGCTTGGGTCTGACACATGAACATCGACCGGGGCGAGCTCCGCCTTTTCCACGATCTCCGTTTTCTTTTCCGCTCTCTTGCGGGAAACGGTCTTTTTCTTCTTATTTTCCTCCTGCGGGAGGCCCTTCTGGTTCTCGTCTTTAACTTCCATGGGCGGGAACGTGCCTAAGTGACACGAATATTACAAGAAGAAAAGATTGCCTTTCTGACACGGGCCACCCATCTTTCAGCCCATGGAGAACCAAAAATCAGCGACAGTCATTAAGACTATTGCAGATCAAGAGCACAACGGGGTCATCCAGAGATTTTCTACAGTGGTAGGATTGAGCCGCTCGACCCTCTCTAGAATCCTTTCCGGTGAGCGCAAACTCACGGTGGACCAGGTGGACAAAATCCTTAAAGGCATTAAGCCCAAGCATCGTCGGCGCTTTCTCAGGGCGGTTATATCCGAGTGGTGGGGACCTGAATCTTCCAAGTTAGTTTCGCAATGAGCACAAAAAAAGCGGTTTTAGCCGCAGCACTCAAAGGGGCCAGAACTGCCGCTGGATTCCATACTTCTACTGATTTCGCCAAGAAATTGGATGTTGACCCGTCTACCGTTTCTCGCTGGGAGAACTCAAAGGACAACAAATGGCCTACTATGGGGCACATAGACAAGGCTATCGGCCTCCTCGGCCCAGCCGGACAGGAAAGCGTCATGCTTGCGTATTTCGCAGGAAACCCCAATTTGGTCTCCGTTCTTAACCGGACAAGTCAAGAGGTTCCTGAAATTGACGATACTCCCCCGGAGTTGAGGTTAATTCTTGAGCGCCTGGGACGTTTAGCTGTCGAGAACAAGGAGACTCTTCAGTTTTTGACCATGGCGGGACGCATGATGTTTCGCCCTAAACCTCCCGCAGCAGATGCAGAGGCGGGGAAGAGGGTTCGCAGGGTGTTCCTTGCCCTTGCGGAGATGATGAAGTACAGCCCGGGGATTAGCGCGAATGAGCATGAGGCGCTGGAGAGGGTCTCACGGCGCAATGAGGCTTAGGCGGATTTTGTCGTTAGGGTGCCCTTGTAAGCAAAACGCCATCAACAAGCTCTGGGAACACTAGGTTCTCTCGGACGTACTGAGTGCCTTTAGGGTAGGTGCCTGGAGCGTCAACAAAGGCGTTCCCGTCTACCGTCTTAACGTCGGCAATTTTTTTATACCAAATCCCATTCTCGAAATCGTCCTCGTCATCATTGTGGTGAGTGAACGCGGTGCGCGTATCTAGGACCATCGCATTAAATGTAACATTGGTTACCCTAAACATTTCGAGACGGTGATACTGGGTAAAATTTGTTGGGTCTACATGGTCGTTTAGGTCAATCTGTTCCGTCCAAGACTGCCGACTTATTACGTAGTTCATCTTGAGCCACCACGCCTTTTCTCCTGTAACAGTCTGAAAATCTGTTTCTGGGCACACAACGTCTCTCTGGACGATTCCTGTGGGGTCTGCGGAATAAGAATTCACTGAAGATGTGCCCTCGTTCCAGGCAACGTGCCCGATTAACACCTTCTGCTTATCATTGCGGCTAATAATCTCAAACGGGTGATTGTGCGTCGGGGGGCTATACTCCGGGTTGAAAGGGGGCGCAAAAGATACCGCCTCGCTTCCAACTGAGCCTCCCGCCTCCTCTATGGCTGCGAACATCATATTCAGAGCCTTCTCCATCCTCCGGGGGTCAGCGGGATCCCCAAAAATATCTCTGAACTGTGACACGGTCCTATGCTTCCGTCAGGGTGAAGCGGTATTTAACGATGTAGACTAAATTGACGACCGTGCTGGCGGTATACCCAGCAACACCAGCGCCAGTCAGGTCTTTTTTGGTCACGCCATCAAGTTCATAGACAGTTCCTGTAAGGGCTGTGTCTATTTCTACGACCAAATCGTCAGGGTAAAACGATCCAGTATGCTTAGTCATAATTGCGGTCCCCGGAACTATTGAGCCGCTAACAGTAGTCCCGTCAAATACAATCGCGCCAGCACTTGAAACAGAAGCTACATCAGCCTGACTTACAGAAGCTGACGGGGCTTTAACCTGAACGGCCCCCGATGTGCCAACGGAGATAAGATTGGCTACGCCAGCAGGGATGCTGATATCGTAAGAGGACCCGTCTACGCTAACATCTAAAGCTCCGATATTGTTGTCATTCTTTATGAGCAACAACCCTTCGGCCCCGTCAATAGTGCCGGGGTCCAATGCGGCTCCACCAACTACCGCTCGGCCTCCACCTGCTGAGTAGTCATGCGACTCATTCGTGTTGGTAAGCGTGGATGCAGTCGTAGAAAACGTCTCAGAGTGGCTATGGTTCCCATAGACCAAAGAAACTGACCCTGAAATTTTAGTAGACATAAGGCGGTGGGATTATCTGGCTTTTACGCTCACTTTTACTCTCATGTGAATTTTCCCCCTCCATTGCTGGAGAGTGTCTTTCACAATATAATAGGTCCCAGACGAAATCCAAGACCTATAAGTGGAGCTGGAAGGACTCGATACCGTTGAGGTGGTTACAACGGCCCCGGTGTAAGGATCGTCAATGAGGAGAATTTCGTGAAGTATGCCTGACTGATTCCACCAGACTCGCGCCACTGATTCCGCCACTTCTTCCTCCTTTAAGTCTTGGTTTTCAAGGGCGTCCTGAACAGCAAGCATCAGGTAGCTCTCGAAGCGGACGTTTTGAGGCATTGTCGCGGCCTCTGTTTCGGGGTCCCTGGTAAAGGAATACTCTATCTTGGCAGGAACAGTCTCAGAAAAGGCAAATCTCCCCCCGGGATACGGGGTGTCCTCCGGGGGAAATGAGACTACTGCCGGGTAAAGCGGGGGAAATCGGACTCCAGCAGATCCCCATTGGGTGAAATCCGCTGGGACTTTGGCGTGGTCGATCTCCACCCTGTAAATTCCGCATCCTTGAGGGCTCTCTCGTATTCCGGTGATGTATGAGTCTGTGTAGTCACTCCCGGCAACTACGCTTGCTACATCATCAATCTCCGGCCTATCCCAGGTGGATAATTGGTAAAGCGTTGTTATGAAAACTTCCGACCCCTCGGGGAAATCTACAAGCTGCCTGGTGGTATCAGGCCAAGATGGAATGCGGCTGTACTCCATCATCACCACTCCGTAAACAGGGCCTCTAGTTTCTAAGACGGGAGGCTTCCTTAATTTGAGGTTGAGCCCTGATGCTGAAAAGTTGAGCTCGGCATTGGTTGATCCTGCGTTTGTCCCGTCTATCGGACAGACTGATCCCGGCACGGCTGGGGTAAACCCGGAAAGCAATACCTCTAATCGAAGCTGCACTACGGGATACTGGTTAGCCGTAACGGATGTGGCGCACTCATAATTGACCGTGTAGCCTTGCTTGTGTTGCTCTGCGGCTGGGCCAATGTGTCGATACTGATGGGTGACCGTCAAGGTCCCGTCCTCTCCAGACTCCTGGACTCCTACAAGAAGAGCTTCAGGGAATAGCGGGTGAGGAGTGCCGGCGGGTTGGCGAGTATATTTCCCGTCGTTTGGGACCAAGAAGGTCCAAGTGATTTCTTTTGAATCCCCGTCGTATGGATAAGCAACTTTGTAGTGGTCTCCAGATAGGTCGTCTGGGTGGGTGAAGTCTTCAAAGTCGTCTGAAATTCGCTGAAGATCAGCCCGCAAAAGACACTTTACGTTGTGGTGGGTGTCGTCACCTCCGGCGATCCAGGTTTGGAGAACGATTAGGTATTCATTTTTCTTCCAAGGGTCTCCAGGACGGTATCCCGGAGGGAAATAAAGGCCGGAGTCTTTGACTGTCTGAGTGGTGGTCGATGAAATCCCGGTTCCGCTCGCCACCACATCCAAGGATCTGTCCGTGTCGTTAAATATGACCAGTCTCGGGTATGATCCTGAAGTGGTGTGAATTATTTTAGGGGTGATATTGGGAAGCGTTTTCATCCCGGCTATCAGGATTGCTTCCGCTTGGTCAGTAGTGTGACTGCTTTTTAACTCGATTATGACCGAGTAATCAGTAGTGCTGGGCGTTAGCGATGCGCCATCGACCCAGAACGTGACCTCGTAGGTCTTGTCCCCAATAGAAAAATTGATTTTCTTGTCGTTCGTCGTAGTTAAGGCGTGGAGAGTCCTGGTGACAGAGTTTTCCGTGGGATCCAACCCGAACTTCTCTTTTGACAAGGTGTCCTCCTCGATCCACACCATGCTCGCCGGACTGTCCGCAGCACCATAGCGGACTCCGGGGTGGTCAAGGAGATGCCTTACACTGTCGATAAACTCCGCCATTACCCGTAAACTACTGTTCGTCGGAGGGAGTTTTTGTTTTGAGGCTTGGATCGCGCAATTACCTGCAAGGCTGCGCTGTATCCTCGCTCAATCTCTGTTATTGCCTCCCTGTTTTTGAAGAATGGGCTCTGCCGGAAATGCTGCGCGGCGACCTTTTTCAGCACGGCATCCACCAATGTATTGGGAAACCGAAGGAGGGTTCCCTCGGTGCAGGCAGAAGCGGTCTGGTCATACCACATTAGAGGAGCGTCCCCTTCGGTAAGGTCGTATGAGAGGCCGTTCATGGTCAACTGGATGGTCACATCGTCCACAACGGAGACTGAGAACGAATAGCTCTGTCGGGGATTGTTCCTGATGTCGCTGCACGGGAAGAACTTTATAGATGTGTCGGTTGTGGAGAGCCGCATACGTGCGTAGTTTACGTCCGACTGGACGACCATCGGGAGGGGTCCGTCTGAGGTGTGCAATACGTCATCTAGTCCATATTGGGGGCAGGCGAGCTTTGCATTGAAGAGAACCCTTTCCCCTCCATCCTTGGGAAGAGGGGCCAATCTCATGCGCTTTTCCTCAAGGTTTAGGTCACTCCAGAAGGTATCCACCCAATAGTAGGCGGGAGTCCCCGGGTTAATGCTTTGCTTCAAGAGATCCCGGGGGAATCCCCCTGATCTTACGCGGTTATCATAGCCGTAATCCTCGTAAAACTGGTAATCCGTGCTTTTGTTTACAGCCTCACCCAGTCCCCCTACTTCCCGGAGGTGAAAATTCCCTCCCCACCAGACAGGGTAAAGAACCTCTCCTATGTCCTCCCCCAGAGGGATGGAGTCGTGGTAGACGGTTGTTACCAGGCTTCCGCTGTCTCCGCTGTGTGGGTCGCGAAGGACTCCCTTCAGCGTTATTGGGTCATAACCTAGAATCTGGTTATCGTTTGTCCCCGCTACGGCTATTGTGCATCCCTCCATCCAGTTCGCCCAATCTGAGGCGGCTGGAGTGAAAACTTTGCTGCCCTTGGTGAAGGTTCCAGTGGTCGTGACCGGGGGTTCCACGTAAATGCCCTTTTCCTGCCTGTACAGCCAACTGTGGGCCATCGCGTGGATTTCCTGCAAAGCCCCATTCAGGGCGTCCACGGCGCTCTCTATGCGGCTATTGCCGTGCGCTGCGTCACCGGGAATAGACCTCTCGTCCGGTGAGAGGTATTGCAGGAGAAATTGGACAACCGATTTAGCTGACCTGGGGAGAGGTGTCTGTGGCATATCTAGCAGAGGTTACTCTACCAAGCCTCAATCACCAAGCACGGGAACCTCAATTTCGGGAAGACTGTCGATTTCTTCGGCAATCTGCGTAGCAATCGGGACCAGTTCGAGGTCCGAAGGAAGAGATCCGGCTACTACAGGAGCAGGGTTACCAAACTTGCGAGGCACGGTTTTCTTTAGCGCGACCTCCATGTCCCACTCTACAACGTGGGGGACAATCGTTACTCCGCCCTTGTTCAAGAGAGGGGATTCATACACCTCCTTGGCGAGTTTCCCTCCATTGGCCTCCCATACTGAGATGGGGCAAATAAACACATGTTTGCTCCGGGACTGATCAAAGGCAAAAATTAGTATTCTTGACCCACGGCACCTAAACGTCCAGAGGCCGTGGTTTGGAGCGCCATATTCAAGCAGTATCCCATACTTCTCGTCATCCTTGGCAAACTTGGCAATAGATTGATTTGTGAGCTTATTGGGTAACGTCGCCCCCCTTTCGGGGACTTTGCCAACCTTTCTTGGTGGGACTACAGCTTGTTCTGGCATCTTAAAGAATGGTGGGGGCGGGAGCAATTACTCCCACCCCCACCTATAGGGTTGTGGCTCTTTACGGAGCGGCGAGAGCCGGAACGTCGTAACCCTCCGGGGCAATCGCGTGCTCAAGAAGCACGTAGTTGTTGGTCACCTCGTCGGTGCGCATGGTCGGGGCCTGCCCGAACACGGACTCAAACCCGTGACCAGTAACAAATCCGTAGTCGCGGTCCTGCGAGATCGGATTGACTTTGACGCTGCCGTAGGCTCTCACAGCGGCGTTAGCTCCAAACAGGAAGCTGTGGCCGATAATGGCTCCATTGGCATTCGCCGGGAAGCAGATTGCTCCAACCTCCAGGTCGGCGGCGTAGGTGTAAGCGGCGGAAGTATTTCCGCTGCCGGATCCACCTGCTCCACGCTGCGGAGATCCACTGTTTGACCCCCAGGCGGTATCGCCAGTAGCGTCGAGGTTACCCAGAGTGGGGCTTCCAGAGGTTCCGTTGTCGGGATCGAGGAACGTAACGTCCGTCAGCTGGTTTCCGTTGTTGCCGCCGGGAGTTCCGCCCCCTTCGTCACTTCCATTGTACTTGAAGAACGCAACGGATCCGTCAGACGGGTTGACACCCCAACCGTAGTAGTTAGTGCCGGTATCGTCGAAAGCGGTGATGTCCGGATACCAGTTGTTGATGTAGTCGTATCCGGGCCACCAGGCAGTGTAGTCGTTGGTGGTGTTGGAGGAGTGGGCCTTCAGGTCGTCCGCAGTGTGACCATTAGCCGCAACTGCGATCTTGAGACGGGGTGCGAGCGGACTTCCGATCGGGCCGTTCCAGTCCGGCTGGACGACATGATGCTCGAAGTAGTTCACTCCCTGCCACTCGACCAGACGGCCAGTGAATGCGGCGTTATCATCTCCGCGCTTTCCGGCTTCCTGAATAGCGTTCTGATACCCGGAGTCGTTCCGGATGTCGGTCATCGCCGTGGAAGTCCCGAAGAACAGGTATCCGAAGACCTGAGTCCCGAAGGCGTTCTTTGCCATTCTGATCGGCTGCGCTCCGTTTTCGGTGGCCTTGTTTTTGGCCAAAACGGTGAAGCTGGGATCAATAGTGTCCGTTGCGTAGAGAGCGTCTCTGGTTGCCCGGTAGTTGGGGCGGAGGACGTTCCCTTTGTAGCCGTACGCCATGCGTGAGCTCCCAATGTCCCTTGCGGGGTTCCGGAGGAAGATCATCATGTCGTGCTGCTGCTTGCGGCCGAGCTTCTTCTGAAGAAGAGTCTTGGAAATGGGCCAAACGTCAGCACCAGCAGCAATGTGCCGGGTCATCTTTTTGGTGTATTCCACCGCATCACGGTACCATTCAATCCGGCATTGCCAGGTGTGGAACTCGGCGGTCGAGGTGGACCCCGTGAGTTCCGTTTCGGCATTTACGCCGGGTCCTGCAACGTCAGAAATGACGGTGAACTTCACCTCGTCTCCGCCGGAGCGGTTGAGGTCATCCTTCACGCAAAAGACCCCGGCAGGCGAACTGAGCTGCTTGCCCAGTGGCACCTCGGGAGCTTCAAAAGCGGCGAAGTCGTTGAATGCGCGGGCTCCCACTTGGAGAGACCGTGCCCAGGCGATCCGCTTGACGTTTGCATCGTCAGTGATCGCGTTCGCTAGTGTTTTCACCAGCGCGTTTGCATTATAGGTAGACATTTAGTCTGAGTCCTTTCTTTTTTGATTGGTTAAGTTGGATTGCGCTGCTCGCTAACCCATCCCGGCGGCTTCGAGGGCGAGCCCTAGCTCTCCATCGGCCTGTCCGGATTGAATCATTTCGATTAGCGCGGCGGGATCCATGTCCAATGAGGGTGAGCTTGGGGTAGAAAGGGCACCTACTGGACGAGCTGGCTTTGCTGGAAGAGCACCAGGAACAGAAGCGGCCGTGGATTCCGGGGCTTGCCCCAGCATCGCTAAAGCCCCACTCACAATTCCCTTCATGTAATCAGGGCTTTGCAGTGTAGCTAAAGACGCTTCGTCTCCTTCGTTAGCATTGGCAACAAGTGTGGTCTCCATCATGTCAACCATCTTGTAGAGATTGCTGTTCCCATCCTGTAAAACTGGATGTGAAGCCTGCAACTCTTCCCAGGTGGCGTCGTATTTGGCGTCAAACACTTCGGCCTCCTGTGCCTCTGCTACTCTATTGTGCTCATCCACCCTTGCCTGCGCGATGGCGTCCCTGCGGTCCAGTTGCAGTTGAATCTCCTGTTTGGAGAGTTCTCGCATTTTAGCTAGATCGTATTCTTCTTCAGCCTCCTTTTGGGCGGCTTCGTTTTCAGCGATCTGGGCGTCAATATCTGCTACTGTGCTTGGGACGACGGGCTCCGGTGGAGCTTGTGGCTCCGGTGGAGTTTGTGCTGGCTCCTCAGCCTCGACTGGCGCTGCTGGGGGAGTGATGGCGGCGATTTGGGCTGAATAAGCCTCCTGAAAGCTCGAAAACTCTCCGGCTGTAACAGCTTTATTTGCCTGCATCACAAGGGCCTTATCGTCATCGTTAAGGTGATCCAAACGAATCCTTGCTCCTCTCTTCGCTCCTGGGGGGGCCGCTGGCACTGGAGTCTCTGGCTCTTGTGACGCTCCCGGCTCTTCGCTCGGGGCAATCTCTGGCGCTGGCTCTGGCTCTGGCTGTGCCGTCTCCGGAGTTGGAGATGGGGGTTGCTCATCGGCTGGGCTTGCTACCAGTCCGGCTTCAGGCCCATGCTGGGCCAAGGCTTCGACTGGATCCATTCCCTTGCCAATGGCATCTACGACCTCAGACGGCAACTCTGCGACCATTTGTTCGATCGAGAGTCCCGAAGGATCGCTGCCTGGTGACTCTGCCAATGTGGGATTTACCGGCTGTTCGCTCGGTGCCTCCTGTGCCTGCGGCTGTTCGCTCGCTGGCGGGGCTTCGTTACTCATGCGCCAGAGAATCCCTTTTCATCTGGTCTTTTCAACTTTATTGCCAATCCGGCAACGGTTTTGTGCGCTCAGGACACAAAAAAGGCGTATAACTACCGGGCCTCTAGTTCGTTGGCGTATTTGAGCAGTCTTCCGATGGTCTCTTTTTCTTCAGGAGAGAAGGAGTGCTTCTCTAGCTCTTGAATGAAGAAAGGGATTTCACTTTTTTTGATCGTCGTCGTGCAACCAACGATTGATAAGCTCATCGTTGCGCTTAAGGCGACGAGCTTTATACGCCTTAAAGTATTCATCTCTGACCTTAAAAAACAAGTCGGCCAGCTTAGGAAACTGAATCAATAAGCTGACGACGAGCTTAATCATTGCTTGCTCTTAGCTTTCCCGATGTTTAGCGCCAACCACGATACCACTCGACTGGCTCGTTCTACCCACTTGTTGTCGCTCTCGTTTGGGGTCATCGTAGCGACAATGCTGGCGACAGTGACGACGCCAGTGAGGATACCGATAATGGCTTCTTTGTTATCAGAAACCCAAGTCAATGCTTCAGCCATGATTACTCGACGTTAATATCAAGGCTACCCGCAGGTTCTACGCTGACGCTTCCCCAAGGGGTGGACAGGGCGCAAGACACGAATGCAGCGCAAAGCGCGGCAACAACTAGGAGGAGGATTTTGCTCTTCATTTCTGTATGTTGGATATGGTTTTTATTGCTGGTTTCCTTCCTCTTGCGCAGCGATTTGCTCTGCGTGAGGTTGGCTGTTTTGCACCAACATTTGCGCCAATTCAGGCGGAAGCTGGGCAAGAAGTTGGTCATACGAGAGAACGGGCTCCCGCACGATAGAAGCTGGGTCGTGAAAATCAACGGACTGAATGGCCTGTATAAACAGCTCTCTTGCTGGACCCTTTTCGAATTCCGGCAGATTCACATAAGATTGAAGGGTCTGGATGGCCGTCTGGGCATTTTCCAGCTTGGTCTGGTTTTGGGCCTGAACCATCATAAAGTTCACATCCACCTGGATGTCCCTCACCTCCTCGGGGGTCATTGTGAGAACCTGCGCGTTCTGCCCTTCTCCCCATGAGAATACCTCCGCCCTGTTTTGATTGGCGTAGATCATTGTGACCGCATAAGAGAGGGTCTTTTGGAGGTCTTTTTGGGCCTTGTCTATCGGCCAACGCATCAATGTAGCAGATCGAGACATCATTTGCCGTATCCCGGTCGCAGTATTGGTCCCGCCTACGCTGGAAACCTCGCCTTGCGCGGCCGAGCTTATTCCCGTTCTAAGTTGAGCCATCTCGATCATAACGCTCGCCAGCTCGATGGACTTGTCCGTGTCCGGAGGAGCATCCCCAAACTGAAACGCCTCTTTCATGGTGGCTCCCGCCTTCAGCTTCCAGACCTTATCGAAAGAGACAGGGATGTTCCCCTCTTGCACCTCGATATCCTCATCAAGCTGCGTCTCGTCGTATCCCATGGGGGTGGCCCGGGTCTGGGTGTTTAGGTATGTTGCGGCGTTAAAATTGGCGTCGATGTAATTCTGGACGTTCTCGTATTTCTCATGGAATCCCCGTCCATAGACTCTTCCCGGGATTTTGTAGACTCGCACAGGGTTAATCGGCAAAGCGCCCTTCGGGGTCACGTTTGCCAGATAATCGACGTATATGACTTCGTTAATCGCTGGAACATATATTGCGAATATCCGAACTGGGCGACCATTCCGCAGGGCGTCGATTCGCAGAAAGCACTCGATCACCGTGACCTCTGGATTGGTCAAGGAGTCCTCTGCCGTTTCCCTGGTCAAGGACGGAGTTTCTTCCCTGCGATGATCCCGGGCGTCTCCCCCGCTTTTGTCGTCTAGACCTTCTGACTGGTCTCGAACTGCATTGGTCCTGAGATTATCTACCTGCTCACGGCTAAGGTCTAGTTCAGCCGCCAAATCTAAGAGTCTTGGCCGAACCCGGTGAAATACCGGGGTGTGCTCCAGGTCAAACTGTTTTGCCGTGGGATCCCATGCTATATCCCGAAAGTCCACACACTCTACCTCCACGTTATCAAAATAGAGCTCCCGCTCCTCGATCATCATTTCGGCATACCCTACAGCCTCTTCAGGGTATTGCTTCTCCTCCTCGTCGCCCCCCTCTTCGTCTTCGATGTAAAAATACTCCCCGTCTTCCCCGGTGATCCCATTTCCCTCCGCATCAACAAGGATGGTAGCCATCCTTTCGTAAGACTCCTCGCTTCTCCTCCAAATGGCCTTTGGGAAACTCGTCCCCAGGTGAAAGGCGAGCTCAAGAGCTTCCTCCATTCCCGCCTGAATATTAGACCCGCCTAGCTTCCAGTTGCTGTGAGCGTTAATTAGATCGCTCTTTTCTTTGTCATCCACTCCCACTGGCCGAGTTGCAAAAAATGGGCTTGCCCCGAAAAGGTCATTTTTGGCCTGCGAAAAGGCAAAGTCCGCAAATCCTCCCACAAGATTCATGGTCTCGTTGGATTTCTCAAAAATGCTTCTCAGTGAAGAGTTGTCTAATGGCCCATTATTCTCCCTGTGGTGGGTCGAGGCCCTGTCCAACATGCTGTCCTCCATCCTCTTCTCAAATCGCGCCATGTCCTTCCGCCATCCCCGTAAGGCAGAGAAGTGAGAATCTGACACTTTATTGCAATGCCGTGCTAGCAAAGATAGGGCCTTGTCGTCCATCGCCACGCGAAGGGGAGTTTGCCAATTTTTTCGCACGGCTGGACCTCCGGCTTCCCGGAAATTTTTTCTCCATTGAAGGACACGTTCTGAAGGCACACCCCTTCTTTACCCCGGAATGGCCCACGGGCCAAGTTGCTATTTTGGTGCGTTGAATTTGCTGACAAATCGTGTTCCCCGTGTATAGACTTTGTGCGCCCTTTAACGATATGACGCAATCCAATGGAGCAGAGTATTTTTAGCCTTGTTGAGCACGGAGGGCTGATAGCCGCTTTGTGCCTTGCGGTATGGTTTTTGAATAGGCGGAATGACGCTTTAACTCAAAAAGTAGAGCAGAATTACGACGCACAATTAACGGATGTGAGGAGGAGGTTGCAGGATTGCGAGGAGGACAGGGAGCTGCTCCATCAAAAAATCGCAGATATTTTAGCGGACGAAGAGTGATAAGTTGAGTGGACCACTCAACATTAGGGGTGGCCCGGGGGGTTGACAGTCCGGCACGAATGCTGCATTCTCCGCCTCAATGGCAAAAGTGCTAGCGATTGTCCAGGTAGGCGACGAATGGGAATGTCGATGCCGAAAGCAGGACAAGGAAATCCCTAGATTTGCAGGGTTTCAATGGGATAGCGGACGCAAAAGCTGGTTTACCTTTGATTCTAGCAAGGTTCAGGATCTCCGGGCTCTTTGTGGTCGGAGACAGATAAAGGTCCGGGAAGCCAAGTTGCCGGACGTTCAGATTGGGCCGTGGAAGGGACACCCGTCTCTGGCTCAAGATGGGCCTGAATTCCCTATACCGCCTGAATTGGCTTATTTCCCGTTTCAAAAAGGGGGGATTTCCTACGCCTTGGACAGGGAAAACACGCTAATAGCGGACGAAATGGGCCTGGGGAAAACCGTGCAGGCGATAGGGGTGATGAATGCGGATCCGATTGAAACCGCCCTCATTTTGTGCCCAGCCTCCCTGAAAGTGCAATGGGAGCGGGCTCTGGACGAGTGGCTTAACTATTATCGGTCAGTCGGAATAGCCAGTGGCCCACGGTGGCCCACCACTCATATAGTGATCGCAAATTACGACATTCTTAAAAATCACCACGACAATATACGGTCCAAAACCTGGGATGTAGTCATTGCGGACGAGTGCCAATACCTGAAAAACCCCAAGGCGAAGCGCACGATGGCGGTTTACGGGGATAACGGAAAGGATTCTATCCCGTGCAAGAGATTCCTTGGCCTCACCGGGACGCCAGTTGATAGCCGTCCCATAGACCTGTTTGCCACTCTCCGCTACATGCTGCCCCAGACGTTTTATTCCTGGTGGGAGTACACTTTGCTCTACTGCGATGGGCATTTTCGGCAATGGGACTACAAATATAGTGGTTCCAGCAATATGAGGACTCTTGGGGCTATTTTGCGTCAAGAGGTGATGGTCCGAAGGCTAAAGACCCACGTTTTAAGCCAGTTACCCTCCAAAAGAAGGGAGATTGTCGAGCTGGAAGCCACTCCTGAAGCCATTAAGGCCGTTAAGGAGGAAGTGACGCTTTACGAGCAAGCAAGCTCTGCGAGCTTTAATTTGGCTGAAACAGGGGACATTGTGGGAGCTAATGACGCGCAGCTCAAAGCTCTGAGCCAGATATCCAAGGCCCGGATCCAGACTGCTCTAGCAAAAGTGAAGCCTGCCTTGGAGGTTATCAGGGACTGGATTGCGGGGGAAAAGGTGGTGATTGTGTGTTATCACAGGAAGGTCATGGATGCCTTTCAGAAGGCATTTGGGGATGCGTCAGTGAGTATTCACGGGGGAGTCCCTTCCGAATTTAGGAGTCAGGTGGTTGACCAGTTTGTAAAAGACGAATCAAAGCGCGTTTTCATCATGCAGGTGGGGATTTCTGCCGGATTGGACGGAATTCAGAAAGTCTGCAATCACGGGGTGTTTTTTGAGTTTGATTGGAGATCGGGAGTCATGCTGCAAGCCGAAGATCGTTTATGGAGAATTGGGCAGCTTCAGGGTGTTCTTTGGTCTTACTTTGTGCTTCCCAGCTCGATTGATCAGAAGTTCTTGCAGGTAAACGGGCAGAAGGCTTGGGTGGCCTCCTCTATTCTGGACGACCCTGCTCGCGAGGCGGCAGGGGAGGACTCTCCGGCCCAGCCGGGGCATTTATTCTAAATATGAGAGCTTTTATTCTTTTCGTGTCTTCCATTTGGAAGGTAGTTTTTTCTTGCAGCAACAGCAACATTGCTCGGCCGGGAAGGCAGCATGGTGTGAGCCTCTCCCGGTCGAGCAACCCTTTTGACCCTCTTCCTTCACCCGGTGAAAGAGGTGGCTCTCCAGTCCAGGTTAGGGTTTCCTGCTCGGAGAGCTACCTCGACTCCCCTACTTATCTTCGCTGGACAAGGGAGCTCTCAGCCGAGGAGAT
>CEUX01003493.1_pt1 | contig 23047 bp, 35 predicted proteins | sample 531361 | NCBI WGS metagenome assembly CEUX01 (sample SAMEA2622736, study PRJEB7988) | marine metagenome | isolation source: saline water (ENVO:00002010), including
AGAAAATGCCGGAGAGTTTATTTATTTGGCTTCGGCATTAAAAAAAGCAGCAGGCGAAAGGTACTAATCAAACTCCTGCTGCCTCTACAAACTGCTCTAGAAACAGTTTGTTGACTTAAATGTATTCATAGCTCTTATCGTCACGAAACTGGTCGCACGATAAGCATTTTGTCCTTCTCCATATGACTTTTTTGAATAGGCGGCCGTCCCTGGTCGTACCGACCAGTTCCTGTTCTCGTTTGTTGAAATACGCTGCCCGCTTTTGACTTCCGCACTTGGGGCAGCAGCTTTCGAGAACCTCTACGCTTTTAACGTCACGGTTCTTGCTCCCTGCTGGTCGCCCTCTTTTTCTCGGTGCCCTCTTAACTGCCTTCTTCGCCATCTTAGTTTCCTTTCGGTTATTGTAAATAGGTGACTCGCTGCCGCCTGGTTCGTTTTTGTTCTTTCTGCTTCACCGCCTTGTCTTCCGCACTCTGTGTTCTCACGCCGGCCAGCTGGCAGCCGACAACCGAAGCTGCCACGCAACAGCCTGAGAGGCAATCGAGCAGGTGATTGTCCGGTTTATGCGGCGGTAGCCGCCATTCGTCGACACTTCGCCCTCGTCCGCTGGTTTGCGTCCGGTACTCGGCCGTCACATGATCTGCAAGCATTTGATGCTTACTCGGCTTCGCCTTGAACAGTGACAGGCTGCCGCTGTCACCGATTGGCTGTGAAAACCGGGCCTGGAGGAAACTCTTCCAAAAGTTGGAATCGAACAGAATATGCCTGACGACCCGCTTTCCCTTGACGCTGGGAATCCGCCAGTTGTACCCGTTGCGTTCCCCCTTCTTTTTGGCGTACTCGTTGAAACTTTTGCTTGCTGCACCGACGTAGCGACCGTGGGCTGGCATGATCTTCCCTCGGTATTTCGTGTTCCGGCAGAACTGATGTACCAGGTCAGTGGATTGGCCCCAGTTCGCATCGATCAGCGTCAACTCCAGGCTCAGTTCGGCACCATCATCGCGTACATACTCGACTCCGTGCAGCTGGTCGGCCAGGGCCGTCAGGCCGGCGTAGATGGCACCTTCCATGCCTGCCCCACGTTTGACCATCTGCAAAGTTTTCTTGAGGCTTCGCAAACTGAAGTACTGCTGCGACTGCTTGGGGTATGACCCGTAGTCGATCACGTAGCCGGTAAAGCCTGGCGTCCACGCCGTCACGGCGTAATAGAGAACTTTGCTCTGGATGTCGACGAAGGCGGTCAGTCGTTCCGCGTCCCCAGGAACTTCCAGCCGTTTTAGTCCGTTAACCTTCTCTGCAATTTCGTCAGCGGTCAGAAGGCCGACGCTGCCCTCCTCGATCACTGGCTCGTTCTGGTACTCGCTAAAAAACGCCGCTTCATCCCGCAGCCGGAGATTAAAGGCGTGCTGGATCGCGCTTAGTTCATCAGGATCGAACCGTTCCTCCCAGGCGATCGCCGCCCCCGCATCCATTTTCTTACGGTTCTTCTTGTAATACGCCGTTGCAACGCTTCCGTCACCATCTGCCTTGAGGTCGTCTGCACGCATCTCTGCATATTTATTCCATAAATCCTCGTTGCTGGGCCACTTGTAGACCAATTTGGTCCGCTCCCCCTGCCACTCCGGGTGTTTTTCCCGGTTGAGAATCGCGTCGGCCATGTCATCACGCCGAATCACGGTACAGGGCATGACGCCTGACATCTTGCTCCCTGGTCCCGCCAGGCCCAGTATCGCGGTTGCCAGGATGTTTTCCCGAGTCGCACACTGGCTGGGACTCCGGGCAGATTCGTCGGTTTGCGGATCGTCGATGATCACAAAATCAGGTCGCACACTTTTCCCGTCAGTCCGTTTGTGCTTGAGTCCGCGAATTCGTCCGGTGATGCCGGAACACTTGATGATCGCACCGCTGCTTTGGCTTTTTGGCATCGTCGGCATCACTACTTCTTTTGCGGTCCAGGTGATGTAAGTTCGTTTTCCCTTGTAGAGTTGGCCGCTTGCCCGGTTAACGATCCCGTCCAGCTTCGCGATTGGATGGCACACCTCGGGGAAATCCGCGTACAGCAGATCGTTGCTTTCGACTTCGGCTTTGACGCTGTCGAGCATCTGGGCGGCAGCATCTTCACTTGCTCCGATTAGGCAGATGAAATTCCGGTGCCCGTACAGAATCGCCCACAGTGCGGCCGTTTCACAGAGGCTGGTTTTCCCAGATCCTCGCGGCATAGCCATCGCAAACAGTGACCCCTTCAAAACCGCTACCTCGATCTTGTCGATGATTTTGAGGTGGTCAGGTGACCAGGCCATCGAGAATGTCTGCGTGAAGTACGTTTCGCAGAACTTACGGAATGAGTTGGCACAACTTTGCTTCCTGCGTCCAGACTTAACGCGGGGCAATGGAGCGATATCGCGACCAGACAGGCTTTCAGCCTGGGATCGCTTCGCCATAAGCTCGCGATGCTTGGCGTATGCGTCGGATGTGATAGTTCACCCCGCTACGAGACGGTGAACGTCTGCGGATTGGTAAAGGTAAAGTCCGCGTGTTCACTCCAAGAATAGTAAGTCCCCGCGTCCAGCTTAAGAGTCGGGGTAACGCCTGACACATCAGTCAAAACAGGCCCGGCGACTACGTTTTGTCCAGCCAGGTCCGACGTCACGTACACTGACGCCTCCGCGACAGGATCGCCATCGCTGTTGGTCACGGTAAGCGTGATGTCGTTGCTTCCACTGCCGACACCGATCGCCGTCTTCATCTTCTCGACTTTGAAACTGAATTGTTCGATTCCGGTGCGAGTGCTGTCGCCGTCTGAATAGGTGAATTCGATGCGTGCCACGCGGACCTGGGTTGCGTTATCGGCGATATCACCAACGGCCGTTGTGTCTGCCGAATCAAGCTCGATCACGTAGTTGCCGCTGGTGAAGGTGCCCCCGTTTACGTTGTTGACGTTTTGTGTATTGCGAGAGTTGATGATCGCACCGGTTGTCGAGTCGTAGAGAGTCAGGGTCAACGTCGTAATGCTCGTGATCGTGACCCCTTCGGTGCTTTTGAGAGTACCGGTCAAGTTACAGGATTCCCCGGACTGGATGGTCACGTATTCGCCGGCCGCGTTTTTCAGTTGAGTGGTCATCGATTACTCCTGGCTCGAAACAATTGTGCAGGTAGCTGACGGCGTTTTCGCCGTTGGGCTGGAAACATAGGGTCGGCGTATCGTTGCCGACCCTATAGAGGTTGGCTTCAAACGCGGCGTCGTGACGTACAGTATGCCTTCCGGGTCAATCGCGGCGATACTCGCCCCTGCCACCGCCTGGGCGGCCGCTGGAGTAACTTCGTCACCCGGAGTAACGACAGTCGGGCTAACGGCAGTCGCAACAGCTGAAGCTACCAGCGACGAAAGAAGCGTGCCACTGGTAATCGTCGGGGAAATCCCAGCAGCGACCAGTGCCGCAGCAGGTGGCGTAATCGTGATGTCGCCGCCACCGACTTCCACGGTCGGCGAGATCCCAGCCGCTACCGCAGCTGCCACCGCCGGTGTTACTTCCGTGCCACTGGTGATCGTCGGGGCAATTCCAGCAGCGACCAGTGCTGCCACCGCCGGCGTGAGTTCTGTGCCGCTCGTGATCGTGGGGGAGACAGCGGCCGCCACAGCGGATGCAGCAGAGGGAGTGATCTCTGCTCCAGAAGAAACGCCGGGCGACACGGCTGCCGCGAGAGTCTCGGCTGCGGCCGGGGTGAGTTCCAATCCACTCGTGATCGTGGGGGATACGCCAGCCGCGACCAGTGCCGCAACCGGTGGCGTAATCGTAATGTCCTCGGCCTCTGCTTCTGGGCACTCGAACCAGGCTTGATAAACAGAAAACAGGATACCTTCACAATCGTCGTCACCGGCATAAATTCGCAGGCGTAAATTGTCGTAATCTGTAATGCTGTTCGCTTCGGCAACGGACAGGTTATGGGTATACAGCGTCCCGACACCAGCCGTGCCAGCGGGAGAAGCAATCGTTTTGCTGGCGCGAACAGTAGTGCCTTCCAACAACTCAATCTTGAACCAGGAGTTCGAACCGACCGAATCCACCTTGCCATAAAATTTCATAGCGTGGCAGTTAGCCGATTCGGGGTCGGTCAAACTGTCCAATCCGACCGTAAAATAAACGCCCGCACCGTCGCAGTCATCGTCAGTTGCGTCCACGTAGTCGCTGCCAGCCGACGCGCCATCGATGTATGTGTAAAGAGTATTATCGGGAGCGCCACCGTCCGAATTAGTCCAGGCGTCATTAAGGTTATCAACATCACTGTCCGGCCGTGCGTACTGGGTCGTACTCGCACCAGCTTCTAGGAACGCCTGGTAAATGAAACCGAGTTTGTAGGCGTTGTCATCGTCCGCAAGAAACCACAGTTGCAGATCCTCCCAGTCGGAGTGTCCGGCCGCCTCGGCCGCAGACTGTATCGCATTGGCATCGGACTCAGTTAAGGTGGTCACATTGGTGGTCGCTGAACTGTCAGCCGGCATCGACCAGAACTTGATCGTAGTCGACCCATATGTCAAATACGTCGTGATCGAATAGCCGCTACTCGTGCGTTTAGAAGTGACGCTAACTTTAACGGTCGACATGTCACTCGGTTTACATATAGTGCCGAGTTTCGTCTTGTACCAACGCGCATTCTCAGACCCCACGGATCTATGTCGCACAAAGTCGGAGTCATCCAGAACAGCTTCATCAATTTGTTGATAAAGATTGGTTTGCGAAACGCCGTTCCCAGCCCACCATTGGTATCCCCAGGCTTGGGTTTGGACGAGTTCATCCGCAATCGGTCGTGCGTATTGTGTTGTTGTCATTCGCTTTGACTATCCCCGGTCCACCGACTCCAAATCAATGGTGCCGGTGGTCGTCGTGGATACCAGTCGATCATGTTAGGAGGGTTCGTTCAGATCAATTTCTACCCCAGTCAATTTCAAGAATTGACCGTTCACCAGGGTGCGGTCGCTGGTGAGGTCGAAATACGCAAGCACATTTGACGATCCTGCTATGCCGTCAGTGAACACGGCCCAACGCGCGCCATCGCCGCTGCTCGGGAAGGCACCTGTGGCATCCCATTGCTGATCGTCGACAACGACCTTGGCACCGACGCTGCCATCGACTTCGGTCACAGTCATCTCTGACGCCGTGATCGCCTTTCCTCCGGCCAGATAGCCATTGCCAGCAGCAAGCTCCGTAAGTGAACTCAAGGAATCCGTGGCCTTCGTGGGGCTGGTCGCATCCGTGCATAAGATGAGTTGGTAGGTCGTCGGGACAGTTTCGCCATCGAAACTATATTTGAGCATCAGGTACTTGCCCTTGTCGGTTGTTCCGCTTGCCATCGTTTCTCTCCTCGTTTATGAAAGCGCATAAAAAAACGGGCCGCTGCTTTCGCAGTGCCCGTTCAACAGGATTTCGTTAAGTCGTTCAACGACTGTCGTATTCTGAATCATTTTCGCTGGAATCGCAAGCTGTATTCCGCACCGTCAGAATTGCGATCTCCTGGGGAGCGTCGACTGAGACGCTGACGCTGGTCAGGCCAACTCGCTCGACTTCCAGGTACGCCTGACCCAGGATCAGCTTGTCACCCTTCTTGAGGCGTAACTTCAGCGGCATTACACCTCCTCGCGGGTGAGCGGAAAATAAACATAAACCTGGCTCTGGCAGTTTGGGCAATGGAGGTTCGTTGCGATTTGAGGGTTGCCCTCGCAGTCTTCCATATCATGGTCACCTCCCCATATCAATTCGACGGTTGGGCAATGCCAGCACTTCATCGTTTCCCTCCCTGGAAAAAGTGGTGCGACGGACGATCAACGTGAACGGACATTACACGACACGCCCGACGCACCGGAGCTTTCATACAAATCTTCTGTTATCAGTTTCCATCTTACGCACCAGTTTCTTCGGCATCCGCGAACCGAGGTGAGTGACGCGACCGTAATCTTTCAGCATTGCTTCGTTCACCCCATCAATCCAAACCGGATAATGTCCACGCGCGTCCATCTCTTCAGTCTTGACTGTCAGCGTATCTTGTTTATCGAACGCTTCCTCCAGCGTTCGCATGGCGCAGCTGTAGTCTTCGGATTCCCTCGGCACACCGATGCACATCAGGCTGCAAATAACAGGCACCTTAATGCAATACCCGAGGTTGATTTCCAGAACGACGGTCGCGGGATCAATGATCCGGTGAAGTTTTGCTGCATACGGTTTGAACTGCATGAAAAATCCCATTACTCAAAAGTGCCAAACAAATAAAACTAATAATCGCCGGCAGCGCCGGCAGCGGTATGACGATCACCGTTGCGATGATCACCCGTTCGACTGCTCGCTGCGTGCCACTGTAGCGAGTTAGTCTTTCCTGCCTGAGTCTGCGACTCTTCTCCAGCCGAGTTTCCATAGTGCTTCGGCGATTTCCACGCCCGACTGCTCTACCCACTCTTCGTCCTTGCTCCATTCAACTGCATGCAGCAGTTCGTGGACTGTCACCTCCAGTTCTTCCCTTTCTGAAAGGTTCTTCTTGATCCGTATTTCCTTGTTCTTCACGTTCGGCGCGTCACATTCCCCCTTGTGCGTTCGCAACGCACAAAATCGCAACGTCCAGTATTTGCCGCCCAGTCGCAGTCGCATCAGTTGTACCCGTACTCTTTCCGTGGTTAGAGGCCCGGAAACCGAAAGAGGCGTTGCCAGAGTCTCTGGTCGGCTTGGCTTGGGCGTTCGGACATATGTTGGCACCTCATGAATTCCTCATCCACTAATTTTTGTATTAGTTCCCGTACATCGGAAAGTTCCACGGGTTGGCGCAACCGCTTCGTTTTCATCAGCAATTCATCCGGCCTGTAACGCATAAGCCAGTACATCTGGTGAGATAGACTATCTAGAATCTCTAACGCTTCCGTATAACCCTGTTCACTATAAGATTCTACAGAACCGTCCCGATTTCCTCTGAGAACTTCTCCAGATACTCCCGATGGGCTTTCAGCCTGCGGTTGATCGGCTCCCCGTCAATGTCCTCCGGCTCATATGCGTACCGCAAATCAAACTGATCTGGCTCCAGCAACGCACAATGGAATGCCGATCCAAATAACATCTCTGGCGTGCTGCCGGATCGCTGCACGGTCTGATTGATATACAACGCCTCATACAGCTCCAAAGATTTCCTTGCGACCTTCAGCGTGCTGCTACTGTCGCAGCTCCTATCTGCGTGGTAAGTATCGTTGTCCACTTTCCAAATTTCACTCATCACTTTCCTCCTGTGACAAAACTAAAACATTGTGCTGCGTTTCAATCCAGCAATGCGCTCCGCAAGACAGAGGCTTGTCGGGTCGGTACACAACACGTGCTAACTCATTTCCATTCTCATCTACAATCACCGCCTCATGAGCATACCGATTGTCCTTGTACGTCTTGACCGTCAAAGGCGGTTCAGTTTGCTTATGCTTCCGGTTGGATTTTATCTTGTGCTGATTGACATGTATTATCGTTCTCACTGGCCTGCTCCTCCCCGCCGAACGGCGTGCTGTTTTTCAGAGGCATTATCGTCCTCAAGATGTCGCCTTCATAGTTGTATATGCCCGTGTGCGTGATCGGTGACAACACCTCCATATACACTTCACCTCCGATGTCCCTCCACAACTTACAAAAGTGATAATCTTCACTGAGGTACCTCTTCTGTTCTCTGTCAAAGCTGGTCTCAAAGAACAACCAGAAGTTGTCGTTGATTTCTGGGTGGATGTTATCGTATCCGCAGCACTCGGTTTTTGTACCGCAATGCAACTCAGGATATGCGTCACGCAACTTGTCTACGCAGTTGCGGCTTATTAGCATCAAGCCTGTCCCGACATCCAGCACTTTTGCGAACCCGTCTTTGATGTTCATTCTGATAGTGCCATCGCCATTCGGCTCCCCCGTGAATGCGTAATGCAAGCTGTTAGCGGTGACATCCCTAACGTCATCAAATTTTTGATATGAATCTCGCTGAGCATCCGTGTTTATCCGTTTGAGAGGGCAACAGCCTGCTGACAGGTCGTGACCGCTGTTAATCAATCGCACGATTAACGGGGTGTGGAACTCGATGTCAGAATCAATGAACAACAGGTGGGTGAATCGCTGCTCAGCTAACTGATCCAACTGAGTATTGATAACCTTATGGTTCATTATTCCTTCGCCCCCCTGGTTCGCTTTTTCTTACGCCAGTGGAACAGGCTGTGCAGGAGATACCGCATCCAGCTGCACTCTCGCATGCCAATGCCCTCCAGTTCGTTGCTGATGGCTGCAAAGACATCGATCGTGTTGGTACGAACTACCACGCGGTGACGGCTGTCGGGATTAATGAATCGTGCTTTCACTTTTTGGTCCTCCTCATGAACTCTGCGATTAGAAGTGCATCGGCCAGGGCATGCGTCACGCGGATGTGCGGGAACAGTTCCTGCGCCCGTGCCTTGTGCTTGTTCTTTTTCTTTGTCTTCGCCCACTTGCTGTTCCTCAGAGAAAATTCCTTCTGCCATTTTTGGGGAGTGACGGTTTCAAACGGAATGCAGTTTGCAATCAGCATGCCTCGCAGCATTCCGTAATTGCGACCGAAGTTAAACATGCTCGTGACACCTTGGCCCGGCATTGCGTGAACCTTCTCGATGCCGGCAAAAGCAAGGCCAAACGGTCCAGCCAGCTGCTCGAACAACTCTTGCGTATCGCGTTCGGTATCTGGCATCTTCCATGCGTTTGCCCCCTCTTCGTCCAGCAGTGCGATGCCACCACTGGCACCTGGGTCAATTCCTATGATCTTCACGCTAACCCCCGGTCATTTGTGCGTATTCGTGCTTCAGCAGTTCGCACTCAGCGGTGTTGCCTTTGCCCTCACGTTTGAGCTTGGCGATCTTAGCGTAAACAGCCGCTTGCTCGCGAGCGCTGGCAGTTGCTTTGTTTCGCCTGCGTTTTGCTTCCTCCTCGATGGCTTGTTCCCGTGCCTCGCGTCCGTCTTGAGGCAGGTAGTCGTAGAGGCCGTCCAAGATGTTTTGCACTACAATCCGCTCCTTTTTGTCGAAGCCGACGAACCAGTCGAAGTTGGGTCGCCAGGCACCTGGGTAGTCGAAGCATAGCAGCGGAAAGTGCGTGAGTGCCGTCTTGTACTGCTCAAACCATCTCAGTGGTAGTTGGTCAATCTGCCGGAGAAGTTTAGGCGTGACCTTATGACTTGCTCGCAGCTGCATCCGCTTGGGATGCTGCGATGCTTTCTCATTCCAGTCCGTGATCAGTTGCAGCAGCTGCTCCTCGGTCGGTTCGATTTGGGACTCACCACTAACTGGATTTGAATTTAGAGAAACGGAATCAAGTGGTTTGTCTTCAATAGGCTTTACTGTAATAGGGGCGATTTCCTCCGACTTTTCGCTACCAGCGGCATCTTGTCGCGGCGTGTCGCAGTCTGTCGCATCTTGTCGCGGCGTGTCGCCATTGCGTTTTGCTCGCTTGTCGAGCCGGTCTTTGAGGAACTTCGGGGCATGCTCTGCCCAGTCGTGGATCTTCAGGCGGTTCTCTTCGCACGGTTCAAGAAAACCACTTGTTTCCAGGGCCGCGACCAGCTCATCCGCGTCGTCGAAGTATTCCATATACAGGGCGATCTCATCGTTGCTGTAACGACCTACTCCGCCGTCATCCGCATTGATCATCGCGAAGTTGAAAAGTGTCTCCAGAAGCCCAATAACCTGCCACCGAGGCAGCTGAAGTTCTCGCTTGAGCTTGAGTGTTTTGATGTGCCCGACACAATCAATTTTCATAGTTTCTTCCCTTTTTGACGTTCTGGTTTTTGTCGCTTTTGTAGAAACGGGAGCAGCACAATTAACGGAGGTTAACTTGTGCTGCCCCCTCAAGGCGGTCGTTTCGAGAGTACCCTGTCGCGACTCACGCTGATGCACCGGCTTCCAAGTGCTGCGTGCTGCATCCCTGCGTGCCGCCTCTCGCGTTCCCTTGACCGCCTTTTGTACTAAGTGTTTTGTTTCTTTTTGACGCATCGTCTTGCGAAGGTCACAGACCAGGCAGACGACTGTCAGCACCATTCCTCCGCACTCTTCGCACCGCCACTGCTTCCTGGCACGCTTGAATTTGCCGACCCTGAGATTCGGAACAACCATTCATGCCTCGTACTGAAAATAAAGCAAGAAGCGTGTGATCATCTCGCGTGCCCTCTCGTCGTCCGGCCCACCCGGCGAAGGGAAAATTCTCATTAAGAACATCACCTCCTCGCCGTCTTTGCTTTCCTCGATGTAAAAGAGCCGGACCTGGAGATCGTCAGGGTAATACTGCACCGCGAAGCTCGGTACGAACTCGCCTTTACTCATCGTCTGCCTCCAAAATCCCGATCGCGAACTGCAAGTAGCGGATTGCTTTTTCCAGGTCGCAAATGGCATCCTCTTTCGTCGCCCCCTTTCGCCCGTGGCGGTACATGTACTTGTGTGCGTTAAACAGGCAAGCGTGTTCGGCAGCTGTGTCGCCGTAGGTCTGGCGAAACGCCTCGAAGCTTTCGAGCCTGCCGCTTCCGCTTTTGTAGTGGTCGGGATCAACCTTCCCCTGGTTCGTCGTCCTCTTGCGCATCCTCGGCCTCCTCGACCTCGTCGACAGCGCCCGCTGTCTCTTGATGCACGACCAGTTCCCAGCCTTCCGGGTGCCGCTTGATCGTTTTCTCGCCGGCCTGTGCGGCGGCTGCTTCTTGTGCTTCTTCGAGCGTCTCAAACACTGTGCTTTTCATTTTCGTGTCTCCTGAGAGTAGTCGGTGTGTGAATTGTGAATGCGCTGCGGCCGCTGATATCGCACTTGCGTTTGTCGCCCCGGACCAGTTTGCCGGTGGTTAGCAGGGTGCTGATCCGTTTCGCCAACTGGCCCTTTTCGTAGCCGTGCTGGCGTTCCAATTCTGCGGCCGTCTTGCCGGGCCATTGCATGACCAGGTTTAAGGCACACAGTTCCATCCGACCGAGTGTTCCGGTGTTGTAGAGATCCTTGGCCGCCTCGAGGCTGGTTTCTGGATCGTTGCGGTGTGCTAAGGTCGTCGGTGAGGTAAAGAGTGTCTGTTGCATTTGCTTCCCCTTTATGAACAGAGTTCCTGCACGGTCGGCCGATCAGCCGAGAGTGCCTGGTGTACGTCGTTGCCCTTCTCTGCCGGCGAACGCCGGTTCGTCTCTTTGAAGGCGTCCAGTGCCGATTGCTCGATGCGGTAGGAGCATCGCCCGAGTTCGATGGCGGCAATGCGGCCGGTGTTGATCAATCGGTAGACGGTGTTGGACGCGACTTGCAAGTGGTCTGCCACCTGCTTCACCGTCAAAAGTTGGTCGTTTTCGCTCATTTTGCTGTATCCTTTCTCGCTTTGCCCGTTAGGGCTGTTTAAGGCTGTGTGGGAGTGTACCGTGCTATCACCTGACGTCAAGCACCTATAAATTTCTTTTTTGACTGGTTGCAACAGAACAGAACCCCGGTACACTCTCATATACACGGAGGGACCAGAATTCAGCGATATTAGGAACAGAGCGTGCAAAAAAATTTCACAGTCTTAAAAATCGGTGCCTTCGAGGAAGCCGCGCGGCAACTGGCAGAGGCGACCGACACGATCAATGCGGTGCATGCCAAGTTGCTGGAGAGCAAAAAACAGGAACTGGAAGTTCCACACTTCGCGAATTTCGCCGAAGCACTCAGACGCATCAACGTCTTCAGCAGCGGGTGCCAACAGGCGATTCAAGACCAGGCTTTACGGGACCAGGTGAAATAGCCCTGGGTCGACCGTAGAGTGCCCTGATGCGGCTGATGTCGTCCCCCTGCGGGATCTTGGCATCACTGATATACGGATACATCAGTGCGTTTTTATCGTCGCTGTGGCGAAGTCCCAGTAAATGCCCGATTTCATGCGCGGCCACGCTTTGCAGCAGCGTCCCGGTGGCTGCCGGGTCATCGGTCCAGAGTTCTGCCGTGTCGAACATCGATAGCAGCCGCCCGTCGAAGTTGCGGCCGACCGGTAGCTGTGCCCACGCTAGCACGCCTCCACGCTTGCCGAATCCGCTCCGTTTCCTGCCGCTGACGCCGATTGCCAAGTCGGCCTGGGAGTAGTCGAAGACCTGTTCAAATGTCAGGCTGGTGACGCGACTCCAGCTAGCAAAAGCGCGAGTGAAGACGGCATCCCAGGTACTTTTGTCCAGGTCCGAGTCTCGGCTACCCATGTACCAGCGGAGGTGATGCTGGCCCCATTTGTCGGGGAACAAAAGACTGGCCTGTGGCATGTCCGGTACACCGCACAGGCACCCTTGTCGCCGCCTTCTGGCCCAGGTTGCGCCGCCTCCAAATCCCAGTGCCGTCGCGGTCAAGCTTGAGAGAAAATAGCGTCGATTCATGGTGACCTCCGGGGTGTTGGTGCGCCCCGTTTGTCGAGTGAATTTCGACGCTCAATCTTTTTTGAAAGTTCCCTGCGGTTGAGCGGTCTGATTGTACCAGAAACCGGTCCTCGTGAAGGGCCATTTTTGCATGCATCACCATGCATCATTCATGCATCACCCCGATAAATCCCCGAGGAATATTCAATGCAATTGTGAAACGGTGCCGATAATGGTACAATAAGAAAATGAGAGCATGAGTGCAGGGAGAAGCACGGTTTTTATAGGGTAAGATCAACAAATAGGTAACTATCGCGGGGTGGAGCAGCCCGGTAGCTCGCGAGGCTCATAACCCTCAAATAGGTGCTTACAGCCCTAACTTGCCAAAAATCTTGCTTTATAGGGCTTTACAGCCCTTCTGAGAGCCGTTATTCTCCTCTGCCTGATGCATGATATCATCACCTCTATGGCAGGAGAGACACATGACTATCCCTAACGAACCGCTCAAAAAGACCTTCAAAAAGCAAGCTCCCAAGGGCTACATCTACGTCAAAACTAAGGACGGCAAACGCCGCCAACATTACTTCAAAGGCGAATACAAATCACCGGAAATGTGGGATGATTTTTTCGCCTACAAAATCAAGCACAGCGGAGGCACACCGGCCACCCGCACACCGGCCCTGGAGAGCCTGCGAAAACCGGGCGACTCCAGAACCGCCGCCACTGTCTACGAGGTCGTCGCCAGTCGCCTCTTGGAAGTGAAGAATCGACGCTGCAAAGGGACCAAGGCCGACCAGGCTGAGATCACTCTGGTCAAACGAAGCCTGCGGCTGCTAGCACCGTATGAGAACATGCTCGCCGACGACATCAACGGCACCCACATGAGCGAGGTGCAGAACCACCTGATCGACCGCACCGGCAATAGCCGCAAGACGATCAACGCGAAGATGAAGGTCATCGCCACCGCTTTCAAGGCGGCCCACGTCAATAATCTATGCACTGAACAGACCACGAGCGTCATCACCGGTTGGTACGAACTGCACCGCCTCAAGGACAACGACACCCATGTCCCTGGCCCCAAACATGTGCCGGCGGCCGACGAAACGCTGGTACGCGAGACGATTCAGGCTGCTCACCCGCTGCTGGGGACAATGATTACCTGCCAGCTGCTAACCGGGATGCGAAGTGCAAACCTCTGCGCTCTTCGCTGGGACGATATCGACCAAAGCATGTATGAGAGTGACGGCGTCTGGCTCTACAGCCCGCTGGAACACAAAACCAAGTATCGTGGCAAGGAACTGCCGATTTACTTTGGCCCCGAGGCGATTACGGCCCTGCTCGATTACGAAAAGGTCCGTCCCGACCAGGGGCACCCGTACATCTTTAATCCGCGTGCCGGCGGCTGCTACCACCGCTTTGCGAATCAGCAGACGCCTACCCGCAAGGCTACCGGAGTATCGCTGCGCATTCTGAAGCTCCTCAAACGCGGGCCGGCCAGTACCAGCCGCATCCAGCGGATCAAGAAACATTTTAACAACGAGATCACTTACCTGCGGCGACTCGGACATGACATCGAGCGTGTCTTCATGCCTGCAACCCGCAACAATGCAATCTACAAGCTCCTGCCGGTTGAGCCAGAGACAGAGCAGAATTTGGCGGCTTTGATTGCCGAGGTTGGCCCAGGCAACCTGTGCCAAAAAAACAAGCAGTATAGGCACTGTCCCTCCACCGCAACGCTGAGGGTACTCGATGCGTTGAGACAGGGGCCGCAGACCAGTCGTGATCTCACTCCTATGGTCGCTCACCTCGGTCAGCAACTTCAGCACTTGAGGAATCTCGGATTCCGCATCGAACGCGAGCGAACCGACTTGGTGCGAGGCGACAGCCTCTTCACCTACAAGGGTTACACGCAGCCGGAATCAGAAAAGAAGTCGTGGCAGTCGTATTATGAACGCACAACCACAAACGGCAAGAATTTGCACTATTCGACCGACAGCTATTACCAGGCTGCTGCCAGGCTGATCAAGCGTTCCGGCCTTGAGCATTGGTTCCCGCACCAGCTGCGCCACCTGCACACGACCAAGGTCGGCCATGCCCTCGGCATCGAGGCCGCGCAGGCGGTCGTGGGCCACAGCAGCAAAATGACGACGCGCGGCTACATGGAAAAGAACAAGGAACTGGCCCGTAAAAGTCAAAAAGTTTTCGGTTAGTAGTGACCAGACGTGTCACCGAACTAACGACAACAGTCCAAATATGTAGCCGGTACGACACAAAAAGAGGCGGTTGTGCTGCGGAAATGGCAGTCAGGTCCATAAGGGACCAAATAGGGTCTTGACGACACATAAAGATTTCTTAATATGTGATTTCCCTGAAACGATTTCTGTGCGTGTACGAAAGGCAACGAACGATAATAAACACTAGGTAGAGCGAAAGGTATTACCGATGTTTATCTTGGAAGTGTGGTCGACGCGAAAGTCTTACAGCAGCGAACTATTTGAAACTCAGGATGAGGCAGCACAAGCCCTCACTTATGCCAGGGGTGCGGAAGACTTCCGCAAGGGATCGATTACCGTGGTCACCGCCCCGGAAGACCTGGCAGAATTCGGCCTCCGCGCCCGCGAGCAGAGCGACCGGCGTCAAAACGATCGTCTCTCGGTCGAACAGCTGCCGCAGCATCCAACGCTCGGCACAACGACGCAAGCCGACCGTCCTGGCGCTCGTCACGACCAGATCCGCAAGGCGAGCATGGTCAACTGTGGGCAAGCCACCTGGACAGAAACCACTTCTGCCAAGTCGGCGAGCTTGAACATGTCGCTACCGGAAACCGACCGGCATTACGCGAGTCCTCGCAAAACTAAGTAGCCGCCATCACAAAGTTTTAATCGCGTTGCGCTTTTCCAGCTTTGCAAACATGGGTGTGCTAACGCCATAATCTCCGATTATGGCAACAAACTATTCGCGCACGGACGCCGCCGCCAGCAGCCTTACCTTCGCCCAGCAAATGGTCGCGAAGCTCCAGGCTGAGATTCTCGCTGGCACAGGTGGCGTCACCAGCACCAGCGTGGACGGGACGACCGTTGAAGTCGATCGCGCCCAACTTCTTAAAGAACTCACCCATTGGCAAAAGGTGGTCGCCCGCGCCGATGGCACACGCCCGGCCGCTCTCACCATCGACCTGGGAAACGCAAATGAATCCACCTAGCGTCACGAATTTCGATTACGCCGCCGGCAATACCGACAAAAGGCGTTACGCGCCGTCCGCACGTCTCAAAAGCAGCGACCAGCTGCTGACCCCAACCAAACGCAAGCAGCTGATCAGCAGCAGTCGCGATCTTCAACAGAATTTCGCACTTTGCGCCTGGGCAATTCGCAAACATCTAGACTATGTCTCTCGCTTCACGTTTGAACCTCAAACCGGGGATGCGGGACTAGATAGGATGCTAGAGGCCCTGGTCGACTGGTTTAGTCGGCCAGAAAATTGCGATGTGACCGGAAGGCACTCCCTGGACCGAATCATTCGCCTGGCAGAAGAAAGGCGAACGGTCGATGGGGACGTGTTCCTGGTCAAACTGAGGGACGGCCGGCTGCAAGCGCTGGAAAGCGACCGAATCAGAAACCCGGACAAACTGCTCGGTGACGACCAGTGGGTTCAGGGAATCCGGGTATCGCGCGCCGGCCGTCCCCTTCGCTACGGCGTCTGGGCACGCGACGGCAGCGGCGGTTACGACTTTGAACGAACCGTCTCGGCACGCAACGTGTACCAGCTTGGTTATTTCGACCGTTTCGACCAGATGCGAGGCATCTCACTGCTGGCCCCGGCGATCAATACCTTTCGGGATCTTTACGAGGGCTTTGACTATGCTTTGGCAAAACTCAAAGTCTCGCAAATGTTCGGGCTTGTCCTCTCGCGTGAAAGCGCCGAGGGCTGGAGCGATATTAGTAAAGATGACGCGGTGACCGGAGGATACCAAGTCGACATGGGCAAGGGGCCGATCATGCTCGACCTCGACCCTGGCGACAGCGCGGACATCATCGAGAGCAAAAACCCTAGCGACGAATTCCGGCACTTCACCCAGGAGATGATTGCCCTGGCTTTGAAAAGCGTCGACCTGCCCTATTCTTTTTACGATACAAGCAGCACAAACTTTTTTGGTTCTCGCAGTGCCTTCATCCACTACGAGAAAGCGTGCAAGAGCAAACGACGTGACCTTCAGCACCTGCTTGACCGGATCACCGGCTGGCGAATGAAGATGTTCATCGCTGACGGCACCCTCCAGCTGCCGGCTGGAATGACGCTCGGCGACTTACGCTGGTCGTGGCTGCCTGAAGGAACTCCCTGGTGGAATCCCATGCAGGAAGTCAACGCGAACATCGCTGCCATCAATGCCGGGCTTACCAGTCGCAGCCAGGTGGTCAGGGAAGTTCACGGTAAAGAGTTCAAGGATATCGTCGACCAGTTGGCAGAAGAGGAAAGGTACATCGCCGACGCTGGCATCAGCATCGACATGACTGGCATGCCTCTGGAACAGATCGACGAAGCAATCGAGGTTCAACGCAACGATATTAACCTGGACGAAGAAGAGGAAAACAATGACTAACGAACAAGTACCTGCCAACGCAATGTGCCTGAACGCCGGCGACATTACGATCACCGAGTCGACCGCTGCCGAAGGAGCGGCCACAACCTATGATGTGAGCCTGCTGGCACGCTCAAGCGGCCCCATTGAACACTGGTACTGGGGTCAGCAAACGGTTCACGACTTTTCGGGGATGCGAGTTGCCGAGAAAATCCCGATCGACTTCAACCATGACACTGCCGAGGTGATTGGCTTCCTCGATACCTTCAGCCAGGAAGCCGAGGGTCTTCGCGTCAGCGGCAAACTGGTGAGCTTTGGTGACAATGACCGTGCTGCGGAGATCGCCAAAAAAGCGAAGGCCGGCATCCCCTGGCAGGCCTCGATTAACTTCGGTGGCGACGGCATCACGGTCGAGAAGCTGTCGGAGAACACCAGTACCACGGTCAACGCCAGGCAACTGTCGGGGCCAGCCACGATCATTCGCACGTTCCCGCTCAGGGGCGTGGCAATAACTCCGTACGGAGCAGATGAAAACACTGAGAGCGTCGTGCTTTCTGGGAAGAATGAATTCACCGTCACTTTCACAGAGGAAACTCAAATGAGCGATATTGAACAATTGGAAGAGGAACTTCAGGTCGAAGACGCTGCCGCAGAGAACGATCAGCCCCAGGATGAGGCTCAGGTCGATGATGCGGTAGAGGAAGTCGCCGAGGAAGAGGAACAGGCAGAAGAGCAGGCCGCCGATCCGGGGTACAAGGTTGTCTTATCCCAGGAAGATGGGCAGCGTTACGTAGAACTCTTCGGCCAGCAAGGTGCCGTCTGGTTTATCGAAGGCAAGAGCGTCACCGAATGCTTTGGCCTGCACGTTGCTAACCTGCAAGAGCAGGTCGCCAAGTTGACGGCAGAAAACCAGAACCTTCAGGCTCTGGTCGACAGCCAGGAAGACGGCGAAGAAGCCCTCGCGTTCAGCCAGGGACCGCAGCCTGTCAGCGAATTGGCCGCCCGTGCCAAGGAACTGCAAGCCAAGGGAATCGAGAACGACTTCGTTGCCAAGATGGCAGCAAAAATTGAGAACCAAATTCAGTAACTCGGGGTAACCCAGGAAACCACCCTACTTTTTTTAAGGAACAAAGATCATGGCCGACGCCTATATGACAAGTGCGACGATTGTAAATTTCAACGAGTCCGACCTGGAGTTCGATGTCAGCGATGTGCTGAACGATGCTCCCGTGCTGGCAGCTTTGAGCGCGTTTAGCGTTCCTGGCACCCAGCTTAAGTACATGAAGAAAACGGCTGACCCGGGCACTGGTTTTCGTCAATTAAATTCGGGTGTTGAAAATACTGTCGCAACATACAGCCAAGTCAGCGTTGACCTGGCGATTGCAGACGGCAGTTTCAACATCGATATCGCTGCCGCCGAAGGCTATCGCCTTGGCCCAGCGGCCTTCATCGCCCTGCAAATGCGAAACCACATGCAGAGCCTGATGTTCAAAATCGAAGATGAACTCATTAACGGCGACAACACCGATGGATTCCCGGCACTTGCTGACGAACTCGACGCGGTAGCTGACGAAACTGTCATCGATGCGCAAGGCAGCACACCGGACACAGCTAGTTCAGTCTACCTGATCCGCACTGGGATGAACGATGTGCAGGTAGCGTGGGGCCAGGAAGGCGTCATCGAAGCCAAGGACACCACGATCGTCCGCACGGCTGATTCTTCCAGCAAGCACTTCCCCAGTTACTTCACGGCCGTCACCGGCTACGTGGGACTGATTTACGGTAGTGCCTACTCAGCTGGCCGAATTTGCAACCTGACTGAAGATAGCGGCAAGGGATTGACCGACGACCTCATCAGCCAGGCACTGAGTAAGTTCCCGGCCGGACGTGGCCCGAACCTGATCGCGATGAATCGTCGTTCCTTGCAGCAATTGCAAGCATCGCGCACAGCCACGAATCCCACGGGATCTCCAGCACCGTTCCCCAGCTCCAGTTTCGGGATTAACATCGTCGTGACCGATTCGATCAGTAGCACGGAGGCATTAGTCTCCTAGTGAGCCTGTCGACGACGATTAGTGCGAACTTCAAAACCTTGCAATCAGCTGCGGGCGTGGACATCGTCTACGCTCGCGGCGATCGCACGGTAAGCCTCCGCGCGGTCCCAGGTGACACGTCGTTTGTCCAGCAGACAGGCGAAGGTTACATGGAGACGGTTGAAAGTCGGGACTTCATCTTCCCGGCCGCTGACCTAAACCTCGGGGGATCACCGGTTCTGCCTGATCGCGGCGATGTGATTACAGAAACTGTAAACGGGGTCGAGCAATCGTACCCAGTCACCAGCGGCGGGGCATCGCGTTATTTTCGTTACGCTGACCCGTACCGCACGATTTTGCGAGTTCATACGAAACTGACGTGATATGCCAAACTCAGACCTGGTTCAAATCTGCGATGCCGTGGTCACGCACCTGGCAGCACAATCCCTCTCCAAGACCTTTTCGGTCGAGAAGGATTACCTGCCGGATTTCGAGCGTGAACGGCTCACCAGTACCCAGGTCACCGTCTATCCGCAATCGACCTCGGTCGCATTTGCCTCGCGGACAACGGACCAACTGGTCTATAGCGTCAACATTGTGATTCGCTCGCCGGTCGCGGCCAGTGCCAACCCGGACATCAGCGAAGAACTCTACTTCGCCCAGGAACTTCGTGATTCGCTTGATCGGGTAACGATGAGCAATGCGTCGTTTACAGCGGCCCAAAGCGAGCCGGCGTATGACCTGGAAACGCTGAACGAACGGAATGAATTTCTGACGGTAATTACCGCAACGTATTTGCAAATTAAATAAGGAACACAAAAATGGCATACGTCTTAGGACTCAATGCGAAAATGTATCGTAATAACGGTAGTGGCACCTGGACCGAAATCGAGAACGTCAAGGATCTCACGCTGAATCTTGAAGGCGCGACTGCGGATGTGACAACCCGTGGCGGCAACGGCTGGCGTCAGAGCGTCAATACGCTTAAAGACGGCAATGTCAGTTGGACTATGGTTTACGACAATGACGACACTGAGTTTTCAGCGATCAGAACTGCTTTCCTAGACGGCGATGACATGCAGCTGGAAATCTTGGACGGGGACCGTGACACTACCGGCACGCAGGGACTCTTGGCCTATTTCAGTATCACGGGATTCAATATCAACGAATCGCTGGAAGAGGCGATGACCGTCGATGTGACGGCTGTGACCGCGTACAACAGTACCGCACCAAGTTGGGTAACTAAGTAGTAATTAATAAGGGGCGCACAACATGGCAAGTTTTACTGATGTGAACGGCCAGAAGTGGCTTGTTTCACTTAACGTGTTTTCGATCAAGCAGGTCAAGGAACTGCTGGACGTCGACTTACTATCAGACCAGGTTCATGAAACCTTGGCCTGTTTGATGGAAGACATCGTAAAAACAATCGACATCCTCTACGTCGTCTGCAAAGACCAGGCCGACAAAGCAGGAATCGATGATGTTACTTTTGGTAAGAACCTTGGAGGAGACAACCTGCACGAAGCGGTTGAGGCACTGGTGACCGCCTTGACGGATTTTTTCCCGAACCCGCGCAGGCGGGCGTGGGTGAAGAAGCTCTGGGACAAAACAACCGGTCACCTCGCCAGGGCCGACGAGGAGATGCTGGCAGTTCTGGAGAACGAGCAAATCGAAAAGGAGATGACGACGCAGCTGGAGAACGCGAAGGAGGAAGGAGTCAAAAACGTGATCTCTGGCTTGAGGTCTATCGGCTCGCCGGAATCGCAGGAGTCGACCCCAACCCCTTGACGTTTCGCGAGTTGTTTTTGATGGCCCGCGCGAGGATGGACACCGATTGGTGGCACACGGCGCACCTGATGGCACTGCACGTGAACATGAACCGAGCGAAGGGGAAACCGATGATCGACGCAAGCGAATTCCATCCATTGCACGTTAAACGTGCAAAACCTGCTCGGGATGGGGATATCAGCTGGCTTAAGGCGTTGTTGCCTGAAAGTGCGCCGGAAAGGAACCAGTTCAACTGATGGGTCTGTTCAGCAATAACCCTGGTCTGTTCCGTAGGTCGAGCCGCTCTGGGCGTGTTTCGTCGAAATGGAATGTGACGCCGGGAAAAATTGGCAGCCGCGCAATCACGGGCATGGCTGGCCCCTTCGGGCGAGGCGTCCAGTTCATGCTCAAGGCAAACCAACTGACGTTCCATGAAGCACGTTTTCGTCGTCAGCAGGAAAAGGCAATCCGAATCCTGCTTCACCGTTTCGGGGGCTACACCCAGAGGGTAGCGAAGAATGCGATGGGTCGTCTGAGGCTACGCCGTTGGCCTGACAAGAAGAAGGTCTGGTGGAACGGAGAGGAATATCGGTCGTGGAAATACTCAGCCCCTGGGCATGCGCCTTTTCCGCACTCCAAGGCGATCAAGGCGCATATTGAGTTTGATGTTGACCTGCCTCGCCGAAACGTAGTGATTGGCCCCACCCCGAGCGGGAAGCGAATAGTCAAGCTCTTGGAATATGGTGGCCCGACAACCATGCTACAGAATTACAAAAAGAGCAAGTCAGGGCGGCTCATAATCAGCCATCGTAAACAAGACAAGCGTAAGATGACCGTCCATTACAAGGCGCGTCCCTTCATGAGGCCAGCCTGGCGTACAACCGTCGAGAAACAACTGACGAATTTTCTCTCAGACCCCATGATTCCGCTCGCCTTCAAGAATGTCTTCTCATCCGCAGCTAAAGGAAACTATTGATGGCTTCTGGACAAAACATCCGCGCCGGTGGAGCGCATGTAGAACTGTGGGTAAACGACAGGATGACCGCCGGGTTGCGGCGTGCGAGCATCTCCATACGTCGATTCGGCCGGTTGACTGAGGACGTATCGCGTCGCCTGTTGCGTGCGGGGACGCTGATGGCTGTCCCTATGGCTTTCGCAGGCCGTCAGTTTGCCATGTTCGAGCAGCAGATGGCAGAAGTAGCGACGATGCTCGACGCTCCGAGTCACCACATGGAGCGATTCAGCAAAGAAATCGTGAAGATGAGTGTTCGGTTCGGGAAGGGGACCGACGAACTCAGCAAGGGTCTGTACAACATTCTTTCTGCCACCATCGACGCTTCTAAGTCGCTTGAAGTTTTGGAGGTATCCAGCAAGGCGGCAGTGGCTGGTCTGACTGATACCGCTACGGCAGCCCGGACGATCGCTGGTGTTCTCAACGCATACGGCCTGAGTGCGGATCATGCCGGGGATGTTAGTGATGTACTCTTTACAACGGTCAAACGCGGCCAAACGACATTCGCGGAACTTTCGATGTTCATGGGCAAGACTACTAGCGTAGCTGCCACCGCCGGCGTTGAGTTCCATGAACTCGGAGCGGCCATTGCCCTGGTCACACGAGCAGGTATTCCGACAGAGGTTGCGATCACTGGTATTCGCCAGGCGTTAGCCAAGATGGTTAAGCCAGCCCATCAGAGCGCCGTGATGTTCAGGAAGCTCTTCGGCATGGAAATGAATCCTCAGACGATCAAAGCCATGGGGGGCTTGGAAAAGTTCTTGCAGACCGTTGCCAACAAGGCAAACACCGAACAGATTGCGATTCTGTTCCCAGAAGTGCGTGCGTTAACGTCCATGCTACCGCTGTTGCGTAATACGAGTGAACTTCGCGAAGACCTCGAGGCGATGGAAAACCGGGCAGGAGCTACCCAAAAAGCCTACGACAAGATGGCATCCACCGTTACGCACCAGTTCAATCAAATGAAGATGGCCGGCAAAGCCCTGATGATAGTTATCGGTGAGGAACTTGCACCAGCCCTGAAGAATCTGATGCGAAATGTCATGCGTTTCGCAATAACATCGATCCACTGGGTTAAGCACAACGGCAAACTATTGTTTAGCTTACTGAAGTTGACGGCAAAAATATTAACAGCAGGGGTGGCGTTGAAGCTCTTTTCCATTGTGTTGGCGTCAATCGCCACTATCGTTGGTGTATTGGGCGCGAAATTATCGACGCTCGCCTTGGTAACCGGCGCGTTCAAATGGCTTGCGCAGTCGGTCGGTGTATCCATAACCTGGATCGAGGCGTTTGGGGCTGCGGTCGC
>CEUX01083893.1_pt1 | contig 22972 bp, 11 predicted proteins | sample 531361 | NCBI WGS metagenome assembly CEUX01 (sample SAMEA2622736, study PRJEB7988) | marine metagenome | isolation source: saline water (ENVO:00002010), including
GGTGCGAATATTGTTGTCAAAGAGATCCGAATGTTCCGTGAATTCCGGGGTTACAAAATTGGCGGTAAAGTCGATTTTGGTGCCAACGGTTCTCCAGAAGATTATAAGACAGTAAAGACGTGGGCTTACGGTGATAAAGACAAACTGGAAAAAGAGCTGATGCAGATCAGTATTTACCGTTGGCTCTACCCAGAGCTGTTTTGGACAGGCACAGGAAACATTGTTCAGTTGTTTCTTGACTGGGTAAAAGGACGAACTTCCCAAGAAGGCTATCCCCCATTACCTATAGCCTGTAATACTATGAAGCTTTTCTCAGAGGAAGAAGTAGAGAAATATATAGGGGATAAGTTGGCCGCCTTGGAAAAATATAAGGATGCCCCTGAAACAGAAATCCCTCGCTGTACAGATAAGGAACTGTGGAAAGGCGAAGATAAATATAAATACTACGCTGACCCAGCAAAAGCCCAAGATCCCAAAGCACGCTCTACCAAAAACTTCGATAACATCGTTGATGCTGAAAGTCATCGCCAATCTAAAGGCAAAGGTGTTATCAAAGTTGTGCAAGGGGAAGTAAAAGCATGTGCCTATTGCGCAGGCTACGATCTGTGTACCCAGAAAGATGAATATCTGGCTAATGGCACCCTCTCAATTGACTCAAATTAAGGCTGAACCATGAAATCTATTGATCAGATGGACTACAACTCCACTGCTGAAAAGTTAGTAAACGTACTCTGTGAGAAAACGGAAAATCAAGATCGTCACTTTTTCCGTATTCAAGTGGCTTACTTTTTCAGTAAAGTCGCATCAATGATGCGGACTACTATTCAGACACCTGATCGTGGCGACATTCCTGTTAATATGTATGGCATCAACCTAGCCATTTCAGGTTATGGCAAGGGAATGTCAATGAATATCATGGAAGATTCTGTTATCCCCGGCTTTCGTGGGAGGTTTTTAAAAGAAACTTTCCCACACGTCAGTAAAACCAACTTGGCAAAAATTGCTGTTGATCGTGCATCTAAATCTGGGCAAGACCCTGATGAAGTAGAGCTCCCTAGAGTATCTAATGAGTTTAATAATTTAGGCGAATTGGCTTTCTCTTTTGACTCAGCCACCACAGCAGCTATCAAACAAATGCGTCTAAAGCTCCTTATGTCAGACGCAGGCTCTATCAATATGGAAATTGATGAGATAGGTAGCAATCTACTTGGTAATTCCGATGTATTGTCTACCTTTCTCGAACTATTTGATATGGGTAAAGTCAAACAGAAACTAACCAAGAATACAGTGGAAAACCAACGTCTGGCGGATATTGAAGGCAAGACTCCTGCAAACTGCTTGCTCTTTGGTACTCCATCTAAGGTATTCGATGGAGGCAAAATTGAAGAAGAAATGCGTTCCATGCTTGGTACTGGTTATGCTCGTCGTAGCTTCTTTGGCTGTGCCAACAGTCCTCTTAAAGACATGTCCACGACAGTGGAAGAGACTTACAATAAACTCACCAATACCAGTTCAGCCGATTTTATGAAAAAACTGCGAGCCCATTTTTATGATCTTGCAGATATCAGTAATTTCAATATACACCTCACAGTTAGCAAACCTGTTGCTCTACTAAACATTGAATACAAAAAATTCTGTGAAAAGCGTGCAATAAATCTTCCTGAGCACGAAGAGATCCTCAAAGCAGAAATGAACCACCGCTACTTCAAAGCAATGAAACTGGCGGGTGTTTACGCTTTCATCGAAGAGTCCTTAGAAGTAACAGAAGAACACCTCTACAGTGCTATTCGGCTGGCAGAAGACTCAGGTGACGCCTTGAAGCGTATGCTTAAACGAGAGCGCCCATATATGCGTATTGCTCGTTACCTAGCTGAACTGGATAGCCCAGTAACCCACGTTGATTTGATCGAAGATTTGCCCTGCTACCGTGGATCTGCTGCGCATCGGAGAGATTTACTGGATCAAGCTATTGCTTGGGGTTACACCAATAACATTCTTATCAAAAAGAGTGTCAATGATGGTGTAGATTTCCTTAGTGCAGAAACTCTGGAAAGAGTTAATCCAGAAAAGATGCGAATTTCTTATGGAACGCAATTAGCCCATAACTATAGCAACGACTATGCTAAATTCAGCTGCTTTGAAAAATTGACACAGACCCCCGGACTGCACTGGATTAACCATCACCTCTATAACGGTGAAAAAGGTGCAGGTCATCGCTTGAAAGAAAACATTCTGACAGGCTGTGACATGGTTGTGCTGGATATAGACAAGGGAACCACCATTCAAATGGCCCAGTCCTTGTTGTCTAATTTTACTTATCACATGCATACCACTAAACGGCACACTCCTGACGCTCACCGTTTTCGTGTGATTATTCCATTGAGCCATCAAGTGAAATTGAATGATGAAGACTTCAAGCAATTTATGAAGAATATCTTCAATTGGCTCCCTTTTGAGGTGGATGAACCCACTTCCCAGCGTGAACGTAAGTGGATGACCCATAAAGGACAGTACTGGACAAACGAAGGTGAACCTTTGGATGCCCTGCTGTTCATTCCTAAAACCAAGAAAGAAGAGAACACTCGTCGTGAATTAGCAGATCTATCTAACTTGGATAATCTGGAACGTTGGTTTGTTAATAAAACGCAAGAAGGAGATCGCTCTAATAAACTGGTTCGCTATGCACTTATGCTTGTGGATTCAGGTGCAGATATTGATACCGTGCGGATAAAAACTTCTGACCTTAACCAGAAATTGGCTGATCCTCTTGATCAAGCAGAAGTGAATAACACCATCATGGTGACAGTAGCTCGACGTATTACTGAGCGTGCTCAATCACAAACTCATTAATTGTTTTTTTGACTATCAAAACAGGATTAATCATGTCAGATGATGAAAATAATACAGTAGAAGTAGAACAGTCTAATGATAATCTAGTATTGATTACTGGAGTGTCAGGTACTGGTAAATCAGCTTCTCTCCATAAACTAGAAAACCCTGAAGATGTTCTTTATTTGAACTGCGAATCAGGTAAACGGTTGCCCTTCTCAGCTAAATTCCGAAAAGGAGCCAATGGTCGAGTAGGTGTAACCATCACTGATCCTTACCAAGTTTACGGTGTTTTCGATGCTGCAGATTCCATGGGTGCAAAGACTATCATTATTGACAGTCTGACCTATCTCATGGATATGTTTGAGTCTAATTACGTTCTGAACTCAGACGATTCTCGCAAAGCTTGGGGGGACTACCAGCAATTCTTCAAGAAACTGATGCAGGATAAGGTAGCGAAGTCCAAACAAGCAGTGATCTTCACTGGTCACACTTTGGCCTTTTATAACGAAGAACAACGCATTATTGAAAACAAAATGCCAGTAAAAGGGGCACTGAAAAACCAAGGATTGGAATCCTACTTTTCTTTGGTGGTTTCCACCAAGAAAGTTAAAATTGCGGATTTGGAAGATTATAAGAATGATCTTCTGAATATCACCGAAGATGACAAGTTGGTTGGATACAAGCATGTATTCCAGACCCGCATCACAGGTGATACCGTCAATGAACGTATCCGTTCCCCTATGGGTATGTTCACCGTCAAAGAGACTTTCATCGATAACGATGTACAGGCTCTACTTAATCGTATCAAAACCTACTACAACTAAACCAGTAACGGAGTAATACCATGGATTTGAGCCAATTTAGCCAAGACTCTCAAGCAGAAGGCGAAAAGGATATTATCGGTGGCGGTGGTTTCCTTCAAGATTCTGACGCCAAAGAGTGGACTATCAAATTTGCTTATCTTGATAAGTCTGCTGGTGGTGCCGCTAACCTGAATCTGCGAATGGTAGATAGCGAAGGTAAAGAATACCGTGAAACCATCTACTTCACTAACAAGAAAGGTGAAACTTTCTATGAGCGTGAAGGCAAGCGTCATAACCTGCCGGGCTTTAACCAAGTACAGGCAATCTGCCTGTTGGCTGGTAAGAAAGAACTGAAGGACATGACCACTGAAACCCAAGCAATTCCTGTCTATGACTTCGATGCTAAAACCGAGGTCATTAAAGAAATGGCTTGCGTAAAAGAACTGGATGGCGCTAAAGCAATCTTTGCTATTCTTCGTTTCATCGAAGATAAAAAAAAGAAAAACGAGTCCACAGGTACTTATGAAGCCACTGGGGAAACTCGTGAAGCTAATCGTATTGATAAAGTTTTCCAGAGTGGTACTAATCGTACAGTTGCGGAAATTCTCGCTAAAAAAGAAACAGGCGAATTCTTGGATAAATGGTTGGAAAAACATCAAAACCAAGTCATCGACCTTTCCAAAGGTAAGTCTGGTGCTAAAAGCGGAAATGCGGGTGATGCACCTAAATTCAATGAAGGTGAAGGCTCAGCCAAAAGCGGCGAGTCTCTCTTCAGCTAATGTCTAGTAATGTAAAGAGACAACTCTTTATAGGGGTAGACCCCGGTGCGACCGGGGCTATCTGTTTACTGGAACCCGTTGAACAGAAGATAGCTTTTTGCGAAACCACTCTACTATTTCCTAAATTAGTAGAGTGGCTGTTAAGGGCAAAAAACGAAGGTAACTTACGTTTTGCTACTGTAGAAGATGTGCATAGTATTCCGGGCGCAGCGTCCAAATCTAGTTTCAACTTTGGGCGTAACTTGGAAAAACTGCACAATGCTCTCGCCATGGCAGGGATACCTACAGATCTTGTTCGACCCAAAGTATGGCAAAAGACTATAGGTTTAAGACCTAAGATTCCTAAAGATAAGATCAAAAAAGAAGTTGCAGCTATTGCTACTCGGTTGTACCCTTCTGCTTCTCTTTATGGACCTAGAGGCGGCTTATTAGATGGTAGAAGTGATGCCCTAATGATCGCCCATTATTGTTATCTAACCCATAAAATTAAGGACTAATACTTATGAGCACAAAACTGACTCTCTCCCAAAGTGAGATCCAAAAAGCTTTGGTTCTTTATGCGAACCATCAAGGTTTCCGTTGTACTGTCGAGTCTGCCAATTTCGATTTCTTGGCCAAACGTACCGGCAATGAAGGCGTTGTCTGCACCATGGAAGTTAACCCTCCTGAACTGCGTTACATGCATGATGGGGAAGCTGTGATTAATGTGGATCTGGCCGTTAAACAGCCGGAAAAAGTAACAGTGGATGAATCTACAGAGGAAAAACAAGATACCTCTAAAGAAGAATCTGCCGACGATACCTCACCTGAAAGCGAAGAAACCATTACTCCTGAAGATGCATCAGATGAAAAGCAGGAAGAAGAAACTACTTCCGACGAAACTGCACAATCTGATCCTGAGCCTACTGAAGCATCTGAAGGTGAAGAAACCACTTCTGATGCTGAAAGTCTGAGCCAAGAAGTCAAGGAGGCAGCGAGTGTAGAAACTGACACCAATGGTGCCGGTAATTCTTCCTCACTGTTCAGCTAATGTCTGCCGTCTTTAAGGCGGCGTGCATAACAGGGCTAGTTATACTAGCCCTTTTTATTTGCATAATTCTTTACTATGCCGCGTTAGTAATCATGGTATTCCTAAGTATGTACATCCTTGTACTACTCTGGAATTTCTTCTTTAGCCACTCCACAAAGAAGACATCAAATACCACAGAGGATGATTTGTCAGAGCGCCTTCAGCAACTTCGAGAGGACTGTTCAAAGAACGGCCATCGAAAATAAGGGAGTCATAAATCGTATCCCAACCAATACCTCCTGCCAGTACAGTCAGACCTAGTGCCCCAACTGGGTGTTTTCGAGCTGTCTTAACCAGTACTCTCTGGTTTCTCAACCAAAACTTGGTAAACATTACTAATCCCATATCATTAGCATACTGTAGTAAGGGTAACGTAGGTGTGTCGTAGTTGATGAAGGTCTCTACGATATCCTCCACAGATTCCTCGAAAGTCATCTCACCTTGCTGCATGTTGTGCTGATGCAATGCATAGCGAGCCATGAAATCCCCTAGCTGCGTCATATCGTTCAGGAACCCGTACACTGGGGTGCCATGCTGCAAAGTCGCATGACTGATCATTGTACGAGCTCTCAGAGGTATGCGCTCAATGATAGGTTCAAACTTTTCCTCCAAATTACTGCGGAAGTTTGTCTCACCATTAAGTGTATAAACATCTTCAGTAATAGACTGATAAACACCTGCTTCAAACAAAGGAGTCACTTTGTTATTCGCAATGGATTCCTCCAGTAGCAGTAAACGATTCTGCACAGCAGGATCATTCGCTACTTGTTCACTGGCTTGCATACGGAACTGTAATTGAGCAATTTCAGCAGTATCTTCCTGATAGCGTTTAGCTGCTTCCAGTGCCTCTACCTGCCATTTATAAGCGTTCACAGGAGAAATACCATGCATCATTAAAGTAACGTAGTTGGACATTAAGTTCCCAACCATTACCTCGATACCCCGAATTACAATATTGTCTTTAGCAATCTTCACAAAATCCTGCCAATTGCGTTCAAGAGCAATACCTTTATCGCTATTCAGTATGCGAGTAGCCAAGTTGTTCACTACTGCATTTGCTTTATCCAACCCTTCCAAACCTGTAATGTCTTTATACTCCAGTTGACCTACACCGATCTGTCTTTGGCCGAAGAAAGTTTTCCATACATCCCGGTGCACATACATACCATTCCTTCCCCACACTCTAAAGATTTCAGATTTCATCTCAGAGGGTAAGGAGTTCCAAGTCTCCCGAGAAATAGGATCAGTAGATGCTGGCCCAATAAGAATATAATTCTGCGGATCTTTGTGGAAATTCTCATTGAATTCCTTTCTACCTTCATTCACTGCTGCTACGTTCGCCTTACGGGTTTGCTCCATATTGAGCATACCAATTTCCAAACCAGCCATTACCTGATCAAAGCTTTCATCCCACTGGAGTAACTCTCGTTTACTCTGGTGGTTCATTACATAGCGGTAATCAACAATGTTACCCGCACTGTCAGTAGTAGGAATGAGTGCAGTTTCTAAGTTCGTAATCTCAGAATTACTATCATTCATAATAGCCCGCATCTGAGCTTCTTTTGCTGCTTTAATATTGTTGAATTTTGCTTGAGCAGCTTTCATTTTATCAGGGTCAGCACGATTCTCCTGTGTCTGGAGAATAGCAGTACCTTTAGCAGAATCTCTGCTTAAAGAAACCATGCCTGAATCCAACGCATACTCCCTGCTGTAGTTAGAATGCATGGAATACAACTTTTCCCCTGAATCCAGAGAGTCTTTGGGGAGTGCCCCGAGATTTTTATAACCTCTCTGCTCCATCAACTCCAGCTCTTGCTCAGTTGCTACCTTGTATTCCTTATTGGGATTTACCCGATTAGGGATATAGCCTTTAAACATTAGACCAATCTGCCCATCAAAATTCCTTTCCAGCACCTCTGCTTGAGTGGCTGCATGAGCTCCAATGACAAAATTAAAACCTTCTGGATTCTGGCTTGCCATTTCATAAGCACGTTGTTTTGAAGGTGTGTCAGTAAATTTCAGAGCGTGCAGAGAAGCCAACTTATCAATCAGTACACGAGCCTGATTAACAGTTGCCGGAGAAGGTGCTTCCAACACAGGGTTGCCTGCCATTGCAGCAATCAAAGAAGCATTCTGAGCAAAATGACCTCTCTCCAATGGCTTACCTGTGGCTTGAAAATGTCCAAGACTTTTTGCCAATTTGCTATACCAGTTGAATGCCCGGGTATCATTACCTTGTACAGATAGAGCTCTTAATGCTCTCAAGGTATTATCAATTTCCGAATCCAGCAAAGACTCACTGTTCAACATACTTACTACTTGGGAGACAGTCATACTGCCGTCTTCAATAGAAGTACTGATATCAGTCATCATCACTGTACGGCCTAAAGCAATACGATCTTCCCGGGTAGCTTGGGGGAAAAGATCTCTCATTACTTTAACTACATTGTTCTCCACTTCTTTGCGGCCATGATCTAGGTGTGTCTTAACTAATCGAGTGACACTATGAAGACGATTGAACCTGTTCGCCGGACCTGTGAGTTCATCACTGACCTGTTTCAACCAATTCTCTTTCACTTGACCGTAACGTGAAGTCATACGTCGCATCACTTCACGATAACCATCAGGAGATACTTTAGTAGCCTTCTTCAGAGCATTGACACCTGTACGTACAGTCCCTAATTCAGAACTGTCTTCTGTAGCGGTATTACCCCAATTCTGTATAGGCTTCACGATGAAATCGGCAATCTGTTTGCCCACTTTATCGTTGAAAGCGCCTACCTGCTGGGTAATACGACTCTGTGCCCGATTCTGCGTAGCTGAGAGCTCCACTGCCAATTCTGTCAGAATCTGTTGAGCATCCCCATTCTGAGGAGCTCTATCAAACAGTGTATCCATAATCCTGTTGAATATATCTGCTATACGAGCAAAGATATTATTGCTCTGATTAGTAGATAGTTCTTTATCATCTACAGGAATTGTTTTTAGCTTAGCCATGAAAGAGGCATTGGTAAGACCGAATGCCATGAATTCATGCAGCATTGCTGAACGGGAGTGAGTAGCATTGAAGCCACTATACTCAGTAGTGCTTTGTATTCTACGTCTATTATTAAAGACATAATCCATACGAGATTTCGCAGCTGAGTATTCAGCCTCCCACGCGGAAGGGGTACTCACTGGATCAATTAAAGCACCTGTACTATCTACCAGATTATTTTGAGAATCCCTGCTCATAAAATCTTCTGGTTGGATATTGCCTTTCTCTTTAACTACGTCAAACAAGCGGCGTAAACGACGGGCTGCTGTGCGATCTGAATTGATCCCTGCGGCAGTGACCTTGTGCACCAACTCGTGTGTAAAGGCTTCCTGAGCAGACATACGCAAGCTCTCAATAGGAGAGCTTATCGCACGCTGGATACGGATATTTCCAGAAGTGAGATTAAACTCGCCTGCAATAGTGGAACCATCATCTGAAATCATCAGAGAGAACGGTTGTACTACTTTATTCACAATCCCTTCAATTACACCTCTTAAATGGGAAGTATGATCCACGCTATCACGGTGTGCTTGAGTTTGCTCAAGCATATCGAAAGTACGCAGAGTGGTATCCGCAGTAGAGGCCAATGAAGATACATTGGTAGCACTCGGTCCGAAGGCAACAGGATCTACACCGGAATTATTCGATCCAAGAATATCCCCATCTACTTGATCCAACTGCTGTTTGGTAATACCTTCTTCCAGAACAACCTCTACATCTGAGGTTTTTCCAGTGAAATGAGTACCTGTACCCATATCCGCTGATTGGTTAGCAAAAGAAGCGTACTGGTCGTAAGCGAAGATCTGCTCACGTACACTTTCCAAAGACTCTTCTGATTGCAAGTATTCCGCGAGTTTTGCGCCATGATTGGCAAGACTTTCAGTACCTGAAATATCTACCTGCTCACCGTCCCTGTATTCAGTCTCAAAACTTTCAGACTCCAATCCATTACTTTGAATGTACTCTCTAACATTAGCCATCAGATTTGCTAAACCATTGCCGATACTAAAGTCATTCAGGACTTCAGCAGTAGCTCTATTCAACATCTCCGCGCCTTCATTAGTCTGAAGCACATTGAAAGCAGCAGCATCATGGATATTTAAAGCAGACAGCTGATCCATGACTTTCATCATAATAGCGGCGTCTAGCTGGTGGATATTAGCGATACCACCTTTAACCCCTGGTTCTTCCAGAGTTCTAACTCTGACCCCAGACTGTACATTCTTTGTAGTAGTGTCTTTCAAACTACCAGAAGTATCTTGACTGATCTGTGTCAATGGGGAGACCAGATTCACACGAACTGCTTGTAAGTTATTTGTCGGAACCAGACTGGACTGTTTCAAAGAATCGCTAATATAGTCCTTACTGACGTAACGAGTTTTGAGTTTAGACAGCAGCTGTCTGTGCTCATAGCTATTAGCTCTCTTCTCTGCATCTTCAAAAGGATTTTCTGCAGTAGGTGCTAATTCAAGAAATTCTTTCAATACGCCATCAATCTCGGCGTTACTAATACCTCTACCTTTTTCCTGTTCAATTTCATTAATACGATTCTGTACTGCGTGCAAGTAGACCTTATGAGCAAAACCATAAATACCATTTACAGTCTTACGGGTTTCCATAAAGTCACCGTATTTTGCTTTCATGCCTTCAATAAGAGCTCCACCATATGTACCTGCAAAGTTTCTATTGAATTGCTTCTGAGCGAATTCCTTTAAATACCATTTTGAAGCTTTACCTTCTGTAAGGTATTTACCTCGGAAATAGTCGTAAAATTTGATAGCTTCTTCTTGAGAAGAAGGACGAGGAACATTCTCATTACTGTAATCCATGACTGCGTACATATCATGCATCACAAGCCCCATCTGTGCTTTAACTGTCTCCTTGTGCTCCCGAGAAGATTCAGGTGAGATGCTTTGAAACAATTCATTCATTAATTCAAGATTCTGTTGCAGTACTGCATTAGCAACTTTGTCTTTAATTGCTTTCTCCCCTTGACCAAAGATCATAGTCATCAGAGGATTCTTAGCAATATTACGGGCATCTGAAGTTACATTACCATCTGGGTCTAAGTGAGAACCAAACTGTAGACGCTCTTTGAGTACTTCTTCAGAGCCTTTGAATTTACCAGTAACCAGTCTTGACAAGGTGCGCTGTAAATTGAATCTCTGAGAAGCAAAATAAATTTCATCTGCTTCACGTCTTTTATTTTTGCTACGTAAAGCCTCTTCCTCGGCCTTCATTTGATTGAGCTGTTGAGGAGTGTATTGCTTATTCAAAGAATCCAACATTGCTATAACAATGTCTTCGTAAGCGTCATTATTTGTTGATTCACTGGAATACTCCAGCATGTTGGTATAGCTCCCCTCACGGAAGAACCCACCTTGCTTCAAGAGCTCAAAGCGTTGATTCATAGAACTGCCCGGTACGCTCATCAAACTCAGCATTACACCGTTATTTGTTCCATCCACTTCACGGAATAGATGTGTAGTAAAATTACCTGAGTTTCTTTTAGCATCCTGATAAGCACTGACAGCGAATATAGCATCCAATGACCAAAGCTTTTCTTCTCCTTTTTTAACAGCTCGAATAATTGCTTGCTCATCTTCTGGAGAGATTTCTCCAGTGCCCTCCCAATTAGAAACAATATCGAATATACCTTCTTTATCTAAGTCGTTAACAATAGAATCAAAAGCGTTATCTATATCAGCCACTGTCTGCATTCTTTTAGGCTTACCACCCATTGCTTCAATAACAGCCAGCTTAAAGAAAGAGGTTTGAACTGGATCAGCAGTGTTGATATCTGCTTTCCATGATTCATTAGCTACAAGATGTCTAACCATTTTGTTGTTTTGGGGATCAAGTGAACCCACCCGTCCAATACGTAAAGTAGACCAGACCCGGTTAGGTATGTAGAAAACGGATTTACCGCTTTCTGCCAGTTTCTGGCGAAATGCTTCAAAGTTAGTCAGTGTTTTTTCAATGGTATTGTTATTAGCTCTTGCAGCATTTTCTTCTTCTGGCCGCATAGCTGCCATTTCTTCTTCAGAAACCAGACCGCCTAATACTTTTTGAGTCTGTTCAGACATATCAAAGAAAATACCAGACACTGGATTCAGTGTTAGCCTATTTTTATTCATTTTATTGACCATATTCTGTTGCTCTGGGGCAACAGTTTGAATGGTCTTACGGATGGGTGTATTGCCTTCATCCGGCTTATCCCAGTTAGGATCAGCTTCGAGTAAAGGCAATATTACTTGATCTTTATCCCCTACTACTTCTGCGTAAGCTTGGCTATGCACCGCATGAGATGACTCAGGGAAAGTCACATCAAAACCAATAACAGGAACAGTAGCTCCTGAATCATCTATGTCAGTTTTCAGTTTTATAAACTTCTGCCGGATAGCGGTATCACTACCTTCTGGTTGAATTTCTACATCTCTCAATTCGTAGAAACCCTTGCCACCTGTATTGGCTGCTACAGCAATCATACCCAGTTGTTGAGCCAAGGCAGACTCTGTAACCGCAGCAGCATCAGGAGCTATCTTTACCCCCATTCTGCGCATGGCAACAGAACCCACACTGTCAGCCACCAATCCAAGAGGCATACCTATGCCGGAGTAAAGTGCATACTCTCTATCAGTCAAAGTATCACTATCTGCGTCTTTATGGAGAATCCCTAGAATAGCGGCTTCATCGTTATGCAAGGTAGATTTACCTTGAGTGACAGACCACTCGTAGAATGCTAACCCCAACTTTTCAGCAGCAGGCCGATCAAGGCTTCCATCCAAATTGGTCAATAGATCCAGAGGGGAGAACTCCTTATTTTCAGGATTGAATATAATGTCCTGATCTTTACGAATCAGTGAATCAAGATTATTCACAAAGTTATTAACAAAGCTATCCACAGATTCAAAATAGGAGGTTTCAGAATCTGTATTGATGCGTTCCAGCGTCATTGCTTTGAAAGGTTTATTCCATGTCTTCCAGCTCACCTGCATAAAACGATTACGCACAGAGTTAACGTAACGCTGATAAGCGTCTTTTACTGCCTCTTTAGAAGGGAAGTACTTCTGCATTTCAGGGAGAATACGGGAAGCCTTGCCCCCTTTCTGCAACTCAGGTATTACCTGATCTTCCATAAACTGCTTATCCGCATCATCCATAGATGCAAGTGTCTGCGTGTCAGGATTACCCTCGTAATTAATTTTACGCTTACCTTTCTTCTGCCCTTCTACTCGGTTAAGTACTACATCCTGATTGTGTTTAGCTGTAGATTGAATATCATCAAGCCCGGTTTGATCCACAGAAATAGCAGATACCCCGTAAGCCAGTTTTGCTGAATCAGAAACAATATTAGGTAGTACATTCTTACTGAACGCGTCTAAAGCAGAATCCAGCATGAAGCCATCAGCTCTGGCTACAATTACATTGATCTGGTTATCGCTATCCAGTTCCACAGAAACGGATGCATCAGGTAGGTAAGCATTTAAGTACTCTTCTAAGCTACTCTGTACAGTAGTATTTTCATCTTCTGTATTGAAAAGAGTAGCTGTAGCAAAAGCTGCTTTACGGTTGCCTCCTTTCTGTGCCCAAGTAAACACACGATCAAGTAAAGGACTTTCCTGTGTCTCTGCCGCATTCTCACTCTCCGCTTCCTGCGCTACGGGCTGAAGCCCTTCGCTTGGAGCTGCGAGCTCGAACGCTTCATCCAGCTTATTGATAGTGTTATCTGATTTTGCTGCTACACCCGTGTCAGAAATGTATGAACCATCAGGTAACTTGAAGTAGGTCTTATCCTTACCATTTACCCGAATCACTGCTTTCTGGAGGTTACGGCGTTTTGCATGAAACTTAACACGAGCGCGATTAATCAATTTCTGACTAGTAGGTACTTTGCCCTCAAGATCCGTTACAGAGCCATCATCGTTAACGACTAATGTCTCCTCTTTGCCTTGAGTATTTTTTACTTTGACACTATTAGCCGGAGCATCCTCTTGAGGCTGCTCTTGTGTGGGTGTCTCACTCTCTGCAACAGAAGGCTCTTGAGAGGCAGGAACATCAACACGACCTTCTGCCATGGAATCCAGAGAAGCTTTTTGGGACTCAAGTAGTTCAGCTTCACGATCAAAGTTTGCTTCCATTCTCCCGCCGAATGGATTCACCTGCTTACCATTACTGGCTGTTTGACCCAAGAATTTGAAATTTTGATTACCCGGTATAGCTTGCCATTGCTTCTCTAGACGACGTACTTCGTCTAAATTACCTGCTTCAAAAGCACGAGCAGCAGCTTTGAATACTGCGCGTTTCTGTTTGTGTCTGTCGTAGAAATCCATGAACTGCTTGGATTTCAACTTAGCAGTATCGATATCGCCTTTCAGAAGTGCCTGACCCACGCTACGGATACGATCAATCTGACTCTCTGAACGTGCATTGCCCCCGATGATTTCAGAGGATACCTTGTCAGTATCAGGGGCATTACTCTGCGTCTCCGCTTGTTGTAAAGCAGCCTGTACATCTCTATTTGTTTTTAAGTGACGTGCAGCAGCTCTCCTCACATCTCTGGGAAGAGAATTGTTTTCCTGAATCTTCTGTAAAGAGTCGATAGAGTCCTGTGATCCATCGAAAGAAGTACCCAATACTACTTCCTTACTGGCGGCTTCTTTCAACTCAGGGGAAGCATTTTCATCTGAAAGTACAGTTTCAGGATTTTTTAACTCAGGATTTCTTTCGTATTTAATCCCTTCATTAACACCAGATATAGTGTCGTATAGTCTGGCTTGAGTAGACTCTTTCTTTTCAATACTGCTTGAGAGGCTACTAATCTGGTCTTTATTTGTTTCAGGATCTTTTTGTAATTGCTCTAGTTGAGCTTTATCTGCTTTGATCTCTTTGCCCAGATCCAAAGCCTTATTTGTAGCTTCACTTAAAGCTTCTTCTCTCTGTTCCAGAGTGTTATTAGTATCTGTTGCTACTTTTATAGATTCTTCGGCTTCAAAAGCATTGACACTATCTGCTACTTTTTTAGTGTATCTTTTTTGTCTACTATTCTTTGTTTTTTCTTGAACAGTCTTTTTTATCTTCTGTGCAGGGCTGGATTTCGCAACGGCTTCAGCTCCTGTTTTTGCGGCTTTTGTATTCTGGGATGCTGCCCCGGCAGCACTCGCTGGGGTAGATACAGCAGCACCTGTAGCGGCACCAGCTAATGCCCCCTGTGCGGCAGCTCTACCTGATCCTTCCAACAGATCTTGGTCTGTATCCACGTGAGTTGCAGTACCAATATTCTGAGCTAATTGCCCAGTCAGCCCTTGCAGAGTTTCTTCAATACCTTCGGTAGCACCATCTTTAACCACTTTAAACATCATGGCTTTGCCGACAGCTTCGATAGAATTCCCACGAAGAATGTTACCGACAAACTTACCTGCGCCTGTTACTTTGGATATAGCACCTGCACTTAATGCAGTAATGATACCTACTGTGTTGAAAGTATCATTTGCTACCTCTAATCTGGCTTCTTGGGGGGTCATCCCTTGTTTGATATACTCTTGATAATCAGGGGATTTCTCGATCTCTTCTTTCTTGAGACCTAGTACTTCTTCCTTAGATTGCAAGGCATTAGACATGCCTTCACTGAAAGCACTGTAGCCTACACCTGCACGGGCAGCAGCTCTTGTTGCTAACTCCTTGCCTGCCTTGGTAGCCATAAAGTCTTTGGTCTGTTCGACAGTCATATCCTTGGTAGCCCTGCCGAATGCACTCTTAGCAGCAGCTTTACCGACTACACCGCCACCCAGAAGATCTACTACAGATTCTGCTACGGTGTCAGTAAGGGTATAACCCTCATAGCGGGCTCTCTTCAGCTTATCTACTGCCGCTTTACCTTGCTCAAACACACGAACCAGTAGCTCATCCTCACCAGCTGCTACTTGATCTTGAATTCGTTGCTCACTTTCTGCATCGAATAGCACATCACGAGCAGACACTGAGCCACGTTCTGCCTGAAGTTCATCACTTTGGAGCCCCTCAATAAACTCTCTCGTTTGTTGGAAGTCAGGGGCAATACCAATATCACGTAGTGTTTCATCCAGACCTGGGATACGCATATCCGAATCCATAGCCTCTAAGGCTAGATTGCCCCCCAGTGCTACAGGATTGTATTTTGAAGCTATATCCATGAGGCTGTAGGCCATGCCGCCGGTATTAACGACACCTTTCGCTACACCTCCAGTGATATCCTGAGCAACTTCACCTCCTTCCCGATCACCGTAAGCCAACTCACGTTCTTCAGCACGGTATACATTATCTTCCAGTAAGGCGATGTTTAGATCTTGCTCCCACTGTTGTTTTTGTTCCGGGGTAGCATCTGGATTCAATCGGAGGAATTCTTCCTCAGTGACGGGAATATCATTGTTAGCTAAGAATTTCTCCTGTTTCTGGAGACTCTTAGCCATGACCTGTTTGGCCTTAGTTGCTGATATTTCAGAAGATTTAGCTGGATCAGCTATACCGTAAGAGTCAGCATCTCCTTGGGCAGTGGAAGCCAAGGGATCTGTGAGGTAGTTGTTATCTGAGTCCGCCATGAAAAATTTTCCTCAAAAAGAAGGGGGCTAATGCCCCCATTCTACAGAAAAATTTTCTGAAGGAAATGATTTACTCTGAGTAAGTGAAACCTCCTCTAAGTTTCAGAGGCTCCAGATTAATCTGCTGATTACGGTCTGCTGCTTTTTCCTTAACCAGCATATTCTGTCTCAGTAGTTGGCTCTGTACTTCATTTTCTTGTTTGCGGTAGGCATCCTGCACATCAAACTTACGCTGCTGAAGATTACGGTACTGATCATAGCGGTTGAACGCTTGGATGAGTGCTGTCTCGACCTGCTTATCATTATTATTCAATTCACCATCTTCATCTACGGATAACTGCTGCATAGCTAGTGCGTATACTTCAGAAGGCACCACAGCGGCATCTCGTGATGATTCTGTCAAACCCCACCGATTAGACATCTTACGTATATTCTCGTTGTCTACGGCCAATCCGCGAGCTTTCTCAGACAAGGTATTAGCAATATCTGTAATAGCCTGTCTCTGGTCTTCTTGGGGGCTATCATTAAAAAACCCCGGGCCATCATCTTCTCCCCCGGGAGCATTACCTCTCAGAGCATTAATGATAGCTACTTCGGGAGTGGCACCGCTACCCAGCTCACTAATACCTCTGTAGACAGAAAGACTCTGGTCAATATCCTCAAGCTGTCTGTCACGCTCAATCTGAGCTGCACTTAAAGTATTGGCAGCAGACTGTTTTGCTGTTTCCAGAGTGAATTGGTCATACTCATTCAAACCAGCTCTACCTTGGTTAATAGTAGCCAACATATCTTGTCCCAGAGCATCCGCTTCTTCACCGTTGTACCCGAGTTCCCGAGCTCGGCTAGCGAGAGTACGTCCAATATCTTTTTGGTCAGGAAGCTCTAACAACTTGCTGGATAACTGCTCAGAGGTCAACTTAGCGTCTGCTTTAGCAATACGGTATAATTCATCCGCATTAGGAACATCTTCTTGATTAGTAGCAGCTAAGTAGTCTTCTTTACTGGCAAAATCTATCTTGCCATTCTTCAAGTTTACATTGGAGACGATTGGGGATTGCTCCAACTGAGAAGCTTCTGCCCGAATACTACTAACCTGATCTTGGAAGGCATTACGAAAATTCGCAGCATCTTGTTCCAGACGTAGACGCCCTTCCCGCTCACCTCTGGAAGCAAGGCTGGACAAAGCATCACCGATAGTCCCAATACCTTGAGAGATAGAGTTCTCTGCTCTATCTGCCTGATTCAACAGACTTGCATCTGAGGGAGCGGATACATTGCGCCAAGTAATTGTACTCATATTTTCTTCACTCCACGCTGAGCTACGAAGTCATCATCGTTCTTGTAGTTACCACCTTGACCTGCGGCTAAGCGCTGACGGTAGCTATCACGTAGCTGTAAATTCACAAGATTAGCTTGGTTATTAAAATTCTGAGTAGTAACCCCTCGATTAAAACGGAACTGCTCTCGGGCAAGCTGTAAGTTCTGGTAGCCAGTATAAGCGTTGGCTATACCTGATAGTGCTTGAAGACCTGTGGCACCCAACTCTAAATTATCTCTATTTCTTTCTAACCAGCTGGGCGTACTTTGAGCAGTTGGGGAGTTGAATGTAGTATCCAGACTCGATAACTCGCTATCACTGAGACCGTAATCTGTCTTTATTAAATTAGCTGGCTCATTTCCTGCATAGCCCAGATCCAAACTCTGTAAACTACCTCCGCCTGTATTTGGCGTCACTGTAACAGGGGCCAATTCATTCGGGGTAAGTTGAGTTGTTGATATATCCGCCCCGGGAACAGGTGTTTTAAGTATATCCGGGTCAGTTATTAAACTGTTCTGGTCAAACCACTCTTGACTACTCTGGGAGCCAGTAGGCGTCTGTGCTACATTATTTTGCCCCAAACTGGGCGTACTGGCATTGGCAAATCGGGGGTCTGTAATTTGCTCATAAGTGGCCCCTGGTATGACAGAATAAGGGTTAATGTTGTACTTTTTACTTACATTAACGAAACTCAGATCAGCCATATTAGTAAGGCTGCCTGTTGGTTTAATAATTTCGTTGTCCACTAACCCTTTAACTACATCCACCGGAGGAGTGCCCGCCAGTAGTTTATTCTTACTTTGCTCATAAGCGGGATTAGGCACGTTACTCATGGTTGTCCAATCGAACTTAACCGGAGGTACGTCAAAATCTCTTAATAAATTTTGCGCATCTATTGCACTCATGCTCGCCATTTTACCACCTCAAACCTTATACGATCTGAGTTTACAGATCTTTGGTTAATAGTTTCTAACTAATGTTAGGTCAGATTACTACGTATTCCAATTCAGGTGCGGAATCCAAGGTAAGATCCAAGGAACCCTCCACATAGTATGATGGATAGTCTAACACCGCTGCCCCCACATTTCCTGCATGTGTGGTGCGGAAATAAAACTCAGTAGGGGACTCAATAATAATCACGTCCTTCTCTTCTAGCCCTGCATACACTCCATCTGATTCATAGGGATCAGGTAATAATTCGTATGCTGCCTGTAGTTCTTTTTCCTTACCTCGAAGCATTGCTTCATAATCTTCTATCTCTTCTTCAAGCAGTTCCTGTTCGTTTGCTAGAACCATCTCAAACACAGATAAGAAAGCATTGGTTATTACCAATGCAGCGTTCACTAAGCCTGCTTTAATAAATGTAGCCAGATCTTTGAAGTTACCCCCAAAGTAGACACTGACAATTATTGCTAAAGCAAAGCCAAGCTCTCCCCCTACTTTTTCTACTAGTATTTTCGCCACATAGGCCACAGCTAATGATTGAGCTATTGATAAAGCGAGAGATATCCATGTACCTGAAAAGTCCCAAGTGAACACAGTAATAACCACAGCAACTATTGTGAGTACAAATTTAAAAAGCCCACTCTCATACCACTTTGTGTCAACCTCTTCATAGGCCCCTACTTCAAGGCCGAAAGCGTCAATAGCGATTAGCCCTTGTTCTTTCGAGGTATAGTTGTGCATCCGATTACGTATCAGAGGTAGCCTTACAAAACCATTACTACTACCCTTAGACAGAGCTCTTTTCATTGAGTTAATATCAGCTAAGTCCCCTCTCCCATGGCGGATATTCACGTAATAGTAAAGACCCCTGACTTGCACCCTTTCATAGATATTGCCATTCAATCTACGGTAAAGAATATAGACATCTTTATCATTAGGGATTTCAATATGAAATTCCCCTCTGTTATTCCCACCTGATCGTTCCACGTAAGCTGTGTAAATCATATCCGTAAACATGAAGTGGGTATTATAGGCCGCGTAACCAAGCTTACCTTTGAGTCGAGGGCGTAAAGCTATGTTATTGGAAAGTGGCTCATCTGTGGCATGGCTTGGGTAATAATCCTTGAAATAATCGAATACATAATTAAGAGATTCTTCCTGTTTAGACATCAAATCAATAGACGGATAAATATACGCATCATCTATTAACTCAGAATCTCTTGCCGCTTTTAAACTAGACACTATTATATCCAGGTCTAGTTTCACTGTTTTCATTAGATCCTTAACTTCCTGCCTTTCTTTGTCAGAAAATACGGAACTATTCGTGTAAGAAGAATCCACACTTATTGGAATCCAAGGGTAATACTCTGCCCAAGAATTTCCTGTGGTTTGTACAGGCGGGCTTACAGGTATACGACTGTCTGTACCCAAATAGTAGCTAGAGTACCATTGGTTCTCATACTCAAAGACAGCTAATTTAACGGCTACAGGGTTTATCCTGTACTCAGTTTCTCTATCCACATATTCCCGACGGGTGAGAGTTATATTGGATCTGAACCTGTAACCTGCAGTGTACTTCTGCCCGTTACTCTTCTTAGTGTACTCAATAGTTAATGGTGCTATTGCGGAATAATCTGTTGGCCCTCCACTGTCTAAATCCTCTTCAACCTCATAGTCCGCACCTATATCCATTAAACGTACTTCCCAATTAGAAGGGATACCATCGTAGAAAGGTAATAGTAGATAAGGTAAAGCAAAAAATTTACTGGAGTTTAGTAGACCTGTTACTGGATTATACCCGTAGTCTGTTCCCATGGCCCCCGATATGCCTTCATAGTAACCAGCATCATTTAATCTGGTACCTGTGGCATTCTGGATGGAGGTGTAGTCATAGCCATAAATATCCACCAATGCGTTCTTTAGCTTTTCTTCATCGGTGGTATTACGAACTACTGCGGATATTTCTTGAGGGATAGCCCATGGAGTGGACTCACCCGAAATGTAATACCGTTCTAAATCACCTGCTGTGATCGCTTGGAAGTTATTCAGGTAGCCAATGAGCTCCTCATTAAAATCCCTACCGCTGGCTACTGTGTAACCAACGGTATCGAGGAGCTCACTTTTAGTCTCTTTAAAGAGGCGATTGTAGGATAAGCTGGCGTACTTTTTTGTGCCCACAATTCACCCCTGTTATTTATTAGGATCAATACCCTGCATCAATCTTTCCACAGCTTCTTTAATTTTTGATACGTTCTGTGGAATACCTTTTGCATCTGTGACAGGAATAGGTGCACCGTCAGACAGTTCACCGTCCCATCTTTCTACATCGCCCGCAATCATAGACAGGAAGCTGGTAGAGGGGTTAGCAGATTTATCCAAAGACCACAGATCACTCATAATTTTAGCTGCTTTCTGCTCTGCGTCCCGCAAGTAACCATCCGCCTGACGGTTGAGTACCTTACTCTTGGCACCTAAGGCACCTGCCACAGTTACGCCATCTACTTCGTCTTGGATTTGTGCCTTCTCAGTTTTGACCTTCTGGGTCATCAACAGCACTTCTTGATCGGTGCGTAACTTCTGTACACGCAGAAGATTCAATTCTTCTGCGGCATTCAATACTTGTTGCTCAGTCAATTTAGCTTGAGCATTCATTTGAATTACTTGAGCTTCAGCCAAGGCTACCTTAGCAATGGACTCTTTCACTTGCTGTTCAGTGATCTGATACTGGAGATTTAGAATCTCAATTTCTTTCTCAGTTTTCTCACGCTGAACTTGTGCAGTCAGAATCTGCTCATCTAGAAGCAAGTTCTGTTTCTGTACCTGCTCTGTTTCGTAATCAGCTCGGATAATTTGCTTATCCAGAAGCTCATTGTTCTTTTCGATACCATCAATCTCAGCATCGACTTTTTCCATTTGTTTTTTGGTTAGGTCAACTTCCGCTTGAGCACGGTCTTTACCTAAACCAAAAGCCACCGCCTGCTGAAGCAGGGATGGCATACTTGCTGAAAGAATCTCGGCAGTCTGAGCAGTACTGAGATCGTCGTTTCTCGCTGAATCTTTAAGCTGTTCCCTTAAAGCGTGCACAAACTTATCGAATGCACCTTCGCCATTGAGTTTGCCTTCTGTAATCAGGTCTAAAGAGATCTCAGTACTCATCAGTTATTCCTTAGCTATTGCCAGCAGCAGCTGCTTGTTGAGCAGCCAGATCTTTCATTTCTTCTTGACTGAGAGGAGTCAATTCTTTGATAGCAAATTCAGGAACCATACGAATGGATACCTGATTACTGCCTTTACCTTTCTTCGGCTTGTGCGCTACACGGTAACGACGGGCTTTAATCATATCCAGCAAAGCTTTTTCAACGTGGGTATCCACATCGAAAGGAACCATCCGCTTCAGGCTAACGATTTCATTGCCGAAACAGAAGATTTCACCTTGCCATGCACTTTTATTAGGGTTCATACAAGTAATATGCACACGCACTAAGCGAGACAATTCTTTCTGCTTCTTTTCACGGACTTCAGCCGGGCTACGGTAGGTATGTTCAGGAGCAGCAACAACAGGGGCGTTGTCCGGCAGGAGTTTTGCGCCTTTTTCCTTGGCTTCTTTAATACGTGCTCGCAAAGTCTCGTCACCAATATTGGCACGAAAATCTACATTCAGTCGTTGAGCTTCTTCTTCCAGTTTTTGGCGAGCAGCATAAGTATCTTTATCAGTCTTGGGTGCCCCAGTGTTCTGGCTATTTGCGTTATTAGTCAGGCTGGGAACTTGTTCGTTCTGTTCAGCCGGGTTCTGGTCATTGGTCTTGTCATCTGACATAACTCTGTCCTCGGAGTTTGATTTCAAATTGTGATAAAAAGAAGCCCCCCGAAGGGGGCTCCAATCATGCTACCACTCGCTTAGCGAGGTGCAACAGATTTATACAGCGCGATACGTTCCGGTCGGGTGATCAGGATACCGTAGTACCACTTGATGGACATGAAGCCCATTTCACCGTAGGGATCGTTACGATCTGCAACTTCTTTACCCGGAGCTTTGTGGTAAATGGTGAACTTGTCTTCTTTACCGCCACGAGCAAAACCGATAGTGGTAAAGGACTCGCTACCAATGCACAGAGCAGGGTAGATGTTGTAGGCTTCAGAGCCTGCGTTGGTAGCGCCAGAAGCAGCGTCAGCAACACCGGTACGGTAGCCATCGTTAGTGGTTACAGTGTCACCGAAACCTTCCCAGTGCATCATTTCCGGCACAACCACGATACGGAACTGATCGATAGCACCGATCTCACCGTTCAGGATAGTAGTGCCAGCAGCATAATGCTGAACCGGAATGAAAGCCTTTTCACCAAAGGAATCTTCCATTTTTTTCACAACCGGAATCAGTTCAGAACCGATGTACAGGACACGGGCAGAATCGACCACTTTAGTGTCGATCATACGTGTACCAGTAATCATCTTGGTCTGGGTCGGACAACGGTTATTATCCAGATCAATGCTGAGACGCATCAGACCGTCATAAGTCAGGACGGACAGATTACCGGTCTCACCGGCCATATCACCATCAGAACCAGCATTACCACCGAAACGAACTACACCGGCAGCGTTCAACAGGTCAATT
>CEUX01096029.1_pt1 | contig 22921 bp, 27 predicted proteins | sample 531361 | NCBI WGS metagenome assembly CEUX01 (sample SAMEA2622736, study PRJEB7988) | marine metagenome | isolation source: saline water (ENVO:00002010), including
TGGGCTTGGGGTGAAGTTAAAAAGCTTTATCCAAAAGCGTCTTATACAATATATGAAAATAAAGAAGGATGGAATTATCACACAGACGGCGGCTCTGCTTGGGTTAAAACTGGGGTTGAGATCGAAGAACTAGAGCATATAGAATATTTGCCTGTTATGGATTACAGGAATAAAAGTATTCCTATTGAAAGGGTTAGTTCTTTTGATGTTAACAAAGCTATTCAAAGAAGCCTTACCAAGGCAATAGCCCGGCACGGTTTAGGTTTATATATTTACGCAGGGGAAGACTTACCAGAAGCAACAGAACAACCTGTTGTTAAAAAGGTAAAAGTTAAAGAGGTTAAAGAAGTAGTAAAAGAAACACTAGAAAGGGAAGATGTTAAGCTAGTTGATGAAGTGTTTCCTAATTCTAACCTAGAATTATTTTATACAGTTGAAGGCGTATTAAATGAAGCCCTAGTTGGTAAATACCTTTTAGAGATAGGAGGGAAAAAATATAAAGGAGAACTTATTAAAACAGAAAAAGAGCATCTTTGGAAAACAAGTAAAGGAGGGCGCACCAGCCCTGTTAATAAATGCCCTGAAGGGGCTAAATTTTACCCAATAGTAGAAGGAGGGAATTAATGAATATTTTAAGATTAAAAGAAGTCATGGATAAAACCGGAGTTCCAAGAAGCACTATTTATAAATATATGAAAGAAGGGGTTTTTCCTCAAAAAATCAATTTAAGCTCTAGGAGCGTCGGCTGGATCGAATCGGAAGTTAATGAATGGATTGAAGAGCAAATAAATAAATCAAGGAAGGTAAAATAATGAAAATTAATTTTAACATAGAAGAATTTAAACCTACAAAAACAGGAGGGTTTAAACCTCTTCCTAACGGAGAACATACATTTATTATAGAAGAAATTTTTTCTGTTGAAAGCAAAAAGGGAATTGAAATGTATAAGGGTGTTTTTAAAGAACCTAATACAGGAATTAACGTTCACTTCTATTTTTTGATTAACCATCAAGGAATAGCTGGAGAAAGTGGAAAGAGAAACCTTTCCCAGTTGTTTTATTTCACAGGAACATCAATAGAAAATGCTGATACTGATCAGTTATTAGGGAAAAAAGTTAATGCGATAACTAAAATAAATGAAAATGGCTATAATGAAATAAAAGCATTTAGAGCCGCTTCAGATGATGATTTTACTGAAGAACAATTACCATTTTAAGGAGCTTAAAAATGGATTTAAAGAAAAAGAAAAGTGGGGAAGATACAACTAGGTTAGTGCATACGGCTAGGTCTATTTTGCCAACTGTTTTATTAAAATATAACCTATATAGTGAGCTGGATCAGGAAAAAGCTATTAAAATTAGTGTTGATATAGCAAGAAAACTAATTGATGAATGTAATAACTAAATAATGGAGGGAAGCCCCTGAAAAGGGGCTTTATTCGGGATGCATAACATACTAATTATTCTAATGACTGTTTTATTTATATCATGCGGTGAGGCTGATTGTGAAGGGAAAAAACAAGCCTGTTTAACATATGATTCAGAAAACAATTGCAATTTAAAATTCTTTTTATGCGTAAAATATGAGGCTGGCGATGAGTGGCAAACGAAGCAGAGATAAAGGGGCTGAATTTGAAAGACGGATTGCCAAAGTATTAAAAGAGATTTGGCCAGAGGCTAGGCGTGGAGTGGGTCAATATCAAAGCTCTGGCAATGGGGCAGATGTTGAAGGTACTGCTTTTTGGGTGGAATGTAAGAAAGGCGCACGGCCTAACATCCAAGGAGCCTTTAAGCAAGCGTTAGCCGCTAGGGATGATAGGCCTATTTTAGTAGTGTCTATGAAAGATAGAGATCAACCTTTATATACAATGGATGAGGAAACTTTTTTAAGTTTGGTTACTTTATTATATTAAAGAAAAATTTATGAAGGAAATAGAAAGAATGGAGAAGGCTTTAGAGCTTTGCGAGATGGGATTAAGTTTAATTCCATTACAGGGCAAACGTCCGCTTTTTGAGTGGGATAAATACAGATATGAAAAAGCATCAACTGAAAAAGTTGCTGAATGGTCAAAAAAATATAATTGCAATTTTGGCATAGTCACAGGAAAGCTTTCAGGTTTAACTGTGATCGATGCAGACGATGAAAAGGCTGTTAAATGGGTTAGGAAACACCACCAAACACCCTATGAAGTTTTAACAAGCAAGGGTTGCCATTATTATTTTAAATGGGATGGAGAAACAAACCAAAAGCTGCCGCATTTTCCAGATAATAAAGTTGATCTGAGGGGTGAAGGTGGTTATGTGGTCGCTCCCGGTTCAATCCATGAATCTGGTGATATTTATAAAGAAATGATTTTAACAGGCTTTGAAGATTTTGAAAGCTTGCCGATTATTATAAAACCTGTTCAATTTAAAACTGCTAGCGTTTCAAATGTTAAGAAAATATTAGAAAATAATATAAATGAAGGATCAAGAAACACTTCTATTTCAAGTTTGGCCTATAGGCTGGCTATAAATGAATTTAGCCTAGATGAAGCAACTGTTCTTTGCTTGTCTGCTAACAATTTATTAAAACAGCCGCTATCACAGAATGAAATAATTCAAATAGTCAACCGAAAATACAAGCTAAAGATGGAAGGGCGTTTAAAAAAGGAAATTATAGTTAATTCCTTTGATGAAGTGCCTATTAACATCAAAAAAGAGGCTAAAAAGGAGCTTTTGCCTAAACCTGTTGGTTTGCTTAAAGATGTTCAAGACTATATTTATAGCAATTCCCACTTGCCGCAAGAGGCTTATAGTTTAGCCGCTAGCCTTTCATTCTTTTCTGTATTAAGCGGAAATATTTATAAATGGCAAGGTAAAAGCCCTAATCTTTATTGCTTTATGGTGGGGGAGTCTGGAACCGGGAAGAATGACCCCCAGATTTTAATAAAAAGGCTTTTGCATGGCTACAGGAGGCAGGAGCTTTTAGGCTTAGGCAAATATGCTTCTAATGTTGCCTTTATTGATCTACTTCCAGAACAGCGTCAAAGACTAGATGTTATTGATGAGGCTTCAGCCCAGTTTGAAAAGATGACCTCTTTTAATGGGCAAAGCTACCAGAAAAACATTTTGGAAACATTGAACGAGCTTTACACCGCTTCGTTAGATTTTTATAGTGGTGAAAGGTCTAAAACTAGCGGTACTGTGGGAGCCTGTTGGAATCCTTACGTTTCTATATTAGCAACAACAACCCCTTCAGGCTTTAACGGCTTTATGAGTGAAGAATTACTTGCCAAAGGATTCACAGGAAGGCTTTTATTCTTAAGGGGTGAGAAAAGACCCAAGCTCAATAAGAAGGCTAAAGATAGGCCTAGTCTTAACAATAAAGAATTAATTTTAGAGTTGGCAAAGCTTAAGCCTAGAACAGAACTAGAAATGCCTGTTGTTAAAGAAATAGATACTGAAGATGAAGTTCTTCATTATTGGAGAGGGCAACAGGAAAGCCATTTAGAAGAAATAAACAGCTTAGAAGATGACAACCAAAGGGCTTTGTTAGCCAGAAAATTAGAACAGGCTCAGAAGATTGCAATGATTCAAGCAATAGCTAGAAACCCACTTAAACCCTTTATTGATTTTGAAGATTTATCTTTTGGTATGGCATTAGCTGAATACTCAATGAACCAATTAAAATCAGTATTGAATAAAAATCTCTCTGTAAATTATACGGAAGCCAAGGTTAAAAAGATTAGGGGAGTAATAGAAGAGTCTGGAAAGATTAGAAAAAGGGACTTAAGAAGAAAAGCTTACTGGTTAACCTCAAGAGATTTAGAAGAAGTGTTAAATACTTTGTCAGAAGCTGGGGAAATAATTAAGTACATAGAAAAAGCCCCAAACAATAGAACAATCGAATTTTACACCTTAAAAGAATAGCACTTGGAGAAGTGTCAAGAAACTGTCAAATTTTAGTCTTGACACTATTTGACAGTTTGACACTTCTCTAAATTCTCAATTATCAGGGGGTATTTGTAGCTCAAAACAGGCAGAAAAGCCCTTTTAGAAAAATAAAACAATGCTTTAGCACAGCAATAGTTTAGCTTCATTATTCATTCAGCTAAAGTTTATTAAGTAAACATAATAAACCAAAGCTATAGCAATAATAATTTATAAATAAATCATTACCAGTTAAATCTTTTAATTCATCTAATCGATTCATTAAATAGCTTTATCTGGCTGCTAAAGCATTATACTAATTCAGGCTTAACTGAGTCAATATGAGAAATGAAACAAAATGTTGCAAAATGTATTGATTTAATAAAATAATTATATTATATTGATTAAAGAAAGGGGGGCAAAGCCCCAAAGGAGCCAAAGATGATAAGTGTAAGATCATATGAAATGTCAGTAAGAGATGAGCATAATTGTCATAAAATCCATTCTTATAAAGTTATTTACAATATTGAAAATAATAAGATTGTTACTTGTCTATATCTTCAGACTAAAGGGGGGATTCAAGAATATTTTGAGAATATTTTTAACTGGAGAGAATTCGACGCAAAAGACCCAATTTACCCAAAATATTTTCAAGAAGCTTTAAGGCTTATAAACAGTCAAGCAAAAAATCCTATAAGCGTAGCAATATAAGATAAACAACCAGCCCCTTCGGGGGCTGTAAATTATAGAAAGGAGAAAAAAGATGAAAACAATTAACAACGATTTAGCAACATTACCAAGCTTAAACAATGAAAAGCCTGTTTGCTACACTTGGAAGCCGTCTAAGGAGAGTATTGAAGCAATGGAAAGGCTAGAGGCTAGAAAGTCTCTTGATAAAACAGATTTAGATAATTTTAAACTATAGGGGCTAGTAATGGAATTGGAAGATTTAAACCCCTATAAAGCTTTAAATATTAAGCCTAATTCAACTGAGGCTGAAATAAAAACAGCCTATAGAACAATGGCTAAGAAATATCACCCAGATAATAATAAAAAGGCTAGTGCTGAGAAAAGATTTAAGCTGATTGCTGAAGCTTACAAAATTTTAAGCGATAGCAAACAGAAAAGGCTTTATGATGTTAAAACTAGAAAAGTGGTTATTATTGAGGCTAGCATAAAAAAAGAAACGCCTAAGGCTTATTTATTAGATGTTACTGGAGACTTTCACCAAGGCTTTAAGGGCTTAGAAATATGGATTCCTAAGAGTCAAGTTAAAATGATTGGTGATAATGCGGCTGAGGTCGCTAACTGGATAGCTCAAAAAAGAGCGCAAGAAGTAAGAGAAATTCACAGAGGCTTTATAGGCTTTTTAGAGGTTGAAGCATGAATAAAATAACTAAGGAAGTAACAATAAACGGAGAAAATTACTCTGTTACGTATTACTACGATTATAATTATAGACGTTATGAAGTAACAGACGATTCATTAACTAGCCTGATTAACAAAGGCTTACTATTAGTGCAAGCTATAAGGGCTTGCGATGACCAAAAACCAAGGGGTTTACAATGAATAGAAAAGGGTATCTAGGGGCTAGTGATGGCCCTGTTGTTATGGGCAAAAGCCCATATAAAAAACCAAAAGAGCTATGGCTTGAAAAAACTGGAAGAATAGAACCAGAGGATTTAAGTGATAATGAATATGTTCAAGAAGGAATTAAAAGAGAAGGTGAAGCTTTCCCTAAGATAAAAGCGCTAACAGGCTTAGAGTTCTTTAGTTTGCATGATCAACAATTTCCCGTTGACGGCTATGACTTTATTAAAGTTAGGCCTGATGGTGTAGGCTTTGATTTGCCTGTTGTTGGAGATACTGTTTACTGGTCTAAAGTAGCTATAAAGAACGGCTATAGCTTAGAAATTAAAACAGTTGGAGATAAACAAATTAGAGAGTTTCATAAAAACGGAATACCTGAGCATTATTATATACAGGTTCAGGCTCAACTGGCTGGCACCAATCAAGATAAGTCTTTATTCTTTGCACAGTCTAGGGAATCAGAAAATGTTTATATTGAGTGGGTTGATAGGGATAATTTAACTATTAAATATCTTATAGAAGCATATAAAAACTTTTGGCATTGCATTATTAACGATGAGTTTATTGAAATAAAGCAAGAAGAAAAGCATTATATTGAGCCAGTAGGTATTGAAGCGGAAGACGATGAAAACAATGTTAACTTAATTGAAGAGCTATCAGAAAAGATCAGAGACTTTAAAGATAAAGAAAAGGAAATTAAAGCTGATGAGAAAAGGCTAAAAGAACTTTTAAAGAACTTTTCAGGCTACAGGTCTAGATATTTTAAGATTGATTGGATAACTAGAAAAACCTCTAGCCTAGATAAAAGGGGGTTAGAAAGCTTCTTAAAGTCTAAAGGGGCTAATTTAAAAGCCTTTCAAATAACTTCTGAATCAGCTCCGTTTATCAAGATTAAAAGAAATGAAACAATTAATAAAAAGTTTATTCCCTAGTTATAAACAATACTCATCAAGGGTAAGTTGTCTTTGTCAAACTATTAACAGCTTGCCCAGCAGAGAGCAAAAGGCTATATATTCTTACTTAAAAAGAAAGCTTAAAAATGTTTCATAATGGGAATAGGTTGTTTCAAAAACAGACACCCCTTTAATCTTATTAATATTCTTATTATATAGTAATTATATTAATATTGGTTTAAGTGGTGTATGATTAGGTTATTATGGCAATGCAGAACAAAACCGAACACGCTAAAAAAAGAATGCTAAAAGCTTTAGAGGTAAGCTATGGTGTGGTATCTCATGCCCTAAAGGCGGCTAAGGTAGGCAGAACGACGTTTTATGACTGGCTTAAGAGCGACGCAGAATTTAAACAGAAAGTCGAAGAATGCGAGAGTATTGCCCTTGATATGGCAGAAAGCCAACTATATACACAAATAGAATCAGGTAACACGGTCGCAACTATATTTTATCTAAAAACTAAGGGCAAGAAGAGAGGCTATGTAGAGCGTCAAGAATTGGCAGGGGTAGAAGATCAACCTGTTACATTTAGGGTTAATATAACACCACCTTCAGGCTCTAATGATGATAGCTGAACAAAGAGCTTTAGACGTTGACCTAACAACAGCAACAGAACCCCAATATCAGTTTTGGTGCGATGCGTCAAAGTACAGGGCTTTTATAGGTGGGATTGGTTCAGGCAAAACTTTTGCCGGTGTCATTGAGATATTAAAACAGCCGGCAGGATCAAGAGGCGCAGTAATAGCGCCAACATATAACATGCTTAAGAAAGCACCTATAAGAACCTTCTTAGAGATTACAGAAGCTAGCGGATTGTTGAAGAGCTTTAATAAGTCTGAGTTAGTAGCAGAGCTTTACAACGGAACTAAGATAGACTTTATGACTGCTGACAATCCAGAAAGATTAAGAGGTTTAAATCTTGGCTGGTTCTGGATGGATGAAGCGGCTATGATGTCTGATGATACTTGGCTTATTATGCTAGGGCGTTTAAGGTTATCGCCCGGTAAGGCTTGGATAACTACAACCCCGAAAGGGTTTAACTGGCTCTACAAGACTTTTAATAATGGGCTTGATGATTATAAGATTATTAAATCCAAGACTAATCAAAATTTATTTCTTCCTAAGTCTTACCTAGATTCTTTGGAAGGCCAGTATAGCACCAGCTTTGCTAGGCAAGAGCTAGAGGGTGAGTTTATAGATGATAGCTCAAACTTAATAAAAGCTGATTGGTGGCAATATTACAGAGTTCTCCCCAAGGTTAAAAGGTTGGTCTGGTCTTGGGATACAGCTTTTGAAAAGGGCAAAGAAAATGATTATTCTGTTGGTACTCTTTGGGCTGATTGTCAAGATGGATATTACCTAGTTGATTTAGTGCGAGACAAATTTGAGTTTCCAGAACTTAAAAGAACTGTTATAAACTCATTTCAAAAATATAAAAGCTCTGTTATCATTATCGAAAAAAAGGCAAGCGGGCATTCATTGATTCAGGAGTTAAGAAGATCAACCTCTTTACCTATCAAGGAAATAAAAGTTGATAAGGATAAACTAAGCAGGGTTCATGCGATCAACGCTTACATTGAATCGGGCAGGGTGTTTTTGCCAGAGGGTCAACCGTGGCTTAAGGACTTTGTTGAAGAGTGTTCACTTTTCCCTAGTCCTAAAATTCACGATGATCAGGTTGACTCGATGACACAGGCTTTAAACTACATGATTAGAATAGGGAGCTATCAAATTGGGTTTATTTGATAAGTTATTTAAGAAAGAATCTAAAAGCGTACAGGCTCCAGTTCAATCAAAATCTTTTCTTCAGTCTTTATCTAATTCTAATTTTCTTTTAAATCTTGATAACTCTTTTGAAGGTTTAGGAATAGAAGGTTATTTAAGCAATCCATATGTCTATGCGTGCATTGATCAACGGGCTAGCAATCTAGCGGCTATTCCATTTAAACTAATGGACGGTGACAGAGAAGTTACAGATTCTTTTTTATTAAAGATGTTTGATAATGTCTTTTATGGCAATCAGGCAATAAGTCAGTTTGATTTTTTCTACAGGTTATCAACATTCTTAGATATATCAGGCAACGCTTATATTTGGGGAGATTCTGCAACTAATCCCAGAGAGTTAGTTTTATATGATCCTAGTGACGTTCAAGTTATTTCAAGCAATGGTTCAGTTGTTTACATGATTGGAGATTCTAAGATTGATCTAAAAAAGAATCTGCTTATTCATTTAGCTAACTTTAACCCTAATGATAAGTTATCAGGTGCGTCACCAAGTCAGCCTTCAGCGTTGTCTATTGATACAAATAACGCTGGACGAGTTTATAACGCTATGCTTATGAAAAAGCATACTAAGATTAGCGGCATTATTAAAGGAACCGCTGGAGGTATACCAGAAGACTTAAGAGAATCTTTTAAACAAGAGTTTATGACCCGTTACGGTGGAGCGGCTAACGCTGGTTCTGTTATGTTCCTTGGTGGAGACATTGAATATACTGAAAGCCAAATGAAGCCCGTTGATATGGATTGGTCTAAAGCTATGGAAGTTTCAGGAAAAGAAATAGGCATGGCTTTCAAGGTTCCTAATGAACTTCTAGGCATTGGAAAGATGACCTATGAAAACGTTAAAGAAGCTAAAGCATATTTTGTTAAGCAATGTATCGTTCCGCAAATGCAAAAAATACTTGATGCTTTTAATAGGCAATTAGTTAAACTCTTTGGCGAGAATCTTAAGCTGGTTGTTGATTTTGATAACATTGAATCTATCAAAGAATATAGAATTGAAAGCAGACAAAAAGAGCTTCAGACTGGAAGCATGGCGGCTATCAATCTTTACAACTCAGGAATTATTTCTTTAAACGAAGCTAGGCAATTGATCGGTTTTGATTTAATAGCTTTTGAAGGGTCCGACCCTTACGCAGAAGAAACTACGATTGACGAAAGCGAACCTGTAGAGGCTGAACAAACAGAGCCTGAAGATGCTCCTGATAATAAAGAAGATCAACAGTATAATTTAAAAAGAGCTGGAAGCCTTAGAGCGCAACGTTTAAGAATGGATAAGTGGAGAGCCGGAGGAGTTAAGTCTTTTGGCAGGGCTATGCGTAAAGAGTTTAAAAAACAACTTGAGCAAGTAAACGACCTTTTAAAAGAATATGAAGATAACCCTAACTCTTTTGATGCTGGTATATTTACACAGCAGATTGATAGCCTAGCCAATAATCAATGGTTTGAAAGTAGCGTTGATCTTTATAAGCAACAAAAGCAAAAGCTTGTTTTAGATATAGCTGAAGACCAGCTTAGAGAATTTGAAAAGAGCTTTAAGGTAAAAAGAACCAAGGCTATTGATCTTTATGATCAAGAGATTCAAGATTTTGTTGATCGTCAAGTTGGTGAAAAGGTTGTAATGATCACCGACACCACAAAAAAAGAAATTAAAGATATTGTTTCTAAGGCGATAGCTGAAGGAAAAGGAATAGGAGAGATGGCAGATATGATCGATGATTTATATCTGGCTCATATAATTCCCAACCGATCAGAAACAATAGCGAGAACAGAAGTCATATCTAGCTCTAACTTCGCTAGCCAGAAAGCGGCTAAGAATTTGCCTATTGTAGTTAATAAGATATGGTTACCAACGCCAGACGAGAGAACAAGAGAAAGTCATAAGGCTATGTTTAATAGGCCAGCTATTGGTTTAAATGAGCAGTTTCAAGTTCCAAAGCTAACCAAAGACGGGCAACTAGCTGGCGGCTTTGAAAACTTAGATTATCCGGGCGATCCAGACGGAGCGGCTAACAATGTTATTAATTGCCGGTGCGCTATCGGCTATGAAGATGCGGAGGAATAAACGCAATGGAAGAAAAGTATATTAGAACCTGTAAGCCAGCGGATAGGGAAGAAGGAAAACCTTATTGCGTTTATAATGAAGATGATGATTCTTTAATGGGTCGTTTTGAATCTGCTGAAGATGCTGAAGAGTTTCTTGATAACGCAGAGCGTTATTCAGAAGATGAAGAAAAGGAAAATGAAGAAGAGAAAGCAAGACCTAACAAATTTCTTACTAAAAGTTTTCAATTTAAACAGGTTGAAAGCTCTGATAGCTTCGGGAAATTTGAAGCTTATGCTTCAGTATTTAATAATATTGATAGAGTCGGTGACGTTGTTCTTCCGGGTGCTTTTGCTAAGACTATTCAAAAGAATAATGGGCTTATGAAATTACAATATAACCATAAAGAAACTATTGGCATGGCTAAAATTTGGGAAGATGATAAAGGGCTTAAGGTTTCCGCTGATGTTAATCTTGAAGTCCAAACAGGCCGTGAGGTTATGAGTTTAATCAAGCAAGGCGCTATTGATAAAATGAGCTTCGCTTATGAAATTAAAGATGATGAAAAAGAAACTGTAAACGGGAAAACCGTTTACAAGTTAAAGGAACTTGATGTTTTTGAAGTTTCAGCCGTTGACTTTCCAGCGAATCCAGAAACTGAAATTACATCTGTAAAGGAAGACAGACAGAGGCGGTCACGTGTTGAAGTGGCTGATTCTTTTTTAAAGGGAATCAATCCGCTTTCAGGTCTTCAAAAATACGTCAATAACTTAAAAGGAGAAAAATAGTTATGACTGATATCAAGAACCTCATTGAGGAACAAAACCGCCTTTGGGAAGAAGCCAAAGACGTAAACGAAAAAAACCTTGCTGAAAACAGGCGTTTTAAGTCTGATTTTGACGAGAAATGGGAAAAAATCAATAATCGTTTAAATGATATTGATGAAACTGTTCAGAATGTTAAGGCGGCTCAAAGGCCTTCTTCTGGTGCGGTGTCTAGTGAAATTGAAGAAAAATCTGCTGAATATGAAGGGCTATTTTATAAGTATCTTCAGCTAGGAACTAGAACGCCTGAAACTCACCTTGAAAAAATGAGAAGCTTACAAACTCAAATTCATACTAAAGCTAACATTCTTTCTTTAACTGATGCTTCTGGTGGTTATGCAGTTCCTAAGAATATCGCTGAAATGATTATGAAAACAGTTGCTGAGAAAAGCCCGATCAGGCAATTTTCAACGGTTTTAACACTATCACAAGGAAACAGCATTTCTATCCCACGTGCTACTGTTGCGGCCGCTACTTGGGACAATGAAAGCACTTTTCCAAGTTCTCCTTGGTCACCTACAGTTGATCAGGTAACAATCACCCCTTCTAATCTTAATGCTTGCGTTAAGGTTTCCCGTGATGCGCTTATGGATATTCCTAACATTAATCAGATTGCAGTTAACGCTTTAGCGGATGCGGTAGCTGTTAAAGAAGGCAATGCTTTTGCGGCTGGTGATGGTTCTGCTAGTTATGGATCAATTACTGGGTTGACTAGTGCGGCAGGGCTTAACAATGTTGCCGCTGGTGCTACTTCAGTAACTTATGACCAGCTTATGACTCTTGCTTTTGGTCAAACAAAGCCTGAATATCATCCTAATGCTAGATGGTGCTTTAATAAGTCAACGCTTAATGATATTCGCCAGCTTAAAACAGCGAATAATGATTATATCTGGCAACCGATTGTTGATGGTATGGGCTTCGGTAAGCTTGCTGAATTTCCATATTTCATTGCGGCTGATCTTCCAGATATTGCAACAGGTAAGAAGTCTATTTTCTTTGGAGACTTTTCAAAAGGTTTCTATGTTGTAGATAGAGAAGGCTTAGTTGTTGATAGGCTTCTTGAAAAGGACTATCCTTTAGTTGATATCGTTCTTAGAAAGCGTGTAGCTGGTGGGGTTGTTGTTCCTGAAGCTCTTGGTCATATTACCCACGCTTAAACAACTCACTAAGTAATAAAGGGAGTCTTTTCATATGAGTCAGTTAACAAGTAAAGAAAGAGTCAAAGCTTATCTTGATTTTTCTGGCTCAGGAGAAGACTCCCTTATTGATGTTTTAATTGAATTGGTATCAGCTAGAGTATCAGATTATTGTGATCGTAAATTTGAACAAGAATCTGGAAGGGTTGAATACCCTGTTGGCGGTACTAATATTTTACAAATGAAGCTTTTCCCCATTACCTCAATTGCTTCAATTCATGAAGATTCTGAAAGGGCTTTTGGTGCTTCTACCTTAGTAGATTCTTCCGAATATTATTCTGCTGGTGACGCAAAAGAAAGAGGCTTAATTATAAGAGAGGCAAGCTGGAAAAGAGAGTTAACCGGCTCTTATCATAATACTTGGTTGCCTGGGATTGATATTATTAAAGTAACTTATACTGGAGGCTATGCCGTTAGCTCTGGAGTTACTGGAGTTCCTAACGATTTACAAAGGGTTATTGCCCAGCAATGCGCCTATTTATACAATAGAAGAAACGCTTTAGGAATTAACAGCGTTAGCGGTGGCGAAGGGTCGCAGAGTTTTACAGGAGATTATGAATTTCTTCCAGAAGTTAAAAGAGGGTTGCAGAAATACCGGAGGCTTACAACATCATGATCATTAAAATTTTAAGAGATATTAAACCGCTTTTGTCTGATGGCAGACACAAATTTAAAGAAGGTGATGAGGCAGAACTTCCCAAAGTAGACGCTAGGCGATTGATTGCACTAGGAGCGGCAAAAGAATTAAAAGAAGTTAAAGCTAAAGTCATTGAGCCAGAGGCTAAAGAATGAGCGAAGGCTTTAATCTACAATTTGATAAAAAGAAAATTGATGAATTAGCAAAGCTTCCTTACGTTGTTTCTAAGAATGCCTTTGATAGGTTTCTTACTAATGTTGTTTTAGCCGCTCATAGAAGGGCTATAAAAACTAAAAAAGGCAAGAAAAGAACTTGGTTAACTCCATCTCAAAGAGGCAAAGGAGAGCCAAGAGGAAGCACAAGCCCTAAAGGGTTCATTCCTGTTGATACAGGAAGGTTAAGAACTTCTGTAAGGTTTAAAGTGGCCACTAATTTTAGGTCAATTGGTGGGGCTGGTAGAGTGTTTTCTAATTTGAACTATTCTCCAGCGATGGAAGCCAGAAGAGGCTTTTTCAAAGCGGCTAAACTAACCGCTGAAATAGCTGTTGATGAAATTTTTGATGATGCTGTTATAAGAGCAAAAAAGAAATTTGGATTAGAGAACTTATGAGTATTATCCGTGAGCAAATAATGGTTCTTATTAAAGCAAAGCTTGAAACGATCACCACAGGAAACGGCTATAATACAAATGTTCAGCTAGTCGAAAGAATGACAGTAACGCCTATTTCAAATAGCGAACTTCCAGCTATTTATATATATGAAGAACAAGAACTAGTTGAGGCTTCAGGTGATCTAGTTAATCTAGGATTGTATTCAAACACTTTAGCGGTAACTTTGGAATGTTGGATAAAAGACAAATCAAGCGAAAAGGCAACCCAGTTAAATAGCTTGCTTGAAGATGTTGTTAAGGCTATGCAAGCTGATGTTCAATGGACTAACGGAAGCGGCACAAAATTGGCTATAGATACAGTCTACACAGGAAACAGAACATTATTAGAATTTAGTAGCGTTAAAGGTAATGGTTACCTTGGACTATTAGCGCAATTTGAAATAATATATAGATGTAAATTTGGCGATTTAGCAAGCCGTGTTTAGCGATTAATAATAAGGAGAAAACAAATGGCTAATCCTAACCCTATTTTATCAAGAAAAGCGGTCTTGTTTGCAGCGGCCGAACAGACTAATGATTTAGTTGCAAGCTGGAATAGTGGAACCCAGACTATTACTTTAACCACCGGAGGCCTCGGAGCTAGCGCATTAATTGGAAGAGAAGTTATTATTTATGATGGTGCGGCTGATACTGCAAGCGCATATCATAGAACCACTATAACAGCTAATGCGGCTGGTACAATAACACTTTTAGAAAGTCCTTCATTTACTCCAGCGGCTTCCGATTATGTTGTGTTTCCTGATTATGCTTTATCTAGCATTGACCCAGATGGAGCGGCTGGAAATGCAGTTCTTTCAACTATTCCAGAGCTAACTTTTAACGGTGAAATGTTAACCAGAGATTATGCTAAAAAATCATTAACTCCTATACAGGGGCTAATGGGAAATAAAAGTATAGGCCTTTCTTTTTCTTGTGAATTAAAAGGCGCTGGTGGTGGTGGCGGTTCGCTTCCTAATGTTAATGAATTAGATGTTCTTTTAAAAGCTTGTGGATTTGGTAGGCTAGATTATAACACAGGCGGCAATCGTTATAGACAATATGATCCAGTTTCAGAAAGCTTTGAATCATGTGCTATTGATGTTTTTGCTGATGGTTTAAAGTGGACGCTTAGGGGTTGTGTTGGTAATGCAACTTTTAAATTTGAACAAGGTAAAATACCTATGATTGATTTTGTCTTTTCTGCTATGTATGCTGATCCTTCTGATGCGGCTATGACTAGTCCAACTTATGATTCAGAATTACCTGTTCCTTTGACTTATGCTAACCTTCAAGCGGCTGGCCAAACAGATGTTCCAGCTAGCACTTTAGAAGTCAGCCTAAACAATGAAATTATTGAATATTATAATATGAGCAAGCAAAGCGAAGCAATGCCCGAAAGGTTTTTAATAGCTTCAAGAGCGCCTTCAGGCTCGTTTAATCCTCAAGCAGTCTTAACCGCTGATGAACCTTGGCTATCTAATTTTTCTGCTGGGACTGTTTTAGGTACTTTTAGTTTAAGAGTAGGGGCAGACACTTCAACGGGAAATATAACAAGCGGTCAATCAATTGATTTTACTTTTGGAGCTAAAGCGCAACAGAACACAATGGGGTTTAGTGATGATGGTGGTGTTAGGCGCTTTGATATTGGGTTTAACGTTGCTTCAGCTTTAACAGCAGGGAATGATGATATAAGCATTAAATTTTATTAGAAAGAAAAGGAGGAAGGAAATGAATTTAGCTGATTATAAGAGCCAATCTATTAAAATAGTTAGCTTACCAAGTGGTTTAAAAGTAAAATTAAAATATGTAAAGGTAATGAGCTATGTTTTAAGCGGCTCATTGCCTAATGTTTTTAACTTTCAAACAGGAGAAATAGACCTTGATAAAAAGGATGATCCTGAAAATGTTGAAAAACTAGTTAAAAATGTTTTACTTGATTCTGTTGTATCTTTGATTTTTGATGATGCAGAGGCTTATTTGGTTGATAAAAATGAAAAAGATTGTGCCGCCAATGAGCTTTCTTATGATCTTTTAAACCCTGAAGATCAGATAAATATATTTACCAAGGCTTTTGAGTTGTCAGTTCCGGGCGGTGCTGACAATGTTAAGGCGTTTTCTGCTGGATAAACAAAGGTGTTTTGTGCTTCACTCAATGGCTAAAGACTATGGTAAAGCACCATCTGAATTTTTAAATCAAGATATTTTTTCTTTTTCTTTTGATGTTAACCTGTGGAATCATGCGAAACAATTTGAATTGAATTTGAAAAAAGGCGATAATAAAAACACTAAAAAATTAGATGATAATGTCATCTATGTTAAACGAAACCCCGAACACGCTTTAGGCTGGTAGAATGGCTAAAAACAGAATTGAATTATTAATTCAGGCGAAAGATAAAGCTTCAGCGCAATTTAAAAAGGTTGAGGTTGCTACTCAAGAAATGAGAGCCGGGGTAATGTTAGCTGGAAAGGCATTGCTTGCGGCTGGTGCGGCTATGGGTGCTGTAGCAGTAAGAGCGGCTTCAGTTGGTGACAAATTTGACAAAATGAGTCAAAGAGTTGCTACTTCTACAAAAAATCTATCACAATTAGAATTTGCGGTAAAACAATCAGGCGGCAACATTGAGCAACTAGAAGGTGGCCTTCGTGTTTTAAATAGAAACATGAGTGAAACCGCTAAAGGAACTGGAGCGGCTAAAGACTTTTTTAAAGCGCTAGGAATTGAAGTAAAGGGAGCAGATGGAAAATTAAGGTCTAATGTTGATGTTATGAAAGAGGTTGCTGATACTATCTCTAACATGACTGATAGAACGCAAGCGGCCGCTTTAGCTTCTAGGATTCTTGGGGAAGAATACGGAGCTAGGTTAGTACCATTATTAAATAATGGTAGCGATGGAATAGAAAAATTAATGAATCAGGCTGATGATCTTGGGGTTACTATAACCAAAGATTCAGCTTTGATAGGTGCAGGTTTTACCGATGCTTTAGGGGAAGCAACAACTGCAACTTCAGGCCTTTTTCAAACATTAGGTGTAAAATTAATTCCCATAATTGAACCTTTAGTTGATGCTTTTACAATGGCTATAAGCAAAACGACTAAATGGATTAATGAAAATGAATCTTTATCTGATACGCTTAAAAATATTGGCGGCTTTGTTGGGTTTTTAGTTAATCCAATGAATGACTTTCAAAAGTCATTAGCTAAAATGGGGGATAAAAAAGCCGCTGAAACTTTAGGCGAAATTGAAGAAAAAATGAAGCGCATTAATGAAAACAGGAAAAAAGGCGGCCAGTTTTCAAGTCTTCAAGAACAAAAAGATTATGAGTTAATGCAAAAGAAAGTTCCTTTGCTTCAAGAGGAATTAGCAAAAAGAAAAGCAATAGCGGAGAACGCTAAGAAACAAGCTGGAATTAATGCTAAAATCTTAAAACTTCAAGCGGCTTTAATTGCAACTGGAGGGAAAAAATCTGAAAATGATGATAAAGAAATTAGTAAAGAAGATGAAAAGTTACAGGCTTTCTTAAAAGCGGCCGAAGCTAGGCAGAAGAAAAGGGAAGAAGATGCGGCTTTCTTTTTGCAACAGGAAGAAGAGGAAGAGGCAAGAGAAGCAGAGAAAGAAGCTAAAGAAGAGGAAGCTAGACAAGAAAAAGAAGACAAAGAAAAGGCTTTAGCAGAAAGGCAAGAAGAATTTCAATTAAACGCTTTAGGGGGCATTTCAAATGCTATAGCCGCTTTCGGTGGTGAAAACTCTAAGGCTTATAAAGCTTTTGCATCAATGCAAGTTGTTGTAAGTACAGCGGCCGCTATTATGAAAGGATTTGCTGATCTTGGGCCTATTTGGGGGGCGGTAAACGCTGGAACTATGACAGCATTAGGAGCCGCTCAGATTGCTAAAATAAATGGTGCTAAATTTCATGATGGCGGTTTAGTTCCGGGAGCAGGAGAAACACCAGCTATTTTAGAAGGTGGTGAATTTGTTATGAGAAGGGAAGCGGTTCAAAATATAGGCGCTAACAATTTAGCCCAAATGAATCAGGGTAAAGGTTCAAATGTTAATGTTGTTAATTTTGTTGATTCTGATGCTTTAGACAACTACTTAAACAGCCACAAAGGGCAAAAGGCTATTGTTAACGCCCTTGAGTTTGCATAATGAGCCAACCCTATACTTTTTATTTTAGGCCTCAAGCGGACGGTTATACGGAAACTTATACCACTATAAGTGATGTTTTTACCTCAGAGAATGGCTTATCTATAAAGGATACCTCAAGAATATCTTTACAGGCTAGGCCTTTAATTACTGTAAATATGACAGTTAACGCAGTAACTCAAAATGATGCTGTAAGGATGCAAAACATTATAAGGTTAGCATATCAAAATGAGGCTGTTTGTTATGTTCCTTTGTGGTTTTCTCGTGATAAATTAAGAAGCTCTGCAACTACCGCTTCAACAAGCATAACAATTGATGAAGCCTATGCAGGGGCTGGCCTTTTAGATGGTTTTAGTTACACAGATTCAGGGTCTACAGTTTACAGGAATATTATGATTAATGTGGGAAACTATAAATATCCTTCTGTTCATGATGTTGCTTCGATTTCAAGCGGTGTTGTTTCTATGGGTACGGCTCCAGATATGAACTATCCAGCTAATACTGAAGTCGTTCCTTTGTTATATGCTAGAATTTCTGAATTAACTGAAGGCTCTGGAAGGCGTTTAAATGCTTACGGTTGGTCTTATGATCTAACTTTTGAGGAAAAAGAATAATGGCAATGAGTGATACTTTTGAAGGTTTGCCTGTTTTTCTTCAAACAGTTTCAAGCGTTATTAATTTGCCTGTTAGCCCTGTGACTGTGGGTATTTCTAACAGTTACCAAATGATAGGGAAGAATTGGCAAAGAAAAGAATCAGAAAACAGGCAGTATTTAAATAGGATAGTAACTCAAACATATATGTTTGAAAGCATTTTTGATGCTTTTGAAATGAAGAATTTCTTCACAGCAAGAAAAGGAAGCTACGACCGTTTTTTTGTTCCAATTTGGCTTTATAACTACGCCAGCCCTTCAACTCAATCAAGTACAACTTCTTTAAAAATTAATATAGGTTTAAGAAATGATTTTATTTCTTCTAACAATATAACGTATAAAAACTTGTTAATATTTGAAGATAACCTTGGCTCAACTAGGCAATATTCAAGAATTAACAGCCTTACAGCGGCAACTGGAACAACTGGTTATGATACAGCAACCTTAAAACAAGCGGTAACAGTAAAAAGAGATTCTTTAATTACTGAAGTTATGCTTTGCCGGTTTGCAGTTGATGAAATGACCATTCAAGCGGTTAAAGGTGGAATGTATTCAATAGAAACTTCTTTTATGGAGCTACAAGGGCGGCAATCTTGAGTACTCAATTTAAAATAAATTATGGAGGTCAAGATTATTATTATACTAGCCACCTAGAAGATAAAACGGTTGATTCTCAAGCTTATACAGCGGCTACTATTAGCAGGGGTGAAATTTTCTATGAATTTGATAAACAAGGTTTTTCATTAGAAGCAGATGCTGATTTAGTACCATTTAGTTATATAAAAACAGATGAACCTCAAGTTCCTTTAACTGTTTCCGTGATCGATAATAATGGCGTTGTGTTGATGGCTGGGGAAGTTGAAAAGGTAACAATTAGAACTTCAAACAACTTAATGAAGTTAAAAGTAGACGCTTTAAAAACCTTGAGACACGCTCATATTCCAGTTAGAGCAATAACAACTTCTTGCAATTTTGCCTTATATCAAGGTTATGATAAAACTTCTGGTACTGCTTATAGATGCCCCGTAAATAGAACAAGCTTTGATTTAGATTTAGCTGATGAAGCTAACATGAGCATTAACGGTTCTAATCCTAAATTATTAGATTATTCAACAGGCGGTTTAACTGTTAACGCTTGGAAATTAGGACAAGCTCATTTTAAAGATAATTCGGATCGGGTTATTGCTAAAAACTATATTATAAGCAACACGGCTAATAGTATAACATTTTTAGCTGATATAGTTGTTGCTTTTGGAACTGGGGCTAACCAATGTTCTAAAATTACTTTGTTTAAAGGATGCGCTAAAAACGCTGATGCTTGCGGCTCAAGTAAATTTAATGTAATGAGTAAATACGGGGGTTTTCCTAGCGCTTTTAGAAAGCCTTTTGGAAATGAACAGGATTTAACTAAGGTTAATTATGTTCCAATTGTTTATGGTTCAGATATAAAAGTTAATGGGGTTTTTATTTATGGCATTGATAACGATGCTGTTTATGAAGGGGCTGTTGTTTTAGACCGAAAAGTTAAAAATAACTATCGATTCATTTTCAATTCTTTTGGGGTTTCATTTGGTCAAAAATTAGATACTTTACATGAAGTTTACATAAAAGATGGCGATACTGATATTTATGTTACTAATCCAAGTGTTAATTTAACAAATGGGCAAACAACAGGGATAAGATTAGGCAAGGCTAATAAAGTTAATATTGGATGGATTCAACAGCATGATCCGCTAGTTTTATTTAATGATAAATGGAGGCCAGACAAAGGAACATCAACTATTGGGCAATTTGACCCTAGCACTATGTATTTTTATGATGGAACTCAAACAAGTGTTGATAGTTATTACAGCACTTACGCCCCCACAGCAGAAGCCGAAAACACTATGATTTTTCAAAATGTTTCTTATTGCTCCATAGGCTTTAACAAAATAGCACAAGACTATTCAACCGCTTCAGATACTACCAGCTTAACAAAATTAAAAGCAGACCCTCAAGGCAATGTTACCCAAGCATATTTGGGAATGATAGAAGTAGATGAATCAGAAGACCCAGACTTAAGTTATAATTTCCCTGATTTAGTGGCTAGCGTTACTTATTGTCCAGCCTTAGATCATGCTGATGTTACTGATCCAGATGTTAATAAAGAAATTGGTTCAGGAGATAATAAGGGGGCTAATCCTGTAAATGTAATTTATGATCTCTTGGTTAATTATTTAGGAATAGCTAAGGCTGATATTAATGGAAGCAATTTTAAAACAGCTAGAAACACTATAGCCGGAGAATCAGCCCCTTTAGCGCTTAATCTAATTGTAGATAAAAGAACAAAAGTAAAAGAATTAATTAATAAAATTTGTACTTTTGCCGATTTGCTTTTAATTAAAAAAAGGAAAGCAGGAACAACTTTTTATTTATGGGATATAACTGTTATGCGTTCCACAAACACAGGAACAGGGTCAGTTTATCCAGCAGGGCATCAGTTCAATGAAACTAATACAAATAGCGTTATAATACATGAATCAACTTTTGCTTCAATTTACACAGATTTAATTATTGAAATTGAACACCCAGACACAGGCGTTAAGCAGGGGCTTAAATTTGTTAATGAAAATGCTAGGCAAATAGTGGGCGGCATTAGAGAGAAAAAGATTGATTTTGGATTTAAGATAAAAAATAACGATACTGGAAGCCCTATTTTAAGGGCTTTGGCTTCAAGAGAAGCTTCTAAATTAACCCGTCCATTAATGCAAATTAGTTTTGATTATCCTTTTTCAACCACTACCGTTTTAAGTCCGGGCGATGTTATTTATTATAAAAATGATCAATATGGAATTACTTCATACAAGACTTTTAGAGTAAAAGAAGTTTCAGGAATAACCGAAAATTCTTTAAAAATGAAATGTAAGGCTATTGAGTTATGGCAAGAAGGGGACTTTGTAAACGTTCCAGAAGCTTGGAGAGTTCCAACAATTCCAACGGCTGGGACTTTGGGGGATAGGGTAGTTATTCCAGCCTTACCAGAACAGGCTTTTCCTTATTCTGGCGCTATGGGATGGTTTGAGCAAACAAGCACTAAATCAGCCGCTGATTATCAATTTTGGGCAACTAAACCCTTAAAAGTTGCACCTTCAAGAATTTCAGCCCCTTTAGTTTTAATGGGTGAAATAAATCAAGCTTTTACAGGAACATCCTTTTTTGATGATAGAACAATGGACGATTCAGGGGCTTTAAATTTTGAACCTAATCCACCAGAAGACGGCAACATTAACTTTTGGGGCAATATAGATATTCCTGATGATGATTTTGATAAATTTGGCGGTTATTTGGGGCTTATATATGAAAGCGCTACTAAATACGAACTAGTCTTAATTCAAAAAATGGTTGAAAATGCTCCTGATATTAGAGTTATTAAAATGATTAGAAATATCTTTGGCGGTTATGACTATAATGAAACCTTCGGAACTGAGGGAAGAACTTACGCCTCAGGCTCAAAAATATACATTTATCGAACTGGAGCCGGTTATGCTAATTTTAATAGGCATATAAAAGGTGATCTTATAGATGGCGATGATTTTTCTGGTGGTGTTGCTGGAGATAAATATTTTGATGGTGCTTATAGGATTAGATACAAAAACGGAATTGCTCCAGTTACTAGCACAACACTTCCAAGACCAGAATTTTTAGATTATTCTGGGTCAAGCTTAGTTATTAACCCTTTTACAAGTGTTACGCCTTATCCAGTTGATGATCTATCAATATTTAAAACAACTGTTACCAGTTCAACCTATACCCAATTAAAAACTATTTATTTACAATTTAACCCCACAGTTCCTAGAGGGCCATATGCTTATAGCTCTATAAATGAATACAAAGAAGGTAATCAATGGGGATTCAGAGGCACTTATTACCGAAGCTCTTTGCCTGATTATCAAATAACAATAGGAAATATTATATTATACATTGATCCAATAGCTATGAGGTGGATAGCTCATAATAAATACGGGCCTAAAGTTGTTGGTAGTTCTTCTTTAATATCTAATCAAACTCAAGCTTATACCGGAAAAAAATCTTTTGGTAGTGTTGGCGGTGTTGCCGGTATAGATGGCGCTTTTTTAGATATAATAACCGGAGATGAATACTTAAATGGGTATCTAAGGTTAACAGTTGTTTTTGATGTTGATGTTAGCGGAAGTATTTCAAGCGTTTCAATTCAAAGCAAACAAGGCGAATATTTAAGCCAAGCCGTTAGCGTAACAATTTAAAGGAAAGGAGTTTAAAAAGTGGCAACTTTAGGAAATGATTTAAAAACTTTAGTTTTAGGTGAGAATGCTTGGGGGGCAAAAATAAATCAAAATACTCAAAAATTCCAAGATTATGGCTTAATTATAGATATTAGCGGAAAATCTGAAACAGATTCAATAAACAAAGGAATTATTGTAAAAGCAACACCAGCTTCAGGGGCTAGTTTAGCGGTCGGCCATGTTTGCCGCTTAACTACCGCTTCAGGAGCCTTAGAGGTTGAAAAATATCCAGCCGCA
>CEUX01015939.1_pt1 | contig 22825 bp, 34 predicted proteins | sample 531361 | NCBI WGS metagenome assembly CEUX01 (sample SAMEA2622736, study PRJEB7988) | marine metagenome | isolation source: saline water (ENVO:00002010), including
CATAAAGTGGGACACCGATTTTAAAATAAGCGAAGATGCTGCACGTATTACTCGTTACGACGAAGACTACGTTAATAAAAATGGCAAGACGCTTAAACAGACCCTGCCTACTATTGTAAAATGGCTAGATGCTGCTGACTATGTAGTTGGACACAACATACTAGGCTTTGATCTTTATCTAATAAAAGAGCTTTACAAGTTAGCTGGCAAAGATTATAAACCATTAGTGCCGAAGATTATTGATACTAATTGCATAGCTAGAGGTATTAAGATGGATATACCCTACAAGCCAGAAGAAGATTTTACTGAATATCAATATAGAATATATAACACAAGAAGAAAAGGTATTAAATCTAGTTTAACTTTTTTAGGTAAAGAGTTTGATATAGATCATGATTACGAAAAGCTACATAATGCTATCGTTGACCTAGAGTTGAATTTAAAAGTTTGGAACCGCTTAAAGTATTCCCTAGAACTATGACACCAAATACATTTTTAAAAAAGTTTAAGAAGATAGACCTGCCTTTGCACGGTGTACGCCTACCATCTTTCGAGATCAGTGAGCAAGCCAAGAGAGAGCATGAGATCAGCGATGAAGACGACAATAATCAAATTCTTCGTAAGTTATGTTTTGCTGGCTATAAAGAAAAGATCGAGTCTGGAGAGCTAGACGCAAAGCAGTCCAAAGAATACACAGATAGAACCGAGTATGAAATAAGCATTATGGAGGAGCTAGGCTTCGTAGACTATATGCTGTTGACTTGGGATGTAATCAACTTTTGTAAAGAGAACGATATACCTATTGGCTTAGGTCGTGGTTCTGCGGCAGGAAGCTTTGTTTTGTTTCTACTCGGCATAACTAACTTAGACCCAATTAAGTATAGCTTATTCTTCGAGCGCTTTATATCAAAAATTCGAGCTAAAAAGCAAGTAGTAGACGGGGTAACGTATCTTGACGGCAATCTAATGGTTGATATTGATAACGATGTTTGTTATTACAACAGACATAAAGTGTTAGACTATATCGATAATAAATTTAAAGGTAAGACCGCTAAGATACTAACCCTTAATACTCTAAGTGGTAAGTTGCTGATAAAAGAATGTGGTAAGATTGTAGCTAGTAAAAGTGAGACTGAAATGAACATGGTCTCTGGCCACATTCCTAAAATTTTTGGTCAAGTAAAAGACCTAGAGGAGACTTACGATGAAGTAAAAGAGTTTAAAGACTGGTGTGATGAAAAAGAAAATAAAGAAGCCTATAAGATAGCTCTCAAACTCAGAGGTTTGATTAAAAACAAGAGTGTTCATGCTTCCGGAGTTCTACTTTCTTACGATCAGTTAGAGGATAGCTGTCCAGTAGAGCTTACGAGTGATAAAGCAGTGGTATCGTCTTACGATATGAACTGGGTATCCTTGTTTAATGTTAAGCTTGATATATTAGGATTGCGTAGTGTTTCTGTAGTACATGATGTATGCCAGCAAGTAGGACTGAAGGTTACAGATATTGACCTTAACGATCCTAGTATATATAGAAACCTACAAGATCTGAAGACTCCTCACGGATTGTTTCAGATTGAAGCCGATACAAACTTCAGAGTATGCCAAGACGTTAAGCCTAAGAACCTAGAAGAGCTTAGTGCAGTTCTGGCCCTAGGAAGACCGGGGGCTTTGGGTTTTGTTAAGCAGTATTCAGATTACGCTAACCACGATGTCTATGAGCCAATACATCCATTATTTGACGAGATTTTGAAGAGTACTGGCGGAGTTGCTCTTTATCAAGAACAGTTGATGCAGATGGCCCACAAAATTGGCTTTACGCTTGACGAGGCAGAGATTTTAAGGCGCATCGTAGGCAAGAAGAAGGTCAAGGAAGTAAAAGAGTGGAAGAAGAAGATTGTTGACAAAGTAAAAGAGAATAAACTTGGAGAAGAAGTCGGAGATGTACTCTGGGGAGTACTTGAAGATTCAGCTAACTACTCATTTAATAAGTCTCACTCTATTTGCTATGCAGCTTTAGCAGCAATTACAACTTATCTAAAGTTTACATACCCTAAAGAATTCTTCTTATCTTTGCTTAAAATGACAAAGCATGAGCCAGATCCTTTAGCTGAGGTAAACAAAGTACAGACGGAACTAGACTTATTTAATATTAAGCTCTTACCTCCGCATATTACAAAATCAAAAATGGATTTTAGTATCGAAGGCAAGGATATCCGTTATGGACTCACCTCGATCAAAGGCATATCAGACAAGACTATCGAGAAGTTAAATAACTTTAGAGCAGAGTTCAGCAATAAGTTTGAAGTTTTCCAAGCTGCCAGTGAAGCAAAGGTAGGCATAGGCGTACTTTCAGCCCTAATACAAGCAGGAGCTTTTGAAGGCTTTCCACAATCTAGAAGTAAAATAGTATTAGAGGCTCAACTATGGAATCTGTTAACACAAAGAGAAAAGAGAATAGCCTACAACTTAGGAGAGAAACATAGCTTTGATTTAATAAATATTATTAAAAATTTAGTTGACAGAAAAGACGAGGATGGAAAGGTGTACATACGTTCTTCTAGGTTTGATACCATTAAGAAGAAGTATACGCCATACAAAGATATATACCAACAAAACAGCAAGTCTGAAAGTCTAGCTAATTGGTATTACGAGAAGAAACTCCTTGGATACTCCCACGCTAATTCATTAAAGGATGTGTACAGCACTAAAATCTCAGATCTTACAAGTATTAGAGACGTAAATGAGTCTAGGGTTAATTCTAGGGTGCTGTTTATATCCACCGTAGAGGACTTCTACAAGGGTAAATCAAAAAAGGGGTCTCAGTACATTAGATTGACTTGTTCTGACGAGACAGGCACCATTACGGCGCTGCAATTCAATGCTAAAATAGAGGAGAGTAAGCTAATCAACGGCAAGCTTCCAGCCAAGGAAGATATTGTAATCATCAAAGCTTTAAAGAAAGATGATGCGGTATTCATTGACGATATCGGGATTCAAAGTCAAAAAATATTCACAAAGTTATCAGAACTAAAGGATATTGCTTGACCTAAACAAAAGTTTGTAATAGAATAGGTTTTGGGGCGTTAACCAAGTGTAATTTATATATCCAATGCAGAGCATAAGAGTAAAGAAAAGAAACGGCAAATTAGAGGAATTCAACGTAGAAAAAATTAATAAATGTGTGTATAGAGCCTGCCAAGGCATAGATGGCAACAGTGTCTCAGCAAGTGAGATCATCCTAGATGCCCAACTTCAACTTTATGATAAGATCACAACTAAAGAAATTGATGATGCGCTAATCTTGTCAGCCCGAGCTAAAATAGAAAAAGAGCCTAATTATAGTAAAGTCGCTGGCGCGCTAGCTGCCAACGCTCTATATAAGGAGGTATTTAGGGAGAGCGTCGACAGCGATACTTTTGAACTACAATATAGAAAAGCATTTGTACAAAATATAAAAAAATTAGTTAAAGCAGAAATCCTATCTGCAAAACTTCTGGATTTTGATCTGAAGAAGATTTCAGAAGCAATGCAGCCAGAACGAGATTCTTTATTCAAATATTTAGGTCTGCAAATTTTAATTGACAGATACTTCACAAGACATAATAACAAGATAATGGAGACTCCGCAAGCCTTTTGGATGAGGGTTGCAATGGGGTTAGCAATTAATGAAGAAAACAAAGAAGAACGAGCTATTGAATTCTACAATTTATTTAGCAATATGTTGTACACTCCATCCACTCCTACTCTTTTTAATAGTGGAACTACTCACTCTCAATTAAGCTCATGTTATTTAAACACATTCGATGATAGTATTGACGGAATCTTTGAAGGGGTCTGGCAAGAAGCGCGTAAGAGTAAATACGCTGGAGGTCTTGGCTTTGATGTTACTAATTTTCGTGCTTCTGGGGCTTTTATCAAAGGCACAAACGGGATTTCTGGAGGCCTTGTCCCATGGCTCAAAATCCTCAACGACACACTCGTCGCAGTAAATCAAGGCGGTAAGAGGCCCGGTGCTGGATGTGCATATCTAGAACCTTGGCATCTTGATTTTGAAGATTTTCTCAATTTGCGCCGCAACACTGGTGATGACCGTTTACGTTGTCACGACATGAATACTGCGTCTTGGGTGCCAGATTTGTTCATGCAGAAGGTGAAAGATAATGAAGATTGGTATATGTTTTGCCCGTCTGACTGCCGCGATTTGCATGAAACTTTCGGTAAAGAGTTCGAAAAACTTTATAGCGAAATGTGCCAGAAGGCTGACGCAGGAGAATTATCAAATTATCGCGTCGTTAACGCTAAAGATCTCTGGAAAAAGATGTTAAAGGTGCTTTTTGAGACATCTCACCCATGGATTACCTTTAAAGACCCATCAAATATTCGTTATAGCAACCAACATTTAGGTGTAGTACATAGTTCAAACCTTTGTACGGAGATTCTACTTCATACAAAGCCATCTAGTTATGAGAACGGTACTAAAACGGAGGTTGGAGAAACTGCTGTATGTAATCTTGGCTCTGTCAATCTTAAGAATCATCTTAGAGTCCCTAGTGAAGCAAAGCAGCCAAGGGTCGATAGGGGGCTTTTGGCCTCTACTGTAAAGACAGCTATCAGAATACTTGATAATGTCATTGATCTCAACTTCTACCCAACAGAGGAAGCTAGGAACGCAAATATGCAGCACCGCCCAGTTGGCTTGGGTATGATGGCTACGCATGATGTATTGCAGATTCTTGACATCCAGTATGACTCAGATGAAGCTGTAGAGTTTGTAGATGATTTAACAGAGTTCTTCTCTTACAATGCTATCTTTGCCTCAAGTGAGCTGGCCAAAGAAAGAGGAGCTTACAAAACCTATTCTGGTTCATTATGGGAAAAGAATATTCTACCCATAGATACTTACAACACTCTAATGAGTGCGCGTGGAGTAAAGGAAACAGAAGTAGGCAGCGAAGACATAGACTGGGAAGGACTCAGGGAACATATAACAAAATATGGAATGCGAAATAGTAACACTATGGCAATTGCTCCTACTGCCACTATTGGGTATATTAACGGTGTGGAGCAGAGCATCGAACCGAACTTCTCTGTGCTGTTCGTCTACGAAAACAAAAGCGGAAACTTCTTCATCACAAACGAGCAGTTCGTAAATGATATGAAGAAAGAAGGGCTGTGGAGTGCTCAGTTTGCAGAAGCAGTAAAAGAAGTAGATGGCGATGTTTCGCTTCTTGACATACCAGATAAATACAAGGAGAAATACAAAACAGCTTTTGATAGAGATATGTTCAAACTTATTGAGTGTAATTCAGTAAGACAAAAATGGATTGACCAAGGCATATCTTTTAATCTTTACAACAAAGGCACTTCATTAAAATATTTAAATGATATTTATATGATGGCATGGGAGAAAGGACTCAAGACTACTTATTATTTAAGAAACAGAGCCGCGTCTAAAGTTGAGAAGTCAACTACAGATAAGAAAGAGTATACAGAAGAAGAAGCAATTGCTTGTTCTATTGCAAACCCAGAGTCATGTGAGGCTTGCCAGTAAGGAGGATTTATGAAGACAGGAGAACTTATAAGTAAGAATGTCGCGGGAGTAAATTGTATCTTACCGCACAAACACAAAACTGCATGGGACTTGTTTCTAAAAGGATGCGCTAATAATTGGATGCCTACGGAAATCTCCATGGCCGACGATATCAAGCAATGGAAGAACGGAGATATAACAGACGATGAAAAACTTTTGGTCAAACGCTCGCTCGGCTTTTTTGCTGGTAGTGAGTCTCTTGTCGGTAATAATTTACTACTTACTGGTTTTAGGCACGTCACTGACGCTGAGTGTCGTCAGTATATTCTGCGACAAGCGTTTGAGGAGAGCCTTCATAATCTTACTATTGTCTACGTTTGTGATTCTTTGGATCTTAAAATAGATGAGGTATATCAGGCTTACCTAAACATTCCGTCAATCAAGGCTAAAGATGACTTCTTGATGGAGATCACTACAGACATCAACAGGCCAGACTTCACAGCGACTACGTTAGAGGGCAAGAAAGAGCTTTTAAGGAACTTTCTAACTTATTGGGTGGTATGTGAGGGTATATTCTTCTTTAGCGGTTTTGCAATGCTTCTGGCGCTAGGAAGGCAGAACAAGATGCAAGGTATCGCTGATCAGATCAAATATACTTTGCGAGACGAGAGTTCTCACATCAAGTTTGGGACTTATCTAATCAATACTTTGATTGAGCAGAATCCTAAGATCTGGACAAAAGCAATACAAGAAGAGTTTACAGAACATATTAAGAAAGCAGTAGAATTGGAGATAGCTTATGCACATGACGTTTTACCTAGGGGCATTCTTGGTCTTAATGCTGACATGTTTGTCGATTATATGCATTACATCGGCAATAGGAGACTGGAGGGAATTGGTCTCGAGTATAGATTCCCATCGGACAAAAACCCGTTCCCGTGGCTCGGCGAAGTTGTCGACGTGCAAGCAATGGGCAACTTTTTCGAGAGACGGGTTAGAGAATACCAACAAGCAGGATCGCTAGAAGATGACTTTTAGTATGAAAGATAAAGCAAAAGAATATTTCAGATTATTTTCTGAAAAAGATCTAAACGGTCTAAGTGATGTTTTCGATGACGAAGCTACGCTTAGAGATTGGAATATCGAAGCAGAAGGAAAGGCCAACGTGTTTTTAGCCATGAAAGCAATCTTTGATGCAGTGGAGTCGATAAATGTAGAACCCACTAATATTTGGCAAGAGTCCGAAAGGCCAGAGACCGTAATTGCGGAGTTAGAGATCACTACTAATGAAGAAAAAATTCAAGTAGTAGATATTATTGACTTCACAAACGAAGGCAAGGTTAAAAACATTCGAGCTTTCAAAGGGTAATATTACCCAAAGGGCTGGGGTTTATTCCCCAGCTCTTTTATTTAAAGATAAATAAATTTAACAAAAACAGCTAAAATAACGTATATACAAACTGGCGTAAAACTTGCAAGTGTAATTAGTATTATGAAGAACATTATTTCTATTTTATTGGTAACTGTCCTGACTTCGGTTGTTTCGGTTGATGCAAAACCTGACAAGCCTAAGCCAGACAAAGAAAGACCCCGACCAGAGAAGATCGACAGAGACAAGATCAAAGAGCGGCTTAAAGCAGCCTTTGAGAAACGCAAAAAGAGTCATAAGAATTCTAAAAAGAAAGGTCACAAGATCAAACATGGAAAAGCATTCGGCAAGCTAGTAAGAGATGACGAAAAAGTAAAAGAGCTTAGAGAAGCCTTTGCTGCCGCTGCCAAAAATCATCATTCTAAAGTCAAGGACTTACACAAGCAGTTTAAAGACGCTTCTGATGATGACAAAGCAGGCTTAAGAGATCAACTTAAGAATCTTCGCAAAGACTGGTTTGAGGGGATGAAGGGTAATAGAGAAGAAGTCAGAACTCGTATCAAAGAAATTCGTGATGAGTTTAAAAATAAGAGAGACGAGGTAATTGACGGCAACGATCCCGGAGAATAAATTTATGAAGAAATATATTACATTCATTATTGCGGCAGTTCTTGTGTTGGGCGCTAGCGCAGCACAGGCTGATCACCATTCAAAGCCTAAGAAGGAGGCGACAGCTAAGAAAAAAGCGGCTCCTGACAAAGCCAAGGCAGCAGAAGCTAGAAAGAAGTATGCGGCTGCTGTTAAGAAAATCAGAGAAGCTGTAAAAGCAGGAAAGCTTACCGAAGCTCAAGCTAAGAAGAAGTACGCAGACCTTAGAAGCAAGATGGCTCCCAACAGACAAGGCCTACTCAAGAGATTCGATAAGAACAAAGATGGAAAACTTTGCGACAATGAGAAGGCTGCTATGCGCAAAGCTATGGAGGCGAGAAAGAAGCAGCAGAGAGGGAAGGGTAAGAAGCGCCGCAGGCCTTCGAGGAAATAATAGTTAATGAAAAACCAAGAGGAGGGAGCTTCGGCTCCCTCTTTCTTTTTTGCTTGACCCAAGTGTAAGTATATTGTATAATAGACAAATAAGATAAATGATTGCAAACACATTTACCGAAGACGACAGAGTTCAAGAGAATAAGCAAATTCATAGTAAGATCGGCAAGACATGGTTCTTTGACCTAGACGGCACCTTACTTAAAAATACTTCAAACGAAAAGCTAGACCAAATTATAAGCAGACATGGCAAGACTTCACATCGCCAAGAAGAAGCTTTAATGTCTAGCAAACAGTTTCTAAAAAATATACCTAAATCTGACAAAGTTGTACTAACAACTGCAAGAGCAAATAGGCATAAAGAACATACAATTAAAGTATTAGAATATGTAGGCATTAAATACGATCAAATTATTTTCGATATTCCATCTGGAGCTAGAATCTTGGTCAATGATATTAAACCAAAAGGCGCTGTCAAAAATGAGCACGAAATTAAGACAGCTTTTGCAATTAACGTAAAAAGGAATGAAGGACTCAAAAAGGAACACCTCAATGAATATCTCAGAGTTTGAACGAAACAAACCTAAGAAGACTATGGCTTACATCAATAAGCTTATAAAAAAATATAAAAAAGTTTGGCAGGAGATGGACATGATGGATGACTATGATGCAGCCAAAGTAGAGATGGCTCATGATTTTGAAAAAGAGCTACAAGAATTAAAACAAATATTTAAATCTGGAGAGTAATGCAAGTAAACTTAATATCAGTAACCCAACCTTACGACAAAGCTGCTTCGTCACATCCAGAGGAGTTAATAGCTTATTGTGCGCGTGTTAGTAATCCAGAAAATCAAAATAATACAAAGACAGCGCCGCGACTTTTAAAATTTTTAATCAAACATAAACACTGGTCGCCATTTGAAATGGTAGACATGACCGTGGAGATTAAAACTAGCAGGGCTATTGCAGCGCAAATACTTAGACATAGGAGCTTTAGCTTTCAAGAGTTTAGCCAAAGATATTCCGAAGCTCAGACGTTAGAAGAACTAGAGCTTAGAGTCCAAGCTGAGAAGAATAGACAAAGCAGTAGCGAAACATTTAGTGATGGCCGCTTGTTAGCCAAAGTAAGAGAGCACACCGCAAAAGGCGTAGCGCTTTATAATGAGTTGATTAGGACTGGGGTAGCCAAAGAGTCCGCCAGAATGATTCTACCCCTCACCACAGAGACTACTATGTACATGAAAGGTAGTATTAGAAGCTGGGCTCATTACATTGATCTTCGTACTGAAGAAAATACTCAAAAGGAACACAGGGAAATAGCGCAGGAGTGTAAGAATATATTTATAGAGAACTTTCCTAATGTATCTGAGGCGTTGTGGTCGGTTGAACACAGAGACGACAGATGGAACCCAAAGCATTAAAGAAAGCGCGAGTTATGACTCGGCCAAAGTCGAATACTCTTGACCCACAAGGAGTTGTGGTAAAGAGTAACCTTGAGAGAAGCCTAGGCATAAAGTATTTAAAGAAAGTTAGTATTGGTCGCTATATAGAAGTTGAGTTAGGAGAAGGGCCAGAAGAGGACGTAAAAAAGAACATACAAGAGGCAATAGACAAACTACTATATAATGAGATTATTGAAGACTACGAGGTTATGTATGAATAAAAGAATTATAATATATGCAATTGCTTGCTTCTTGTTCGGATGGCTGCTAGTTACTACTGTATCTGGACAAAGCAAAGGGGTCTTTGATCCCGATGTCGAACTCAAAATACCGGGCTTAGTCTGCCCTTCTTGCGCTATTGGTATTAAAAATGGATTTAAAAAAACCAACCAAATAAAAGAAATAAAGTTTGATGTTAAAAAAGAGATATGTTCAATAGAATTTATAAGCATAGAAATTCATCCGTCACAGATGAGAAAAATTGTTAAAGACGCTGGCTACGAATTAAAATCTATAAAGTGGTTAAAAGACAAAAAACCTAATAGATATAATAAGCCGTGAATTTAGTTAACGACATACCAATAACAAGTGACGATTTCAAACACATATCCTGTGTTGTAGAAATACCAAAAGGAACTAATACAAAATACGAATACAATGAGAAGTATAATATTTTTGAATTAGAGAGATGTCTTGTTTCGTCACTACAATATCCAATAAATTATGGATTTGTGACTCAGACCTATGCGTTAGATAACGATCCCCTAGATGTTCTGATATTCAATCATGACCCCATCGACAGAGGCAGTCTAGTGAAGTGTAGACCACTTGGGGTACTTGACTTTGTAGACGATGATGAAGTTGACTACAAACTAATTGTGGCTCCACATTGGTCACCTCTGGATAGGTATAGCACGTTGGATGGCATAGAGGATAGTCATTTAAAGATATTCAAACAGTTTTTTAGGATTTACAAGATAGATCGAAGCTCCTCTACAAAAGTAGGAGAATGGAAAAATGGAAAGAAAGCTATGTCAGTTGTAAAACACGCACACGATAGATGGAAGGAGAGAATGCCTTATGGGAATGTTTGATGATATAATTGTACCGAAGTCTTATTTAAAAGGCTTGTTAACAAAAGAGCAAGAGAAGTTAATTAAAGATAATAATTATCAAACTAAATCTCTCGAAAACTTCTTGGGTCAATATAAAGTTTACAGACAAAAGCTTTTTGTAAAAGAGGGCAAAGAGTGGATTAAAGATACCCGCAGCGGAAAAATTAATTTCTACACATCTTTTCGTGATAAAGATAAAAACACATGGTGGAGAGAATTTGAATTCACTTTTGTTAACGGAGCCGTTGATAAAAAAGAATTAATAAAATTTGAAATGGAAGAGACTGCCGAAGAAGCTAAAGAACGAGAGAAAGACTGGGAGGCAGCTAACGCTAAAAGAAAAGTATTTCAAAGAACTTTTAGGTATAGATTCTTTTCTAAGCTCACTAATCTCTTAAGAAAACTCTTGAGTTGGTCGGAGCAAAAGACTTATGTAAACTATATCTCAATGCCAGCAGAAAAGAGAGAGAAAGAAAAAGAGAAGTTAAGTTTCTGGAAGCACTACTAATGGACTTCCCAGCAAAAGGATATAAAGAATTACGAGAAGATTGTCCAGATATACCAGCGGACACTTGCCCTCTAATCGACAAGACTCTTAAACATGTCACTGAGATTGAAATTAATTTAGAGCAACTTAGAGATCAAAACGAAGCTCTGCGTGATGTTGGCAAGTTTTGGAGGGCTACGGCTATTCGATTACTCGAAGAATGCTGCGAGTTAAATAAGTATATAAAAAGGATTGAAGATGAATAATAAAAAAGGTTTTAGTTTAATTGAATTATTAGTTGTAATTGCTATCATAGCTATTTTAGCAGCCCTGCTCCTCCCCGCTCTTGCCAAGAGTAAACAAAGCGCTTCCAAAGCTTTATGTATCTCTAATCAAAAGCAACTAAATTACGCAATGAGCCAGCTTGCCCTTGATTCAGACGATAAAATAACCTACGCGTCTGCTTGGCATAATGAACCTACCGCACCTAGGGCTTGGGTAGCTGACAGTATGTCTGGTGGCAGCAGATGGAGTAAATGGGCGCAGACAGAAAGGTCTTTAATATGGTCTCCTTTATTTAAGTATGCTGGCAAAGGAATATACAGATGCCCCGAAGATAAATCTATGGTCAGTTGGAATGGGGAAAGATGGGGAATGGCCGAATCAGTTAATACCAACAAAACCACTACGGTACGAAGAGCTAGGTCATACAGTATGAACATATTTGTAGGCGGATGGTCTGGCTGGCCTTTCCTAAGTGATGTTCAGTACAAAGTGCATCATAAATATTCTGACATAAGCGACCCGAGCAACTTATTTTCTTTTATTGAAATGCCTGCTGAATCAATTAACGCTGGAAACTTTCGAGTTGCACCCGTTCTTACGGGCAAAGACTCTATTTTCTCTATGGACTGGCCCGGCGTGTATCATATTAATGGGTCAGTGATATCATTTACAGATGGCCATGCTGAATTTAGGAGGTGGCTGGAAGAAGATACTAAAGTGATTCCCCAGTCTGTACAGAATCCTACTACTAGGAAAGACATAATTGTTAGCCCAAATAATAGAGATTTAAAATGGCTTCAAGATAAAGCTGTAGTCCCAGACCCTAATGACCATAATTGGTATGGCTTCATGGGAGGGATAGGTAGATATGATTGGAACCTTAGAGAGATGGACGGACCGCTTGGCAAAACTAAAGTTTATGCTGCTTGGGGATGGTATTGGGATGATGAGTGGGAATGAACCAAAGCTTTACATTGTTAGAGTTACTATTGACCATAGCGGTCATAGCTCTACTTTGTAGTTTATCCCTTCAAAGCTATGCCAATGCAAAAAGAAGAGCTCAGATAGCCGCATGCCAAATACATAAAAAACAAGTAGATATGTTAAGAAATATGCCCGAGTATAATGTAACTAGATTACAGCCAGAAGATATAGAAACACTAGTTAAAGTTTATGATCGATGCTACGAATGTCACGCATCAGCAAGTGTCCCATTTTATTACGTACAATGAAAAAATTATTATTACCCCTTTTATTGGCTAGCTCCGTTTCGGCAGAGCAGAGAGACTATAGCGGAATTGCAGATAGAAACGCCTTCGCGTTACTAGATAAAGAGCCTGCTAAATTTGAGCTACCAAAGATCCTTGAAAAACCTCCTATTAAATTAAATCTTACTGGCATAATGGCATACAGAGGTGAGACCAATGTATACCTTTTCTCAAAAGATATACCTAAAAGATTTTTAACTCTAAACAGTAAACGGAGAACAGACTCAGGCGTGACTTTATTAAGTGTCAGCAGAGGTTTAGCAGAGGTTAATAATAATGGAGTAGTAGAGCTTCTGTCTTTTGATACTCACAAGCTACCATCCACCACTACTATCGCTCCGCTTTCCAAACCAACAGTTATAAAAAAAGATAAAAAAGAAAGCTCCAGAAGAGAAAGCTCTAAATCTGTCAAAGTCTTACCGACACCACCTCAACCAAATATAGTTAAAGTCCCATCCAGAAGGCCCAAGGTTGACCCTAGAATCATTCAAAAAGGATTAGAGTATATAGATAGGATAGACGATAAAGAAAAGAGAGAATATATTCTTAAAAGGTTAGAAGGACTTCAGAGTGGCCAGAGTAGCTTAAACAGAAAAATTGACACTAATGAAAGACGGCGACAGTATGACGAACGCAGGAGAGATAAGTGAGAATAGAAAAAGATAACTTAATTGAATTTGTTAATGTTGTTAATGAGTGTTGTTGTGTTATGGACCACGATAAAGTAGCTGACTGGCTCCTAACACCTAATAGTAACTTAAATATGGAGATGCCTATAGACCTTATGGAAAGCGGTGTTGGTAGAGAAAAAATCTATAGGCTGCTTTATTTTATTGATATAGACGAGGCAGATTTGTGAGCCCGTGTAGTAAATGCAAGAAAGATTTCAAAGAAATTGACTTGACTTGGGTTCAAGTTAAGAGTAAGATAAAACTATACTGTAATGAATGCAATAGGCAAAGCAAAAAAAGTAGATAAGGAATGGGGCTACGAGCTCTGGCTAGCTAATGACGAAAAAGAGAATTACTGCGGTAAGATTCTTTATATCAAAAAGGGCCACTCTAGCTCAATGCACTATCACTCTCTCAAGCATGAAACCTTTTATATCTTAAGAGGTAAGCTCGAATTAGAGTTGATAGACACTCAGACAACCGAAAAGAGTGTTGTCTTCATGGAAGAGGGAGATACTTTTGTTCTTCCGCGTTTACTTCCACATAGGTTAGCGCCAGCAGAAGGCGAGGAATTTGTTGAGTTTATTGAGATCAGCACATTTCATAGGGACAGTGACAGTTATCGTGTTTGGCGAAATACTCCTAAAGTAGCATGAAGAAATATATATTAGCGTTCCTAGCATTTATAGGCTTAAACTTAGCAGGGCTTTTCTGTTTAGGGTTTGCGGTAGGGGTAGTGATGGCTATCGGCGGAGAGACAAGCGCGGAAGGCCTCGAGCAAGCCGGTTGGTTTAATCTTTTGATTTTCTTTACTTGGCCAGTAATTTCATTCTTTGCTTTTAAATTCTGTGTACAGAAAATTATACTAAAGACTAAAGACGAAGACTCAAAACTTTTTTAATATGTTTGTAGAATTAACAGAAGTAGTAGTGAGAGATAAGATATCATCTCATTTATCAAAACCAAAAGAGAGAGCGCTCTCTGTTAACCCATCCAAAATTCAATCTTTTTATGAAGATGAAGCTGGCCGTACAGTCCTTGAACTAAGGAGAGACACTATAAAAGTTAAAGAATCTTACCAAGAAGTTAAAGATGCCATTCAAAAGAACTAGCCCAATCCCAAGGGGCGCAACTCACATTAAGTTAGTAACTCCAGAAGGCAAAACAAACCAAGCTGATGTCAAAGATATAGACTGGGTTTTTAGTTATCCTTTTAGAGTTCCCGGCAAATTAATCTTTTTAAAGAAAGAGAAGAACGGTTTTAAAGAATTGGATTCGATTGAATTCGATGGTGTGTGGCCCCCAACACAAAAGCCACAAGTAATAACATAATAAATAATAAAAGATCATGAAAGATTTCTTAAATTATAAGAACATGATAACGCCCGGAATCGTTAAGATTTTGAGCTATATTGGTATGGTCATTGCGTTTGTTGTGGGCCTCTTTGGCATCGCAGTTGAACCATTGACCGGAATTGGCACTGCCGTCCTAGGCCCTGTTGTAGTTCGCATCTACGCAGAGATACTGTTGATTATCTTTGAGATTAACGATAATCTCAAGAAGATTGTAGACAAGTAAGCATGGTTTGCCCCGATGGCCGAATGGATAAGGCAACAGCCTTCTAAGCTGTAGACTCTAGGTTCAAGTCCTAGTCGGGGTGCCATGAGTATTTTAGTACAAATAGAATTAACAAAGTTAAAGTCAACAATTAAATATGTATATCAAAAAATATTTAGCCCTAGTAGCCTTAAGTGCGATTGCCCTGTCTGCTCACGCAGAAGAGAGTAAAGAGCTTAAGTTTTTAGGTAAGACAGTCATCCATAAAGATGGAAGTTGGGTAAACCCTAACGAGCCAAAGTTTGAGGCAAAGAAGCCCTCTACTTGGTTCAAGAGGAATTACGTTCGTCACTACATGCAAGGCTCTCAAGAAATAACTGATTCAATCATCAAAGTTGATTGGGCTAAGTTTAAAGAGGCCTCGAAGACCGGAGAAAAGGTTAAGCTTAATGAAGTCGTATCTTTATTTAAATTTAAAAATACGATTACAGCAGTCAAACAGCATCCAGAAGCAGTAGCAGTACCCGTTGGTATGGCTGCTGGCTCTGCCGTTGAAGGCAGCAAGGGTACTGTGATTGCCACGGTAGGTTTAGCTAAGAATATCTTGACGACAACCTTAAAAGTTATTAAGTTCGTAAGTACTCCCGTAAGAAAGATCATACCAATTAAGGTTGAGTCCACGAACACTAACAACTAGCAATATTCTAGACAGGCTTAAGAATCAAGCTTATTGCAGGGTTCAGCCTTCTAGTAAACATGGTGTAGGGGTATTTGCGATCAAGGACATCCCATCTGGGATTGCTCCTTGGTCCACCCCAAACCACCATTTTTTTGGAGGCACGATAAGGCTCACAAGTCACGAAATAAAAAAGCTAGACGAGCCAGTAAAGCAAATGCTTCTTGATTACAACTTGCTCACAGATAGAGGTTTGTTCATTCATCCATGCGAGCTAGAAGTCTTACATATAACTCAGTTCTTAAACGCATCAACGGAGCCGAATGTAGAGTTAAAAGGAAATAGAGAAGACTCATTTCAAACAATTAAAAAAATAAAAGCGGGAGAAGAATTAACAGTAGACTATCAAAAAGATTTAAAAGACACTGATTGTAAGTATAACTATAAGTACTAATGATTAAAAAGTTATGGCTAATTTGGTGCAGGACAGTAGATCATCGGATAGGCAAGACAGATGAAGATGAACCAGATATCCCCATCTTAAGTTTACGTCAGGCTCAATTTAGCTTATTTTTGAGAACTTTCATAATTTTAGTAAATTTAATTACGTGTTTTTTCATTGTAGCGAATATAATACATAAATGGTGATATGAAAAGAAAACAATACGACATACTCCCAACAGACGTAGAAGGTGGAGATTATATGGTCTGGTTCTGGTAATGAAAATAGAATTACTCAATAAAGATTATGCTGAAATTAGCTTTGCTAATCAAGCGAAAGTATCTATTAAAACCCAAGAGGGCCATGAAAGCTCAACCAAATATAAAGTTCGCTGGTCTAGGCGTAGAAAATGCGCTGACAGCTATGAGCAGGTAGGAATCATGGATATAGAGTCTGGAACATGGGGAGCATACCCTTATGAAGACATAGAGCAATGGAAGATAGACTTTGATGCAGAGGGAACAACCTTATGTTTTGATAATACTTTAAATAATAAACCGGTTATATTAATAGCTAAAACAAAAACAAATAAAGTAGGTAAGAGTATAGACTTTGACAAAATAAAAGAATACTGCACAAGTAAAGTAAATGAATTTAATTGTGATTTAAAAGTATACTTTAAAGAAAGTTGTAAGTTTGATTTTACTAATTTGAATTTTAGCCCGCTCAGGCTTAATGATAATATACCAGATATGTACTATGGTTTAGAAAAGGAGTTTTAATGGAGAATTTAATTTACAGTAGAGACGAAGCTTTACCAAAAGACTTTTGTGATTTCGTTATTAAAAAATTCGAAGAGTCTAGTAACCAAATGGACGGCATCTCAGGAAGTGGAGTCAATAAAAAAGTAAAAGATTCCAGAGACCTAATGGTGACTACTCAACTCGATGATAAAGACTGGCAATACATATACGATTACTTAAGAGAAGACTTGTTGCACTCGATGGTCGAATATATGCGTATGTGTCCCTTTCTAGTATCAAGGCCAGAACATCAATTCTCAAGCGAACTCAGCTTGGTTAGAACTTGTCAAGGCAGATTTAGTGCTACACATACAGGCAACCCTCACATGCAAATGCAAAGATATATCGACCAAGGGGGCTATCATTCTTGGCATTATGAAAATGAAATCACGGAGGAGTCTATGAAAATGAGGCAGATGGCCTTCATGTGGTATCTTAATGACGTTTTTGACGGAGGAGAAACAGAATTTAAATACCAGAACACTAAAGTTGAAGCCAGAGCGGGTCGCGCTGTTATTTTTCCTGCGTTTTGGACTCATGTACACAAAGGTCACAAGCCCAACAGACAACAGAGTAAATATATAATTACTGGTTGGATTGAAAGAATTGAACCAGAGAATGTTTCAAGAGAGATTCCTGAAGATTTTTTCGTGTGAATGTATTAAAGCATAGCTCTCCTATAATAATTCCAACCTCTAGGTTTAGCAACTTAGAGGATTATTTGTCTTCGTTATCTAAGTCTAGTAGGCATGACTTAAAAAAGACATTAGAGTTTAACAAAGATTTAAACTATATTAAGGTTGATTTTAAACCAAAGGAGTGCAGGGACTATATGGATTTATGGTCTAGATGCAATGGTTGGAGTTGGGGAGATTGGTACTCAGATAAAGAACTTCAAAGTTTGCATGACAGAGGTGTACTGCAATGTTTCAGTAGCGGCATAGCTTACCATTTTGTTTTAAAATGGGATAACTATTTATACTGCAACGCGCCTTTGTACGATACAAAGTCTTGTAAAGACGCTGAGCTTTCCAAATGGATGTGGGTCAAGCTGATTGAATATTGTATAGAAAATCAATGGGTAGACTACGTTGATTTGATGGGGCCAGAAAAATTTAAAACATTTGGAGATGTAATTTCAAGCAGGCAACATACAGACGAGTCTGGAGACTTTGGCTATAAGTGGAAGTTTGTACCAAAATCTATAAAAGAAGGAGAAGATAAGAGCTTAAATAATTTAGAGATTGTCTCTGACGAGACTTTCGTTTGGAAAGGTGTATCCTTACCACCAAAACCAGATAAGTTATTGGTAATAGCTCATCCAGACGATGAAGCTATATTCTTCGGTGACTGGTTGATTGAGAACGCTGATCGAACCAAAGTGGTTTGTTTAACCTCCTCTATGGACTACGATATATGGCACAAAGCAAGGCACGAAACTAGATACTATGAGTTTCAAAATTGTATCAAAAGGGCCGGGGTGAAGTATTTTGAATGTTTAGGTATGGAGACTCCCACATTAAATCCTTTTGAATACAAAAGCGATTATAAAAATATTTTAAAAAGAATTAGCTGGGAAACAGATTGGCAGCAAATCGTAACTCATAATCAGTACGGTGAGTACGGGCATATTCAACACATGGAGGTTCACGATATAGTCAAAGATGTGTTTCCGGAAGATAGAGTTTTTGTATATGTAAATTCCAAAACAAAATTACCAACAAACAGAAAGCAAGTGTTGATAGATGAATATTTTAGTCAGCAAAAATACTGCATAAATGAAATAAAAAGTAGCGAATGGACAGGCTCAGACTGGTACAAGCACACGGTTGGTAAAAATATGATAGATTACGAGTCAATACAGAGTTTAAATAACGTTAAGACTCTATTTAAAATAACACACTATTGGGGAGGAGATAAAGATCATTACACTTTTGACTTTATAGAAAAGCTCTCTTATCATTTAAAATCAAGAGGTCACGACTCAGTAGTCTCAAGAATACTAGATAGCTGGCCATGGGAAGTAGATATAACAACCGTACATAGAAAAGAGGATGCCCTCAAATGTATAGAAAGCAATAGGCCTTTCTTCTTTTTCATAAATGATGAAACCCTACTAAATGAACAAAATTTTGAAGAATACGGGCAAATTGTTGATAAATCAGTAAGGAGCTTCACTCAAAGCTGGAAGATGAGGAACCAAATAGGAGATAGAGTAAATATCATTTGGATTCCTAGACATAGATCTTGGTATACGGTGGTAAGAAAAATGGAAGCTCACTTACTTATGGGACTAATTAGTAATGATTAAAATAGAAAAAGATAAAAAGTATTTAATTACCGGCGGTAGCGGCTTTTTAGGTGAAGAGTTAATCAAAAGAATCCTATCCGAAGGGGGCAAAGTCACAATAGTAGCCAGAAGCGAAGTTGGTTTAATTAAAACTAAACAGACCTTTCCAAATATTGAATACTATACTGGAGACATTGCTGATAAATTTACTTTAAAAAGATTTACAGACATTCAAGGTATATTTCATTTAGCTGCATTTAAACACGTTGGCTTGGCAGAAACCCAAGCTAGAGAATGCACCCTATCAAATGTACTAGGCTCTATAAATGTATTAGAGCATGCGGTAGATATAGGAGTAGAGTTTGTTTTAGGTATTAGCACCGACAAGGCGGCGCAGGTTAAGGGCGTCTATGGAGCATCTAAACTAATAATGGAAAGACTCTTTTTTCAATTCGAGAAAGACTACCCAAAAATAAAGTTCCGCACTGTCCGCTACGGCAACGTGCTTTATTCGACTGGGTCAGTATTATGCAAGTGGAGAGATCTACTCAAACAAGGTAAAGAAGTTGTAGTAACAGAGGCGGGAGCCACTAGATTTTTCTGGACAATAGATCAAGCTGTTGATTTAATTTTTGATTGTATGGAATATTCAGAATGCTCTTCTCCATACTTGCCAGAAATGAGGTCTATGAGTATAGGAAATTTGCTAGAAGCAATGGCTTCAAAGTATTTACCAGAGGGAGCGGAACTTAAAGTTAAATCTATTGGCTTACAACCGGGAGAGAATTTACATGAAAGAATACTTGAAGATGGCGCGGCTTCAGATGAAGTGACGCAGTTCACTGTGGAAGAAATTAAAGAACTAATATGAGTGATAAGCCCAAACCTAAACCACATAAAGGATGGTACTACAAAGACGGCAAGAAAGTCTCCACAAAACAAAAACATAGCGAGACTTATAGCAACGAAACCTATAAATATGTGAAAGAAGGTGGAGATCTTGGTGGAGCAGGCAAAGGTGATGCCGACAGGACTGGAAACAGGCAAGCTTACAGAGATAACTACGAGGACATATTTGAAAAATGAAAGTTGCCATCTGTTTTGCAGGACTGCCGTATTATGTAAAACAAAACCAAAGGTATTGGCAGCAAGTTATAGAAGAGTACGATGCTGACGTATACGCTAGTCTCTGGGATGAGGAAAACGTATACCAAGAAGGTGATACTGTAAAATCATTTTACGAAGCCTACAAACCTAAAGAATTAGAAGTAGAGAACCAAAAAGCTTTTGACCGAAGCTTCGCCTCAGTAAACGAAGAATACGAATCTTCTCCTAAGTATTTTAATCAAGCCATGCACTTTGCTCATAAAAACGGCAGAGTGTATTCTATGTTATATAAAATATGGAGAGCGAATCTAATGGCGTCCGCTGGAGGCTATGACGTTATAGTTAGAGCAGAGACTTGCAGTTCGTATCCAAATCTAAATATAGTTGACGAAGACGCACTGAGTATACCCTACTGGCATCATGTATACAATCTAGGTAACTATAACACAGTAAATTTAAATAATTGGGTCGCCTTCGGCCCACCATATATAATGGACTACTATTGTTCTGCATTTTTAAAATTAAGAAAATATTATAGCGAGTGCTTAGTGCATCCCGTAGAAAGCATAATAAACTATCATCTTATGCAAAGACCAAATATGAATCTAAGATTATTTTTTAGTAGAATATTTAGGAAAGGCGTACTTAACTGGAATGGAGGCAAATATAATCAAAAAGAAATTCTGAGTGAACCTTGGCTTACTAATGTTAATAACGTTTTAGGCGGACAAGATGATAAGACTTATGCTGATAAATACTACAAGGGAGAGGACACTTTTAATACATCTCTACAATTTAAACAAAACTTAGATTTGCATTCTATGTCCAGTCCTGTAGGCATAAAGAAGCCAGATGACCCAGACTGCAAAGAAAGCTCTTACCATACTGTGCATAAGTTTAACTCAAGGTCAAAAGCCTTGAACGATTTTGATAAGCCGTACCAAGACGAAGATGGAAACTGGACAACACAAGAGAACTGGATGTATGATGAGGTGATAGCTGAAAAAGACCATAAAGCTGCGCTTTCAAAGATAAAATGATTGACGTTTGTTCAAGTATTTGATATAATTACGCTATGCCTAGGAAGAAAAAGGTTAAATCTGACATGGGTAGAAGATACGAAGCAGCTTATGAAAAGATTTACAAAGAGTACCCACTTTGGAAAAAACAAGCAATAGAAGAAGATTGCCCTAGAATGACTAAACGGTTAGCGCAAGAAGTCATAGAACTTGCAGAGTCAGAAGACATGAACGAATGGTAATATGTATTATTTAGCAGACATAGATAGTTTAGAAGAAAAAGATAACAGCTTAAAACTTAATGATTATTATGTTTTTAACAATGGCTTTTCCGAAGAAGAGTCTTTGAAAATAATTAGAGAGAATGAGCCTTCTGAAACTTTAGAATTTGTTGATAAAAACTTTTGGGTTTATGATAGACTATCTAACTTTGCAAGAGAGGCAAATAATGAATCTTGGCGTTTTAATATAAACGGCTTTTCTGAGCCAGCAACTCTACACTCCTTTTCAGATAGAGAGGTTTCAGCGCCGCTATCAGATATAGCTAAAAACTTTTCTGAAAATAATAAACAATATAGTAAGATAAGCTTTCATATTTGCTTATCTCAGGAAGACGATTACCAAGGAGGAGAGCACTTAATACACAATAGCGGTACTCCTGTTTACGCTAAAAAAAGCATAGGCACTTGTTTGTTCTTTCCTTCTTATATGGTAAGCGGCATTACACCCGTAACAAAGGGGGTTAAATGGTGCTTAAAAGGTTTTTTGTTTGGCCCACACTTTAAGTAATGACAGATCTTATAGAGTTTATTTCGCAGTCTTTGGGCGACAACATAGCGTGGTCGCCTTATTGCTACGAGTACCATAAGATCACAGGAAGGAAAGTAATAGTGAAAACTAGGTGGGCTGAACTCTTTGATGACATAGAAGATAAGGTAAAGTTTTACCCCTGTCAAACCGTACACCAGTTTCACGTCACAAAAGAAGGGCATCCAAATGGACTACCGGAAGTTCTAGGTAAAGGTCAAGATGGAGAGTTTAATGTAGATTGGCGATCACAGATAGTTAAGTCTGGAATGGGACAAGTAGACAACTTGAAAAAAGTAAACTTTAATTTAAATCGTAAAACCCCGATTCAAAAACAAATATGTCAACAGCTTCATATACCTTACAAACAAATAATCCCAACTATATCAACTAAAACAACAGACGAATACACCACACCAAAGAGTAAGTATGTTTGTATCTCAGTCCAGAGTACAAGTAAATGTAAAACTTGGACTCAATCTGGGTGGGATAAAGTAGTAAGATTTTTAAAAGCTAAAGGTTATAAGGTTATATGTATTGACCAACACTACTCATGGGGTAAAGAAGGAGACTGGACAGTAGCTCCCAAAAAAGCTATCGACAAAACCGGAAACTCGCCAATAGCAAATAGAGTTAAACAAATAATGGACTGTGAGTTTTTTATTGGTTTAAGTTCGGGCTTGAGTTGGCTGGCTTGGGCATTAGGCAAAAAGGTTGTTATGATTACCGGCTCCACTCATAAAGTAAATGAGTTCGACTGCTTTAGAGTCCAGAACGAATCAGTCTGTCATGGTTGTCTCAACGATGAAGATTTAAATTCCTTTGATGAGCTGCGATGGAATTGGACTTACTGCCCACGGAATAAGAGTCAAGAGTGTAGAACTAAAATTTCGTTTGACATGGTCAAAGAACAAA
>CEUX01010909.1_pt1 | contig 22800 bp, 8 predicted proteins | sample 531361 | NCBI WGS metagenome assembly CEUX01 (sample SAMEA2622736, study PRJEB7988) | marine metagenome | isolation source: saline water (ENVO:00002010), including
TGTCTTGGTAACGGTATCTGTCAATGATATCTTCAATTGTCCTTGTGTTCTATTAGGGAATGATACAGTAAAAGTTGCAGTATCGTTTAAAGAAGCAGGATGCTTCTTTATCTTTGCAGCACCTGTATATCCTGTTAAATTCAAAGGAGCACTATTATTATCTTCAAGTGTGTAAGTCTGATTAAAATCAGCCCCAGCATCAATTACTATATTGTTAACGTATGCTGCCATTATTAAATCAGTTAAAATCTACCTTCAGGTATTTATAAATCATTTACTCACCATTTGCTTTAAAAGAGTTTTTATCTCTTCCATTTCAGTTTTTAAAGAGTCTAAATCAGTTTTAACTTGATCTAAACTCTTTTTTTCTTTATATTTTGTCTCTGATAATTGCATAAATTTATCAAATTCACTTTTATTTTGATTTACTATAGCATTAGAGTCCATGTCTCTTACTAAAGAAACATCTGACTTTACCTTTACAAAATTATTCATTATCCGTCAATTTTGAACGATCTCAATGCAATAGACCTAAAGTTTTTAATTCTTGGTGGTGTTGCTTGATTTGTAGAAGTCATAATAATTTTAATCACAAATGCATTGAATTGTGGAGTATTTTCAGCAGTAAATTTATACTCACTAAATTCTCTTCTATTGTTATTTGAATTTACTTCTTTATCAGGTAAACCATTTGTATTGAATGGAATATAAGAAGTTGACTCAGATCCGTCTAATCTATAAAGTTTATAGTAAGCACGAATATTTGCTCCCTTCTCTCTATGTCCATCTAATTGAACATATAATGAATTTGATGTAAATTCAAGTGCAATTTTCTTGGTTTCGTAAATTGCATTATTTGGATCCATTCCAGAAACTTTTGGCCTACTATCTGTTGCCCAATTATTATCAGAAATTGGTTGATCAACAAGATTACTCATAGTAATAATATTTGCTGTCTCCAAATCAACAACAGGAGAAACATCTTCTTTAGAAGTTTTTAATGTCATTTCAAGAGCAAATGATTTCTGATTTTTAAGTATTCCAAATTCATTAACCTTAGAAGCAACAATTCGTGGACTATCTAAGTAATTTAATTTATTAAGAGCAATATTTTCATATCCTTTATCAATAAATGAAGCTTCATTACCACTTATACTTGTTCCAGAAGTTGTTTTAATCCTAGAAGTAATACTTGTACCAGTTGGAGTAATCGTACTTATTCTTGGATCAATAACTTCAAATGGAACATTTTGAGATACTTGAAGAACATCGCCACCACCAGATTTTGTTATATTAAATGATTTACTATTATCAGTAATTCTAACATGATAACTATCAAATGTTTTTTCTCTAGGATCAATATCATGTTCTGCGTTAATCTTTCTCAACGAAACTCCATTAAATTCATACTTATGAACAAAGGCATTTATTGCATGATTTGATTTTAAACTAGAATCAATTGCTCTAGTATTGATAGTAATATCATTTCCAGAAATACTATTATAAGAAATAATTTCCTTATCTACTTTCAAAAATCCAGTTTGACCTGCTCCAACCGCAGTTCCTTCAAAAGTAGCAAAGGCAGCACCATCAGCAACAGTTAATGTTGTTGAATCATTATCGACATTTGCTGATAAAGTTGTTGGAGTAATATCACTTGCAAAATCTACAATTTTAACTTTATTTTGACTTGAATGCATACCATGATTTCTATGATCAAACTTCAACGTATATCCATCTCTGAATGTATCAGAAGCAACTCCACTAATATCAGAATTAGAAATGGTACTACGAGCACCACTACCATCAACATAAGTTAAATCTGCATTATCTACAAATTTATTATTAACTTCATCCATAACAAGATAATTTGTTAAAGTAGAGATAGCAACAACTGTTCTTACACCAGAACCTTCGGCACCTAGATTGTTCATAAGAAGAGAATCACCAGCAACATATCCACTACCACCAGCAGTTATATCAATAGATGTGATTGCATTAGAAGCAACAGTTACTGTTGCTTGTGCTCCTGTTCCATCTCCAGTAAGAGCACTAAATCCAATTCCAGTATAGGTAAAATCAGTTAAACCAATACCAGTATTTGGTATTAGTGTCATGGTAGTCGTACCAAGACTTACTGGTCCACCTGCTTTAACGATTCTTCCAGTATTAGTTCCTTGAAAGAACTCATGTCCTTCAGTGTAAGTTTTAGTAGTTGTTGCTATTGATACTGCTGCTCTATTAGAATATCCAACAACTGGATTTTGTTTTCTAATTTTACCTAAAGGTAATTCAGTATTATAGAAAATAACACTAGAAGGAGTATTAGTTACAAACTTTGCTTTATTGAGTTTAAATTTAAGATCCTCATACTGGCTTGGAGTCCAAGTGGAACTATTCTGTGACTTGAATAGTGATCCTAAGTATGGTTGTCTATTACTTACCGATTGAAGAATTAAATCTTCTTCTCCCATTCTAGTGATAAATGTTAGATATTTTTCTGTAGGAGCAATTAATACTATCGCATACTCATATCCAGATTGTAAGTATACTGGTGTCTCAAATTTAAAATTAGTAACAGCACTACCATCATCTGACAAATTAACATCAGATGAATCTATTTGAGTTTGACCAAATGGAACAATAGTTGTAGTTGGAGTTCCATTTCTCATAGTTCTCAACTGAACTGTTACTGGTGCAGTATTATCTTTCTTTTTAAAGAAGAGTTCTCCACCAGTTATGAATATTCCATCTTGGAATCTATCTCTTTCTACTAAGAATGATTGTGCAAGTGGATCATACCATCCAGAATCATGAACATCTGTTGTGACTATATCTTCAATAAGATTTTCAGTAATTTTACTGATAGGTTGATCAGAACCTACTTGTTTTCTTTCAATATGAGCAGATTTAATTGCTAAAGTTTGCTCAGTTGTATTTTGAACGTGTCCACTAGCAAGATAATTTGCTTCTGCAGAACTTTCACCTGGATCCAAAACTGCTGCATTTGTTGCACTCGATGATAATCTAATTGTACTAGTACCTGTAAGGAACTTTGGATTACTTGCAATAGTAGGATCAGGAATATGTAAAGAGAAAATCAGATCTCCCTTTTCGTCACTTACTAATCTAAGTTCATCAATAGTACACTCAGCTGTTCCTTGCATATTAACTAATGTCATACCCTGCTTAACCCAACCAAGATGATCAGGTTTAGTATGCATTGCAAGACCAGCAGTATCAACATTCAATACTGAACTTGTACTGGAATAACTTCCAGGAAGCGTTGTTCCAGGTAAAGGATATGGTAATATAGTAACCACGTCCTCTGGATCATTAAATTTACCTTCTTTATGATTAGCTGTTGCTGCTCTAAACCTAATACCTGCAACTCCAGCACCTGCAGGAGCAGTACTATCTACAATATCAGCTGGTGCAAATGATCCTCTCACCATTGTTATAGGTAACAATTTAGGAATAGCGTACATTGTCATGTCAACATTTTCCATGAAGACATAATATCTTGTATTTGGTTTTAATCGTTTACCAACAACTTCAATATTTCTTGATCTAACATTATACAGAACATCGACTCCAATAACTTTCTTACCAAGATCTATGGTTTCTTGACCAACAGTTAAATCAAAATTAAATGTTTTTTCAACTCCAGTTTCCCTAATGGTCTGAAGGATATCATGATTTCTAACTGTTGTTGTAATATCTCTTATACCATTACCATGTTGACGTTCTGTATCTCTTGAAATAACTTCTTGATTGATTATCTCTTCACCAACCACTTCACTTCCAGTCCAAGTTTGCTCATGAGAATTCCAATAAGATGCTCCCATTCCACCATTTTCACGATCCTCAACACCAAGAAGATCTGCAATTGCATTAAATGGAGAGTCAATTCTGAATACTTCAGGAGACCCCAATGGAACTTCTTCAATCCAGAAATCAGATTCAGGATTAAGTGTAATTGTTCCTGCAAATAATGCAATATGGAATGGATTTAAATTCTCAGTTCTTGTTGCTAATGGTTGATTGAGGAACTCAACTTCATCAAACTTAAGAGTAACCGCAGGACCACTCCTCGTAACATTAGCATCCGCAAAATCTTCTACCCAACGATAATCTGCAGTAGTAGGACTTGCTAAAGTACTAATAGTCTCAAACATCAACTTAACATTTCTTTCAGCTGATCTCGGTCTCATTTCACCAGTTGTCATATCAATATCAAACTTAGACTCACCAGTCAAATTATGAGAAGCATGATTTCTAAAATTATCTACAAAGAAACCAGACTTAAATTTATCTAATCCAGTATTAGGATCTTTGATTGACAAATTCTTAGTATCAGTCTCAAGAAGAGAAAGCGTAGTATATGTTTCGAGATTCTTAATTCTACTTTCAAGACCACCAATATCTTTCATAGTGTATCTCTTATGTGGAATCATTTTTACTGCACTTTCAGCAGTAGCATTACGAATATATGGTTCCAATGAAATCACAGCAATTTCCATTGCTTCATCATTTGGTAATGGTGTTTTTGGTCTATCAGCAGGACTTCCTTTTTTAACTTCAAATACTCCATCTTTTGTTAGATATAACCTATCAATTCTTCCTTGATAATAACTATAATCAATAACAACACTCTTGTTGGAAACTACTGTTTCTGAAGTGGAATTAGAAAAGTTTCTACTCGCAAATGAGAATGGTGAATCTCCACTACTTGTATTATATGCTGCAACCCTTGGCCTCAAATCAAGAAAATCAGATGCCCAATTATCAATAACAAATGGCAATTCTGTTGAATAATCTAATCCAGTATAACTATTGACTGTTTCTAAAGTTCCAGTACCTTCATTATTTGTATAATGATCATAAATGATTCTCATTCTTCTTGATGGTGCTGAAATACCTTTCCTTCTTACTATTCTAGAATAGTCAGCAAATTCTTCTCTATGACCATCATCCAACTTATAATTATTAGTGATATTTGTATCACCTTTAACTAAAGCAGAAATTGTTGCCAAAATACCAGCAGTTTTTAATGTAAATGATTCACCAACTTCAAATGTATTTTCATTTTCATAAACAAATTGCAACTGTGTACCACTGACAATGGACACTACACGACCAACAGCACCAGAAGTAGCACCTATAAACTCTTCACCAACAAGTACGTTATTAGTAAATGTGTCAGATTGTGTTGATACTGATACAGATGGTAGATCAGGATCAGTTCCATCGGTAGATTCAAATATTCCTAATATTCTACTCACATCTGGAACATTCAATGAAATTTCATCATCTTGTACTCTCGTTCCGTAAACACTATTCACAGTTAATCCATCATTTTTAGTAAAGGTTGTAATACCAGATGAAGTATCATTTGATCTTGTAATAATAAGATTAGCACATCTTACTAAATCTTTATCCTTAGATGAAAGTTTACTTCTTCTTACGGAAGCAGTAAGAGTTGCTGTTCCTGTTTTTGAAAGAGTTTTAATTTCAAGTTCTTTAGAATTTGCACTAATTGTAACTTGAGACTCCCTAACTATTTCCTTTTCTCCAGTACTCCATGTTAAAGTATAGTTTTGTTCTGTAAATGGCTCAAAGTATAGATCGGAATTATCAGAAAGAGCAGTTATCTGAAAAGTATGAGAAGCAACTGAACTAATAGTAACATTAGTAAATTGTTTTCTTACAATATAAGAACTATCAAGAATATTAATAGACGACACATAATTATGTGGTAACTTCATTCTAAATCCAGGATTATCTCCCTGTTTAATAGAAGGGATAAGAACATCTACACCAGTTGGGGTTGTACCACCTGACAAGACTCCACTACATACTCCATCAACATTGGATACTGCTTCGATAACAAGAGCAGTTTGATTGACAGTTGTTACTCTATTGTATACAGGAAGTCCAGTGCTAAGATTATAAGATAATATATCACCAACTTTAACAAGTCCTCTAAAGTCTGATACACCACCACTTTGGACAGCAGTTCCTGAAAAACTAAATTCAATTCCTTCGTTAAATGTACCCTTTCTACGATCTAATAATAAGTTAGCAGCAAAAGTAGAAGTTCCAGCACCAATACCAGCCTCACTATTAAGTGCCTTTATATCATCAAATGACCAATCAGTAACTTCAGTAATATTATTACCAGTATCATTACCATTAATTAAAATAGGTTCATTTAACTGGAATTGCCCACTAACATCACTCATAACGAGTAATTGCGTATCTGTACTTGCAGCAGTTGCAAATCCAACAGATCCACTGTATTTTCCTTTAATTTGTGCGCTGTTTGGCACAGATGCTATGGTTGCACCCAATGAGACCTTTGTATGGGTCTGAATGTCATATAGACGTGCCTCATGAGTAGTTGTAGAAACTCCAGATATACTCTTCTGATTAAAATCAAATACCCTTGCATGTCCAATAACAATAGAATCTCTATGTGCTTCTCCATTATCCTTACATCTTCTATCAAGTAATTTTACACTTGTAGAGAATCCAATAGTAGGTGATCCCCAAACATTCTCAAGATCAACGTAATTTCCAATTCTTATAGGAGTACTTGCATTCTCCTTTAACTTGGTCGTTCTTGGCTTAACGACATCAATAGACGAAGTAGATATTTTATCGACCTCATAACCCCTTACATACGCCTTTCCTGGGGATACTTGAAGTGATAGTATATCATCCGATGGTGTATTTCCATTTTGAGTTTGTTGATTGGAATAATATATACCCCTATTTCCAACTCTATCATTTAACGACTCTCTTACATCAAGAGAAAAAGGTTTAACGTAATAATCTCCAGATTCATCATAAGTTCTTCTTGCAAGTTCATCTGCAATAATATTATATTGTGTTCTAGTTACAATATTTCTTACAATTCCATTTTCGACACGTAATAATTCAATAAAATCTAAATCATTCCTATCTTTGAGTGATTTCTTATGTAAAGTAGCAGAGATTTTAAATCTATCAGCACCAGGAGCAGCTTCATTAGAAAATCCTTTAGCATTATCATAAAGATCTGAATTAACAGATGATGCACGTACTATTTCCTCATTAATTAGTAAACCAACTCTATAACTAGGTAAATTAGTATATTGATCTAAAATTACAGTAGAATCTGGAACTTTAACAAAATATCCTCTAATAAAGAATATGCCCTCACTAACAGAGAAAGAGCATCCAGTTTTAGAAGCTTCAGATATAATACATCTAGCAAATGGACTATTAGCACCAATACTTGTATTCAAAAATGAAATATCTGACAAAGTAATTAAGTTTTCTCCGTCTTGGAATGTCTTAGTAACTCCATCACTTCCAGACTTTGAATATTTTACATATAATGTATCATAACCAGCAGTAGATTCAGGTGCAGTTAATCTATTAACTACAGTTGCTCTTACTCCAGAAGTTTCTCCTTCTATTTCTATATTATTATCTACAAGGTATTTTGTATAATTAAAGACTGGTATATTGAGGAAATTTGGATCTATCTTTACCGCAAAATAACTATCATCATAAAATGTCCCACCAGGAATTACTATAGAACCTTCCTTAAAGAAATGTTGACCAAATCTTTCTATTTGATTCTGAAGAATTGATTGTAGAGTTGTTAATTCTCTCGCTTGAAGTGGAAATCCAGGTTTGAATAGAACTTTATTATAGTTCTTGTCTTCATTAAAATCATCAAAATATGGAGAGACATTTAAATTAGTATTCTGTGTCATTTTTTAGAACTCTACTACGATTTTTACTTCTTCTTTCTGTGAGGAAGACCTGGTGACTGACGACCTATTATCAATATAGATTATATCTCCAGAATATTTTTTAACGTCTGGGGGTGCTTTACCATCAACAAATGTTTGCCCTAAATCAACATCTTTTCCACCAACTTTGATAGAACTTACATTATCAAAAGTAATATCAGGCCAAAGATTTCCACCAGTACCACCACTAACTGTTGCTGCCATTCCAACAAAATCCAATTTCTTATAAGAATATTGAGATAAAGTTGAAAAACCAACTGGTTGATAATATCTTAAAATTCCAGTATCTGGATTCCAAGATGCAACATAACCAACTGCTGTAGAACCAACTCCAACTGTCTGAGTAATCTGAGAATTCTTGACAAATGTAACATCATCAGTTCTCGCTGTACCAGGAGAAGGTGCAAGTTTCAATGCGCCAAGATTAGTGGCAGTCGTACTATTTAGTAGCTGTGTTCCACCATATACAAGAGGATTTTTAACTAATCCAACACGAGAAAAATCATTACCAACAACATAATCTGGAGCATCTGCAACATTATTATCATACTTAGAATATATCATAACCTTATAACCACCAAGTTCACGATATATGTCTGCACCATGTCCACCCTTTGGTGGAATTACAACTTCAAATTCTCCACCCGAACCACCTGAGACTTGTTTACTGTCACCACCAACTACTTTATCTTCAAATCTAACTACTCCATAAGTATAACCACTTCCACCTGCTACCATTTCGACACTCTCAATAGAACCACTATTAAGTTTTACTTGAACTTGACCACCAGATCCATCACCAACAATAGGTATATTTGAAATAGTTCCACTTGAATCATTTGTACCAGATTCTTTAACAGAATATCCACTACCAATTTTTTTAAGTACAACTGATTCGACCTTTCCATCTACTGCAGCATTCTTAATTGTTGCCGTTGTTGTATCACCCCATTTTTTAGGAAGAGGAATATACTTATTAGTAGAAAATTTAACTATGTCTGAAGGAGGAATAGTAAAAAGATATTTCCACCAATACCCATCAGATCCATTTCCTGCTTGTTGCCTTGCAGTATCTACAAAATTTGGTTCATACTGTGATTTTTGTCCAAGTGGAAAGTCTACATTAGCTCCATTATCTAAGCAAAGGTAAACTTTATACTCCGAATTAACAACATAATAATTTGATTCATATAATGTTGAAAATTTTGTTTGTGGTGTTTTATTATTAATCTCATAATTATTCCGATACATGTCATAAGTTGTACCAGATTGCCAATCAATCCTCTTAACCACTCTTCTTATATCATTTTCAGTTACCTTCTTCAAGAAGAGCATACTATCATAGTATAGATTTTCTTGATCGAAATTATCTTTAGGATCAGGAATCTTAGTATCCCAATCAGCATCTCCATATTTTGGAACATTAATATTCTTAGGATTTGGATGACCTAAAAATGTGTAATAGTTATTATTACCTGTGGTACCAATACCTACAAAACTGTCAACGAACGTTTCAGCATTCAGTATTCTGTATTGGTCAGTTATTATTGCTGGCATTGCTAGTGTTTTTTTGAATATTTATACCAGTTTAAGTATACTTAACTTTTAATTGAACATCTCGTATAACTTGAGCAGAAGTTTGGATTCCAATTAAACCATTCTGATTATGGAATGTGTATGATTTTGCACCAGATCCTCTACTACCAGTCAAAGAACCCCAACTATAGGATCCACACCTTACAATATCTGATATTATAGATGTATCTATACCAGATAAAGAAGTAATATTAGCAAAAACTCTAAGAGTTGTTGCTCCCATACCAACTACATCAGCTGCGTAATATACATTATCCAAGAAAGTATTTCCAACTGAAACTACTTCACTTGTATGTGTCACAATACCAGTTACTCCAGGTCCAATATGGGTATCTCTTATTGTGAAATATCCACCAGTACCAATTCCTGGTATTTTAAGTTGATTAGCATTGGGAGAATCCGCAAATATTTCAGAAGCAACTTTAAGATCAAAATAAAGTGCAGGTGAAGTAGTAGTACCTATTCCTACTGCGCTTGTTCCAATACCAACAACTGTTCCATAATCACCATTATAAACAACCTTTTCAATTACTTCAGATTCTGCAATTGTTCCCAATCCAACTATCCGAACATTATTAACATCTTGATCTAATTCATCTACATGATCATATAACCAAGAATCTTCAATCCATATTATATTATCACTATTGGAAACTGATTTAATAATTCCAGAAGTTGGATATATCTGTGGTTCTAAGTAATTTCTTTCCTTAGAAATTCTTACACCATCAATGAACATATCCTTTGTCTGTTTCCTCCACATAGTTGGTCTTCTAACATCAGGATCAGTTACAATACCAATACCAGAGTATGTTTGTGTTTCTACAGTATCCGCAGCAATTAATTCATAAATTATTCTATTATCCTGTTCTGGAATTCTTCCACCAGTTATAGTATTAATCCCAGCTTGAAGTTTCAATTCATCTCCTGGTTTAACAGTCTCATCAACATCTACTTCGGCATAATCCAAATCCGAACCAGCATATAGATAGAATTTAAACTTACTTCCACGTTTTGGTGCTTCTTTGAACGTTATTCTTGTTCCACCATTGAATTCATAATCCCTGTCAGGTATTTGTAAAATATCATTTAAGAATAAGAACAGATTATTTGCAAGAATAATTCCAGAACCTTCTTTTGCAACAATACTATAATACTCCTTACCAACAGCACCTGTGCGAGTAATTAAGAATGCTTTTCTATATCCATTAAACAAATTACTAAAATCATCCAATTCAATTAATTCACCAAAGCACCAACCAGCAAATTTATCTTGATATTTGTTCCTGATTGTTATGTTAAATCTACTTGTAGCAATACCTGCTTGGAATGGAAGATTAATGATTTCTAATTGTTCACCAATTTCATAACCCATACCACGATTAGAAAGTTTGAAATCAACTATACTACCACCAGTTCCAACAACAACATCAACAGCAGCACCTGATCCAGTTCCACCAGATAATGAAATATTTTTATATGGTTTTGGTGGATCAACCACAGCAAAACCAGTAGAACCACCTATACCAGTTGATGTGTAACCTGTTCCAGCATTTGTTATATTAACCCAAGAAACTGATCCATCTGTTATATGGGTAGTAAGGACTGCATCATCACCAGAACCAACTCCAACAAAAACTGTAACTGTATCTGTAGTAGTTGCCAAAATAGCAGTCGCAATACCAGCAACAGGATCAGTTGTTCTTGGATAAGTATGATTTGTCGTATAGTTATCCCTAGAACAACTCATTGTTATAGAGTTATTGGTAAACTGAACAGTATTTGAAGTAGTAAGGGTATGACCTGGTATAGTTAATACCATCATACCAGTTGTTGATGTATATTCCGCATTTGTTGGTGTTAATGATCCATTTACTGCATTATTTGCTGCAGATACAAAACTATGAGAGAAATGCCTATCAGTAGAAGCAATGGAAACCATTGGAGCAGTAAGATATCCAGAACCACCAGTTAATATTCCTACTGTAGAAATTGTTCCTGTATTACTGTTAATAACAACATCCAAAAGTGCTTGCCTTGGTAATTGATATCCACTACCTATTCCAACATCAAATTCATTAATTATACCACCTTTAGGAAGATCCTTATTTGCAGATGTTCCAGTGAAATCAATTGTCTTACCAGTACCAACTAATGAATAATCTGAACTCGATTCTCCACTAAGTTCATCCACATCTGGTCTTTGGAAGATATTGTTAACCAATACCATACCAAAACTACTAGTTATTCCAGACATTTCTGCACCGTTAGTAGTTAAATCAAACTTATCAGTTGCACCATCAAAACGATCAGATATATCATCCATTATCTTATTAGAAGTATAATCTAATCTATAGTATGATCTTCCAGCAAACGTGGATTGACTCGTTAATGATCCAATACCAGCAGGGCCATAAGGAGCATCAGAAAAATAGATATTACCATTTTCTATCTTATAATCACCTTTAATGACAGTTACTGCTGCACCGACAGTATGTGCTGCAGCAACTGTTCCCATCTGCCCTCGAAGAACATCTAATTCTCTTGCAGACCCAACACCCACTAAACTAACTTTAAATATCTCCTGATCGATATTGATTAAAGATTTACCAGAAATATCAGCAACACTATTCAAATAAACAAAATTAGTATTAATACCAACTGGTCCAGTTAAATTAACATTAATTGCAGTAGTTATTGCAATTGGACTTTGGATAATGTTATCAACAGTTATTACACTTCTAATTGAAGCATCTTCAGTTGGAACTTGTAAATTGTGTATAGTTCCAATACCACTAACTGTAGTAAATGTAACTGCAGTACCAGCAGTAGCAAAGGTACGAGCAACCGCTACCTGAAACTTATCATCTGTTATCTTAATTGCATAAACATCTGTTGGTAATATATTTGTTGATCCAACTCCTGGAACAGTTGTTGTATCAATACCAATTGGTCCAGTATGTTGAGTATAACGCAAACGTTCTCCAGTATTAAACTCATGTCTAGGAATAGTAACTTCATGTGTAGTTGTATCAATACCAGTTACGGGATTGAAATCTTTATAGAATAATCTATCACCACCAGTATATACAGCAAAAGTACTTAATCCAATAATTCCACCACCAACAGAAGTTGTAATACCATTAAATTGTGAACTAATATCATCTATTAATAAAACTTTATTAGTTCTTGATTCATTATACTTTGTAATTATTCTATTTTCAAATTTAACAATTTTTGATAAACTTGAATCATTAGTTTCTTCCGTAACATTATCATAATACCATCTTTCCCATACCGATGCCTCACCATTAAGTGTTACATTTAAAAATAAATCTGCATCAACTTTTGTATTTAATTGACCAGTTGAAGTAATTCCCAAATTGGAAAATCCTTTAAATCCAGAAGTATGACTTAAACTACTAACTGGATCTCTCCACGTTAAATATGGAATATTTTCACCTTTAATAGCATAAGAGAATCTTTGATAATAATCATTATCATGAAGTCTTTGTCTATCTAAATTTAATTTCCCAATATCATCTTTCCATTTGTTAATATTTTCAACTGTACTACTAACATCTAAATTAAAATCAAATGCGAAAACTGCATCAATACCTGCTTTATTATTACTTACATCACCAACTATTCTATCATTTTTATTAAATTCTCCAGTTACACTGTATAATTTTAAAGTTTGAGCCTCAGGATCCCAACCATTTTTAGCAACATAACCAAATATATTTTTATTTGGAACTCTAACAATTTCATTTTCATAGAATGAAGTTTTTTCAAAAGTTGGAGAATAAGATGCTAAATCCTCTACGTTTACAACTCTACCAAAATTACTTACACTCCTATCATAAGTTCCTCCAGTACTTCCAATACCAGCAATAGAATATGCTATACTTTCTACTCCACCAGTAGTATTAATTCCAGTAAGAGTGAAATACTTATATTCATAATCACTAGAATTGTATCCATCAGCATCAGACTCTGTTACTTTTACATTCTCGACAAAAACTCTATCACCAACAGCAAATGGGAATGGATTATCTGAATCAAATCCATCAACTGGTCCTCTTATTTCTAGAGTAACCATTTGAGTTGAATTGGTTACAGCACCTATAACCTGAACACCATTGGAATTGATAGTAGGAACAATTCTCAATGAATCAGATAAACCACTTTCATTTGAAAGTATATCAACACTATCAACTGAACTTCCAACCAAATTAGTTCTTGTCACAATAGAAGGTTTATCAATAGCAATACTTACTGGAGATGAAGTATAATTTGTTCCTCCAGTTGTCACACCAATTGATTTTAATGTAAATACATCCTTCAATTCTAAGATTATGTTACTGTCAGCCTTTGGTGGAATTGTCTTATCTCTAGAAAATTCCAATCCTTGATTATAAACCGTAGTATCATTTACCTTTCCTATATCAAGGGATTCAACTGTAAATAATGCATTTTTACCAGTAGTTGTTCCTATAGAAGTTATAATTGGTAATTTATTTACTTTTTCACCATTACTAACAATCTTAATTGAATAGATTCCACCCATTACAGAACTAGAATCTGTTGCATAGAATGCACTTGTAATTCCAAGATTATTATATAATGTAGTTTCTCCACTACCAACCATATTAAATGTGAAAGTGGTATTTGCTACTCCAGTAATTCTATGAATTTTATTAAATTTGGATTCTACTACTTCAATTTCTGAGGATCTTACAACATCGCTTTCAACAGCAGATGGATAAGTTTTAGTATAATTTAAATCTTTTCCCTCAATTCTATAATATAACTTATTTGAAATAGAACTCCCAAGAGAAACATTAATTTTGGCAGTTAATCCATCACCAATTGTTCCTGTTCTAGTAATTAAACCAGAATCATATCTAGTTTTAAAGTTTTCATCGCTATAAAAAGCAATATCATATCCATCTAAACTAGTGTCTGATACTAAAAATTCAGCTGTATTTCCTTCATATAATTCTATTCTTGGATTTATTTTAGTAAATGTGTGAGGATCTCCACCAGTACTTCCTATTCCAATATAATTGTATGGGAATAAATTAACATCATACTTTGTTTCAGCAAGACGTATAGTGTTATCAGATTCATCTATAACGTGATAAATTCCATCATCAACTAATGGTGTAGCAGGAGTTGATGAATTATAAACAATCACATCTCCTGTATTGAAATTATGATCTGTAATTGTAATTTCATCTGTAATTGTTCCAATTCCTGTAGATGCAATAGTAACTGGATTTACAACTAATTTTCTGATATCACTATTAAATCTAAGATCAATAATTTGCGCTTTATTTGGTGAAATATCTAATCTCACATTGTCATTAACTGCCAACGAATGATTAGAATCAGTAGTTACTGTTGCACTTACTTTCTTGAAACGACCATTAACATTGTTAGTAACAAGTTCTAAACTATTATTATCTCCACCAGTATTTTGAACTACAGTAAACCAACTATATGTTGTAGTATAATTTGCTTTTTGTGTAGATAGACCAATAAATTCATCACTAAGTTTTACACAATATAAATTTCCATAAGTAGATAAATCAACTGCAGGTGTTAATGCATCTGTTCCTGAAACAAATACAGTAGATCCAACAGAAACAAAGGATAAAAGTTCACCAGTTTTAAACTTATGATTCGGTAAATATATTGCTCTTGGTGGTATAGATTTCTTAATAGCAATACTACCAGCATATCCAACCACAACATCTGTATAAACACTGCCAAGTCCTACAGACTTTGCACCTTCAAAATACTGAATTTTAGGGAATTCTATATTTTTGTTCTCTAATTTTTCTGGAATATCATATGTAAATTCCTTTTCAAGTCTATAAACAGCTGCTCCAGAACCATGTCCAGATGCAGTAGTTCCATTATAACCCCTTGTAACTCTATATCTGTTATTATAATCATCATGTGCAATAACTTGCAATTGCTCAGATTCCACTTGAATTACATCATTGACATTAAATTTCCCACTGAGAGTGGAATCATGCAATGAAATAAAAGTGGTTATTCCAGAATTTACCATAGATGAAGATAGTCCAGATGTTACTGAAGAAACACCAATTGTTCTAAATCCCTCTATATTTGTGTAAAGAGAAGATGTTATACCTGAAATTTCAACTATATCTTTATCAGTAAGTCCATGTGGAAGAGTAGAAAGTCCTGTAACTTTTCCATCAATTATAGAAAACTTTAAATCATCATTAATAGTATCAGTTGTCTCTACAGATATTATATTCTTACCATAGACTTCATCAATACTTGCAGAAATACTTTTATTATTAAATTCTATTAATTCTCCAGATTTATAAGATTCTCCACCATCATTTATAATAATTTTTGAAATTTTTCCAGAATTTAGAGAATCTACTCTAATTTCTGCATCAGAATCCAAAGAATCACTTAATAATGGATATTTTTTAAATTTATCATTTAATCCAAAATGAGTTATATTTCTCTTATACTTTCCACTATTCAAAAACTTATCAGATTGATTCATCAAAACATCATAATTAAATAAATCTGTTTTATTACGGTGTTTTTTAGTTACATAAGGGAATGTCGGAACACTATTTGGTATTAAAGTTTTATCAATGGTACTAAAATAAGCATATGTTCCATTTGGATATTCTGGAGTTGTTACAAATTTACCATTATATTCATCTAAATCTCCACTAGCATTATAAACATAATCCTGAATAAAAGATCCAGGTGAATAATTAGAAGTTGCTGGTCTTAATCCACTATCAGTAACAGTATCTTCAACATAACTGGATTGCATATAAGTCAATCCAATACCAACTTCTCCAACTGGTCCATAAATTGGATTTCCATCATATGCCCAACCAATAATTTTAGAATGTGAAGTTGGTACCTTTTCCTTTAAAACACCAGAAATATCTTCAATATGATCACCCAAAAGTTGTCTATAATAATTTCCTGGATAGAAAGAACAAATTTTATTTTCTTTGAGTATACTCTGAGTTTCAATTTGTACAATATCTTTATAATCTGGATCACTTAAAAGATATGAGTATTGTGAAACATTATTTAATTTCCATTCATATACATTTGCACCAAATTTAGCATCTTTTCCAGCTGGAACAACAGTAATAATTGTATTATTGACATCATAATTTACACCTGCATTTATAATATCAACACCAGTTATCTCACCATTAGTAACAATTGCTCTCAATTTGGCAAAATTACCAGAAGTTTTACCTATTCCACTAACTCTAAGTTCAGGTGGAGTAGAATATTCACTACCCTTATTCAATATTAAAACATTAGTAATCTTACCAGTACTATCAACAAATGGTTGTAAATTTGCATTCTTTCCTGTCAATAATTTAATTTTTGGTACACGAGTATAATTGATGATATTATCTACACCATAAGATGATCCTCCAGATTCAACAAATACATTTGAAACACTACCCTTTACTTCAGCATATGCAGTAGCATTATAATATGATTCTATTGCCGTAGTTGTTCCAATACCAACTTCACCATTAATATTAACTACAATATCTGGATATTTGAACGTATGAGTACCAACTCCAACACTATTCAAATCAATAAAAATATTTCTATCATAATTTGTTTCATTACTACTCAATTTGAATCTATTTTCATCAATAAGAGTTACATAATAATCTCCTGCAGTTAATCCACTAATTACTGTGTTAGAACTAGAGTAACTTACAATATCTTTATTTTGGAAATTGTGATTCTTTGCATAAACATAATTATCGAAAGTATTAATTCCAACATATGTTTTGAATAAATCTTTTACATTTACTGGTGGGTATACTTGAGATTGAACGGTAATTTTTCTATTAGAATAAGATGTACCAGAATCATTAATAACAATTCTATCAATTATATTCCTAATCTTTGTAGACTTAAACTCATGAGTCGTATTTCCATACTGATTAAAATGTATTAAATTTATCTTATTAAGAGCATCTGCTCTAGATATTGCCAATCCAAAGGAATCTGTTGAATGTTTAGCAATGTAATAAGTTGTCCCAGATGACAATCTATCAGTTGCAAAACCAACTTGGGTGCTTCCTATACCAATTGGTGTTCCATAGGCAGTATAGGTCACCTGCTCCCCATCTAAGAACTTATGTGATGTATCAATCCTACCAGGATCAGCTAATTGTACATCAAAATCAGTAAATGTCTCAGAATGGGTATAACCTCTCATCTTGGCTTCACATATTGCACCAGATCCATTACCTCCAGTTATGAAAACTGCTGGAGTTTCAACATAATCAAATCCCTTTGAAGTTAAAACAACATCAGATATATTTCCTGAAAAACTTATGTTAATTAATGCTCCAGTACCATGAGTATCAGCAATGGACACATTTGGTGGATTTACTACATCATAATCTTGACCTTTATTTAAAATATCAACATCAGTAACAGGACCATAATATACAGAATCATTAGATATTGGAGAGTGTAGTTCTACTCCATTTAAAGATACTCCAATTGGTCCAGTAATATCTGAATTATTATCTACTAATTGTGGTGATTTGAATATCCTCTTAAAATTATCTTGATTTTTTAAATTACCACTTTTATATAAATTTGCTGGTGTAACAGTATGAATTCCACTTGCTGATTCTCCATTAAATTTAATAGGTTCAATAATTCCTGCATATAAAGTAGAAAGATTCACACATAATTGAATATTTTTAACATCAACTAACTTAACATAGTAATATCCACTAGAAAATATAGTATTTGTATCATCTACAACTCCTTCTGTACCAATACCAATGTGAATTTTTTCACCATTATAAAAATTATGATCATTTGCAAAACTTATAGTAGATGTATTAGTTGATACTCCACTAGAAGTAAAAGTTTGTGATCCATTTGTTGTTTCAGCATCAAATGAAGGGTAACCAGAAAATGCTACATACGTATTCTTATCATCATCTACAAATGTATTCTGAATATTGGAAAGTAGAGAAGGTATTCCATATTTGGAATTAACATAATTTATTTTTTTTCTAATAACATATCTTCCATTAACATTAACAGTATTATTACTAATTTTAAACTGATAATCACCTACAACATCACTAACAGTATCTTCTGATATTACAGTTCCCCATGTATCCTTATACAAAACATCAACTATATCTCCATTTTTAAGAAAATGCTTTTCATTTGTTTTGAAAGTATTGTTTGATATATTTTCTTGTACATCAATGTATGAAATGTTATTATAGAACCAACTTTCAAATTTAGGATCATTTGGATCAACTTTTTCTCCCAAATACTTTACGGTAATTGCATCATCATTGGCAAAGAACTTAGTATCTGCATCAGATGCACCAGAAATTGATCCAGTAACTCTCATTTGACACAATTTAGTCAAATCATTATCTTCGTAACCAAAAATGAAAGTTTCATCAATAATTGGATCGTTTTCCTTTAATACAGTACTAATTCCAACACATCCAAAGAATTGATTGCTCGATTTTGACTCATATGATGCAGAAGTATAAACATTATCAGCATTCAAATAGTAAAATGTCCCTACAGTAGAGAATCCAACTGTAGAATCAACAGTTGTTACTGATACAGTAGATGCAGTTCCAATAACTTTTGTTTTTCCACCTATTTTAAATGTACTATTGAGAGATCCTCTAGAAAATTTAAGTTGATAATATTTCTTATTATTCAAAAATACCTGTTGGACATTAGCAACTGCCCCTGATGCAGTAGGATTAGCAGTTGAATCTTGAAATATCTTTGATCCAACCAATTTTAATGGATCACCTGATATGGCCTCCACCACCATATCCTCTGTAACGTTCCATTCTGCTTCAGATGGTATAATAGTCTCATTAAAAGGTTTGACGATTTCTACTTGCTCTCCATATAGAGCCTGGAAGAGAATTTCTAATGCAGTGTCAGTTCCTTTTGAACTATAAAAATCTTTTGCTCTAGAGAGTATATTTTCTAACGCAATACCTTGTTTAAAACTCCTTCCTTCCAATCCTGGTAAGAATTGATACTTATGTTTCTTATAAAATTCAACTAAAAATAGGAAACTCAAATTAACTACAAGAGTCCCTGCATCATGAAGAGAAGAATTAGTTTCACTAAATGTTAAAAATTCTGGATTACCTGCGGTTTCTATTGCATCTATACCACTAAAACCACGTTTACATCCAGTAAAAGAAGTAGCAGTTTTTCCAGTATATGTAATAATTTCATCATCAATTTTTAATAAACCCCATTTATCTGGAAATCCAGTGGTTTGATTAACGTAAATTACATCATCATATGCGTATGCTTCAGCAGCAACAACCACTGGAGAAGAAGGAACAGTACTTCCTGGAGCAGGAACAGTTTGTGCTTCAACAGTAGTAATATCAGATAAAGTCGATATTTTTTTAATTGATTCTAAATTATCAGCAAGATAAGTCGTACCATACTCATGTTCTTCGGATGCATAATATTGTTCTAAGAATTCTTTGAATAAAGAACCATCATCCAGAATAAAATCTGGAATCTGGCTATTAAGAATATTCGAGATTTTTACTTTTTTATCAGGCATTTCTTATCTTGTATATTTTTTACTGCTAATGAAACTTGATGGTGGAGTATAATTGGTTCCAGATTTGTTAGAACCAGAAACAATAACATCTTCCAATAAGGTTAATTTACTGTTTCCTGTAGTATCTAGCACAATATAAAGACTCTCTTTTGCGACAATATCATTTGATTCAGGAGTCACTTCCACTTCAATCCTTTCAGTTAAAGTTGTAGATGTGATTATAAGTGGGAAAAGTATAATTTCACCCTTAGTATAGTTAACTGTACCAGCATTATTATTAATATAATTTATTGTAGAATTATCATAAGTAAAGAATTTGATAACTCCTGTTTTTCCATCTGCATTTGGCAAATCAGTCATAAAAACATCACCATCAACACCATCAATCTTAAATGCAGATGATCTGATGTTAAATCCTTCTAAATCAGCATGGAATTGATTAGCATAACACAACTCATAAGTAGCAAGTTGATTATATGCAGGAACCATATTCCTCCTCATTACAAGTTTTGTAATGTTAGAAGTGATTCCTGTGTCAACATTATCAATTTGAGAAAGTAATTTACTATATTTCAAACGTCCACCAAATGAATTAATATCAGCAGATTTAGCATATTTTTGAATTGAAGTTATAATTCTTGAGTTTAAATCAAGACTATTAGAGATAAAACCCGAATCATATGATACAGTAGAGTCATATTCAACATAAAGATACTTAAGATCGATAAATTCTTGTTTAATTCCTGCAACTGTATACTTTTTCAAGTCATTTTTAATGGAATCTTTAGCAACATCCGATAAAACTTCACCGTTTTTAGGTTTTACAGTCACATAAACCTTTCCAAATTGTGGTGGATCCAACTCTTCACCACCATATGCACTCACAGAGTCAATATTTGGGTATAAAAATGGTATCAATCCAATGTAATCATGCGATGTGACTGCTCTATATTGGGACGCATAGACCCTTGGAGCAAGATATTTAATACTGTCTATAGATTCTATCTCATCACCGTTTTCAGACGCTTGTGTAGTGGTTATAAGAGAGATACCTTGAGTAATATCTGTCTCTACACCACCAAAAAGATAGGTTAAACGACCAGCAAAAGTGAAATTTGCTGCTCCATTACCAGCAGATCCATTATTAACGATATAAGTTGCTGTAATTTCGTCTAAAGCTTTTGGTTTTTTACCCAAAATATTGTCACCAAACAGAATTTGGTACTTTTCATCCTCAATTTCTTGTGTAAGGAACAATCTTGATGATGAATTTACATCAAAAATGTTAGAATAGGACTCAAAATTCTCATTTCCAACGGTAACACGTATTGTTGACGCATCTACGTTGGCATTTGGGATAATATACTTCTGATTTGGTAAAGAATCGTTAACTACCCACTTCTTTTCTAGGAAATTGCCTTCATAAATTGAAATATTCGAGAAAGTTGCAATTCCATTGCTATTTGGAGTGACTGTTATGTCTTCTGGAACCGAAAATATGTAATTTCCATTCTCAACTGAACCTAAGGCTACTAGTCCAGCATTCAATTTAACACTTCTTGCTGATATTCCACTTACATTTACTGTAAAACTAACTGTTGCAACCGCAGATTTCTTAGAACGAGGTACAAAACCAATATTTCGTGCTAATGATACAACATTTTCCCTTAAAGTAGCACTATCAATGAACGATTCATTGACTGCCATGTTAGTATTATAGGCAGTAATGTAGGAATTATACGCTAACGTGTCAATTAATATGGAAAAGTTTGATCCCTCGAAGTCAAAATCCGTAAAATTGGAGTTTGATCTCAGATAATCCTTAATCTGAGCACGTAAATCGTTAAAATCTAGGTTTGTAAACTGCTTAAATGCCATTATACCCTTGTCGGTTGTAGTAAGAACTCTATATTTTGTGGAGGAAATGGTAATCCTGTGATTTCATACTCAATACGAATCGATAATTCGTTAGAATCAGGTACAGCTCTCGCAATTACATTCTTTAGTGTGACCCTTTTTTCATAGTTTTTAATTAAAGTAGTAACTTCTCTCTCTAGAAAGTCTGAAATATCACTTAAATTATTCTCGAATAACGAATCTTCAATGGATGTACCTAATAATTCATTAAAAAACCGTTCATTTATGCGAGTTCGGCATAAATTGATAACGGATTTCTTAATTGCGTCCTCATTTTTGAGCACAGTCACGTCATTAGTCACAGGATGTCTCTTAAAAGACAAACTGATATCTTTAAATGCACGAGATACTTTAACGGCCATCCAAATTTATATACTGTGTTAGTATATCTATAATGGTTACTGCTATATTTAGTGGTTAATACCGACTCGGAATCTTAGAGTAGTCATCATCTTTCCATTCAATGACTATTTTCTTACCATAATTACGTTTTTGATCACCTGTATGCAGATAAGAAAAGGTGCCTCCGACTAATTCAGAAGCACTCTTAGCATGTTCTAATGCCTTTTCTATATTATTCATTTAATAAGACTCTTACTCGTAAATCATTTGGATTGTATCCTTCTGCAATTAAAGCATTCAATTTATTAGATGCTTCGTCTTTTGTAAGACCACCAATTACTTCCGTCCATCCAGAAGTTAATTGTTCTTCGATACGATAGAGTTTCATCTTCCTTGACCTCGATAGATTTTCTTTGCTTTGTTTCTACTCGTTGCAGCATATTTAGTATGCTTTCCTCTTCCTTGTCTCGTCTTCTTGGGTCTGGCTTC
>CEUX01022503.1_pt1 | contig 22800 bp, 45 predicted proteins | sample 531361 | NCBI WGS metagenome assembly CEUX01 (sample SAMEA2622736, study PRJEB7988) | marine metagenome | isolation source: saline water (ENVO:00002010), including
ATAATGAGTAAATTCAAATTTGAAAAGTACGACGATCCATTCAGAGCATTTAACATACAAATGTCAATCATCTGTGATTTAGAACAGGGAGGCAAGATTGACGAGAACGAGGCTTTCGATCAAGTCAAGGCACTCTACAAACAATTTAAACATTACTTCAAACACGAGCATGAAGCAACCTCGGTACTAGAGAACAAACAATATTACGAAGACAATAAGCAAAATTACAAACAAGAGGATAAAAATGAAGAGCAAAAAGATTAGCCTAAATATGGGAGAACAGTTGGCTTGTAAGGCGATAGCTAAAGAAAGATATTCTACAGCTAGGGGTGCTGGGGTAACAAATAGCAGAGTTGGAAAACAATCTGACGAGGAAACTGACCTAGAAGGAGTTGCCGCAGAACTAGCCTTTGCTAAATATTATAGCGAATATCCCACTGGCGTATTTGATATAGGTGCTAGGTCTTCAAAGAAGGGTGAGGATGCTGATGGCGATATAAAGATCAATGGATATATAGTTGATGTTAAGGCGACAAGGTATCACAAAGGAAGGCTAATTGCCGCAGAATGGAAAGATCATAGCAGTATAGATTATTACGCATTAGTTGTGGGAACCTTTCCATCCTACGAAGTCAAGGGGGTTATGAGAACTTCTGACTTGATAACAAAAGAAAGATTAAAAACTTTACCTAGAGGCACAAACAAGGTTTACCAAGCAGAACAGGACGAATTACAATTTCCAAAAGAATTAGAGAAGGAGAATAATTAGATAATTTAATGCCACTATTTAAGAAGAAACAAGATAAAGATAAACCAGTTAATGAGAAGAAAGAAAGTCGGAGAGACTTCAGGTTAGCCAAAATACAGGAAGTCACCGCAAAAGCATACGCTGTTGCCGCCAAGAGAAAATGGTTATTTCTTATGATCGCCGCAGTAATCGCTGGCTACTTAGTTTTTAAGTTTGTGTAATGGATGCGGTTAAAGCTGGCCTACTGGCATGGACGATTGAATTAACTATAGCTACCCTTATGTTTCTTCTACTTATACACGAAGAAAATAAGGTCATTAAAAGGAGAAAGAAAGATGAAGGAGAATAAGTTTAACATCGTAATCTTATTATTTCTCGGCGTGTTGTGTTGGGAGTCATATAGACTAGAAAAGAAGGCAGATAGGCAGATGTCGGCGTTCGTAGGTCAACAACAACACATCAATGATATTCACCTGATGCTGGAGAGTTTTGTTGAGATGGCTCCAAGGGAAATGGAATCAATAGCAAGGCAGACTAGTAGAGAAGAAGGTATTAAATTGTTCAAAGAGTTTGCCGCTAACTTCAAGAAGTTAAATGAAGAACCCGTATCAACCACCGAAGAATAATCCTGAGCGTGATTACGACCGCTGGCTTGAAACTGTAAACCGTAGAGAAGAGACAGACTGGGCTGGATTCATATTTGTATTCGTTATTCTGACTATAATATTTTTTCAACCATTACTAATAGATTTTTTCATAGAGATATTTAAGAAGTTATGACACACTTTTTATTTGACGTAGACGGCACTCTAACAAATCCAAGAGAACCTATTAACCCAAAGTTTGCTAGATTTTTTGGCGAATGGGTTGTGCAGACTCAACAAGCAGGCAACGAGGTATTTTTAGTCACCGGATCTGACAAAAAGAAAACAGTTCAACAAATCGGAACACCTATGTACCGACTAATGGATGGCGTATACCAGAACTGCGGAAACCAATTATACATCCGAAACTCTTTAATATATGAATCAACATGGGCTATCTCAGCACACCTCAGACTTGACCTTTTAATTTTAGCAGAGAGAAGCCCTTGGTTTGGTAAAGCAAAAGAAAACATAGAGGAGCGTAAAGGGATGGCAAACTTTTCTACGATAGGCAGGACGGCAACCCCAGCACAGAGAAAAGCATATGCACTATGGGATACTGCCACAAACGAGAGGAAGAAAAACGCAGAATGGCTCTCGTTGAGATACCCAAGATTGCAATTTGATGTGGGTGGGGAGATCAGCACAGATATTTATCCGAAAGGAAAAGATAAAAGCCAAGTCATATCACACATGAAAGGCGACACAGTATTCTTTGGGGATAAATGTGATGAGGGTGGAAACGATCACACAATATCACGCAAGGCGACAAAATATCACCAAGTAGATGGTTGGAAAGAGACTATGTTTGTAACAAGGAGTTATTATGGCTACTAATATTAGAAATCAACTGCAAGACAACTACGATCAAGAACTTTTATTTGCCGACGAATTTGACGACTGCATAATCGGCGTATCTGAAGACTTTGGCACAGTCAGGGTTGTTTATTGTGTAGAAAAAATGATTGAACACCTAATGTCCTACGGAGACTCATATACTGAGGCATTAGAATATCTTGAATACAATACCCTTAACGCTTGGGTTGGGGAACATACACCTATCTACATGGAGCCTAAAGAATGTTTTATGATTTAAAGGACGCTTGGGAAAAAATGCTAAAGAAGGCATCCTACATTGCCGATGATAATGGTATCCACATTACATTTCCTCAACATCTATTTGACAAAGTTGAACAGCAGTTTAATATTTGCTTTATTGATGAGGATGAGGACATTCACTTTAAGTTATGGCAAAATGAGGCTTACGATGACGAAGATTAAGGCGAACATCAGAGGGGATTCTGGACTTACGGATAGCCAACTAATGAAGTCACAGAATTTAATTTGGAAAAAACACAAGAAGGCACTTGACGAACTAGAAGAATATGGTAGAATGGAAACACAGAGAAAAAGATACCAAGCTAATGCAAAAATGCCAAAGCGAAGAAAATCGTTCTGGGGTTGGATCACATCTTGGTTTAGAGGTTAAGGAAATTAATACAAATGAGACAATTCAAACTTAGTTGCTGCGGAGCGATAATTAACAAGATTCCGTACCAATGTCACACCTGTGAATCGACTAGTTTTTTTGCAGAAGAACTAGACAAAGAAGATCAGGTCATCCAGATGGGTAACTTTTCTGGTGATAAGAAACAAGAAACCAGACCTTGGGGTTCGTTTAAAAACCTATTAGACGAAGAAGGTTATAAGGTCAAGAAGATTACGGTAAATCGTGACCAAAGACTTAGCCTACAATTACATCGCAATCGAATGGAGACTTGGCATATACTTTCTGGGGTAGGCGAGATGCAGGTTGGAAATTGCGTATGGACTGTATCTGCTGGAGACAGAGTTGAGATAGGCAAACTTGAGGTACACAGGATTACAAATGAAGGCGACACACCTTTAGTAATACTAGAATTACAAACTGGAAACTGTCAAGAAGACGACATTATTAGAATCGAAGATGACTACGGGAGAACAGAATGAGAGTAGGAATCATATCAGGATACTTCAACCCTATACACACTGGACACTTAGATTACATTGAGGGTGCAAAAGAAAAGTGTGACTTGCTTTACGTCATTGTAAACAACGACCACCAAGTATCCCTCAAGGGTTCTAAACAGTTTATGGACGAACACTCTAGATTAAGAATAGTTCGTGCGTTATCTTGTGTTCAAAAAGCTATGGTTTCGATTGACGAAGACGGAACTGTTGTCAGGTCTATCGCTAAAATACACAAGGAATACTGCGATGACCCGTTTGTAAACGGCGTTTATTTTATGAACGGAGGAGATAGAAAAGCAGGCAACACTCCAGAGTCGAAGTTCTGCGAGCAAAACAATATTCACCTACTCTACAATGTGGGCGGAGGCAAAACCGAATCATCAAGCACACTATTACAAAAAGTAGCAAATGCCGACTAGAATAACACTGGCACTTCTATTTATTTTATTGTGTGTATTAGATAATATATTTACATACGAGATAACAAGGTGGCCTATATACCAAGAAATCGGGCCAGTAGCAGTCCTTATGCTTTCAATACCATACGGACTTTGGATTCAGAAAGCGGCTGTTTGTTCAGCACTATATTACTTTAGAGAAAAGATTAGCAATAAGTTCTTATACGTTTTGAATACAGCTATGCTACTTATAGTCTGTAATAACGGATACTTATATTGTAGGATAATATTTTAATGTACGAATACAAAGCAACAGTTGATAGAGTAGTAGACGGAGATACGGTTGACTTTATTGTTGACTTGGGCTTTAGCGTCAAGATAAAGATTAGAACTCGGCTCGCTGGCGTTGACACGCCTGAACGAGGACAACCCGACTTCCTAGTCGCTACTCAAAGGTGTAGAGAACTACTAAACAAAGCTGCCGCTTCTTTTCCCTATGAGGACAAGATAGTTATTAAAACAGAAAAGACAGGTAAGTACGGTCGATGGATCGTACATATTCAAGGCGTAACCGATGAACTGGCCAAGATTTGGCCTTATGGAGATTGAAATGGCAAAAGCTAAAAGAAGACATCAAACTGGAAATACCGTGACTACACCGAGTTGGTTTGGCTCACACGAGTCTATGGTCGTGGATCACTCAGAAGTACAGATTGGTGGGCAAGACGTACTTCTATCTGAAGATCAGGTCTTGTGTAAGGATGACAATGGTTATTATATAACCGAGAAGAAAAAACTAGATAGCGGTATTGCTGACCCAAATAGATACTCAAACAGGAGATACAGATGACGTTTAGAAATGATGCTCTCGACGCACTAAAACATAATGCGGAAAAGGATAGATCGCAGGCTTTAGCTACTTTGAAGGTTATTCTAGATAATCCAGCCGGTATTGGGGATCACAGCACAGGCGACTTACATAATAATCTAAATGAAGCACTGTCTCAACTAGCTGACGCAGAAGATAGACTGGACATACTAAAAGTACACTTCAATGTCTAAAGAATTTCCACACTCAGCCTATGTAATCGTAATGGTAAGTTTCGATGGCAAGACGGACAGTATAGCGATTGACCCACTCAGCATCCATACTGATCTTGAGAAGGCAATGGGATATTGTGCAGAGCTTGAGAGCTTTAGCGAAACCAATAACTTTTACTTAGCGAACCATATAGAAGTAACCTATGATGTGCTAGAGTTTATTCTTGATGAACCACCAATACTGCTAACTCTACTAGAAAAGAAGAGAAAGGTGTTGGAAGAAAACGTAGAAGAGACTATTATAAATTTAATGAAGCAGGGTGTAGTAGATCAGCTTATCGGAGAAGACGGTCACTTCTACTACAAGCTAACAAAAGAGGGAAGAAAAAAGTTAAAGGAAATGAATATATCGCCACTAATAAGAAAAATACTCAAACGTAATGATGAAGAAGATTAGGTGTAGTAATTGTAATAAAGAGCTTTTGTTAACAGACTGTTATAAGTGCAGGATTTGCAAGGAGACTTATTGCTCCGATTGCTCATTAGGTCACTTCGGTTTGTACGAAAAAGATGGTGAAGTTAAATACAAAAATATTTTTAAAACTATGTTATGGTTAATAAGGAAGCGTTTAATCGGGAGATGAGATGATTGGCATGTCTCTGCTAATGCAGAAGGATCACAAGCCTGACGAATGGGATAACATTTTTTTTTCGGAAGCGGTTCTTTGGTCTAGAAAAAGTCATGACTCCCAAACTCAGTGTGGATGCGTCCTTGTTAAAAATAAGACCGTTATAGCTACTGGCTACAATGGGTTTATGAGGGAAATAGACGATTCATCGCTACCATCAGTCAGACCTGAAAAATATCCCTTCATGATACACGCAGAGGCAAACGCAATCTATAACTGTGCAAGAGAAGGAAAGTCAACACTTGGTGCTACAGCGTACATAACGGCTCCTCCATGCACAACTTGTTTACAAATGCTTTGGCAGTGTGGGGTACACAATATTTATTTTTCAGATTTATCCTCTCCAAAGGGGGACATCTGGACAAGACGATACAATGAGATATTAAAACAAATTGGTTCAAGAATTGATATGAGATTTTATAGCAAATACAATTTAGATAATAGTTTACTAATTGAAAGTGCGGAAAAGTTTAAAAAAAACTAGAATACCACTTGACTTTAGCCGATACTGTACTATAATATATACAAAGGAGGACACAAATGGCTACGAATGTTTTAGAAATGGCTGAGGCTCATCTGATAAACATACAGAGAGAAATCCAAAAGCTAGAACAAAGTAAAAATGAACTACAGGTTGAAATCGAAAGATTACAAGAATATTTTAATGAGGCGATAGGAGTTGTCGAAACTGCTAAGTCAGACGCGCAAGCAGCACTGGTAAGTCCGACAACTTCTCCGTCTACCGAACAAGAGTTTCCCTTTCAAAGTGTTACAAGTTAAAGGAAAGTAATATGGAAAGTAAAGATTTTTATCAACTGTTGGCATCGTTGCCAACTACCTATCAGTTTGGCGTTGAAGATAACACCATCGTTGGAACCACAACTCGTGGCTCCGCTCGTGGTACTACATTTAACCCAGTAACAGCTTTAGCGTATCGTCACACCGGCGAAGTCTATGGCACAAACAAGCGAGAAACACTCAAGGCTGGACGAGCATTGGGTCTAACCCGTGAGTTTACAAATCATGTTTATGACGCTACGAAGAGCAGCTCAAACCGAGGAAACGCTCAAGTAGTACGTGGAAAGATTAGATCAGCATTAGGAGTTTAAAATGGATAGTAATTGTTGGCTTGGAGTAGGTCGTTTGACCAAAGATGCAGAGTTCTCTACTACTAAAAAGGGGACACCGATGTCTAAGTTCAGAATGGCGGTCAATGACCGCAGAAACGACAAGACTCTGTTTATTAATGTTCTTTGCTTCGGCAAGATGGCAGAGAACTTACAGTCTAAACTTGTAAAGGGTCGCCCCGTGTCGATTCAGGGGAAACTCAACATTGATGACTATGAGGATGAAAACCAAAACAAGAGAAGTTCGGTTTGCGTTATGGCAGACGAAATTTCACTTGGAAAAGATCCGAATGGTGTTCCATTAGATGATAATCCGATCTAGGGTAGCTCCCTAGTCGGAGGAAGGTGACTGAACACTCTGGGACGCAAGCCAGATAAGGTATCCGAATCTTGAGCAATGCCAAATGGTGAGCAGAGAGATAGGAGTACGAGGACATTGCCTACTTGCGGTAGAACCTCGTTGTGGGTAATAAAGTAAATCCCTCCCTTCCATGATACATAAGCCTCGTCAGGTCTAGAGCTTGGCGAGGCTTTTTTCACCATATAGCACCGCAGTAGAATGTTTATGTTATGCCTAACAGGGTAACAGAAGGAGGTTTATTATGACAAACTCAACTTTAATTAAACATTTTCTTGACCGTAGTATTGGGTGGGATAACCTATTTGATTCTATTGCAACAAATAGATCAAATTTTCCACCTTATAATATTCTAAAAACCGAGGATAAGGGGACAGAGCTTCAGTTAGCACTTGCTGGATACAGCAGGGACGATCTTAAAGTGACTGTTCAGGACAAAGTTTTGACAATTTCCTCAAGTGGGGTTGACAAACAGGACGATATAGAGTATAATTACAGAGGTGTGGCAAAGAGAGCGTTTACAATAAACTTTTCTCTTGGTCAATATCAAGAGGTAAAAGATGTAACAATGAAGGATGGTATGTTATACATCTCATTTGAGACAGTTTTACCTGAAGATAAGAAATTAAAGACTTTTACTATTAACTAGTTTTTTCTACTGCGGTGCATATTATGGGCGAAGACACAATTTATTTTTCAGATTTACTTAGCACTCTTATTTGCTGGGCTATATTCCTTATCTTAATAGGAGGAGGTATAATGGGATATATTCAAAGGGCGGCTCCACTTCAGATGCCGGGGATTATCCAAGACCTAAAAGACGACAAAATACAGCTAGGCTATATAGACGACAACACCGTTGAGGTACAGGTTGTTGATGAGGTTTCTAATCTCAAAGAACAAGTACAACTTCTAAAGTTACAAAAGGAGTTAAAGCAGCTACAGAAAGATCTAGAGGGGGACGACAACTCAAACTCTTGGGACGAAAAATTATATAATGAGTGCGTCCAAACACTAGTCAGTTTGGGAGAGAAAAAGTCTGAGGCTAGACGTAAGACAGCAAAGATTTTTCAGAGTAACCCCGACATCACTTTAGAACAATTCGTTAAAAAGGTCTACCAAGCATGAATATTAATCTAATGACACCAATTAACCAGCTCGGCTATGGGGTTGCTGGACTTAATATTCTTAAAGCCTTACAGGTTGAACACAATGTTGCCCTGCACATGATAGGACAACCTCAAGTTACCAACCAAGCCGATGCGGATGCAGTAACAAAAGGCATAGAAACATCTAAAACTTTCGATGTAAAAGCCCCATGTATCAAGATATGGCATCAAAACCAGATGGCTGAACGTGTAGGGTCAGGTGATTTTATTGGATTTCCAATATTTGAGTTAGACACTTTTACTGATCTAGAAAAGCACCATCTAAACTCTTGCGACGAACTCATGGTTTGCTCAGAATGGGCTTGGGATGTAGCCAACAAGCAAACTGACCATTTCCCAAACGGCATACACGTTGTCCCGCTTGGGGTAGACATGGATATATTTAAACCAGCAACACCACGTAACAGTGATAAAACCATATTTTTTAATTGCGGTAAGTGGGAAATCCGCAAAGGCCATGATGTACTAATTAAAGCGTTCAATAAGGTTATACAGCATGGAGAAAACGCAGAGCTTTGGATGATGTGTAGCAACCCCTTTAACTCCCCTGAAGAAAACGCAAGGTGGCATCAGTTATACAGCCACCCCAATGTAAAAATTATTCCAAGGGCTGAGACACAACAAGAAGTGTATAATATAATGGCTCAAGTTGATTGTGGAGTGTTTCCTTCTCGCGCTGAGGGCTGGAATTTAGAACTATTGGAAATGATGGCCGCTGGAAAGCACGTAATAACCACAGATTATTCAGCACACACTGAATTTTGCACTAAAGAAAACTCTGGTTTAGTGACGATTAAGAATAAGGAGCCAGCACAAGACGGTAAATGGTTCTTTGGTCAGGGGAACTGGGCCAGCATATCAGAGCATGAAATATGGGACTTAAGCATGAAAATGATGAGATTCATAGCAGATAAAAAGAATACAATCAACGAAGCAGGCATAGAAACAGCTAAACAGTTCAGTTGGAACAACACAGCATCAAAGATATTGGAGGTTTTGTAGTGTTTGAGTTTTTTAAAAAAGCCAGCAAAGATGAGCCAGAACCAGAGCAAGACAACGAACCAGAAGAGAATATAGAGCAAGAAGACGAAGAAAAGGCCACAGCATCCGTAACCTACTATATAAAAGAAGACAGCACTGATGTCTTTTTAGATATATTTATATCAGACTATGAGCAAGAGACACTAAAGAAGATGGCTAAAATACTTAGCGGTCTATCAACATTAAGACTATCTGTAGAGACCATGTCTATGGTCAAAGATTCCCTTGTGGAAGCGGGTGCTGAGGAAATATTTGTTGATTTAGTTAGATATACAATGAAATACACTGAAAAAGAAACAGACTCACTTAAAAATATAACGGACAAAATAAAGGAAGCCACACAAGAGAAAGAACAGGAGGACCAGCCTTGGATTAAACCCTCAGAAATCATTAGATAAGGGAGAAAACCATGAAAAAAACATGCAAAATAGGTTGGCAAAAATATGAAGATGTAATAGAGCAACAGATTAGCTCACCCATTGTAGATCAGCTTTACAATGCGATGGTAAGAAAATCAGAAGAAAGCCTCATAGAAGAGCTAACACCAGAAGAACTTGAGCAAATGGAAAGGATGATCGAACAAGACTTCAATAACGCTGAGATGCAACACGATACTCATATGATAAATATATCAGAAAGTTTGGCTAGTGAAATATCTCTAGCTACAAACTTTGATTGCTGGATAGCACACACCAACTTTAACCTGACTGAAAATATTAAGGACAAATTAGATCAGATTGAAGGCGTTGAGATGCTAAAAATATTCAGTAGATATAGATTTTTAATTGGTGTCGGAAGAATGTTTAATTTTTCTGACGTTCGCAAAAACATTGAAAGTATCCTAAAGGATAAAAACAAGGAGTAGAACTAAATGAATATTGAACTTTCCAGCATCATGGAAGAAATTGAAAACAAAGAGACAGACCCTAAACTTACAAAGGGGGACTTAGAGAGGATTGCCAGTAAAGCATCTTATTCTTTTTTAGGAGTGTTATCAGAACAAGAGATAGAGTCTTGTATTCTAAACGCATATTGGAAGGCTACATCTAAGTATACTAGCGGCAGAAACACTAAATTTACAACTTTCTTTTATAAGGGTGTTCTAATGGAGTGCCTCACACAAAAGAAATTTAATCTTAATAAACCAACTTATCGTATATATGAAAACATAGCCTACAAAAACAATGAGGATATAGAAAGAATAGATATGATAGATGAAATACACGCTCATTGCGATGATCCAGACCTTTTATTCCAGAGGTTTTATCAAAATATGTCAGTGAGAGAGATAGCGTCAATCAGAGGGGTCTCAGGTGAGACAATCCGTATAAAAATAAAGAAAAATCTTGCCAAATTAAGATCAAAAATGACAAGAGTTAGTGTATAATAGAGTAGGACAATAGGATTTCTGAAAAGGACTTGGAAGCAAACATTTTTATGCTTTCTTTTTTTGGAGTATTTATTATGCCAGTTATAGGTGCAAAAGACGGTACTGGTGGTGGCTGGGTCACTGCTAGTGGTAACAACAACGGTGGTACCGCTTTAGGTGTCAACCATGATCACGTTCAAGACACTGGTTCAAGAAACATGTCTTCTGGGGTTCCAATCGTGGACTTCGCTGACAAATTTGATGACGTTACTGGTTCTAAAATCGTTACTAACGATGGAACCGGAGCGGCAACTACTGATAGAGCTGGTGTGCAATCAGCCAGAGGTAGCGGGGGCGGTGGAACTGGAACCGTAGGGTTCAACCCCGACAAGAACGGTACTAGATCTGAAATCTTCGTAATGCGTGGCGTCACCACGAAGCTGAACAACGCAGCTATGAAGACTGAAGCTGGGCCTGTGCTAAACGGTAACTTTAATAACGGTACTGTTAAAGATGGCATCCACGGAACTATCATTGGTGGTTCTGGTGCGTTTGCTAATCCAAACAATACTTACAACAAACTTGCTCGTCCTAGCACAGATATTACACCTAACTTTACTCACAGTTCAGCCTCTGCCAATGTGGACACTGGACTTAAGTACACGATGGTTAATCCTGCTGACGGCTCCGTTGCTGTTGAGGGTGAAATCTTCCCAAGTCTCGCGGTTCCGGGCGAGTTGACGTACCACTTTGGTCACGCTAGCGGCCCAATCACGGATGAGTATAAAGCTAAAAACGCATATGAAGCGGCAGACGATACTTCGTCATAACTTTTAGCTTTTAGGCTCCTTCTGCATATTTTTTTATTATCCTTTTTACTGATGCAGAAGGAGTCTCTTTTTTTGGGGAGTGAGAGATGTTTAGCTTTGATTCAGAATCTTTAGCAATGGCGAGTACACTGGCTGGAATAATTGGTTCAGTCAGTATTTTTTTATGGAAAAAGTTAATAAAGCCAGCTATCAAGCTGATGGATGACCATGAGGACATAAAAAAGTCTATTGATGTTATAAAAGGAGAGGTTACACCCAACGGCGGTGGTTCTATAAAAGACGCTGTAATTTTTCTAAAGCAGACGTGTGAAAACATAGAAAGAAACCAAAAGGTTTTGGATCAAAGATCAAAGGCTTCGCTTCACTATCATGATAGAGCTTTGTTTGAGGTCGATAAATACGGAAGAATGAAGTGGTTCAATGATAAATTTGAATCACTGACTAAAGACGAGGGTAGTCCTACACAAGGATTTGACTGGGTTTCAATAGTTGACGAATCCCAACGAGAAGAATTTGTGAAGGAAGTCACGTCTTGTGTCGAGATGTGTAGGAAGATTGATATAGAAACAACTTCCATAAGTAACGACACTATATATTTTTTGGGATATCCGTATAGGATTGCGGACAAAGATCATGAAGGATTTTTAATACACCTTTATAAGGAGAACTAATATGGGTTCTAAGAAGTTTACTCTTAACTGGGTCGATATTTCAAAGATCGGCAAAAACGCACTACTCGTTGGTGGAGCTGCTGCTCTTACCTATGTAGCTGGAAACCTAGACCAGATTGATCTGGGTACTCTTGGTACACTTTTCGTACCCATCGTTGCTGTTGGACTGGACACCGCAATTAAGTGGCTTAAAGACAACAAAAACGAGGAGTAATAATGGACACGTTTAACAGTCCGAAAGAACTGTTGAATGCTTACAGAAAAGGTTTTCAAGGAAGTATTTGCGATCCAGAGGAGACGGCAAATCTTTTAGCAAAACTTAAAACCCCTCTGTTTGGGGCGACTGCATTTAGACTTTACGGTGCTGGAGAGGGAAAGCTCTCCACGCCGTTTAAGTCTTTATTGAGGTTCGACCCAAGCTTTGGCCCATCTGAAAGGCAAACAACAGGAGACTGCGTTTCTCACTCCACAAGAAATGCTGTCGATATAACAAGAGCTGTGGAGATAGACATAAAAGGCGAGTCAGAATCTTTTGAAACTCGCAGTGCTACAGAAGCAATTTATCAATCTAGAGGGCATAGGGGTCAAGGTATGACCTGTTCAGGTGCCGCTAAATACGTCCACTCTAAGGGCGGAATTCTATTAAGAAAAGATTATGGCAAGGTAGACTTGTCTAAATACAATTCAAGCCTTGGTGCTAATCATAGAATACCTTCTAGCGTATATACAACGGAAGCTAAAAAGCATCAAGTCAAAACTATCTCGATGATAACAACCGTTCAGGAGGCTAGAGATGCACTTGCAAACGGCTATGCTATTTCTGTATGCTCTGGGTATGGGTTCAGCAGTCGTAGGGACAATAATGGGATCGCTAAACGTGGCTCTGGCTGGAACCACGCTATGGCTTGGATCGCTTGCGACGATACTAATAAAAGATTCAAAGAGACACTGTTCTTAGTCCAAAACAGTTGGGGTAAATGGAATAGTGGGCCTAAAGTACACGGCCAACCAGAAGGAAGTTTTTGGATTAGAGAGAAGGATGCTAGAGGGATGTTAGCACAACAAGGATCTTGGGTATTTAGCGACGTGGATGGTTTTCCAGCTAGAAACCTACCAGATTACGGCACATCATCATACCTATAGGGTACTATCATGAAACTACTAGGCAGTTGGCTTTTGGCCTCAGCGTTGGTAACTTTTAATTTTACTGGAACAAAAGAAAATATAAATCACAGACCTTACATTTCTACCAATCTAGTTAAAGTCATAATGACTGAAGACCAAGATGTAGTGGAAGAGAAGTGTGATGGTTCAGGCTGGATAACTCATGGCGATGGACATAAAACGGAATGTCCGGGATGTCCTGCCTGTCAAAAGAATATTGTCCCAGACCCCACTCCAGAACCAGAACCCGCAAAGGGTTGCCAATGCGGATGCGGTAAAGAGGAGTGTAAGTGTCAAGAAAATGGACAATGCTTTCCTTTACAAGAAGATGTAAAAAAAAAAGAATTCTCCCAAGACTCTTTGACTTCTTCAGACGATCCAGAATTTTTCATCTATCATTTTGGAGCGAAGTGGTGTGGCCCATGCGAGAAAATGAAACAGCAAACTTGGGCCAGCAGGAGAGTCAAAGAAGCAATAAAGAACAAGAACGCCAAACTTATTATTTATGACGAAGCAAACCCAGATCACAAAAAGTTCTTTTTATATTATAAAGTAAAATATTATCCGACTATTATCTTTGTAGATAAAGACGAACTAAGCAAGTCTCTACACAGATCTTCGGGGTTTGTTGATGCGAGTAAAATGACTCAAACTATAAATGAGAAACTAAAAAATGAATAATATACCTCAAGCACAAAACTTAATTGCAACAAGGGTCTTGTCTCACGCACAAGCGAAGGATAATAATTTTTCTTTCGATCCCTTTACTATTATGGCGATTTGTAATTGCATTATATCAGTAGTTAAGCTATTATATATGTGTTACTCAAAAGAAAGTATCGCTTCCGCTATGAAGAGAAGGAGTGTGCTACATAGTATACTCCTAAAAAGAGAAATTAGAAAGAACTTCAAGGACAAGAAACAGAGAAAAATATTATATAAAAGTTTTTTGGAGGTTGGAGCCTCTATGTCAGCAAAGGAGTTGTTTAATTTAATGGACAGTATACAGGAGTAAAAATGAATACTTTTCAAATCGTAATGCTAATTGGTGCTGGATGTTTAGCACTTAGCGTTTTTTGGTCTCAGCTAAAAGATCTTTTTTTTAGCTTCAAACCTAGCAGTGTTAAGCCATTTGTACCCAACCCACAGTCTCCTAAAGATTCTTCTTTGGTAGAAATAATTAGGTGTTGGGAACATTTAAAGATTAGCTGCGAAAAGGCGAGCCTTGAAGAGGCTTGTGGAGAACTTGATAAGATTTTCCCACTGTTTGTACCAAAGCTGGACGACAAGGAGGTGCGAAATGTCTAACACGGTAAAGCTTATTTTAGCTTGCATACTGACGGTGGCTGCACTCTTTGGTGAAAAAGTTGTTGAGATCATAAAAAACAATGTTGAGATTATCAACACGCCGTCAGTTAACGTAGACGAGCCGACTTTAGAGTACAAGACGCTTGTCCAAAAGATTGTAGATATGGATGTTAAAAAAGAAGATGCAACGCAAATATCGGACTTCTTTCTGGAAGTTGCAGACGTTGTAAATTCTGATCCCGGATTTTTAGCATCCACCGGTAAATTTAGAGAGTTTAATATAAAATCTGGAGGTCTTAACTTCGCTGGGTTGGAACTAAAAGACAAATACCCTAACCTTGGAGAAGAGATAGACTCTGTAATAGTAAATACCATAGGTCTTGAAGACCAAGAACTAACAAACGAAAAGAGAAAGGATTTACGCGACTGTTTAAATGCTATCGCGTGGGGTGTGCATCAATAATGGGGATTTCAGAGGCAATTATAGGTACGATATTAGACAAGCTAAACGTAGAGCAAAAAGACATAGATAAGGCTACAGAAATATTAGATATGGTTTCTTTTACAAAGGAGAACGGCAAAGACATTATCCTTATAAAAGTTGGGGACAATGTAGAAATTAAAATAAAAAAATAAATTACAGACCCCGTCTATATACTAAATATAGCGGGGTTTTTCTGTTAATAGGGTTGACAAACGGCCAAGTTAGTATACAATGATGTTATCGTCAACCGTATCATAAGGATCTTACGTTAAATGCAAGTTACAAAGAGGGACGGAAGCAAAGAACAGTTCTCCGTCGAAAAAATTCACAAAGTCGTTCAATGGGCTACCAAAGGTATCAACGGTGTATCGTTCTCTGATATCGCAATGAACGCAAACTTATCTATTCACGATGGAGTTAGTAGCTCAGACATTCACCAAATACTAATTAAGTCTGCAAATGATTTAATATCTGAATCAAATCCAAACTATCAATATGTAGCTGCCAGACTATTAAATATGCAGCTACGAAAAGAAGTGTGGGGATATGGAGATCAACCAACCGACTTTCTACTCTTTTTACAGAGAAATGTAGACAACGGTATTTACGACCCAAAAATGTTGGACAAATGGAAAGATGCGGATGTAGATTTATTTGGAAAATATGTTGATCATTCAAGGGACGACAAGTTTACATTCGCTGGCTTACAGCAGTTGATCGACAAGTATCTTGTTAAGAATAGAAGCAATGGGCGTATCTACGAAACACCACAGTTTGCTTATATGTGTATTGCTATGTGCCTATTTGATACTAGAGAAGAAGTCAAAAAAGCCTATGATTGTTATTCCACGTTTAAAATTAATCTTCCTACACCTATCATGGCTGGCGTGCGTACAAATATTCGGCAGTTCGCATCCTGTGTTCTGGTTGATGTTGACGACAACCTTGATGCTATATTCTCTAGTATACATGCTGTCGGAAAATACACTGCAAGACGAGCGGGAATCGGACTCAATATCGGAAGAATGAGGCCAATAAATTCTCCTATCAGAGGCGGTGAGGTTATCCATACAGGGCTTATCCCATACTTAAAGAACTTTGAGTCTGCCGTCAAGTCAACTTCGCAAAACGGGCTACGTGGCGGGTCTGCTACTGTTCACGTACCTTTTTGGCACTATGAAGTTGAAGATATTATGGTTTTAAAAAACAACGCTGGAACAGATGACAACAGGGTTCGCAAGCTAGACTATAGTGTTCAGTTCTGCAAACTGTTCTATGACAGGCTTATTGCCAACGAAGACATAACTTTATTTAGTCCAGAAGAAGCTAAAGGGTTGTACGAAGCGTTCGGCAACAATGAAGAATTTGAAAAGCTGTACATCAAATACGAGAACGCTCGCTCCCTAAAGTTTAAGAAAAAAGTGCCTGCTCGAAAGATAGCAGAAATCTTTGCCAGAGAAAGGCTTGAAACTGGTCGTATCTACAGCATGAACATTGACTCAGCCAATGCACACGGGTCGTGGGATATTGCTTGCCATATGAGTAATCTTTGCCAAGAAATTATCCACCCTACAAAACCAATTCAGTCTATAGATGATCCTGATGGCGAAATTGGTATTTGTATTCTCTCGGCCCTTAACCTGTTAGAGCTAGGTAACGAGAAAGATATAGAGGATGCCTGTAGAATGGCTGTCAGAACTCTGGAGTCCGTAATTGACTATCAAGATTATCCAGTGCTGGCCGGTGAAAACTTCACCAAGAACCGTAGATCACTAGGTATTGGGATTACTAATCTAGCAGGATTTTTGGCTAAGAATAAGATCAAATACGAAGATCAAGAAGCGTTAGAACTAGTTCATGAAATTATGGAACAAATCCAGTGGAACTTAATAAACGCTAGCTGTGAATTAGCTGAGGAGAAGGGGGCGTGCGAAAAGTTTGAAGACACAAAATACGCCAAAGGGCTACTTCCAATAGATTGGTATAAAAAAGAAGTTGATGAATTGATTAAACCTAAATACAACATGGATTGGGAAGGGCTACGTAAACGGGTTAAACAACACGGTCTTCGTCATTCTACCTTATCTGCTATCATGCCTTGCGAATCTAGTAGCGTAATACAGAATAGCACAAATGGAATTGAGCCAGTAAGGAGCTTGCTTATACATAAAAAGGCAAAGAACGGTGTTCTCAAACAGCTAGTACCAAATTACCATATGCGCAAAAATTACTACACTTTAGCTTGGGACATATCCGATAACACGGCTATTATAAATATAGCCGCCGTTATACAGAAGTTTGTAGATATGAGCATGAGTACAAACCTATACTACAATTATAGTCACTATGAGGATGGCAATATTCCTCTCAGTGTTTTAATAAGAGATCAGATTTACGGATATAAATATGGTCTTAAAAATTTCTATTATGCCAACACGCCTGACGGAGATGGCGAAACAGAGAGGGGCATGAACTGCGAATCTGGAGCATGTGCGATATGAAAACCATCTTTAACACAAAGAATATAGACCCTATGAATCAGCCGCTTTTCCTAGGGAAAGATTTAGGTGTTCAGAGGTACGACATTGTTAAGTATCCAATATTTAGAGATCTTGACAGTAAGCAGATGATGAATTTCTGGCGACCTGAAGAAATAGAACTCAAGAAAGATCGTGGCGACTTCAAGGAGATGTCGGATAACGAAAAGTTTATTTTTACTTCAAACTTAAAATATCAAACCATGCTCGATAGCGTTATCTGTCGAGGTGTACCAACGCTATTAGAATTCGTTACTAATACGGAGCTAGAGGCGTGTTTGATGACTTGGCAGTTCTTTGAAAAGATTCATTCTCAAAGCTACAGCTACATCATTCAAAACGTGTTTGCCGACAGCTCGGAGGTGTTTGGTGGTATTTACGAAGACAAAGAAATAATGAGGCGGGCCGACAGCGCTATTGCCGACTACAACAATCTCATGGGAATGGCTTGCGACAAGAACAGATTGTCAGATATTAAAAAACAGATCTACATGACAGTAGTCAGTATAAATATTCTGGAAGCAATTAGGTTTTATGTTAGCTTTGTTTGTAGCTTTGCCTTTGCAGAAAACAAGAAGATGGTTGGCAATGCAGACATAATAAAATTAATTAAAAGAGATGAGGCTCTTCATCTAGCCAACACTCAACATATACTTAAAATATTACACAGGGAAGAATCAGAGGGTTTTGTGAAGATAGCAGAACAATGTGAGAACGCCGCTGTAAAGATGTTTGAAAGTGCGGCCAAGGAAGAAAAAGAATGGGCATCCTACCTTTTTAAAGATGGCTCAATAATTGGATTAAACGAAACGGTGCTTCACCAATACATCGACTGGCTATGTATGTCTAGAAGAAAGGCAATAGGGTTGCCATATGAAAATGTAGGTAAAAATCCTATCGCCGGATGGACGCAAGCTTGGATGCACAGTGAAAGTGTTCAGGTTGCACCTCAAGAACATGAGATCACTAGTTACAAAATAGGTGCGAGTAAAAACGACTTAGAGGACATGGATTTTGGAGACATGAAACTATGACTGAAAACGATTCAAATAACTGCATCCATGACGCAAAAGCTAGAATGGATCAGTTAAATAAATATAAGATAGAAACAGTTCACGGGGTAAAGCAGGATGTTGTTTTTACCAGTTATCCAGAAGGAATAACCGTAGAAGAACAGTCGGATTTGTATAGCCTAATACATAGGGTTATCGGCTGGCACTACGACAGGAACTTAATAGGAGGAAGCACTGACAAGGATCAGGTTCTCAAGTTAGCCCAAGAGCTTGGGGAGCTTTCGGACAGTGTTTGTAAAGGCAAGGATATCAGAGATGACATTGGTGACATGTTGGTTGTTATGTTAAATATAGCCGAAAGAAACGGTGTTATCTTGGCAGAATGCCTACAGAAGGCTTGGGATGATATTAAACATAGAAAAGGTAGGATGATAGACGGGATTTTTGTTAAAGAAAACGATCTATAAAATCCATAAGGTAAAAATAAATGGCGAGAACTAGAAGAAACAAAAGAGACGACAGGCCAAAAGTTAAACACGTAGAAGCGCAGACAGATAACCAAAAAGAGTATATAAGAGCTATAATCGAAAACGACATAATTTTTTGTTCCGGCCCATCTGGGTCTGGTAAATCTTTTATTGCCGCTGGTATAGCAGCAGAGCATTTACACCGAGGGGATGTTGAACAAATAATTATCACCAGACCCCTAGTTTGCACCGGAAAAGATATTGGATCTCTACCGGGAGAGCTAGGTGAAAAAATAGCTCCTTACTTACTACCAATGAAAGAGAATTTAAAATTTTTCCTTGGACAATCTTTCTACGGCTACTATGATAATGAAGGGCAAATTCACTACAAACCCCTAGAGATCATGAGGGGGTCAACATTTCACAACTCCTATATGATATTAGATGAAGCTCAAAACTGCACGGTTGATCAAATAAAAATGTTCATAACTAGAATGGGCAAGAATAGTAAGGTATTAATAAATGGCGATATCAATCAAAATGATTTAAGGGGTAGAAGCGGCCTAGATTTTTGCATGAGTAGACTTTCTAATGTGGAACGTGTGGGCGTCTGTGAATTAGGGTACGAAGATATACAAAGAAATGATATAATAGGCAGGGTACTATCTGCACTGGAGAATTAAATGCCACTATACGATTATGAGTGTGAGGCTTGCTCGCACAAACTTATAGATGTCAAGCAGGCATTCGATGACGAGCCATTGTCATTCTGCCCTAAGTGTAATGAACCGAAGCTTTACAGGGTTATTACGGGTGGCGCACACGCTTTTGTAAAGGGTTCTAATACTATAGGCAGCATAGCGGACAAAAACGCTAGAGAAAACAAGAGCCTCATACAAGAAAACCAGCAGAGGATAAAAGAATCCCAAACAGAGAAAAAAAAGCCTTGGTATAATAAACACGCCACAGCCACAAACAAAGAACTTAATAAAATGACAAACAAACAGAAAGCCGAATATATACTGAAAGGGAAAAAATAATGGCGATTGATAAGATCAAAAAAGAAATTGAAGAAAGGGAACTCACAGAGGCTCACTTTGATAAAAACGGCTCAAACTTGGAAAAGGTAAATTCCAAGGATGCATATGGGAAGATTGTTTATGTGAACGGAAACCCCAAATCGCACCACGTAAGAGTTCTGGAAAGCAATCTCTACGATCCGATGGGTACCTACTCCAGCAGGAGAAAATATCTCCAGTCCTCCTTCAAAAGGGTTTCAAAAAACACATTTGATTTTTACATGATGTACTTAAAGACTAATAATTCAATTTACTTAACTAAAGCTCAGAGAGGATTTTTAAATGACTAAAACAGGACCACTCAGTAAAGCTGAAAAATTTTACATTGAAAATAAATACCCAGAGGGTACTACGGTAGATGATCTAGCCAAGGAGTTAGACAGGACTAAGAAGTCTATCAAAAATTTTGTACAAAAGAATGAAATACAAAAGCCCAAAAAAAGCGAGACAATATTATCTCAACAATTTGCAAATAACAACAAAGGTTCTATAGTCATGACCCCAAACGCTTCAATCATGGCTGACGAAATGAGACCTTCGTTTAATCAAAATAAATCATCTAGAAGGGCGTGTGTAACGAAAATAAAAGATGAATAACGAAAAATTCTTACAGAAATATAGAACTAACAAGCAGGCTGTTTGGATTAAAGTCAAACTAGTCAGTGGTCAAGAGTTCTTTTTTGACGACTACAAGCAGTGGAAGTCTATAAAGACTTTATGTGATCAAACGGGAGACTTTGTTTCCAACCTTCACCTGCAATTTAGGTCTCATGAAATTATAATAGATATTGAGAATGCAGAGGCTATCTACTTTATACGCTCGATAATGGGGCAGATGGGCGGAGACTCCAAGCACTACTATACAGTCGGTGTATTGAGAGACAACGTGGTCAGCAAAAAGATGTATATCATACCGGAATTAATTGAGGAAAAAAGCTATGAAGACGATATCGACTCGTGCTTTCCAGAGGGAATTATTTACAATGTCCAAAAAAAGAAAGAGAACAGAAAAAAGTAAGTACAAGCATCAAAGCACTGGAGACCATTGCACCTGCGCGGCTTACGTCGCTGAGATAATGTGCAATAAAAAAGCTGAGTATAACAACGAAGGCTCACTATCTTACAAGTTTTGGAACAGAGAGCCGTGGAAGAAAACGTTCCAATTTCAAATGAGACTTGCGACACAGATATTGAAGGACAAATCTATAACCGAAAAAGCGCTAGTTAAAGCGGTTAATTCTGACGATTTTAAAAGAGCTAATATTTTTTCTCTAAAACACCCAAAAGCTATTGGGATTATTAAGAGGTATCAGCTATTATTAGATAAAGAAACCGAAAGCAGGCAACACATAGATGTAAAGAAAAACCCAACGAGCCGACATAAAAGATTTGGAAAGAAAAATATTTTAAAGACATTGAGGAACTTAGAACATGGCCAAGAAGAAGAGTAAGTCTGTAGAGTTTAGTGACGACCCCGTAAGTAACCAAATAAACAAGAAATATGGCAAAATAGTTCAATCGGGTACAGCCGTACTGGAGTCGCTAGAGAACTTTAAGACCATTGGTATATCCCCAGCTTTAGATATAGCTTTAGGGGGTGGGCTAAGAGAAGGCAGTTGTGTCGTTATGACCGGAGACCCCAAGACCGGCAAAACAACTACGGCACTATACTTTGCCGCCAAAGCCCAAAAAGAAGGTAAAAAAGTGGTCTACCTAAACACCGAGGGGCGACTCACTAAAGAAAACTTCAAAGGCATAAAGGGTCTAGACGTTGGCGCAATCAAGGTTGTTCAAGCAACAGATGAAGAGCCAATAGTTCCTGCCGAAGTTTACCTAAACTCATTAGAGACTATGATTAAAAGCACTCCAGATTTGGTGGCTATTGTAGATTCGACTTCTAACATGGTTCCAAGGGACGAGATAGAAGGCGAGATCAGAACAGGTGTTCGCAATGCACTGCCCAGACTTCTGTCCATGTTTTTTAAACGTATAAGTGGCGATGTAGCTAGAATGAAGGCTATAGTAATCTTCATTACACATAACATTGCAAATACTGGCGGCAGTCGTTGGTCACCAGCTAAAATGGCAGATTGTGGAAATATGCTTCAGTATCAGGCTGGAACTAACATGGTAATTACTCATCGGGGTAAGTGGGAAGTCCCCAAAGATTCTGGACAACATGTGGGACAGGTTGCGAACTGGCTAATCAAGACTTCTGCCGCAGGTGGCACACCACTAAAAACTACCGAAAGCTGGATTAGATATGGCATAGGGATTGATGAGTGTCAGGAGATATCTCAGATAGCAAGTGAGTTTGCTATGATTGAGCGTAGTGGTGCTTGGTACACAATAACATGTGCGATAGATAATAAAGAAGATCCAGTTATTAAAAGCTGGTTAATAGATAATGATGTAGACCTAGAAGATGAAGAAGCTATCACAAAAGCCTTCAAGTTTCAAGGTATGGAGAAAGTGACTAATTTTCTGGAAACAAACGAGACCATAACGCAGTTCTTATATGAACAGATTAGAGAAGTGTTACTATGAAAGTAACTGGGTTAAACGGCAGAGAGTATAATCTAGACTTAAAAAAGTATACTAAACAAAGAGAAAATTGCTCCTTCTATCATAAAATTGCAAGAGTTCTATTGAA
>CEUX01069621.1_pt1 | contig 22662 bp, 22 predicted proteins | sample 531361 | NCBI WGS metagenome assembly CEUX01 (sample SAMEA2622736, study PRJEB7988) | marine metagenome | isolation source: saline water (ENVO:00002010), including
AATACCATTATCTGTGAAAAAGTAGTGCTCCCCTTTTTTAGCAGCAGCTTTTTGTAACCTCGTTAAAAAGGCAGCAGTTTCTTCGGTTAATATTTTAGTCTGCATACCCAATTTAGCCTGCTTACTAATTACCATTGTTATTGAGTCTTTTGTTAATACTGTGTCGTTTGCACCCGTACGCAACCCTGGTGGTGGGAGCGTTGTAATTGCTGATGCTGCTTCTGCTATAGCACTTTCAGATATTGTCAACACATTGTTACCCCAAGTTGACTTTAATTCTTTTACTAAGTGCTGCATCATTTCTACATGTCCAGTATTTTTATTAAGATATTTCTTTATTATTGTATTGGGAACATCTTCAAAAGAATAGCCCTTATCAACTACATATTTTGAAAAATCTCTATATTGTCCAGCTCTACCCGCTGGGTCTAAAAGAAGGCTACCTTTTGTTGCTCCTCCTGCACTTCTCTGTGTAGGGAGTTCCTGTTGAATATAGTATCTTACTATATGAGAATTGATGTCATAATTCGTTCTATCTATACCCTTATAATTAATAGCCTCATCTACAATTTGCTTATCAACCTTTGCTAGTTTTTCAATACTTCTACGCACTTTTTGCTGAATCTTCTTATCTTTATGTTCCCATGTATCTTTTGTAGCTTTAAAATCACTATTATTAAGAATAGTCCCCTTCACAGGTTTTGGTTGGGATTGTACTGCCAAATTATTTTCAAGCTCTGTTAGAACTCTTAATAAGTCTTCAGGCTCTCTAAGCTTATCATTAACATATTTTTCTGCATTAATCCTGTCAATTGTTTCTTTTGTACCAATTGAATCCGTTATATTTTTATTAGATAAAATTCTATCTTCTATAGTAGTATGTAAGTCCATTTCTTCTCCACTGTAAGAAGTTTTTCTAGGATTTTCATACACCCTATCTGCTCGTGGAGCTTCTTCAATAGGAATCTCTTCTCCTGCACCTTTTCCTCGTCCAGATAAACTAGTTTCTATAGTATCAAATATATCTCTAAAAGATTCGATATTATTCGCATTTGCCTCAACCCCAAGAATTAAATCATCTTCTGACAATTCAATACCTTTCTTTTTTCCACTACGTCTGATTACATCTTTTAAGATTTCTGGATTTTCTGACAAATATATCATCTTGCCGTGCATTTGCTGCAACGCCTCAGCTCCTTTTCCAGTTAAGAAAGCTATTTCATCTGGAGCTAATTTACTATAATCTCCCTCAGCTCTTTCAAGTATTCTAAAAAATCTATCTATATTGTCTTTGTATGTTTTAGCATCTAATTTTATTCCGTCAAGATTCTCTCTTAACTTATACATATCTTGAATAATATTATTGGTAAGCTTTATATCTCCAATAGTACTATGTACGTTCTCCGCTGCCTTAGCTCCCCCCTCAGCCTTAACGATATCCATAACGTCAACTTCTTTTGTATGGTCTCTTGAGTCCTCATGAGGTTTTCCTTTCCATCTCTCAAGCATTCTAAAAAATCCAAACATAGGTGTAACAATCATAGCATTAAAACCAGCTTGCTCCATCCATTCATTATTCATTGTTCCATCAGGATTCATAATATCAGGGTATTCTTCATAAGAAGAAAGATATGGAACTCCTTGTTTATGAAGTTCTTTATATACATTGGGGATTCCAGAGAATGCTGCAATTTCAGTAGTTAACTGTCCAGGGACTCCAGCTAGGAATCTTTGAACAGACATTAATGGTTTTTCAGAAAGCTTCCTTGATGCGTAATAATGACCTAAAGCACCTCTACCAATAAGACCCATAGGAGCACCTAATAATGCAGAGTCTGCAAATCCATGAGCACCTGCTTCAGCTACTTTTGAATAATCAATTTTGCCTGTAGTTCTTTTTTGGTCAGCTGCATTAACTAGAGATGTATGGGCAGCACCAAACACACCAAGTCCTATACCGCCAGATACCGCAGAACCTATTAATCTTTGAGATAATGGGCTTATTCCTTTACTAGCATTAGATGTAAATGACTTTAATGCGTATTTCTTTGCTAAATTACTACCACCAACTACTGCAGATGCCCCTATTTTGCCTAAACCGCCAGATGAAGCTATTATTAATCCTTCAAAGGGTGATAGCATACCTAAGAGAAAAGAGCCTGCATCTGCCGCATATCCTTGGTCTATCTTATCATAGTCCTCTAAATCATAATCATACTTTTTCTTTCCATGTATAGCTTCATATAAGTGCCCTACATTAGACTCATTGTATGCCTTTTTAAATGCGTCTGCAGATATATCTACATCAAATCTTTGTCCTGGGAGGTCAAGTTGTAATCCTGTCTCTGTGCCTAATTCAGCAAGTCCCGATAATCCAAGCTTTTCTGCATAGCCATAAAGTGTCCCTATGTAAGTTGGGGAAGTTACATCTTTTGTTTCTGTGTCAATCCTAGTCGTAGGAGATTGATAAACTGGAGGAAGATAGTCTGGTACATCATAGCCATTCCTAATAGACATCCTCTTATAATCTTCATAAACTTCTTCATCATTCCAGTCCCGATATTTCCCTGGGTTGAAACTTCTAGTTTTATCAATATAAAACTGCTGATTCTTGTAATCTGTATTGGTCGACATATATTAAATATTAACTATTTTTTAGTATCATATTTTCCATCAGCGTAATCTGATAAATACTCCATCATTTCAGGAGCTTCTTCCATGATAATATTATAAACATCTCTACTTAAATCTGCTAACATGAGTACTCCAAAAGCAGTCCCTAGTCCTGACCCTGAGAGTAAAGTTCCTGCACCAGCTTTAGCAGCTGATTTAAAACCCATCTTTGATATTATATTAGGAAATTTTTCAAGCAACTTTTGCCCCATTGCACTTCTTAATTTAGGATTTTGAAACGCTCCAGCCCATCCACCTGATTTTTGAGCAATTTTATTGAATACCTTCCTAGATGCTTCAAATGTAATCACGCTAGCTGCTGTTTTTTCAAAATTATCTAATCCAGAATTGTCTCCTACGGTCCAAGCTAACATTGCGGCTTCATAAGGTAACATGGTAAGTTTAGCTTTACCTGCCATCTTTACTATATCACCAGCAGTTCTATATGATTGTCTCATTGCAGTTCCAACTGTTGCTTTTAATTTCCAAAGATTAAATTTATTAGTATTTTTCAACATTTTTACTACATCCTGTCTTTTTAAACCAGGATATCTTTTTAAAATATCTTCTGTATGCTTATTAATTATATTAAGATATTGTTGGCTAGCTTTAACATTCTTTCCATCAACAACTTGTGAAATTACACCAGCTTTTTTAGCTTGTAAATATTTTTTCCTAGCTACTTCTACTTCAGCAACAGCACTTTTAAAATTAGAATCTTTAATAATTTTAGCGATAACTTTATCTGAAGCTCCTGTGACAGACTTAATATAATTCCAACCACTACTTACAGCACGCTGAACAAATGGTAATTTAGACGCTCCATAGGCAGTCAAACCTGTAGTATATGCAAGTTCTTTTTTATATTCATTTGCAGTATCTAGCCAACTGTCAAAATCTATCCATCCAGCTTCATCCTTGTCAACATCAGATAATAACTCCTCAGAAGTAATTTTTGTTTCATTGGATTCTGGGGCAATATCTGGAACTGGTTCTACAACTGATTCAGGAGGATTCTCCAACTCAAGAGTAGCCCTTTTTAATTCTTCTGCTTTTGCTTTTTTAGCTAAATCGGCTTTTATAGCTGGAATTAAACTTTTAACATCTTGAGTCTGAGGAATATCAAAAGTAACACCCTCAAAAACTTTTTCTAATCTAGAAGTTCTTTCTTCATCATTTTCTGCTTCCGTCACAGCTGTCTCTGTAATTTCGGTTTCGCCAGTTCTTAATCTTTCCTTTTCTGCTCTTATCTCTTCATTATGAATCTTTGTAGCTTTTTCCTGTGGAGTTTCAAACCCATATGATTCTCTGAATTTCCTATTTAAAAAATTAGCCATCCACTGCTTTTCATCAAAAGCAAGGATTTTTTTACCCTTCAGTTTATCGTCGTATTCTTGTTGCCATTCAGGCATTAAAGATAAAATTTGTTCCATCTTAGGCAGTGGCATTCTAAATATATTAAACTCATTATCATGCTTTAAATTTGCTTCTGATTTATATGTACTAAATGCTCTCTGTACTAATTTAGAATTTTTTAATACATCTGGTAGTACATCAAAATCATTAGTTAATCTAGGAGCAGCGTCACCTTCAGTTGCAGGGTATCTATCACCTTCTGCTTCAGTTACACCTGTCTGCAGAAATCCTGATGCCAGTTTCCCAGTATCAAGAACCTCTTCAACCCCAGGCAAAGTTTCTCCTATATTTTTTATATATTCAGATTTTCTATCCTTTTCTCTCTCTGCTTCCGCAGTTTCATGGGTTATTCTCGCTTGTTCTTCTAGTTCTTTATTTTTTTGAATTTCTCGTCTAATTTCATTTAATTCTTTATTATACTCTTCTTGTTCTTTATCAGATGCTTGATATTCATAGTAGGATTGCCCACCCCAGGCATATAATCCAGCCTTTCCCATTTTAATTTCACCATCTGCAAGAGTTTGAAACTGTGTAGCTACTAAATTTAAGTCCGTAGGGCTTATTTGCCCACCTAATACCATATCTCTCAATTTTTCACTTTTTTCATTAGGAGACAACCCTTCAAGTTCAGGATATATCTTTTCTAACCCAGAGGTATTTGCAAGTCCTGATATAGCATTCATCCCCTCTTGAGTAAAACTAGACTTCCCATCAGCGATTTGTATCATCTGCCCAAAAGAACTTATATCTTCTGTGTTTTTTTGTAGATACTTAAATATAGTCAAATCTTTAGCATGGCCCCTATCAAGCATAGCTTTAAAATGCGCAATCTTTTTTTCTCTCTCAGCATAAAACTTATCTAAATCACCACCCTGCATAGATGCGAGAGTCATAGCTTCTTCCATAGATAGAACTTTATCTGTTCCAAACAAAGCTCCCTCAACGAGCCCTTCCATTATATCTTCATATTTTAACATATATCTTCTAACTTCACCAACAGTAGTATCTACTAGCTTTCCAGAAGCATCTTCATATCTTAATTTATAATTTGGATTATGCTTTCCATATAAATTTGTAAAGTTTTCCATAAATGATGAGTATTCTGCTCTTTCTCGACCTAAACCTAAAATCCACCCCTCCTTCTTATCACCCAAATCATCATAATATTTATATAAATGTTCTCCAGAAAGCTGCATTATTGGAATACCAAAATCATTATCAGTAGAATTTAATCTTGTCATCCAGCTAGATAATCCTTTATTAATCTCATCCATTCTATCTGCTCTCTCATCGATATTAAATGACACCATATCACGAGCAATATTATAGGTAGGGTCATCTGATTCATATAGAGAGTCTACGGAGTTATTAAAAGCTTTTTGTACTGCTGCCATTTGGGCAGGACTATTAGCATCAGCATTCATACTGTTAATCATATTCATTGCGCTAATATTTTGAGCCTCGTATTGCATCTTTGATTCTTTATAAGAAGCCCCTACTCCTTTAAGGAAGTTTAAAATCTCCATATAATCGTCAAACTCGTCATATAAGCCAAGGTCTGTAGTTTGTATCCCTGGAAGTATTTTAGCCATCTATCCTACCCCCGTATCCCATTGACCCATCACATTGTAGATATCCTCCAATGCACCAGCTTTCTTTTCTTCTACGCCTGAATAAACATTCGCCATATCACCTATATATCTTTCTTGTGCTGATAGTTGACTTGCTTCTCTTCCTCCATATCCTGATAGTCCGTACCCTTTTGCAGAAGCTCTTTTAGTTCTTTCAACTAAATCAGAAAGTAATGAGCCACGCCCTTCTTCTATGTCTGATTGATAATGTTCTGTTCTAAGCTTTTTAAACATACCAGGAGTAAATTCAGGCAATGTTCCTGGAGGAGGAAGGTCAGTTAACCCTCTAGCTTGTCCCATACCTGCTAATAAACTTCCCTCATCAAAAATATTAACATTTGGAGTATATCCTATACCAAATTGTCCTATCCCTGCTCTACTAGTATCTACACCAAGACCTACTTGTTCAGTCTCACCATATGTAATTTCACCTGCAGGCCCAACGCCAAAACCCTGTTTGTGAGTTATAGTGTCTTGTCCTGATTCAACTTTTCCTAAATATTTACTATACCAATCCTGTAATACGTTCTCAATTCTTTTGACTTCCCCTGCATCACTTTTAAGTAAATTTCTATTCATTTCTATATCTTCACCGCCAAAAGACCATTGTCCCCTATGTCTACCTGAGCCTCCTTCTTGGTCATATATAGATTTGGCAAATTCTGAAAAAGACATAGGATTATATCCCAACCCTATCATTTCATCAAATGTAGATTGACTTACATCTAATGGATTCATTTTATAATCTCCACCTCTCCACTCTACATCATATGTATGCGCCCCAGGAGTACCTGTTCTTTCTAATGTTGTTCCTCCTGCTCCTGGTCTATGCTGTATTAAACTTTGTATATCTTGCATTAACCAATCTGGTGTTAAATAACTTGCCATTATATTACCCTCCCTGTTCCTCGTCTTGGTATTGGTGCTGTTGGTATCATTGGTGTTGTAGATTTTCCACCCAGCAATCCTTCAATCAAAGGATGTCCAGTACGATACACATCTGATAATTTTAAATTCTCTAAAAATTTAGATTGTGGGCCTAGAATATTTTCTAATCCAAGGCTTTTTACTTTTGGAAACCACGGTGGACTAATAGTTCCAGTTATTCCCATACGTGGATTACTATATTTAATTCTAGGCTTTAAACCTGGTATAATATTCAACATATCAGTAAGTGTCTTATCTATCCCAGCTCCACCTTTTGGAAATAATTTAGATTGTATTGTTTTTGTTATTCCTGGAATTTCTTTTCCACCTTTAGGATACAATAAATCTGTTAAAGATGTCTTTTTTAAATCTAAACTCGTCCCTAATCCAGGGATTCCTTCTAATGTCTTTTGGACTGGCTTAGATAATGACTCAAATATAGTTTGTGGTATTACATCTTCTGCAGCCACTTCAACTCCTGCATCAGTAAAATACTTAATAGCCTCTTTAGCTGTCCCTTTTTTTACTACTTCTTTTGTAACTTTCTCTCCTGTTTTAGTAAGAAATTTACCTGACCCAGAACCTAATCCTGCTGTTGCCAAAGATATTAAATCACCTAACATGGACACTTTTCCTTTAGACTTGAGAGCTTGGTTAAATTGATTTAATATTGAAGTAACATTACTAGTACCATAGTCTCCGTAACCCATCTTTGCAAGTTGACTTTCTATATCAGAGGCTTTAGTTTTGATATCTTTTCCTGCCTCTCCTCTTTTTACGCCTTTATGAGCTGCTTCCGCAGCAATTAATAGTGGAACTGCCCATGCTTGGCCCGTCCCTGCTGCTACTAATTGTAGTATTGTATTTAGACCACCCCATCCTGTTTTACCAGACTCGTCTAGCGCAGGATTTACTTGACTTGCTAAACCTGCTAATAAATTTTGTGCTTTTTTTTGTTTATATAAATCATGAGTACGTAGTCGTGATGTGCCACCAATATTTGCAAGTCTCGCTCTTTCTCTTAAACTTTTACCTAATTGTGCCATTTTTCTCCTCTAAGTCTAACTAATAATATACTATATTATTGTCTATTAATCCAATTAATAATTTCATTAAGTTTATACTGTATTATCCATATCAGCTAAAAAATATATTGTTACCCAAAATTCTGCACTAGAAGTAGTTTGGTCAGAACTATTTAAAATACTGAAGTCTACCCATTGTCCTGCTGTTACAGCATTAGAACCTCCCGTACTACTTACTCCTAATCCTAGTGTTCCAGTAAAATCAATAACTGCATTTGTATCAGCTGCACCACCTGTTGCTTCTGCCCAATTCATTCCAACAGTCGCATTATGAGTATGTGTTGTTCCACTATCTATAGCCCACATTCCTATTTTAGTAGTAGCTCCTGATATATCCTCACTACATCTAACTACTACTTTCTGTAGAGTCATATTAAAAGGAGATATAAAACCCATTGGTTCTCCCCCAATAAGATGGGATTCAAAATATCCTGCAAGTGGTAAATAATGTTGAGTTCTACCAATATCATCTTGAAATTGTGAAAATAATACAAATGGAACTCTTCCATCAACATATCTCTTGGTTACTATATCATCAGCATGTGCAGGTGAAAATGCACCTCCGCCATCTGTTAGCCTAGCCTGACCCTTATCAGCATCAATAAGCAATGCACCATCTATATCTAATGTTAAATTAGCTACTGTTGCGCCATCATCAACAGTAGCAATAGTCGTTGCCCCACTTGCTGTAGTAGAAATAGTACAGTAATCCGCACTATCTGCAGAACTTACTAATTTTATATCAGTACCACCATCAGCATTTGTAATAACTAATCCTTCATTTGTATCTGCACCACTTACATTTAGCTCAATACCTGTAGCAGTATGAGTGCCACTAGTAGCCCCTACTATATCAATATCCATTCCTTTAACGCTAGAAGTACCCAAACTAGCAGAATTAACATCTAAGTCAATACCTATATCATTATGGGCATTAGTTCCTGAACTTGCTACTGTTCTGTCAAAATCAACTCTTAAACCTGTAGCATTTTCAGCTCCATCACCCTCAGTTTCTCTTATAGCTTGTACTATACCATTTCCTTTTGCTTCTAACATTAATGATGTATCAGTATCAGCACCAGCAACAGTTATTGTAGGTCCTACGAAAGGTGTCCCAGAGATACTATTCTTGACTCGAAGATAATTAACAGCATTAGTAGTCTTAGCAATATCTATACTTTCTTGCCCTGCGTCATCCTTAATAGAAGCGCATTGTACGCTAACATCTGCAGAATCACCTACATTTCTTACCTGCAATACACCTGCATTATTTTTTAATAATACTCCAGTAGACCCAGTACCTAACTTTAGATTACTAGCAGCTAAATCAACATTACCACTAGAATCCATTGTCAATTTAGTAGCACCACCTATAGCTCCACCTGTATCTATTTTAAAAGGGTCTCCAGAAGCACTATCATCTACTCCCATAACAAATTTATCTGTACCACCTACAGAGAATTTAATTTTAGGGTCAATAGCTGCCGCAGCTGTATTAGTTTTATTAATTAAAATCGATTCGTATTGAGGGTTTAATCTATGTCCTCCCCCAGAAGTATGGTCATTAATTCCAAATAAACTAGCTGACCTTTTTAATCTATCTACATCTTGTCGTAATTGATTAATATCTATACCTGTATTAAGAGGATGCCAGGCATTATGCTCTTTAACAAAAAGAATTTTTCCTTCTTTAGTTCTTCTTATTGTTAAATCACCATTTTTCCCCTCCATTTTAGTAGGGACACCTATACCACTCGTTACTCCTCTTGAGGCTCTTCTTGACATTATTTAATAGGCTTCTCTCTATACACTATACTTATATCATTAATTTCAAACTGTCTAGGAATATGACCAATATCATAATATGAACTTCCTCCCGTTGGATATCCACCGTTATCAAGCAAAAGACTACCTTTATCCTCTGGTACTAAATCTAATTTTGCTGCATGGGCAGTACTCCCACCCCAAGCCTCATTACCATCACCATCATAGTCTATAACTCTATAATCCCACATTTCTCCAGGGCCCTTATAAATAAAGAATGGCATTCCATTATAATAATCATCATTATCATTGGCTATATCTCCACTGCTCGTCAATACAACATAATTAGTACTGAATGCAGATGTTCCTGCTAATGTATATCCAGTATGACCTGCATTTGCATACTCAAACTTTAATTGTAAGGAATAGACATTATTAATTGCTGAAGATGGCTTTAAACCAACTGTTATCCAGTCGGTAGTAGAATTTGAAGTACTTCCTTGAAAAGAATCAAATCCTTTAGCACTATCATAACCTGTAGTTGTTACAAAAGTTCCATCAAACGTATTAGACCCATTTGTTGCATACTTCATAATAACTCCAGACATGTATCCACCAGCTTTAAATGTCACATATACTCTATATACTTTTTTCCTTCGACTAGGATTTCCAAAATCTATATCTTTAGTTTGAACATTAAATTGTGAAGCAGAGCCAGAAAATAAAAATAAATATTTAGGCTCATCTCTCCATGTATTAAATTCAACTTTAGTAGGACTTCCAATAGTATTGGTTGCCATTAATATCTTTTGATTTCTAGTAGTAATAATATTAGTTCTAAATGTGTCAGAAACAGCTACTCGTCCATCACTTCCTTGGACAGTTGTTGTAGGAGGTACACCTGTACTAGAATCTACTTTTCCTACTGGAGTCCTAAACATGGAACTATTACCTCCATATAAATCTATATCCAAATCTGGACTTATCAAATTTCCTGGAATACCCCCTTCCCACCAAGTAAATACGTCTTGAACTTCCATAATTGAACCTGTAGACATATCATACACATAGCCACCATTATCATGTGCATATTCATTAGATGTTTGAATAATCACTTTATTTGATAATTTATCATAAGCTAGTGATGCAGGAAGCGCATCATCTTCTTTTATCTTCCATGTTGATGCATTAAATTTATCATTAGTAATATCCTGCACCTCTTCACCATTATAGTAAAATAATCCATTATCATTTACCCAAACTAAACCTTTTCCAGCCTGAACTACCTGACATGGATTTTGAATACCCATTTTAGGCCAAGTATCAATCAAATCAATACCTTCTGAGTCAACATCAAGTAAATAAGCATTATGTTCCTTAAATTGCACTAATTTATTACCAACAGCTTCTAATTTTATAATCTCATCACCATCTCCAACAGCAACATCTATCTTATGTAATCCATCATCAGGAAATGTATCAAATCTATCTGCAGGAGCCTCTATCATTCTATCTGGATATGTTCTTTCTCCAATCTTTAAATTGCCAATAAACATCTTTCTATTTATCATTGTCGATGTCTTATACATGGCACATGTTGTCACATCAGCTTTATATCCATTCTCAGATTCATATGTTTGAAGCGGTATATGTCTTAGTGCATCATAGTCAGATATCCCCCTTACACTATATCCCCCTGCTGCTAAATTTATACTAGTCGCTACAAGAGAGTTCATTTTACTGGAACCCGCTGCAGACCAATCATTGGATAAATTTAATACTTTTTCTACCTCATCATTAGCATAATTAGTAAATTTCCCAGTAGAAAAATCTGTTTTTAACAATAGATTCCAATCACTACTTAACTGTGATGTTGCACTATCTACTTGCTTCATATATATTTTATATCCAGAAATTCTTTCATTCCATGTATAGTCAGCATGCGTATTCATATTAAAAGATGAAAACATTTTAGGAACACCTTCAAAACTTCTCATGTCAATAGCATTAGAGGCACTCATTTCCACAGGATTTGCTTCAAACATTTGTACACTATTAATTCTTATAACCGCTGTTTGGTCATGGGCCTCTGCTAAAAACCATTTATCTAAATCACCACCTGGGTCATCATCATCAGCAACACAATCAAAAAAGTATGTACCACTTTGTCCTATTTTAGCTATAGCTACCCCTCCAACAGTTCCACCATTAGAGTCAGCATCACTTGTAGGAGGATGTATATGCAATACATCGGTTGAAGAAGTTGCTCCAGAAATTGTGACATCTATAGCTAATTTATAACTTCCACCAGCTGTCAAATCAGAAGCTCCCTTATATGCTATAAATTCAAAAGTTCCAGAATCATGACTATTCCATAACAAAGAATTACTATCATGTACCCATTTAGAATCAGTATCATTTATATCTTCATAAGAACCACCCTCAGTATCCTGTCTTTGCCATCCAGTCTGGTCAGCAGCACTAGCAGTATTTCTTATAATAGAATCATTATGAGGTATTAGTGGAGTATGTACATATCCCATTTGTATTGGAGATTCTTGCATTTCACCACCACCACCTTCATATAAATAAGACATTCCAAAAACATATTTATTTTGTATATTTTCATCAATCCTGTCTTCTTCAAGTCTTATAATATAATTACCTGGGTCATTAGCTGGGTCAGCATCAGTGCCAGTCAAAGCTCCTGTTACTTCTATGATATTATCAGTTGCTCCTGCTCCAACAATATCATGCAATCCATTAACTCCTGAATCACTAGCATCTGATATAATAATTGTTTTCCCAGGCACAAATCCTAAAGAAGGAAAATCAGTAGTAGATGTAGCTGTTAATTCTATTGTAGCCTCACCATTTAATCCACCACCAGCATCATAAGACACTCCAGTTACTTCATTTTCATCAGCACTATTACTCTCATGTATACTAAGTAATACTTTTTCATTCGTACCAGGCTCTTCTGTTGGGGTTCCAGTATCTACAAATCTGCCCATTCCAGTTACTTTTCCATTATATACTATTAATCCTTTGCCAAATGCTCCAGAAGACATTTTATGTGTCCTCTCAGGGCGTTCTAAAGATTGTATATCATCCTTCCAAGTATTTATCTCAGTATTAGTATATGTAATATCAGTATCATTGGTATCGTAACATGTTGCATGTTCTAGCATTGGTCGCTTTACATGCTTTAATATTTTTGGAACATTTAATCTATAAACATCTGTACCAGCAGTATGTAATTTGGGAATTGTACCAAAACATCCTCTTTTGACATATACTACAGAATAATCAGAGCCATGAATACTATTTATTTTAACAATTTCAGACTCAAGTTTTAAATATGTACCAATATCAGAATCAACAAAAATAGATGCAGTTAAATCTAGTGTATCATCATTTAAAGTTAAATCTGTTTCCAAAGTATAAAGAAGTTGAGATTCACTAAAATTACCATCACATACTCTAATACCACTTTCTGCCTTATAGTATGTAGGCTTTACTTTATCTTTAAAAGCAATACCTTCACCATCCTCATCTGTAGAATGCACATGTCCCAATGTAATAGCATTCTCCACCCAACGAGTTTTTCCTTTTGCACCGTTATTATTCCAGCAAGAATCCCATAAATCTATATGAGCTCCGTCATTAAGTAGTACAAATTCTGATTCTTGTGGCTGTGGACTTGAAAAATTACCAGTATCGCTACTATGCATGCCATTAGATGTGTAATCATGAGCGCAAGAAAATAAACCATATCCATTTGTCAAATTAGTATTATTGTCTAATATAAATCTATCGCTACCATTTATCATTAATTTTTCTTGAACATAGTATGTACCATAAGAAGAATCATTATACTCTTTTTTTGCATAATCATTCGTAGTATACCATAAATACAAAGCATCTCCAGTAATAGTTATCCTACCTTTATTAGAAATACTAGCATTAAAAGCTTCTTCTAATTCGTTATCTCCAATATCACGGGGGTCTGCTTTTTGATTAATTCCACCCTCAAAAGCATCTATTTTATAGACTTTTTTAGCCATTACTTCTTAGCTAGTACTCCTTCAAGTATCTCCATAAATGCATCAAATAGAGAGTCGATTATTTGCTCTTCTTTAGCTTCACTTATGAGAGGTAAATTAACTTTCTTATTAATTCCATCTACTATTTCATCTTTATTATCTTTCAGATAGCCTACTATTAAACCAGCTATATTCATTTTATTTCTCCTTGATTTATTTATTACATTTACGACACATGTTTTTCTCTAGTATCTCTATTTTTTCTAAAACAGCTTCCATTTGATGGTCTAATGCGTTCTTTTCAAATACATAGTTCATTATAGCCTTTAAAACTTTTGGAGTCAATATTTTAAAAATAGACGGAATCATTACCAACCCCTATTATTTTCTTTTTTAATAAATTTCTCTTTTAATCCATTGCCGCTTAAACTAGCCATAATTTCAATAATTGCAGCTATCTTACCTTTTATTTCAGATTGATTTAGCTGCATACCTTTTTGAGCGTCTATTAGCTTAATAAGGATAGCTTCTAGCCTTCCAAAGGATTCCCTAAGCTCAGTCTGTAATTCGTTCTGTATCCAGGCATTTTGGGACTTTACGTACCATCCTAGAGCTACAACCATAGCTACTGGCAACCCAAACCTTTCTAATATTTCAAATGCACCCATATCCATTATTTATTTTCATAAACAGAATATGCTAAAAGTCCACAAATTATAACTAGTACTATTACTACTAAGACTGTAGCCATACTATCTTTCCTTTCCTTGTTGATGTCGAATAGACATAGGGATAAAATATTGTTGTACTTCTATTTTTTGCCATCTATCAATTCTCCCCACAATGTTGTTTTACCTTTTATAATTTCTACTACTTCTACTTTAAAGTTACCACCTCTAAACCAATCTATTACTGCAAATGCATGATTCCAATTAGTAAGTCTACCACCAAGCCAATCTTCATCCGCCTCTATATCTTTTAAACACCCTAAACTCCAAGAACTTATAGTACCCCCAGCTCTTGTTTTAGTATGTCTTTGCAAATCATGCGTATGTCCATACATAATATTTTCACCATATACATCTAAATGCTTAAATGAGTGATACTTTGATGTAAACTTTCCATGTGTAAAATTCAACTTCCCTATTTTTAAGTTTTTCTTTCTATTATAAGGATGATACTTATATCCTCTTTCTTTTAATCGTAAAGCTTCTTCAGTCATATAATGCTTTAAATAAGGATATCTTTCTACAAACTTATCTAACCATACTTCATGATTTCCCTGAACAAAATGTCTTTCTTTGCATCCAGCCTTATCAAGACTCTCATCTATCCAGTCCATACCTGCATTTACTTCTTTTACATCTTGGTCTAAGAGAGGAATTAAATCTTCCATCGGTTTTGCACTCCTACCTCTCCAATAATGAGTGCTAAAATAAGTCCATTCTCCTGTATCTCCCAAATCAATATATGTATCAGGTTTAACTAGCTCTATTGCTTTCTTTACTACGCTAATTGCATCAGGGTCATGAAGAGGAAAATGTTTGTCGGGGGTGACGACTGCTCGTCGGACCACCCCCTTATTTTTTCTAGCCATACTAGGTCATCTCTTTTTTGAATTTCAACACCATGTATGCGAGTGTAACTATTCCGATGCCAAGTCTGACCATATCTGGAAGCCATTCCATAAATGTCAAAGCTAGACCACCGACACCTGCGCATGATGTCTTGAGTGTATCAATCACCTTTTTCCTCCTTTTTTTGTTCTGATTCGTTATCTATTCCTTCAAGGACCTCTACAGCCCCCTGAAGTTTTAAAGCTAATTGAGTCATTGTATTTAACTCTGCTGATAATTCTTCTCTCTTACTCATTACTTCTTCTAATTGAGAACGTAATTTTGAGATTCTTTCACTATTATCAGATTGTTGCATCCCTTGCTCTTCTGACATATTTTCTCCTATTAAAGCCTTGGTACAGCTAATGTTCTTATGCCACTCTTACGATGTGGATATTGTTTAATAAATTTTTCATATTTAGCTCTATAATATGATGCTCTCTGCAAGTCTCCTGCATCTTCTAAAAGTCTTGCTTTTACATAATCTATTATAACTGAATGTAATGAAGTATCTACGCCAGAATCAGCTCTTAAATCATCTGTTATTTGAGATACACTACCATACTTAGAGTGTGTATGCATTCTAATTCCACTAGCTACATCATCACCAGTATAAGTATCATATGTATCAATAGTAGTCTCTGTACTATCAGATACATCATTTGTTAATACTTTACATACAATAGCTAATCGGTCATCGTCATTATACCATGCGAAATAATCGTTTGGAAATGTTCTCTTATCTGTAGCCATTTAATCTCCTATGCTGATGCAACAAAAATCTGTAAATCAACTGTAGCACTATCTGCCTGAACTGAAACTTTTGTAATATCAGCTAGTTGTCCTGATGAAGCAGCACCACCGCTATTTGCATCCATAGTATCTACAACTCCACCTGATAAATCTCCATTCCATATAAAAGACTGTCCTTTATCTAATTTAATTGCAACCTCATCACTACTTTCATTTGTAAAAAACAAAACAACATGATTAGTATCATCAAGATTAGTAAAACGCATATATCTAACATTAGCCTCTAAAAAACTACCTTTAGCTGTCCCAGATGCTATAAAACCTAAAACTTCATTTTTATCAGTTGTACATGGAACAATATGATTTAAAACTTCGTTAATTGAAGGTATGGATAGGGTTTGAGTGCCACCTTGATTTTTACCATTAAGTACAATGGACTCATTTATTGTTATTGTCATTGTTGCGGCTGTAATTGTACTTGCCATTTTTTTACTCCTATGTTAATGACCCAGGGGTATCATCTGAATCATCTTTTAATAATTTATGTGGGTCAGCCAATTTAGGAATCATCACATATCTATCATTTGTGTCTAAAATTTCTACTCTAAAAACATCTATAACAGAATCATCTAGTGGATACCACCTCTGTTTTTCATTAAGATTTTGCTTCTTTTGAGTACTATAATGTTGTATTTTTGCAGACATATCCATTAATGCATCATTAATTAATTGCATCATATATTTTTCTGGCTGTCTTCCCATTAAATATTCTACTTGTTGTATTAAATTTTTAACATCCATAATTATTTACCATATTCAAGCATTTGATTTAATAATGCCTGTTGATTAGCTCCAGATTCTGGCTCTGAAGATTGATTTATTTTTACTCCTAATAAGGCTAATGCCTGATTATAATCTGCTTTTAAAGTCTTAATTATTGGAACATACAATTCTAGGTCTTCTTCTTCTGCAAGTAATGCTTGAGCACATTTAATAGCTGCGTATAATACAACTATATATTCTAACTCATTAGGTAAATTATCAATAGATGAACTGTCATGCCCTATAACAGTATTTGGTAACGGTAAATATACTACATCTGCTATTTGACTTGCTGTAGGGTCAGGATAAACATTTAAAACAGCATTATTTATAAAATAGACAGGGTCATTTTCAGTTGCATGTAATAAATCTTCAGGGTCTGTAACTCTTGAAGATAACATAGATGGAATGAATCTGCATATTTGATTATACCCTATTGAATTTTTCCTTGTTACAGAAAATACAGAACCTATAGTAACGGTATCTAAATCTAAAGTTTGAGGAGAATTGCTTAAAGTTGTTGTCGTCGTACATTCAGATAGTTTTTTAGGAGGCAATACAGAATATAATTCCTTTAAGCCATCAGTTAAAAATGTATCCATTGCATTCTCATCTATAAATGAACCTATTAAATCATTAATTCTGTCTTCAAAAGACGCTAATGCCATTATCTATTATTCCTATCTTTAATATCCTGGTCCATAGTAGTCTGACTAAACTCTACTTTAGTTTGCCCGCTCCATGTATTACGCATATTAATATGATTATTAACAGAACTATCTGCAAAGTTAAATTTCTTTGGTTTATATGGTACTAATTTACCATCTTTATTTCTTTCCCAACGTATTCTAGCCATTATTTTTCTTCCTTCTCTTCTTTAGCTAGAATAGGAGCTTCTTCTACAGGAGCTTCAGAAATTACTTCTCCACCTTCTTTATACATCGGTTTTTCTGCACCTATTGCATTATATCCAGTTTTACCGCCACCTGCATACATCTGCTTTACTCTGCCACCACCATCGTATGTTCCACCTGGAGCATAATCAATATCTAAACTAGGATTAGCTTCTTTCATATCCTGAGCCATTTCTTCACCTTCTTCTGTATAAGGTAGCTTTGCTATTATATTCCCTTCACTATCTTTTACTTCTGGCATTACTTGCCTCCTTTATTACGTTTTCTAGCATCAACTGTAGGCCAAACATAGCCACCATGTCTATAGCTGCCAGTTTCATTAATTTCTTCTAATATTGGTAAAGTTTCTTCATTTACCGAATCTGCTTTAATTATATACTCTCCACCTTCAACTTCAATAGGTATACCACCATCATCATGTGAAGGGCCTTTTAATTTGCCACCTTTGACATATTTCTTCTTTTTAGGCATACTATCCTAAGTATTGAACACCAAAAGTAAAATCTAATCCATCTGCTGCATATGTAGGTGTGCCAGCTATAGTCATAGCTACAAACCAAATACTAGTTTCTCCTTCTGGTGCTTTCAACAACATTGGAATACCAATATCTATACTTCCTCTAGAAGTATATACTTTTTGATTCCCTACGCCAAAAGAAGCATTATTCCCATCGAAAGCAGTTGCTCCTATAAATCCTGCTGCTTGAAACTCTGCGTCAGTTATATTAGTCAATGCCTCATTTGTACCTGCCCCTATACTTGTATCATTATCAAAAAACATAAGTCCTATATCTACATCAGTATTTACATTAGCATATATAGATATTGTGCGCAACAAACTACATCCTCCTCTAGATGGTACTGCATTTTTAATCTCCTGCTTGTCAAATATGAGGTCACTAGACCCATATGCATCTGTACTAATAGTGGGAGATACTTTTATTATATTTCCTCCTGGGTACATTCCCATTTTTTTCTCCTTGTTATTATTATTAAAATTTTAGTAGGTTCGCAGGGTACCTTTTATTGATACCCCGCACAGTCCTACAAAACTGTTAAACCTTATTTATTCGGTTTAGCTAAATGGTGTAGCTACAGTTCCTTCAGAATACAAAACTGCTTCTACTTGCCACATTTTATCACTTAATCCAACAAGTTCAATGGAACCAGAAATACCAGTTGTGCCACCATTCATTGTGATAACATCATCATCTGTCTCATCAGGCGCAAAAACCTTACATTGCGCAGCTGTTCCGTCAGCATCCAACATAAGAGCATATCCACTAAATAAAGTTGTTGTTGCATCAGCTGTAACAGTATGATTGTTACTTGTAACACATCCAAAAACTATTTTAATTCTATCTCCAACGTTTGGTGCAGGTAACGTAACAGCACAACCATCAGCATCAGTAACGAGATAACAAAATCCGTCAGCTGCTGTGAATGCTGCAGTTTTAGCTGAAAACTTCCACTTGTCTATTTGCTGTCCATAGTTATTACTACTTGTATTTAATACGTCACTTCTCATAATTAAGCTCCTTCTATGTTGAACAACGCATGTGTTTCAGGTAAAGATATTTCAAGACCTGCTTCTGTAAGAATCATGTCTTTTCTTAAATCTTCATCAGCCTGTTGCACATTTGTTGTAATTGAAGTGTCTCTATTAACACCATTACCAACAAGAGGTCTATATGATACGTGGTCAAGGTCAACCATAGCTAAGAAATTAGAAGATAGTCCTCTAAACAATGGTTCTTTTACAAGAGTCAAATCGCCGTGAACTGTTTCTATTTTCATGATTTTATGGCCGAATGTACCATTAGAGCGCTCAAACATATATCTTCCTGGATTGTCTTCTGAACCACTAAAACTATCATCAACAAATCCACTAGCACCTAACTTATTAAAAAGTGATATTACAGGTAAAGAAGCTAATGCCAATTTACTTGAACCGCCTCCTCTAGCTGGGTCAAACACAACCTCTAAATCAGAAAGGAAATTATCATATGTCATTGAACCTGAAGCTATACTCTTATGATAAGCTTTGCCTTCTGAATAAGATAATTGAGTTGTATCTGCTACAGGGGCTGAACCTTCTGCGATTATATGTCCTACAATACCTTCTGAGTATTGCACACCACCTACTGAAGCTCTTTGTCCAAAAAGCATAGCTCTTTCAATGTCAACCTTATGTTCTCTTAATTTAAGATTCCATATACGTTGCCATTCATCAGCATATCCTTTATAGACAGTAGCTCTAGCAGTATTAGACATTTCACAAGCTGTTTTAAAGATTTGTGTATATCCATAGTCATGGTCTAATTCTTGTGACCATACGTCTGGAGCACCAGAACCTTCAGCATACGCTGTACCAATTACTTGACAATCAACAGCAGTACTAGAACCATCAATTGAAACAGCAACGCTAGATTCTCTTAACCATCTAACTTCTATTTCAGTAGCGGAATTAACTGCTGTAATAACGCATGTTGCAGAATTACTTCCTGCTCCTGCACCTGAATGAGCTGCAGAAACCATCACAACCATACCTTTAATTAGCCATGGTGAAGATGATATTGTCATTGTATCTGTAGTATCTTCGTCTATTGCACCAAGATTACTTGAAGTTGTAAAACTTCTATCTGTTATTGCAATTTTAGTTCTATCTTCTAGAAATCTAAATTGCGAGTCTGTTGTAGGTACCTTTCCTACTTTTGACAAGTATACGAAGAATGGAGATTCTTCTGGAGCTAACTCAGCAACCCTATCACTAAAGTCATATAATCTTCTTGACCCTTGCGTTAAACTTAAGGCTGTCTGCGACCCAGGAGTACCAAACTTTACTTGTCCAGAATTATAATTTGCCATTATATTCTACTCCTTAGTTATATATTATTATTTACAATACTTTCGCACGACTACCAGCATTTACTATACCGTCCCACATTGCATCTTCATCCGATTTAGGAGCTTGTGGCTGCTGCCCTTGCAACACCCCACCCACTGCTGGGTTCTCCTGTGTATTACGAACGTCGTCAAGTGGACTTTGTACTTGATTGCTGGCTTCAGACCCAGCTACTGACCTCCACATTTTAATAGCACCATCAACACCATACTCTGCAGGATTATGAGCAGCAAATTGCATAAAAGAGTCTATCTCAGCGGGATTTAACCCTCTCTGTTGTAGTTCGGTCTTTAATTGCATCTCGCCTTGATTTCTATGTAATCCTTGCATTTGTTGGTTAACAGCACCATTAATGGAGTCCTGTAACTCTTGTTGTCTGAACTTGTACGATTTAGACTGTGGGTCATTGTAGGCTTCCCATGGGTCAAATTCATCCTTCTCTAATACTACTCTTTCTGGACCTACTGGTTGACCACTCTGACCTCCTTGTATCATCCCTGCTACTGCATTTGCGATATCTGGTCGTGATTCCAGTAAATGTCCTATTTTAGCGTATTTTTGTAAGTTTGAGTTTTCCGCTGCGAGTTTATCCTTTTCACTTTGGAAGTACTTTGCTTGGTCTTCCCAGTTCCCAGAACTCTCTTGCGTATTGTCCATTCCGTCTTGCCCTACATTATCGGTGGTTTCACCCCCTGGATGTCCACTTTCATATGCGTCTGTCATTATTTAGCTCCTTCCTGCGATTTCTCTTTAGCCTTTTGAGTTTGACTACTTGTATTCATTCGTAATCTCTCGGATTCGAGTTTGACCGCATCTGTTAATCTGCCTACTTGCAGTTTACTTTTTGCTTTGCTATCTAATTCTTGTTCTTTCAATTTTCCTTTGAATTTCTCTACTTCAGTACGTTTACGTGAAGAAATAGATTCTCTATGTGCAGTCTGAAGGTCACCTGATACTTTTTTAATTTGTTGTTGCGCCTGCTGCAGCATACTCTGTAATTTAGCAACTTCATCAGTTCTTTGCAAGACTCCTTCTTTATCAAAGATTTCTGTCTTTTTAAGAGCCTCAGTTCTATCAATAAGCCCTGCCTGATATGCTTCCATATATATTTGCCATTCTCCCCATTTATTAGATGGTAGAGTAGAACTTCCTAGTATTCGTATATCAAACTGTCCTACAGATACATCATTTTCAATTGCTTGTAATTCTTTTGTTTTATCATCATATAATCTTTTATTAATTGTATACTCACTAATATCATTATTAGGCTGTACTACTCTAAAAGTCTTTTTAAAATTATAGTGTTGTTTTGCCATATTATATGCAACCTGCCCTAATCTCTTAAGTGAACCCTCTATATCTCTAAGTTTAGACTTAGAACGTCTCTGACCAACATCCTCCATCATCATCGTTGCAGCATATGTTTTTGGAGCAGCTTCTGTACTTCCTTGCATCATTTCAAAAATACCTATATTAAGGTCTATATATCCCTCTATCATCTTAGGTAAAGTCATAATAGAGTTGGACATTGGCTGTGGTGCAGGAAAATGCGGTTCCCCAAATGAGGGGTCATATTCGATAGTAGCGTTAGGATTAGCCCAATCTCTTTCGAGTTCTTCTATATCACTAACACTGCCTTGAGGTACGAGAAGCTTCAAACCAGCCGAAGCTTGAGCATGGGATGTAATAAGAGACACCGTCTTATTGAGGAACCTTTGAAATGCTTTATTCTTTCGGACATCACTCATTGGATAAGGAGTATTTGTCCATATATTAGGTACAGGGACTATTGGGAATATATCAGTTTCGCAAATCATTTCATATAATACAATCTGCCCAACAGTGCATGTTAATTTAATTCTTGGTTGAGTTACTTCTACATAATCTATTAATTTATTCTGTACGGCAGAAGCAAAATCCTTATCTTTAGCCATTATCATAAAATCTTCTTGAGTCATAACTCTTTCGTCACCACTACGTGTATCTACAACTCTATAATAAGGAATCCTTACTTTTCTATAATGCTCAAGTAATCTATACTTATCACTATGCATATAGTCTTTGTCTTTAGTATTATCTGGAGTAAATGATTCCATAGTAGTTTTATTAG
>CEUX01078513.1_pt1 | contig 22613 bp, 52 predicted proteins | sample 531361 | NCBI WGS metagenome assembly CEUX01 (sample SAMEA2622736, study PRJEB7988) | marine metagenome | isolation source: saline water (ENVO:00002010), including
AGCTTAGTCGGTGTGTAGCATTCACTCCTTCGGGAGTGGATGTCTACATATAAACTTATCACTTCGGTGGTAGGTTTATATGTGGGCATCTTGCTCACTGTAGACATGGGGTCTACATCCAAAGATTATCGGGAGGTAATCATGTTTGAACTTATCACTGACCCGGAGCTTTTCGTCGAGCTCCTCCACGCTGTCGCGGCGCCTGTCGTGGCAGTACTGGCCTGGGTGGCCAATGTCGTGAAGTTGGTCCTCGTGATGATCGTCTTCGTGGCGGTCTGCATTTGGACTATCATCACGGGCGTAGGCCCAGAGCCCGTGGCCGAGTGGGGTCGCGCTGAGGGCTTCCAGCACCTCGCGACCGTCCTCTTCCTCGGGCTTCTCGCCGGGATGTTGGTCTTTATCGTTGGAGCTTCCGCAAGGATCTTCCGCGAGAATTTCCGACTGTGGTGGATTCGGCATACTTAGGGTCGGGTGTGACATCCCCTCTTCGGAGGGGGTGTTCACATATAAACTTATCACTCCGGTGGTAGTTTTATATGTGGGCGCTTCTGTCCACTTGGGCGTAGCTTGGATAGGCCGAGCTATGGCACCAGTCCCCGTTACTACAAGGAGGTGACATATGGGGCTTGATCAACACTTACTAGTCCGCTCCGGCCCGGAAGCCGAGGGTGAAGTTGTTTTCTCGTGGAGGAAACATTACTCACTCCAAGGATTCCTGGCAGAGGAGTGCGCTCGTACCGGCACTGAGCCCGATAATCCGGGATCAGTGGCGGTTACCGAACCCTTGCTCGCAAGGTGGGAGATTTCCCTCCATCCTTCCGAGGGGTTCGGCTACCCTCCCAGCGAATACTGGGGAGTTACGGCGCACGGTGAGTACGACGACCAGGACCGAAAGGCGCTTGAGTTCTGTAAAGGAGCTCTCGCCCGAGGCCAGGTAGTTTGGCTCGCGTGGGATTACTAGTAACTTGTGGCGCCCCCTCTTCGGAGGGGGTGTCCACATCAGGGCTTATTCCTCGGAGTAGGCCCTAGATGTGGACATGGGGTTCACAATTAACGGTTACCAAGGAGGTAACTATGACTGGCTTTATCGTCCTGGTGGCTTCGGCCACCCTCGCCCTCGCTGCGGCGCTCGTGATCTACCGAGTCCGCTTCAGCGAGATTCTTGGAGATGACGTTTGGATCGCCATGACGATCAACGTCGCTCGGAATGAGTACCGTCTTCACGGCGCTACGCTGTGGTTCCTGAAGATGGAGCTCTGGCTCCTGTACGTCATCGGGGGCAAGCGTTTGGTCGAGGCCACGCCCTTCGTCGTCAGGCTCAAGGAAGATGTTCGCATCTCGATCATCACCTCTCGGGCCATGTTGAACGAAGACGTGTAGCACTCAGCTAGAGCCCCTTCCCCGGAGGAGGGAGGGGGCTCCATGGTGGGTACTGCCGCCAACTTCAAACTGAAAGGAGGTGATAACTATGTCGATGATTTCTATCGAAGCTCCCATGTGCTCCGGGTGCAACAAGTCTTCCGTCATCTTGCTGACTGAAACCCAGTTTGAAGGCGTCAAGGCTTGGCTGGCAGGCGTCGCGATCCAGACCGCCCTGCCTGACCTGAGCCCGGAGCTCCGCGATACGCTCAAGACGGGCTGGCACGCGGACTGCTTCGACGAGGCGTTCGGCACTGAGGAATAAGCATCCTCGGCGCCCGACCAAGACCCTACGGTACTAGGGTCAACTCTCAAGTAAGCACCCAACTAGAGTCCATTCCTTGGAGGAGGAGTGGGCTCCATGGTGGGTACTAACCACTGGAAAGGAGGTGACCATATGAGCATTACAGCCAAGTACGTCCCGATTAAAGGCAAGTCGGGGAAGGATGTGGAGTGTGCATGTGGCTCGGAGGAAGATCTCGCCCGAGTCACTGTGGACGGCGAAGAGCCCCCCCTTCCCCACTGGCCCCAAGTCGTGTGGGAGTTCTACGTCTGCGCTCCGTGTCGGCAAATCGCTGAGGCAGAGCAGGCAGAGGAGCAAAACTACAGGTTCAACTAGCACCCAGCTAGAGCCCCTTCCCCGGAGGAGGGAGGGGGCTCACTGGTGGGTACTGCCACCAACTACAAGATAGCTCGCACCAGAGAGCTATAGAAAGGAGAATGCTTATGAAGAGAAATCGGAAGCAGCCGAACAACCACACAGGTTCTGTTGAGGTCGCTCCGGGACGTGTGATCACCGCAGTATGCGCTGGTCCTGACCCCCGGTTCGCACAGCAGCGGAAGCTGTCGTCGTTCGAGCGCACCGGCTCCTTCGGCTCCTTGTTCCAGAGCATCCCGGACTCTGTCCGTGGCTCGGAAGAAGGGAAGCCGGTGGGCGGCGCAAAGGTGAACCCCAACTCCTCCGCCGAGGAGCAGTTCACCGCCGCCATGGTCGGTGTCGCCCCGCTCAAGAAGTAGCTGAGCGATGAACCCTAACGGAGGAGGCCTCACAGTACTGGGGCCTCCTCACTAACCTTGAGGTAATTTCAATGTATCATGTGTATGTTGTAAATCGCGAAGGCAAGCCCGGAAGGCTGCTGGCGACCACGGATGATGTCTGTGAAGCCCAGGAACTGGAGCTGGATTGGATGGATGTTCAAGTCCGTATTGGGCATTCCATCCGAGTCATCTACGATCCCAACGGTGACGGCACCGAGTACCGCAGCGATGGTACCCGGCACTTCATCGCGAAGGACGCGGTGGATGGTGTCAGCTCCACCAGCTTCACCGAGGCGTTTGACTTGCGGGCAGGATTTGTTCTAGAGGACTGCTAGCACCCAGCTAGAGCCCCTTCGTTGGAGGACGAGGGGGCTCACTGGTGGGTACTGGATCCACCAACTAACAAGGAGGCATGGAAATGTCGAAGAATTGTGACAGGTGCGGAGAATACGTACCGGAGGAGGATAATATCCTCGATGTGGAAGCGCTGATGGCGGATGGGTTTACCTATGGGTTTGCCCCTCGCCATATCGCGTGCTCTCCGTCACGGGCGCAGTACATCTGCGTCGAGCCCTACGGGCAGCCGGATGAGAGGCCCGAATACGACAAGAGGATTCACGTCGCAAACGGACTGGCCAAGGAGGTCGAAGAACACGAGAAGGAGTGGACCGATGCTTTTCTCAAGCATCGCAACAACTTGCAGAAGCGTAGCGGGCAGCCTCCATGGTACAGGCTCTGTCCCAGCTTCATGGGTGGGTTGCCCCAGACGGACTGTGGGCACCCTGAATGCCACGAACGGCAAAAGGAGAACTAGGCAAATGGAAAAGATTGTAGCAGTTAATAATTTCGCGAAACGTCGTCACTTCGAAGGGAATGCGGAGTTCACGGTATGCACGCTCTCCCAGGAGGAACTCATCCGGGCCTTGGGCGATGGGACTTGGTCCACTACCAACGGGGGCGATGTCTACAGTGTGAGTCTGTCCCCCGACATTGTTGAAAGGTTCCTGACCCCTGTCACCCGGCTTCGGGAGGGCGATGTGCTCGTAGGGAAATACGAAGCACGAAAGGCGGGTGAAGAGCCACGGAAGCATGTCCGAGTCCTCAAGAGCGACTTCCGGGATATCTACGACCTGGGTCAGATCGACACAGGCAATCTCGCGGCCCAAAGCGTCACGGTGATCCTCTACTCTTCGGAGTTGCTTGCGAGGGATGGGGAGGATCATGTGCTCCCTGCTGAGCCTGGCAATTACGAGGTAATCTCAATCAATGCTTCTCCGTACTCCGGGGGAGAGCCGATCCACCCCAACACTCTGATGGCTAACTACTTCGGCACATCCGGAGGCAGTAACCACGGAGAAACCATGGAGCAATTCGTGGCGAAGCTGAAGGCTTCCTACGAGTTCTGGAGCTGCCACGCACTGGCAGCAACAAACAAGGAGGAATAGAAAATGGAAGGTGTTGAGAGATGCATGGACTGCGGCTGGCATTGCCATTGCGGCAAGGTGGACCAGCGTCCTAAGTGTATCGTCAAGATCGCGGTGAATTATGATTACGGGGGATTCAACACAGACCGGATCTTCCGTGAAGACAAGCTCCCATACAGGAGCATTGTCAAGATCAAGGAGTACTGCAAGCAGCACTCCATAGACCCGGCTAATTTCCGGCCTCGCTATCGACACGACGAGCACTTGGTGCGACTCATTGAGCTCGCACTAGAAGGGAACGACCCGAATATACTATGGGGCATGTGCGTAGTGTCTATCGAGCTCCCGGACCGGAAATACTGGATTTCTGAGTACGACGGTTGCGAGACTATCCGCACCCCAGGGAATATCCCCTGGGTGGACCTGAACTAAGGAGATTGGAAATGTTGAATTACCAGAGATGCAATAACGCTTTCGACTTTAAGAAAGCCAAGCGAACCGGCAACAGGCTCCGCCCCATCCAGGTGACTTGGATGAAGAGAGAACAAATGTTCTGGGTGTCATACCCCCATCCTGAATTCGCGGACAGCTGGGCGGTGTTTGTCGCCCGAGGAGCGCATAACCGTGACGAAGCGCTCGAAATGTACAACAACTGGTGTCACACAAGGTAAAGGAGAGAGACAACAATGGCCAAGGAAATTCATAGCAACCCTAATTACGACAACGTCCCAGTGGACTACATCATTCGCACAGGCGAAGGAGGCGACTGGGGATACACCTATGAGGCGAGGGGCTGGTTCACTTACCCCGAGTCCTCGGTGCTAGCAGGCCAGCAACAGGAGGTCTGTGTCGCTGAATGCGATGATCTTGAAGTCCTCAAGCTCGCCTACCCTGGCGTCGAGTATGACCCGGATCGCGGCCCCTGCGAGGAAAAACCGCAGGTCTCCCCGATCGCGCCTCCCGACTTCGATTACTACGATGCGGGGGAGAGCTGGGGAGAGGATGACTATTAGTCAATAGTCATCCTCATCAATGGAGGAAGCAATGACCCAAACAATACCAACCGAAAGGGAGTGCTATGAAGCTGGCTACTGGTCAGCTAGCCTCCCTCCCGTAGACACAAACAACTGGGAGGACCGGGACTGGATTCTATGGATCCAGAGACACGGGTGTTTCCACCCGCTCCTGGTTATGGCCGACCGTTCGAGCGAACGGGCCAAAGAGGCCATCCGTCTTGGAGACAAGATCGGGGAGGAGTACTGGAGGGCGAGATCGGATCGCCTGAGAAGACGCCAAAATGGCGACCCCCCATTGGATGCGGCTAACTTGAAGAAGATGCGCGAACTCAGACGAATCTTCTTCTGGAGTAGGATTCTATATGAGAATCCCAATTGGTTAAGAGCACAGGAGGAGTAAGATGCCAAGTGAAGGTGAATTGCACTCATGGAACAGATGGCAAATGGGCAACATGGAATGTGGATGCTCGAAGTACTACGTAGAAGTCATGGGGGGAGACCATGACTGCTACGTTGACGAGGAGCCCGCGAAGCCGGAAAAGAAGGTGGAGCCTTTCAAGCCCACCAAGAGGGTGCCGTTCTAATACCCAGCACCAAATAAGGAGATAGCTTGGCGACGAGTAACAATCAGTAACCATCTAGAGCCCCTTCTTCGGAGGGGGCTCAATGATGGGGATTGACTCCATCAACAACAGCCCTGAGGGGCAGATAGGAAAAGGCTTATGAAGCCCATTGAACAGAAGCGTGCGGAAGCCAAGGAGCGTCAGGCAGCATATGACCTCATCTCGGATCAGGACAAGCTGAAAATGCTCCCCCTGAACGGCAACTCCGCCAAGCAAGTGGCAAAGCTGAAGCGCAAGATCGCTAACGCTAAGAAGTAGTCCAACCAGAGCTTTATAGGAGATGATGATGAAGACTGCGATGATTATTGTGGATCACCTGGTGGATAGCCTGCTCAAGGCTGGGTACTCCCTGAATGTTTGGGATGGCGACTCCGCATATATCTTCGACAAGTGGAGTGCCGACAAGCAAGACGTGATGAGCGAGTTGGCTAGCATGGACGTTGACCACCTCTACGGAAGAAAGGAGGACAAGCGTGGAGGTGGCGTGCAACTGGTCTACGAGAACGGAATTGATGTGATCGTGGACTATACAATCGCTGACAAAGAATTCGAAGTCATTTGCGACAAAGCAATCGAATTCGCAAATACACTGGAGGACAAGTAAAATGTGGGAGAATTATGCTCGGCTGATGGATCGGTTGTACGAACTGAACCTGTGGATTCGGTATGGAGTGCCCCCGGACTATTTCGAGCAGACCGGATGCTGCGAATATTTGTCCCCGGAAAAGAAGCTACACGAACTAAAAAGAGAACGTGCCGAAATTAAGTGGCAAATGTTCGGAATGGAAATGGAGGATAGGTAAATGGAAATACTCTCAGCAAAGAGAAGCTGGAGCAATGAATCTGAAGGCGCTGGCATGGCGGGCTGCCTTGGTCATAACGGCATTGTCCTCGCTTGGTTCAAGACTGAGCTGGAAATGCTGCAATGTGCCAAGCTGCTGAACCTGAAAGTGGTCACCGAAGGCGAATAAGGAGGCAGACCAGGGGGGATCATCTTCGGGTGGTCCCCCCGAGCCTGCCCCCTTGCAGGAGAAAGGAGAATTATTTTCAGAAAGTAACTTGAAAACGAGAAAGTAATCTAGTAATCAATAACCCATAACAGTTTGAGGAGCCTCATTCCGAGGCTAATAGGGCCCTAAATGGGCAGAAAAGGTAAGAAAATGAACGTACTTATGGATGCATACAAGCAGTGGACCTCCCGCCCCGCCGACGAGCGATTCGAGGATCTTCTCTCGATGAAGGCTGCCGTGGATAGCCGCAAGGCCATCTCCCGCACCAAGGTCGTGGAAATCGGGGATCTCAAGGCGCATGCCATCTCTGAGACGGATCTGCGTCTCACCTCTAGCCAGCCTGGCCTGGGGGAGATGGTCCCGTCCAACTGGGCCTTCTCCCAGACCTCGATGAGGTCGGGAGCACCTGCGGGGTACCTGAGGAAGTTGCCCGCCCCTCTGGCGGCTGACTGCCTCAACCACAGCATGGGAGAGATCGCTGCTACTACGGAGGGTAAGGATCTCAAGGTCCTTGTCCGAGACCACGATGAGCACACTCAGCTCGATGCCATGACTGGTCACAAGTATGGAAGAATATGGGACTCCGAAGTTGTCCAGCTGGCCATCGATATCAAGGACTGGTCTGCTACTACGGGCAAGGAGTTCTACAATCCTCAGGATTGGGCGGGCCGCCCTTCCGGTCTCTATGCCGGTGATCGTGACACCTTTATCTTTATGATCGACGGCGGGAGCATGCTCGACATCGGCCCACGGGCACAGCTTAACCGTGGATTCTTCCTGTGGAACTCGGAGGTTGGATCTAAGACCTTCGGGCTCAAGACCTTCTACTTCAACGTCGTCTGTGGCAACCACATGGTGTGGGACGCTACCGATGTCCGAGAGTTGAAGATCCGCCACACTCTCAACGGGCACTATCGCTTCATGGATGAGGCCCGTCCCTACCTGCAACAGCTCGCTACGGAGAGCCTTGCTCCCATGGAGGAAGCGGTCAAGGCTGCTATCTCCTACGAGCTTGATAATCCCGACGATCTGGATGCAACTTCCAGGTGGCTCCAGCGTCGGGGCTTCACCAAGGCCGAGGCCCGCAACGGCTTCGACTACGCCCTGAAAGAAGAGGGCAAGTGTGAGACTCTCTGGGACTTGACCCAAGGGCTTACTGCCTATGCCCGAGACATGGCTACTCTGGATGCTCGCACGGATCTTGAGACCAGGGCTGGCAAGCTCATGAACATCGTGAGCGCTAACTAACATTCAACCCGAGGGGGGTGGGGAATTCGCCTCACCCCCCTCACTAACCCAAGCATGGAGAAAAGAACAATGGGACTTGATCAATACTTGATGTGGAAAGAAACTGATGACTCTGAGCCCGAGCTGATTTTCCAGTGGAGGAAGCACCCAGACCTCCACGGATTTATGACTCAGGAGTGGTTGCGGCTGAACCCGACCAAGGACGCAGGGGAATTCAACTGTACGCCACTAGAACTTACGAAGGAGATGCTGGAAAGGCTCGATGCCTGTCTTCACCCTAAAAATCTTGGGAATGGCTTGCCCAAGACTGAAGGGTTCTTCTTCGGAGAGAGCGACGGGCGCTACGACGATCAAGACAGGAAGATGTTAGAGTTCTGTAGGGGAGCTCTAGAGAAGGGCCAACGAGTGGCCTATGACTCATGGTGGTGAACCATGAAACACGTAAGCGAGGTATTGGAGAGTATTATGGAAGACATATTGCCTAAATATAAATGCTGCCTGTGCGGAGGAGACATCGAAACGCAGGCGAATGGTTGGACCGGGGGGCACAACCCCGAGCCACTGGCCCCTGCGACCTCCCGCTGCTGTGGGACTTGCAACAGCACAAAGGTAATCCCTGAGAGGCTGTACCAGGTGACTCGATGAGAGGAGGATATGGACATAGACGAGGCGGCGGGGGACTTGATGCAGGGGTCCTCCTAATCTTCCTAGCCATCCTGGTGGGCTGGCCCCTCGCCTTGGGGTTCTTTGCCTTCAATTCCATAGCGGAATGGTGGGTAAGGACTAGCCCCGAAGAATAATGGTGTTGCATTCGGTGACACGATAAGTTAAAGAAAGGGCTCCCGGCGATTGTGTCGGGGGCCCTTAGCTTTTGGAGGAAAGAAAATGGGATACGACATTAGCTATCACAACGAGAACGGGGATCAGTTCCCCGCCGACAAGTACAAGGATGCAAGCACCTATGTCTCACTTGGTGAACGCACTACGGAGATGGGGGTGACCTTCAACTACAGCAAGGTATACAGACGATTCAACTTTCACATCACCGACCTCCATGGGCTCTACGGGAAGGACGTTATGTGGCAGCTGAACCGGATAGTTAAGGCGCTCGGCACGGAGCGCTCCGAGGACCCCTGGGAAGCCACTGATGGCAACGCAGGATTTGCACTGAGCGTCTTGCTCGAATGGACAAAGGATCACCCTGAAGGATTCTTCTCGGTGGTCAACTAAGGAGATATGAGAATGAATACTATTGCTAAGAACCCCAAGCAGCGCCAGTTCGAGGACACGGAAGGATTCTTCTTCTGCTCATCCCACCTTCACTGGACCGTAGGCACATACCTGCCTAAGGCAATTGCAGATATCGAGAAAAGAAACCAAGGGGACCGCCTGTACGCCAATGGCTTCGGGGTTTGGTGGCTGCCTGGCTCCGTCACGGATGAGTTCAAGATTGAGGCTTACTCTCCGCAGGTGAAAGGCAAGATTTGGCTTGGGCATTTCGCCCACACTCCGCAACGTAAGAAGCGGAGATAACACGAGAAAGGTAGGAGGACTATCATGGTTAAGGTAACACTTGGACAGATCAAGCAGATCGTCGATGAGAAGAAGGGCACTCGCCCTGTCACTATCCTCGCGGTCACTGACCCCAGGCTCAAGAAGACCGGACTCCCCCAGGAGTGGCGGGCTATCCGCAAGCACACTGTGCTGAATGGGATGGCCAATCACATCTACGGGAACTCCGTGACCCTTCAGCGGATGAGAGAGGGGATCGAGGAGGAATTCACCCCGCATCCTCGCAAGTGGGGGGAGCGTATCCCCGGCACCACATGGGTCCAGCATAACGGCGGACTCTACATGGAGCTCAAGGTGGAGCGTGTCCTTAGCAACAAGTTCATGCTGGGAGACACCGAGATCCCCCGAGAGGATCTTCTCCCCTTCCTCCCGGTCAAGTCGGAGAGCAGTCGCCAAGGCACCAAGAAGGCTGTCATCCTAAGGGACTTCGGGCTCGATAAGATCCACGAGATCAAGATCGGCGGAGTTCACTATGAGCTGGTTCGTTAAGAAGCATTCAGTATTGAGGGGGGCCCTTTATGGGGCCCTCCTCGGCCTGCCGCTGTGGGCGGCAATAACCCTGGCCCTTTGGTGGGTCTTTAGTGAGTAAGGAGAAATTATGGAAAAGAAAGAATGTGTTATTTGCTGGCGGAAGCTTTCGGACTGGCAGTTCCCCGTCCCCGGAAGCAAGGTATGCGGTCGATGCATTGACCGCGATCAAGGACACCGTGGCGGTCGTGGTGATCGCTGAATAACAACAAGGAGGAATGACCATGGAAACGATCAAGCCTGATATTTCCTGCAAGCCGAATGAATGGCCCGAGCCGAGGACTCAGAAAGCTAAGGGGTACAAGGCCATCTATGAGCTTACCCCCTATAATTGGAGAGTGCCGGATGCCTACCTTATCCAGTCTGACAAGGACCTTGAATACTTTACCAAGGCTGGCATCGGGTCGATCTTCAACTTCGCTAGGCCGTGCCCGACTGTACCTAGGCATGGCTTCGTGGAGTCAGGTCCGACCAACTACGACCATGAGCTATGGGAAGTCTGGCGACAGACCAAGGAAGCTGACCCCGAGGGTGAGATGCTCCTGCTCAGGACCATCGATGCAGAATACTCCGCAGTATACACGCCGGGAGGACTCTTCTTCGGCAGGGGTAACGATGGAGCGACAGCGGGAATTAACTCTCTGAGCATGCTCATCCCCGAGCAGGACCCCGGTATTGAGCTCCGCAACTCTGCGGGGATTTCCCCACTCGATAGTCCCTACTTCGAACTGGTCTGGTCTAAAGACGACCTGAATCGTCCCTATCTGGTACAATGCAGGGGTGGCGACAAGATCCCAGGGGACATTGACTACATCCCATTTAGTGTCGATGTCCGTAAGATTGTAGTTGCACAGGGAGTGGGTCTTGAATGGGAAGAAGAGATTGCTGTCCATGCCAAGAGCTCTGAGGCGCATAATCGCCAATTAGTGGTTTACCATGAAGGAGGTAACCAAGGCTCCCACTTCGCAGTCCACTGTAGACTAAATGGGATTCCCTATGTGGCTTCCTTCAAGCCTGAGCTCGGGATGCAATTGGAACCTAACTCCGAGGAGCAAAATGAATTCGACCTGTCTGCCCTCCAATCGGGGATTCATGTCGGATCGGAGATCCGGCCCAGGTTCGAAGATGCAGTTGACCTGATGCTGGTAGGACTGCATTCCTTTGGCACCAACAAGGGAGCGAGTAGGGACTTCAATGCAGGGGTTGGCGCCATGGCTTGTCTTCGACTCGGGGCAGCCGCCTGCTTGGGTGAGTATCGCCATCACATGAAGGGAGGGCATCTCCTCTCCCGGAGGCAGATCTTCCACGATGTATGGTGTGACTTCTTCACACACCAGAAACGCATGACCATTGCGACTCGGTCCTTCAAGAATACTCACTGGAAGTCAGGGTATGGGGGTTATAAATGGGGACAATGTGCCGAGGGGAATGTTCACCTCTGGCTTGAGATACTGGAATTCATGAAGGATCCCAGTCAGATCCGGGCTAAGTATATTATGACCGCATTTAACCGAGCTGTTAACGAGGCTCACAACGGAGGATGGCTATTCAATAAGTTCGTCGACGGATCCCGCCTCGACGAGGCTGGGCGTGGCGACCCGCAAGCATTCGTGAGATCAGTCCCCGCATTAATGGAAGCGCACGCCGCAAGATGCTCCTCCCTCGGATGGCGGAAAATGCGACGCCCCAGAGCATTTGCAATTAAGGAGGACGATGGGGGCGTAAGGCACCTCATTATGAGATACGAGCGGCACGCCAATCCTAATGCTACCCGCATGAAGAATGAGGCCTTGGGGATTGTTAAGCCTAAGCCGAAAGTTACAGTCTCCGATATAGTGGGAGTCGTGAAGGGCATGGGTCACAATTACTACCTGCATCTGCAATACAAAGTAATTGGCAAGGTGGCGTACAAGACCCTGGATATTCCAATCTATGAAAATAAGGTTTCCGAACTTAGGCTCCTCCCGCACAGTACCCTATCCATGGCAGGCTCGGGCGCTGAGTACATCCCATTTACTGCACACGTCGAGGATGGGGTTCACTTCCTCAGGCATAAAGCCACGGGAGCAAAGATTAGTATGGAAGGAATGAAGAACGACCACGCACTCGGGACGCTGATTAGTAAGGCAGCCCAAGTATAAGAAAGGATAAGTTAAATGAGAATGAAAATGGGCATCTCCAATCATCTATGGACAAACGACGAGATAAATGAAGACGAAAATGAAATTGAATTCGAGGAAGAGATAAATGAAGAAATCATTTCAGAGGATCCAGACAAAGTAAATGACTACATCATGAAGCAACAATCATTCGACATTAAGGGTGGGCGAAGGTGCAATACGATCCACGATGGCAGTTACCATTTAATCCATGAAGAGGACAAGACAATCGCAGGCGCAGCAGGGGCGGATGTCGATCCCACTGAAGCAGATCTCGTAATTGATCTCGCAGGTTTGTATTCCCAATCTGCTACGCAGGGATCTGATTTCGTGCGAGCCGGAGAGAACGCCACCCCTGCAATGGCAAAGAAATGGGAGAAACTAAATAGTCACGTACACTCCCCCCCGGTAATGCGGATTAAATGGCAAGACATGGGAGTCCCCCCAGTGGGGATAGCGTTCTGGAAAGATCTTTGGGACCTACTGCCCAAAGGATTAACAATTATCTGTTGCCATGGTGGCCACGGAAGAACTGGCACCGCTCTGGCTGCGATAATGGTCGTCTGTCTTGGGTACGGCCCCAGGGATGCCATTCAGGAGGTTAGAAAATATTGCAGTTGCGCCATCGAAACTGCAGGACAGGAGGAATATATCTATTCATTAGTAGAAGAGTGTTGACAATCGTGAACCAATGATTACTATTGAGTTAAGGAGATAAAGCAATGGGATACACAACCGACTTTGATGGATCTATGGAGATCAATCCACCGCTAACTCCAGAGCGAGTTAGTTATATAAACAAGTTCTCGGGAACTCGGCGCATGAAGCGCGACCCCGAGAGAGCTAGCAAGCTGCACGACCCCCTGCGGGAAGCAGTTGGCCTGCCTATTGGCGAGGAAGGATGTTATTTCGTCGGAGGCTGTGGGTTCGCCGGGCAAGCTAAAGACGACAGCGTAGTCGAACACAACTACCCGCCTGCTAAACAGCCCGGCCTCTGGTGCCAGTGGATAGTCTCTGAAGATGGCAGCAAGCTGGAGTGGGACTTTGGCGAGAAGTTCTATGAGTACGAGGATTGGCTTATCTACATCGAAGAGCATTTCCTAACCCCATGGGGCAGCAAGCTAAATGGGAAAATCTCTTGGTATGGCGAAGAGCGCGATGACATGGGCATCATCTACGCAAGGGATGGGATGATCGAGGCAGTGGTGTCAACCATTCGGAACATCGGCCCATCGTGGGAGAGGTGAGATGAAGAAATACACACACTACTTTACATTGACATACTCAATCCAAAGTGACGATGCCGAGGGGCAGGACTTTAACGCCCAAGCGCACGTCGCACATATCACACAGAGAGTTGTCGATCTTTACGAAAACAACGAAATCATCGAGGCAGTTGGCGTACCAGATACGGAGGAGAATTAAATGGGAGCTTCATACGAGGAGATGAATATGGATGGCAAGCTAAGTACTAAAGAAGTAGAATCCGAATTCACCAAAGTAATCCAAGATTGCTGCTACGACCATGGGCATGCTGGGTATACGGGGACATTTGCTGAAGCTCAGGGAATTAGATTTCCCCGAGTGCAAACGTTTGAAAGCCAAGAGGACGCCTTCAATTACGTAGAAGGCGTAGCAGCGAAGTGGGGACCGGCCTTGGCTGTTAATTACACAGATGCAAATGGCCAAATTAAATGGTACATCGGAGCATGGTGCTCCAACTAAAGACAAAGGATAGTTAAATGGATATTCAGATCAAGCTTTCAGCCCTCCCAATTAAATCCCGAGCATGGGTGGCGCATTGCCAAATCGGACAACATGGCAATAAAGAACAGGGAGCCTACGTCTCTCACGAGTTTGTCGTCTCCGACGAGACGGCCCGCATCATCCTGGGAGGAGAGAGGACTTTCTCATTTAGGAAAGGCAGCCCCGAGATTTACTACAAAGCTTGCTCGTGGGAGAAGACATGGCTGCTGTTCGGTGGATCATCCACGAAAATAGCCGTGAAGGAAATTATCGAGGCAGTAACAAACCAGACCCCATTGTTTGAAGAATTGGAGGATAATGCAAAGAAAGAACTTGAAGTAGCTAGAGAGTTGTGGTTAAAGACGCAGCAAGATATTTCCGCTTTGGAAAATGACCCTAACCCAAAAGTATTTCACTAAGGAAGAATGATGACCAACATCAAGGAAAAGGAAAACAAAATGGAAGACAAGAAGATCATTACCAAGGAAGAGCGAGCCGCTATCATCCAGCGAGTGCAGAACAAGAAGCCGGGTGAGACGACTGAATCCATTATGAAGGAGTATGGGCGTACCGCTCAGACTTACTACAATTGGGCACGCAAGACTAGCTCGACTAAGGCCAAGGCAGTCAAAGCGGTCAAAGCTGCCAAGCCTGCCCCGAGTGCGAAGCCTTGGGTTACTGGTGTGCACATGCCATCCGGCGAGAAGGTTCGCGTTTATGTAAACAACGCAACTGGAACTCCCATCGTGATGGATTGGAAATAACCCTAAACTAAATAGGTTGCATTTTAGCCCTCTATTCCCTTCCTGGGGATAGAGGGCTTTTGCATTTAAGGAGACAGATATGAGCGAGGCAAAGTGGGACGAAAGTAAATGCGTATTCTGTTGCGAGTCAATTGAGTGGGGGAGCGGGCGATATGTCAACCGCACGCCAGCCGGAATAGATGATGCGGAGACTGGAGAGTACAGAGATGGATACGCTTGTGCAGAGTGCATGACTCGCGAATGTATGATGTGCGATGGCGATGTCGCATTAGATGAGGATGTCTGGATCAAGAATCCTGATCCAAGGGGGGATGGTCACGACATAAACATAGGCTTGCATTGTTGTTACGACGAAACTAAACACAAGCTCGTTCACGAATAGGAGGGTTAAATGGAAACGGATGAAGAGCTCCAGGTGAAGTTTGGAACTGGAGAATACTCTAACTATATCGAAATAGGAATAACTGGGATGGGGACTGCAAATGTAACAGGAGGCCCCATCATGTATCTAGAAAAGGAGGACGGTAAATGGGTACTTAGAGTATGGGCTGACATTAACCAGGAAGATGCAACCCACCGCATCGACCTCAGTAATGCATTTGAATCAAACCTAAAGGAGAATTAAATGAGCACGATGCTGATCAAGAACGCAGGTGGACGAGCCACACTGAAGGATAAGAACAACGAGGTTATCAACCTCCCGCTCACGAGAGGGGACGCACATTGTCTTCTTCGGAGTTTGGCGGGGGCTCAGCGGGCGGAAGATGTTTCCGAACCCAACGAGCGTAAGTATCTGGATACCTACGGTGACGCTTCTTGTCGGAGATACCTCGCAGAACGGATACTTCTGTTGGTTGATAGAGGAGGAGAATATAATGAAAGATAATAGTTATCAGCAAATCTGTGTATTGAGGGGGGTGAGTGACTCCCTCGATGATTTAAGTAAGCTAATCCCTGAGACCTTTGATGTTCGCATTAAGATGCTGGATGAATTCAAGACACGAGCGGGACAGGGTGGAGAGGGTGGCCGAAGGGATGTTTTGTTTTTGATCCACGCAGACGACATCTCTAAGTTTGCCGCACCTCGATTGGAGTACGGAATTAGCTGGTGGGAGGATTACCTGGCGAACTCGAAATCCATTGTCCCACCTTCAATGAGAAAGAAATACCCAAAAGGGTGGTAGGAGGATTAAATGAAAGTATTTATCGAATACATGGTGTCTGTCAGTGCTCTCGTGGAGAAGGAAGTTCCCGAGGGCACTAGTTACGATGAAGTAATTAATTCAGTAACTCGTGAAGAACTTGTCGAGGCAGATGTTCAGGAAGTCGAATGGGGCCACCTGAAAGATGCTTGGCGATGCGAGGATCACCCCAACGTCTACAAGGCCGACGATGACGGCAACGTAGATTGGTCCGAGAGAATGGAGGATTAAATGGCTAACAATTACACATCATTCAGTTTCCAAGTTAAATGCCCAAGTGAAGCTGCAGCTAATACGCTCGAAGATTCCTTGGCGAAAGCAATGGAGTCAGAAGACGACGATCGCTGGTTGAATCTCGACCACGCGGAAGCGGAAGACGACACCGTATGGATCGCTTCCGAAGAAGGAACCGACCTGGAGTTCTTGGCAGATGTTCTTCAGGATTACTTGCAGCATAACGACCCCCATGCATCTATCGGATTTACTTGGGCAGACACCTGCAGCAAGCTCCGAGTAGATGAGTTCGGTGGGGGCGCAGTATCCATAACCGCGTTTAGTCAAGTCTGGCTTAACACTCACCACTGGCTGCAAATTCAGGAGGAAAATAGAAAGAAGACACTTGATAAGAATAACAAGAACAGCTAACAACTAACCATAACCGAAAATAGTAAGGAGATATTATGAAACTTCTGACCACTGGTAACCCTAAGACGATGAAGGGTACTAAGGAAAACTACCACACTGCAATCCTCCATCTGGCTCCGCACGAGTCGGCAGGAATTAAGACGCAGGGAGGACAAACCCTGAACGTCTGCCCCTACGCAGTTAATTGCCAAGACATCTGCCTGAACTACTCGGGCCGTGGCGGCATCGGGGATCCAGAAGTAAATAAGATCCAGCTTGCCCGACGTGCGAGAACCGAGCTCTGGTTCAATGATCGCATTAAATTCATGGACCAGCTCCAAGGTGAGCTTGAACGTGAGATCAAGAAAGCTGACAAGCTCGGGATGAAGTTCGCATTTAGGCCCAACGGGACATCCGACCTGCCCGGAATCGGCACCTGGGCGGCGGAGATTTTCCCATCTATTCAGGTGTACGACTACACCAAGATCCCCCATCCCTGGCTTCGAGCTCGGGAGAATTACCATTTAACCTTCAGCTTTGACGGAGATAATTGGGAAGCCTGCCAGGCGGCCCTGAATCATGGAGTCAATGTGGCTGTGGTGTTTAATGAGAAAGGTGATCTCCCCAGGAGCTTCCGCAAATACCGAGTGCTCGATGGGGACGAGACGGACCTGCGGTTCCTGGACCGAGCTCCAAGCATCGTAGGACTTCGAGCTAAGGGCCCGGCGAAAAAGGACCAAGGTGTCTTCACAATTAAGGAGGTGGCATAATGAGTACGACAGTGACGGTAACCGTCCCGAGGGTTGATTTGCAATTACTGAGGACTCAGCGCGACCAGCTCATCGACATTGTAAATGAGCAAGGTACGAGCTCCCCTCGGTTCGACCAACTGGATGGCATCATCAACCTTTTGGATGTCATGCTAGATATCGGAGAGGGATTCGCAATTAACCTCCCAGGCATGGGAGTGAACCAAACTGAATCAATTCGGAAAAGGAAAGGAAAGGTGTTGTAAAATGCCAATGGTAACTGAAACAGAGTTAAAACGATTAAATGAAATGGCGGAGCTCTGCACTAAATGGGGCAAAGAAAAGATCTGGGTGATCATCTACGCTCATAAGCACGGGGTGGATGCTTGGCCCCTTATCCAAAATGAAGAAGACTCAGACCCGACCGAGGAGCAGATCATCGCTAGCCTAGATAGCTGGGAGGGCGAAGCGGGCGAAGAGCACATTGAAATCCTGGGGCCATGGGAGCGCAGCGACGCCTAGTTAAATGGCAATATCGAAAAGAAGGCGAAGAGGAGGAGTTTAGATGCCGACCAGGGATGAGAAGAAAACCTTAACCAGGGTGACCCAAAGCACCATGACTACCGCGAACCTGAACGCCCATGAAATGCTGGGGAATATTAATCGCATTATCATGTTGAAAGAGATGCAACAGAATGTTATAGGGAAGGAGGCAAGAGATGACTTAATGAAAGCCAGAGCTCTGGTGTGCGGCGTAATCAAGGGAATTGAAGAGAGATAAGGATAGAATAATGAAAGTAAGGGCATACCGAAATCTAAATAAATCTTGCTGGAGCGTCGTGGAGAAGAGCTCTGGTCGAGTGATGTTCCATACTGACGAGCTCGCCTTGCAGAACTGCAAGTTTGTGGTCAGCGAGTCGGGCCGACAACGTGTGCTTCGAGAGCAGCGCAAGAATGTACACGCCTTTGTCGAAGGGGAGCTAACCTCTAAGCAATCCTGGAGAAACTCGGGGGCGGCGGAAGCAACGCGAGTGCTATATAACCCTTACAGAGGCGACACCTTTAAATGGGAAAACTACGGCGATCAAGCTTCCGCAATTAATGCCCCACTGTGCTGGCTGGGGGACGATGGTCGCCTGTACGCAATCCCACCTCAATCTTAGAAAAGGAAAATAGAATGAAACTTTTGAGAGCTCTTTTAATTGTCCCATTTATCCTAGCGATCCTAATTGTAGCCTCAGGATGTGGCTGCACTGACTATGAAGAATGCGATTACCAGGATAACGGGGACTATCGATGTTACGCCCCAACTTGTCCGGTGGACGATTACTAAATGGAAAATGTGGTAAATCTCCAGGCGCGACGTGAAGAGCGAACTCGGCAACGAGAGCTCGCGTCCAAGGAAGAGATCGGAATTGCATTTACGTTGATGTCAACCAACTTTATAAATGAGGATAGGCTCTTCGCTTATGGCACCTTCACCCCGGACACCCTCTTGATGATTCAGGATAGGATGAAATCCACCGGGGACATATGGCGTGAAAATAAATCGCTCTGGTATCAGTCTTATACCGATTCCATTGTTGACATCGCCTCAGTAAGTGTTAACGATCATGAATCACAGCAAGTTTACAAGGACATAGGAGCGAGCGGCGGGCGCATGGTAGAAATTCCAGCCCGCTGGTACGCCCTGAAGCGACACGAAATAATGGACATAGAAATGATAACTTCCCCGACCTCGTTTTCTTGGAGAATGAAGTCGCGGAGTGACCACAGGGAGTTGCATACCGCAGCTTTCGATTCAATCGATGTCGGAATAATCCGAGCATCATTACTGGAAGAAGGAGATAGTTAAATGGGAGCAGTTAAGGATTTCGCAGAGCCGGTTCGTAATTCGATCAGTCAGCTGGAGAATGAGATCTCAGATCTCGAAAAGCAGCTCGAAGGTGTCGATGAGATTTACGCCCAGATGCGAACGAAGAAGAAGCAGATTGCACTTCTGCAGAAGACCATGGCTCAACTCGACGGCAGCGGCCCCACCGCCACGGGAACCAATCGCCCTCGTGGACAGAACCTGAAGGACATCCAGGGCTTCTTGTCCGAGAAGAAGGAAGCTTGTACTGTCCGCGAGATCTCGGAAGGGACCGGCATCAACATTCCTTCCGTGCGCTTCACCCTCGGTCGTCACGAGGTCTTCGTGAAGGATCAGGGCAACACTTGGACCACCGCAGATTAGTCTGCTAGACTAATCGCCTAGCCCCGTCTCGGAATAGATCATACGGGTACGCACTGGTAAATCCGAGAATCCAGTGCTTCACCTTAACCCCTTGTAGAGGAGGGATTATGGACATTCGCCGGATGGTGAAAGAATTCGTAACAGGTAAGAAGACTAAAGAAGATAAGGTAACTTATAAATATAAACTTCCAGATATTAACATTCTGGAATCAGGAGAGGGGACGCCGGAAAATGGCAGTCCTATTTCTCCTGCCGAACTCGCAGACCTGCTGAATCAATTCGGATTTAATGGGGCTGTTACTGACATCGCAACTGGGCCTACGGTCACGCTGTACCGGATCGAGCCCTACGGGAATCAGTCAATGAAACCATTGGCCAGGTTCCTCCCGGACATCGCACTCCGTCTCGGAGCCGAGTCCGCACGCTTCCTTGGCCAGCTCCCCGGTGAGAAGTACATCGGGCTAGAGATTACCAATACGGAACGGGGAAGTGTCTCGCTCGAAGATGTTATCTTTGATCCCGACCTCCAGCAGCACGCCCTTCCGGTATCCCTTGGGGTGGGAGCTCAGGGCACGCCGGTTCACTTCGACCTGGCGCAAGCTCCGCATTTACTGGTGGCCGGGCAGACTGGTTCGGGGAAGTCCGTGTTCTTGCACTCCCTGATCTCCGGTTTAATGGCAAGCCGCACACCATACCAGGCCATGTTCTGCATGATCGATCCGAAGCAGGTAGAGCTATCTCCCTACCAGGATATTGCTCACAATCTACTTCCCGTAGCTGTTCAGGCGAGCAGCGCCGGGGTCGTGCTCCAGACCATGCTATATGTGATGGAGCGACGATACCGAAAGATGGCAGCCCTCGGCTGTAGCGATTTCGCAGAGATGAATAGGCTAATCCATAAGGGGTTCGGACCTCCTGGGATTCAACGGATTGTCGTCATCATCGATGAGTTCGCTGACCTGGTCATGATGAATCCTCATTTAGAGGATCCTATTATCCGCCTTGCGCAGAAGGCAAGGGCCGCCGGTATCCATTTAATCCTAGCCACGCAGCGTCCTGTGGTGAAGGTAGTGACCGGGCTAATCAAGGCCAACATCCCCGCTCGTCTTGCATTCCGTACCTCGTCGGCTATAGATTCCAGAGTGATCCTCGACGAGAAAGGTGCAGAGAAGCTGCTAGGAGCTGGCGATCTTCTCTTCAAGAGCTCCCTCGTCCCCGCCCCCTTGCGATCCCAAGCTCCCTTCACTCGGAAGTCCCAGATGAATTCCCTTATTAACTACTGGCGGAGCAATGACTGCCAGGAGGAACTGTAACGTAAGTGACACATTAATCACTATAGGGGGTGTGAAATAATGTGCTATTTGCGCAACAGTGAGGATATTAGAATGCAATTGAATGACGCTGACCGATTCATAATAGGCTCTTCATGGACCCTAGGCTTGCTTCTGAGCGTATATGGTAAGTCCAGGGTGGCCCCCATGCTCACCTGGGAAAAGCTCCTTAGAGAGGCTCCTACGCGCTCTGGGAGGGGGTAGTCATGAGGGCCCGTAGCTCAGTTGGTCAGAGCAGTCGGCTCATAACCGATCGGTCCCAGGTTCGAGCCCTGGCGGGCCCATTTAATAACGATCATAGGGAGCTTCAGGCATGGCGCACCAATGAGGGTATCTTCTTCTCTCTGAAGAGACCTTCTTCGAAGCTCCGTCGTGGGTGGTTCGATACAATGCATACAATAACACATCGCCAACCAGAGTATGTATTACCTTACCGGGGAGTTTACTGACCCTCGTAGTAAATCACTATCAGTCAGGAAGGATACCTGTCCTCTACCAGCCCCTTCCTCCGCCATTCCAAACGTCTCTCTGGGGGCTCCTCCATACCCCCAGGGGGACGTGGCGGAAACTTAAGGTTTACATTTATGACAAAAGACGAGCTCAAGGAATACAAATGTGGCGTATATTGGTTGAAGCTCGAAGTAGATGGGGATACCGATTGGGTTATCGGGAAGCTCCGGCAGAGCAGGATCATAGAGTACAACGATGCGCCGATGTCCCTCGCCTTGATATCCGAGATTCAAGGACCTATCGGCACACTGTCGCAATTTAGATTAAAATGAATCAAATTGAAAAAGAAAAGTTAACTCCGGAAGAAGAGGAAGAGTTCCTCTGGTGCGATTACTATCTGACCTTGGCCACCATATGGGCCGAGGAAGAAGCCGGGATGGCGGAATAGGCAGACGCAGGAGACTTAAAATCTCCTGACCGCAAGGTCGTGCGGGTTCAAGTCCCGCTCCCGGTATTGATCCACTCTTTAATACATACGGGGCAAAGCCCCCACAGGAATAGGCATTGCTCATCAAGCAATACTAAAACGAGAAAATAGAATCGCCCCGCTAAGTAGAGCCAGCCGCAATTTTGGCGGGGCACTTCTTGGATCTGCGCTTGGCCTTCTTCTTGGCGGGGGAGGAAGCGGGAGCTCTGCTCTTTGCCCTATTCCGTTTTCGATCAACGAAGCGAAAGCCATTTTCATTTAGTATGGGGAAGAGCATAGTTTCTAATTGGAGGATATGCTTCTCAGCTAAATGGGGAAGCACTGCGTGCGAGAGCTCGTGGAGCAAAGTGGAGTCCTGCTCTTCCGCAGAGAGGTACTGGTCGATGAGTATGGTCTTTGAGGATATATCCACCATACCAGCAACCTGGCGAGATTTACGAGGCTTCTTTGTCCCCGAGAAGCCCATCTCGTAAGCAGCCTTCTCTACGTCATCTACGGGTATTACTTGGTAGAGGTCATTACCTAGTCGTACCTTAAGGATGTTCTTTTTGTTCCCCACAGAAATCATCCTCAAATACAACTGGCCAGAATATCTCTGAACCAACTTCGCCAATCATTAGCTGGGGCGGTCTCCAGTGACAAGTGCCTAACCCTTCCTCTTCTGCTGGCCTCGGTCCCTGGAACTCTCTAAAGTAGACGCAAGTCTTACACTTCGGCATCTGATTCTTACTCACTTATCACCTCATTTTGTTTCATATTGTTTCAATTTGGGACACAGATATTTTCAAACGGTGCGTAAAGAGGCGGATCCCCGCCCTTAGAGCTATTCTGTCTCGTTATGATTCTCATCGAGGCTAATATCAAACTCGGCTTGATCTCCGCAGATAGGACAATCGGCATATACTTCGCCTGAGTAAATAGTAACTCGCCCGCACTTATCACAAATGTATGGGTTCTCAGAAAATGGCATATTAAAAGTCTCCCCCC
>CEUX01041185.1_pt1 | contig 22478 bp, 17 predicted proteins | sample 531361 | NCBI WGS metagenome assembly CEUX01 (sample SAMEA2622736, study PRJEB7988) | marine metagenome | isolation source: saline water (ENVO:00002010), including
GCTGTCGGACTCGTGTGCCCGTTATAACTATTAATTAACAAGGAGAATAGATGGGAAGAGCAATAGACATGGAGAAAGATATTGATGGGTTAAAACATAATTTAGAAAAGCTTGAAAATATAGTAAGAGGAATGACTCATGCTATAGAAGAGCTTGAGGATGCAGTAGATGTTATTTTAGATGAAAAAACAAGTAAAGGAAAGAAGAAAAATGGCAAAGAAAAAAGCGACAATGAAGGAAATGATGCAAGTAGTAAGCAACCTAATAAGAGAAAAGCAAATGCTGTTTCAAAGGCTAACAAATCTTGAATTTCTGATTGATTGTTACTTTGAGTTTAAAGATGAAAAGGGAGATGTTAAGAAATATGTCGAGCAGAGAATTGAAGAACTTAATAAAGACAGAGCTAGCAACAGTAAGAGTGACAACGGACAACAGAAAGTTTCTAAATGAGCATGAAGCACTTATACATGAATCTTGTTTGGAAGAGAAAAGACAACAACAAAGGAGTTGGGAAGAAATGAAACAAAACATAGCAGACATAGTATTGGAAGTATTACAAAAAAATAGATGGGGTATCTACTTTAAAAGCGAACCAATGCAAGTCTTGCCTGTTAAAGATTCAGCATCAACTTTATTTAAAGTAAATGATGTTAATATAGACGAATTTGAACAGGCTATAAAATCGCAAATTGACACAGTCGCAGAAAGGAATCAAGAATGTCAAGAAAGTCAGGCCAAAAATACACTTCAGATAGACAGAGAATCATCGAATGGTATCGAGAGGACGTTGAACGATACAGAAGAATGATAGGAAAAGAAACTGAATATGGGACTATAGTAACTGAAAGACTCATAAATAATATAGAAAACAGAATAAAAGAGCTTGAGATTAAGGAGAAGCTAGATGATACTAGAAGGGAATTGTCTTGAAAAAATAGACGAGATAGCTCCTCGTAGTATCCAAACAGTAATAACCTCACCTCCATATTGGGGGCTTAGAAATTATGACAATGACGAACAGCTAGGACAAGAGTCGTCACCAGATAAATTTGTCTTTAATTTAACAAAATTATTTAGTAAAATAAAGAATGTTTTGAAAGATGATGGAACTGTTTGGGTTAATATAGGGGACACATTCTTCGGAGCTAAAGGTGGACATCATGACAGTAATAATAGCATTACTAATAATGAAACTGGCTCTGAATATAGACAACATAGAAAAGCACCACCAAAGCATGAATATATTAAAGATGGCGACTTATCAGGTGTACCATGGATGTTTGCAGTATCAATGCAAAAAGATGGATGGTATCTTAAACAAGATATTATTTGGAATAAACCAAATCCAATGCCAGAAGCCGTTAATAATAGATGTGTTAAATCACATGAATACATATTCCTTTTCACTAAAAAGAAACAATACTACTTCAATGCCGAGGCTATAAGTAGAAAGAAACTGGATGGAACTGGATATGTAAGAAAAGGTAGCGTATGGACTTTAAATACAGCAAGCCTTAGCGAAGCACATTTCGCAGTTTTTCCAGAAGATATTCCCGCTAATTGTATAAAGGCTGGAAGTAAAGAAGGAGATACTATACTTGACCCATTTATGGGCTCAGGTACTACTGCACTTGTTGCTCAAAAACTAGGAAGAAAATGGATTGGCATAGAGCTTAATCCTAAATACATTGAAATAATAAAGCGAAGAACAGCACAAACCGAGCTGTTTTAAGGAGAATAATGGAAATACTACCTTACGATACGGAACTAGAAGATTCCGTTTTAGGAGCTGTTATTCGATACGAAGAAGAATATGATAACGTTTCAAAATACTTTGTAAACAGAAACGTCTTTTACCAAGAGAAAGCATATTTACTTTGGAAAAGAATATCAGATATGAAAAAAAGCGGGCAACCTATAGATATAATATCAATATCTGCATCACTAACAAAAGATAACTCTACTAAAGGACTTACACCATATTATGTAACTAAATGCACCAAAGATGTGGGAGCAAATGGAACTGCATCTTATTATGCTAATAAAATATATGAGAAATTCTTACTTAGACAAATCATAGTACAAACAGATAAAGTTAAAGATGAAGCATTAACTAATAAAGATGATATGTATGACGTGATAGTGAATGCCCATTCGTTGTTTGGAGAGCTTATAAATATAAGACCAAGCCAAACTCAAGACATAGAAGATGTAATATCAGAAACTATAGATAGCATTAAAAACAAATCAGATAAATTAATTAAAACTGGATACCCAAGTATAGACAAATACTCAGGAGGTCTTACTAGGGGAGAAATAACAATAATAGGTGGAAGACCAGGACATGGAAAAACCACAGTTATGATTAACCTTCTAGCTAAGGCATTAGAACAAGGACATAAAGCAATGTTCTTTAGTAGAGAGTTGCCTAATGCAGAACTACTTAAAAAGATATTATGTTTAGAGTCAGGTAAGATGTCTTATGGTATGGTGAGACAAAATGTATTTACCGACCATGACTTAAAAAATATGGAGAATGCTATAGAGATTGTTAGAGAAAAATACTCTAAAGATAAGTTCTTGATGTTTGACAATATTAAAGACTTCTCACTTGCTGCAAATGAAATAAAGAAATTTAAACCCGATATCATATTTGATGACTATATACAACTTATTGCTTGTAAGGGTTATCAAGATACAAGAAGATTGCAAATAGAGAAATTAGTAAATGATTATAAATGGTTGGCTAAAGAAACTGGTGCTGTCGTTGTATTGGCATCGCAATTAAACAGATTTATAGAAAGAGCAAACACTAGAGGCAAGGCTTTAGAGCCTCAATTATCAGACTTAGCAGAAAGTGGAGCAATTGAACAAGTTGCTGAGAATGTATTCTTTAGCTATTATGATTACAAAGTAACAGGAGAAAATGGTAAAGGTAAAAACGTGATAACATTAATTGCATCTAAAGTTAGATACGGAGATTCAGGAAGGTCTGACTTAGGATACGATGGTAATAAATGTAAGATATATAATTCAATGGAGGATATATTAAATGAAGAAGAAATCCCGTTTTAAGTATATTGGGATAGACCCAGGTAAAGGTGGAGGAATAGCTGTTATTGATGAGAAAGGTAAAATGATGGCATATAAATGTCCAGGCTCTTCTGAAGAGATGGCATTACTATTTCAAATATTAATGGGCAACACACCCGCTTCGGAAATAAGACTATTAATGGAAAGGGTATGGGCGAGGCCTACAAACGCAGTAAGAGCAGCGTTCTCATATGGAGTCAATTACGGACAATGGCTTGGGATAGCGGCATCACATGAAGTCCAAATGAACACAGCAATACCTGTAGATTGGATTAAATGGGTAGGTTGTCCAAAGGCTCTTAAGAAAGATGTAAGAAAAAGATGGCTTAAAAAGAAAGCTGGAGAATTATACCCAGACATAAATAAATTAACATTAGCAACATCTGATGCTATACTCATAACATATTATGCAAAGGAGGAGTATTTTAATGAGAATAACTGAGTTTTTTGATTACATAAATAGAAAAAACAAACCATCAAAGAAGGAAACAGATGAGCTATATTCTCATTTAAATATAGAATATGAAGAGGTGTTAAAAGATGATAAGAAAATTATGCAATTAACAAAGAATTGTCAAAAATATGAAGAAATAAGGAAAAAAAGAAATAACAGAAAGGAGGAATACTTTAATGGGGAATAAAAGAAAAGCAAACATAAGAAAAAGAAAAAAGATAAAACTAGAAAAGGAAAAAAGAGATTTAGAGAAAGAAATTATGCGTACTATGGATGTTGATATAGATAGAAAATTACCAATTCCTGATAAAATGAGGATAGCATTGCAATTAAAACTAACTAGATTAATCGAAAAGTATAAATCAAAATATGGAGATATAAAAAATGGGAAAATGTAAATTTGTAAAACTAAATGAGGAAACAGGAAAGCGTGCAGCAATGGCTCGCAAGAAAGCAACTAAACAAACAAAAGCACAAGCTGAAGCAATAAGAAAAGAAAAGCAGAAAAGACTCAAAGAATTTCAAGCTTGGTGGTCTTGATTAAATTACAAGATATATTAGATAAATTCGGAAGTGCTTACATAGAAAAGGAGGGTAGGTGGATGCCACTTACAGAAGGATATTGTAAAGGTTTTGATATGGACTTAGAGTTCGGTAAAATGGGTGAAGAATTCACACAAGAAGTATTTGAAGGGAACTCAAAAGTTGAGGTTAAAACAGAAAGAGATATATGGGTTACAACAGGCAATATTGCAATAGAAATAAGATGCAATGGAAAACCATCAGGATTATCAACCACAGAGTCAAGCGTATGGATACATTTATTGGCTCATAATGGTGTCATAAAGGGCGGATATTTATTTAAAGTAGATGAATTGAGGGCTTTTATTAAAAAACGTCATGAAGAGGGTAATTTAAAGTTGGTTATGGGTGGAGATAATAATGCAAGTCAAATGGCTTTAATTCCAAGAAAAGAATTATTTAGTTAAGAAGGATATATACTATATTTTGTTGCCCATCTTCCTTGTTTAATTATATTTTCAAATGCTCTTTTCTTATATCTAAATTCATTTTCAAGCTTTATAGCTAAATTATAATTATCCTCAGATAAATGGCTTAAGAATTCATTTCTTACTGATTTGATTCTTCCATCAGCTTCTATACTTAAATCAAGTGGATTCATTTTATTTATAACTTGAGCTAATGTTTTCTTTGCATAATTCTCTCTTCTTGCTCTTGAAACTACAGTAGCTTCTTTTTCTGTGCAAAGATAATCGAAAGCAGCCCAATATTTTTTAGCAATTTCTTCAGGAGATTTACCAAACATTATAGCTTTTTTTAAATCCCAATAAAAAACAGACCTTCTTGTTTCTATATCTATAACTGGAACTCTATAACCCACTCCTAATTTTTCTCTCCATTGATTTTCTAGTGATTTAATTCTTTTATACTTTGTAACATAGGGATGATTTATACTTGTAAGAAGTTTATCTCCTTGGCCATATATAACAATTGTTTTTTTCATAAAATCATTTATTGCTTCAGCTGGATTCTTACCATAATTCATAGCCTGTAAAAGTTGAGATGCACCTTCTCTAAAGTTTCTAACAAGTACTGGTTCCATTAATGGATTTATATTTCCTTCTTTTGAATAAGGTGATAGTATCTCACCAAATACACCGAGCATTTCACCTCTCCATATGTATGAAAAGGCTTTATCAAGAGGAGCACTTTCTTCTGTAGGTACTTGTTGGTCTAATAATTTATCATATATAGCATAAAGAGTTGCTCCAGAGATTCCATGTGCAACAAGAGCTTTAATCATTGGAGCAAGATTTCCATTTTTCATAGGAACTACATAGTTCTTATAAGAATCTATAGTTACAGACGTAGCCATTCTTTGAAATAAAGTAAGCGGTTTTATATACTTGTTACTCATCCAAAGAGGAAGGTCAGCGACTCCTGTTGCTCCAGCACTTGCTTTATGCGCAGAAAATCCAACATAGTTAAGTATATCTTGATATCTTCCTGAATTAAACAAATCAGGTTCTTTCATAAGAAAATCAATATCTTTTTTATTTAACTTCCAAGTTTCCTTTAGCATTCTCATAATCTCAACAGGTCTTCCTTTAGGGTAAAACATAGATTTTTCCCCTCTTAAAACTGGAATTAAAGATTCAAAATGTAATCTTCCAGCTTCAGAGGTCATTATTCTATTGAAGTTTTCAGTTTTTTCCATAAGATTTATATTTTTAAACCACCATTGTATCTTCTTGTCAGTTCCAAATAATAACTCTTTTTGTCCATATCCTGTTTCTCCTCTTTCAATTGCTTTCATCATTTCAGAAGGGTCTCTAAATGCCTTTAAAGCTCTTGACATACCTCTAAAAGTATTCCTCACACCATAAACAGCCATACTTCTAGGAATTTGAATAAGAAGATTTTTAATACCAGCCAAAGGAGAAGATAATCCTACGAGAGCAGAATAATTAGTTACTTTACCAAGAAAATTATTTGTTTTATTCATTAGTATATCTTTTCTACTATAATCTATACCTAATTGTCTCTTAATAGTAAGGTCAGCGAATACCGCATCAACTTTATTAGGGTCATTTAGCATTTTTTCTAGTAAAGCTCTTTTTGCTTTAGCTTTTACAGAGAATTGACCAGCGAAATCAGTATATTCTGGGAACAATCTTACTGTAGCAAGGAATTTAGACATACCATTAACATATGATTGCATTGTTCCCTCTATGCTTGTTTCATACGTTTTTACGAGTTGCTTTTTACCATTAATTTCTACTTGCATATACTCAGGCAATGTAATACTTCTTTCTTTTAAAAAATTGGGTTGAACTTTTGCTGGTCCCCACTCGAACATTTGCATAAGCTCTTCACCAATTACATTTTCCACTTTCTTTTTAAAAGATTCATTAGCTTTCATCAATGCTTTATAATTTTTAGCATTACCTAACTCAAATAACCCTTCTCCTTCCATCTTTTTTTCTGCTATTTCTTTCAAGGAAGATTCTGATAGTCTTTTAACCTCTCTATCCCTAAGCCTTTTGATTTCTGGGCTGCTTTCATTTATATGTTCAATTACTTCCCTACTTACTCTTCTTATAAAATAATCTTGTATATATTTCTTATTAAGCTTATCTAATATTTCTTTGGCTTCCCTAGAAGACCTTGTGTTCCCAGCTATTTCAAGTGTAAGTGAATTCCAATAATCTTTAGCTTGGTCTCTCCATAGTTCAACTGCCTTTTTCCAAACTCCGTTTTTGCCATGAAAATTTTCATTAACTTCTCTCATTTCAGATAATTCTTTTTTATATTTTCTTACATTAGGATAGTCTACAACCATTTTTTCAAGTTGTTTGATAGCTTGTGTAGCAAGCTCCTTATCGACAAAGTGCATATATTTCTTAGATGTTTTTTTATCAACAATTGTTTTTATTAACTCAATTGTTCTTTCTCCTGGACCTTTATATATAACACTTCTTACAAAATCATGTTGCATTAGTTTATCAGCTATTAATTCTCCTGGTTTACCCATCTTTCTTAAGACATCAGCAGCAGTATTGAATACTCTGCTCGCTATAGAAGTGCTAACATTAGTTTTTATTTCGGCTAAATGATTTGTTACTAGATTATTTAAAGCAGTAACTTCTTTACCTTGAGCAACATGAGATTTATAAACATTTATAGCACTTAAAGGAGCGTTTTCAAATTTTATATTCCACATATCCTTAAAAAAAGCATCCCTAGCTGCTAAAGAAACATCATATTGCTTTTCTATTGCATCTACAAGACCTTCATTTCTCGATTTAGTTTTACTTGCTCCCCCAACTCTACTATCATATACAGCTTGAAGAGTCCTTTGGTAAGATTCTAAATCTCTAACTTTTGCATTATTATAATTAACTCCATTTTCAAAAAAGGATTGTTCAAGTTCCTTGAAATTTTTATCTGTATAGCCAAAGTCTTTCATGTCTTTCTTAAGATTTGTTATATCTGTTTTTATTTTAGCTATTATTTTTCTACCTTCTTTAGTATTTGAAGTTTGATATCTTATTTTATTTTGTTTACTTACACTTAAATAATCAGTAGGAATTTTGCCACTTAAAACCTTACCTCCAATTATTTCAACAATTTCTTTTTGCATTTGTGTAACATTATCTATATTAGTAATCCCAAAATACTGCTTAAAGCGACTTACAGCTCTGCTTATCCAAGCCCTCATTCTCCCCATCATACTTTTAGGTAGTTGTTTAGAAACATATTTACCAATAGATTCAACAAGAGCTTCTTCTGAACCAAACTTTTTAATACCTTCTTTTACAATCCTTTTGCTAAAGGGGTCTCCCATTGCCTTAAGAACATCAACAACATGGTGTGCAACTTCATGAGGAATTGTATCTATTCTAGCTCTGTTTTTAGCTATTTTAATTAAATGTCCCTGTATTTTCCCAAGAACATAATCTCCTTTAAATTTACCTAATGTTTTTTCAAGAGCTATTGATAACTTTGGAAACTTCTTTTTAGCCCATGCAATTTGACTTTTTAATTGCTCTGTTGTAGCAATCACTTCACTCAATTTCATGTCAGATTCAAGCTGATATTCAGTTTTTTGCTGTTCCTTATTTGCATATTTTTCTTCTAACTTTAAAACTTCTTTCGTTGGTGCAATTTCATTTAACCTTGGCCCAGTTTGACGCATATATTCAAACATTGTTTCAAGAGTTCCTGGACTTAAAGTTTTTGTTTTACCATTACTATCTTTGTATGTTAAGTCACCTTTTTCAATCTGTTTTTGTAACTTCTTAAATCCTTCATGAAGTTCTCGAATACTATACCCCTCTGTTTTTTCACTTGTTTTAATTGAATTGTTTTTTATATCTTTTATAAATTCTTTTAAAACTTTTTGAACCTCTCGTCTTATTACTTTTTCGCTTTGATATTTTGAGCCATATGTATCAATCATTTTAGCTCTTGTTCCATGTCCTACAATAATATTATCAACTATATCTATTAGCTCTGCATTGTTTTCATATTTTTTCTTAGCCCATTTTTCAATTGCATTTCTAAATTGTCTTCCAGCACTATGGTATCCTTTGCGAAGTTTGAAAAATTGCTTTGTTATTATATTAACATCTGCCACAGTTAAAGCAGAACCATCTCTATTTCTAAACAAATAATTTTCATGACCTGGGATAGGGTCTTCAATGCCTAACACTTTTTTAGTTAGATTCCTCATAAAATCACCTAATTTTTTAGTGAAGTGCTTTATTTTTGAACCAGTTTTTGTTGGTATTTCAACAGAATCTTGTTTTGATACATCCCAGAATCCTGTCTCTTTATTTCCAACTTTTACTCCTTCCCCTCCCTGTTCTTCTTTTACACTTCTAAGTAACTCTTTTGCACCTGCTATAGGAGATTCGCTTTGCATTAATGTTGTAAGCTCTTTCCAGTTTTTCATCAATTCGCTAGGTTTAATATCAAGCCCTTTAGCAAGAGTTTCAAATCCCTTAATAAGTTTCACATAAGTTGCCTGTGTTACAGCTGGATTCTCTTTTATGAAATCAACCATATCCCTGTCTGTAACTTCAAGAAGACTCTTTTTTCTATCTGCTAAGAATTTGGCAAGTTTTCTTAAATGATTAACTTCTGTGGTTTGTCTTGATTTTCCTCCTGGACCAATTATTTTTCTACTTATATAAGCTAATACCTTCTTGCTTACATTGTAGGCGGAACTAACTTCTCCCTCTCCATAATTCTCAGAAAGAATTTCTTTTTCTTGATTAAGAAGTTTTTCTTTTTGGTTTCTAAGTTTAACATTTTTAATTCTACTTGCATCAGCGGATTCTTCTTTTATATCTCTTGTTAATTCACCTGCATCATGCTTTCTTAAAAATCTATCAACTACTGTTTCTCCAGTTCTTTTAGTAGGGTCTTTTCTATAACTTCTATTATATCTATTAATATTTTCTTGTATTTCTATAAACTTAGAACTGTCTATTATTTCACCTTTTTCATTTATTACATCTTCAAGCCCTTTTCTTAACTCTTTTAATCCAGCTTTATTTTTATTTCTAACAGCATTGTCCCAAGCTGCAGCAAAATCCATTTCAATATCTCTTATCTTATCTTTTCTCTGTTTCTCTGTTAAGGGTTCCATCTTTTTTTGTAATTTCATGATATCATTTAATGGTTCAATAATTTCCTTTTCCCATCTATCTAATCTTTCTTTGGTAATATCTATTTCAGCTTGTCTCTCTTTTGTGTAAGTCTTATCTCCATAGTTGATATTTTTTACCATAGCACCATGAACTTTCTGTATTTGTTCATAAACTCTTAATATTAAATCTGCATTTTCTCTTGTAAGAGTTACTCTTCCTTCATTTACATCTTTAATAATTTCAAGAGCTTTATCATACGATTTTTCCCAGTTTTCAAAATCTCTTATATCTTCTTGTCTATTTTCAAATTGTCTTCTCCTAAAATCCTCTACATCCTTTTTTGCTTGTTCTTTTGCTTCACCTTCAGGTAGTTCTTCTATTTTCTTATTTAATTCTTCTATTTGTTTATTAGTTCTTTTTGCGGAGTTAGCGTTAGACTCGCCTTCCCTCTGCATATATTTATCTAATTCTTTTTTACCTTCAGCCATCAAAGAATGCTGAATCTTCATTAGTCCCATCATACCTATGTTAGTTGCATAAGACCTTAGTAAATCACGACCAGTATACTCATCGTCTTTAATCATATTTACAACTTCAGGCGCAGTAAATACAGTAGCCTCAGCCATAACCTGTCCTACTTTTCCAGTTGAATAATATGCTACTTTCTCAGCAGTAGATAAGGCATTTGGTTTATCTTGAATCTTGTTAAATAGCTTTGAATGAACAACATTTAAACTTCCACCCACCATTCCAACAACACCACCCATTATTCCGCCATGCATAACTCCATGCCCAATACCTTCCCATATATCAGTTCCATCAGCAGCAGCTTGAACACCACCTTTCACTCCTTCAAATGTAGCTAATGTTCCTGCGGATTGTACTGCCGCTCCTTTTATAGGATTTGTTATGTTAAACAACTTTGCATATTCTCTACCATCTACTAATTTTTTACCATAAGCTTCTACTAGCCCTACTCTTGCTTCTTTATTTGCAATAGTTGATGCCAAAGGAACAGAGTGACTTATTCTTGACGTTTGCTTAGCAGCACCTTTCTTTAAAGCATTTAACATAGATTTTTTTGAGCTTATTCTAGCAAGACCACTTAATCCCACTCCACCTACTCCTCTACCAACACGCATAGTAAGAATATCTAAAGGCATGGCAAAAGAAGCAACAGCAGATAATACATCCTCCCATATAGCTGTATTATAATCATCAATTTGATACTTATCTTCACCATTATAAAGCCTATAAGCCAATCCTGTAATTGATTGATTGTAAGCTAATTTTGCCCATCTTGAAGAACCTTCATCGATGCCCCAATCAGTCCAATCAAATAGATTATTCATAAAAGAAGGATGATGTTTAGACTCATATCTTTTATTCATATTAGAACTATTTTCACTCATATTATCAATAGTACTCCAGGACGGCATACTAGCATCTTGGTCTCTTAATTTTTGATACAGAGATGCATTATCTTCATGTCTATATTGAGGATTATTTCTTTTTATTTCTTCTAAGTAATCAAATACTGTTGACATATTGACTATTTATCTTGTGTTCTTTTGAATTTTATTTCTCGTAATTTTTCTTCAGGTTTATTATGTTTCCAATATTCAGCAAAATTCGGCCATCTTTTTCTGAATTCAACATCATCTTTTTTGAGTTGTTTATAGTGTGTTCTATATGCATCTTGAACATCATAAAGTGTAATTGGCTTTCTAAAACTTCTGAAAAGATAGTCCCCTTTTATTGTATTATTTTCTATATCTATATCTATATTTACTCTTTTTTCTTGCTTTTTAATTGGAGCGATACCTGGTCCATAATTAGGAAGGTCAACTGCTTCGGTAAATTCATTTAAAGCTTTTAAAGTTGATTTTTGGAATATGTAATCTTCTTTATCCATAAGTGTTCTTATTCTATTTCCAACCTTCTTAAATTCTTTTTTAAGCCCCTCATTCTTTTGCATATCAATACCTAAACCACTTACTTCTTTAGTGAATTGTATTAAAGCGTTAATATCATTATTATGATTTTTCAATAAGAAATTAATATAAGAAGCTGTTTCTTCACGAAAATATTGACCATCAGCTGGAGCATCACCTTTTGTATAAACATTCCAATCTCCTATTATTATACCATTTTTAGAGTCTTTCTGGTATTCTTTAGACATAGTAGGTGAACCAATTATATATTTTTCTTCCCATGGTTTTAATTCAGGTTTAACTCTATTAGATTCATGAATGAATTCATATTTAACTGATTCCCCAATACCAAGACCACCTACTGTTGTAGTTTTCTTATACTCTCCTCTTTCAACCCCTTTTTCTTCGGCATACTTCCTTTCTTCTTCAGCGAATATCTCTCTTACTTTTTGTGTATTTCTATATGAATCATCACCAAATAATTCAATGGCTAATTCATCGACAACTTTATTTGGAATTTGACCATGTTTTTGTTTATACCTATAGAGATTATCCCATATTACTTGATTATTACCAGCATCTTTAGGATAAACAACACTATAGCCAGTTTTAGTTTCAACTTTTTTAGTACCTTTAGCGTCAATTGAGGTTTTTCTTCCACTTCTATCTTCTGTTACTAAATCTCCTTGAAGTAAAGATTGAAAATCAACCTTTTCATCCTCCCCAACCTTTTCTGTTATTGCTTCTTTAAAAATAGGCATACCATCAATTGTAAACTCAGCTCTATTTTCTTTGCCTGCCACTACGCTTTCATAAGACATGGGAATATATCCTGATTCTATTCCAGAAATCTCTTCCATTTCTGATTGCCAACTCGCATTTGTAGAAGAAGGTATTTTAGTTCTTAAATAATTTTTATCAGTCATGTCATAGATTTTATTATTATAATTGGAAATCAATTTCCTAGAATTATTATAATCTTTAGTAGCTTCATTAAAAAAACTATTTACTTCTGCATCTATACCGCTAACAATATCGCCTTTTGTTAAATGTTCTCCTTCTTTGCCTGATGGATGAGGAATAACACTTCCGTCAATAAGAGCAGGAGAGCTTTTCCATTTTTCATATGCAACTAAATCTTCTTGGCTCGTAGCATCGTTAAATTGTTCATGGTCAGTAAAAATATCATTTCTAGTATCAAGAATTGATTTATTTAGTTGCCCTAATTCAAATTGTTTATCTATTTCTTTTTGATAATTACTAAGAACACCTTTATTAAACTCAATTTCTCCTTTTAGATAATTTATAGTAGAACGATTTTTATTGAAAGGATTAGCTAAATCTGCTTTAAGTGCTTGTTTTTCATTTACATCAAACACTTTGTCCTCATCATCTATAAAATCAACACTTAAACCATATAATTCAGAAGTTTGATTTAAAGTATTAAAATCATTTGGTTTTGCTCTAAGTATATCTAAATATTTTTCTTGATGATTCCCTCTAAATTCGTTATATGAAGTAATCGTATTTGTTAAAACGTTTTTTAATTTTTCTCTTTCTGCATGTCTATATTGTTCTAATTCATTAAGGTCAGTAATTTCTCTTATCTCAGTTATATCATCTCCAAAATCGTCTGTTCCTATCTTACCTTCAAACTCAGTCTTATCTCCAATATAATTAAATTTTTCCATTATATCAATAAGAGTCTCTTGATATCCCTTCATAACCTCCATGCCCATATTATGGCCTTTTACTTTATCCATATGAGCATTAATATCTCCGCCAATATACGTTCCTTTATTATCATCAACATCATATTCTCCAAGTAAAGTAACCCATGCATCAATTGTGTAATCATCCATTTTAGATTTATTTTTATTATAATAATTGATTGCATTTTGCCTTACAGCCATCAAGCCTTCTTCGTCAAAAGTACTTAATGCTTCGCTTCTTAATTGTTCATATCTGTTGTAAAATTGTCCTTGAAGTCTTGCGTCATCTTTCCCGATTTGAGCAAAAGCAAGAAGATTGTCTATATTATAACTACCATAACCCATAAACGTTTATATTCTCCTATGTATTTTCTATTTTATTAAACAAATGAAGATGCAGTTTCTTTCCACCCTTGTATATGGTCCATTAAAGCAGACAATTTATTTGATTTAGCTCCTTGGAATTGACTAAGAACATCTAATGCATTTCTCCCATACTCATCTCTTACACCAGTTTCATATCCTCTATACTGTGAGCTGTCAGCAAATCCGCCTGCTACTCCCCCTACATCTAATTGTTTCATTAAATCTCCAGTAAATTGAGATATGTTTGATTGAATACCAGGACTGTAATCTTTTCCCATTGTTCCATACAATTGGCTTTGAGAGATAGTAGTAAACAAATCTTTTGTTAAAATGTCTTGAGAAAAACCAAACATATCTCTCATTGCATCCCTAATAGCCCTTTGCCCAGGAGCTCCTTGAGAAAGACTTGGTAAATTATAGCTTGATAATAAATTATCTAAATCATATTGTGTATACATGTTATTTTCTCCTTAATATTGTGCTTTTTTCTTTGGAATAAGAAAATTCTTGATAAAATTTAATGTTTCCAAATTAGCTTGAGCTGTTGAACCATAAGACTGTCCAATTTTTGTACCCAAATCAACAAAAGATGAAGGCAATTCAGTTGCTGTATGCTTGCCTGTCTCTAAAAGTTTTTCAAAAAATCCATCTTCTGTTCCCCATATATTTTTAAATTGCTCTTTTCCAGCAAAACCTTCAAAAGATTTTCCTATATCAACATCTTCTAATGATTTACTCATCATTTTACTTCCCATATAGTCTGCTATTCCAGAAGCAAGAATATCGCTTGTGCTCATTTTCATATCATCAAATGCTTTTGTAGTTTTTCTTACATCATCTCCCAAAAAAGTCCCTTCAAATTTTTCAAAACCAGGAAGTTTATCAATAAGACCTTTTAATTTATCACCTCTATAAAGATTGTCAAGCATCATTAACTCGCTTCCGCCAGGTATAAAGCCCATAACAAGTTTAGCCAATGGATTCTTGAAAAATCCCTTATTTTCCTCTTCTTCTATTTTTTTAAGAGCAGCATCTCTTTCATCTAAAAATTCATCTCTAAGATTTCTTTTCTGAACTAACGCAGATACACTATCATCAAATTTACTTCTTGATTGTGTTGCTTGGCCTGGCATTTGTAACATGCCAGCACTATAAGGGTTAAATCCATTTGCCATATTTTATTCCTTTTCCTTTACAATTCTTCTCTTAAATATATTACATTTTATTAACATATACAAATCCTACTAATTTAAAAATTACATCCAAAAAATACAGCATTATCAGTTGCTGCTGCACCATAAGTTATTTCAAGAGTAGGTTTGCTTGCTGACTCTGCCATCCATATTAAAACTCCATGAATACCAAAAAATCCACCACTATATGGATTTTCAAGATTATCTGTAAAATCTTCACTCGTTAAAAGGGCTACCTCAATTGTTCCTGAAGCTAGCTCGCTATTTATATCACTCAAGGCTGTAGCATTTAAATTAAATGTATTCCAACCTGCACTTCCTGATTGTGAAATCTTTTCAGCATATTGAGTAACATTTCCCTCATAAGTTCCACTAGAAACCCATCCATCTAAATTGTTAAAATCTGCTGCAACAAAATCACTTCCAGCAGGTGTTGCTTTACATAAATGCAAGTATTCATCTGTCTGTGCAGTTCGTGTTGAAAAACCTGTCGCATCTCCAGATTGATAAAATTTAATAGTAGCAGAGGTTATAGTACCTGCATCTTCGCCACTTAAATCAAAACTAAAGAATGTTCTATAGCAAGTCTTAAAACTGCCTACATTATTTGACCCATTTCCTACATTTGAAGTCGAAATTCCATCATTATAATTACCAGTAGTTACATTTCTAGTGTCAGACCAAGAACTAGAAGCACTTCCTAAGCCTATTATAAAACAATCATCATAATTTCCACTACTGGTTGCAGTAATTGTAGCCAATTAAAAACTCCAATTTGTTTCTTGAGAAAACATTTCTTTGAATTCTCGCTTTAAATCTTCTATTTCACTTGCAGGTATTATAAAAGATAAATTAATAAAATAATCTTCCATTGTTTTTCCATTTGAATCATAAGGAAATGCAATCTCTATATGTTCTTGTTCTATACTATTCATTAATCTTGAAAATCTAATGTTGCAACACCATATGCTATTTCATTATCAGCATCCCAAAAGAATGAAATAATGTCTACGTGATTTGCAGCTGTTGTTAATGTTGGATTAGTTCCACCTGGAAATTTAACAGTAGCACTTCCATTAGCAGCATTACCAGCTGAATCAAAAGCTAACCAACCATCTGATGCAACTGTTCTACTTCCAGTACCATCTTGCTTTAGTAACAAAACAAAGTTACCAGATGTTGAAGGAAACTTTAAATTTAAATCTGCTATATTGCCACTACCAAAAGTAACGAATTGTTTATTGCCTGTTTTAAAATCTACATCAGTATCTGATGCATTGTAAGTAGGAGTAACTAAATCAAATCCTACACCACAACCATCAAACTCTACATGGCCATCAGGTTCTATATTTAAATGTGCTGCTGCACCTCCTGCGTCTACAGTAGCAATAGTTGTATCTCCTGCTGTAGTTGTAGCTATAACAAAATAATCGTTAGTAGAAGAACCTCCTTGTTCATAAAGAATTAACTGAGAAGTAGTATCAACCCTAATTTCTGCAAAAGTTGTGCCTACATTTAGGAATAAACATCTATCTGTTGTATCTATGGATATTCTATCAGCACAATCTAATGTTAATGCTCCAGCAGATGCTATCTCCATAGTTCCATCAATATTCATAGTAAAATTAGCACCTGTACCTGCTGCGTCATTAGTAGTAAAAATACTTGCACCATTTGCTCTAACGTCAAAATTTATATAATCATCAGTTGAAGCACCACCTGCTTCGTATAAAGTAAATTGTGTTCTTTCATCTGCTGCACCTCCTACAATACTAGCGTAAGGTGCAGGGTCTCCGTCTCTCTGAAATTCAAGTACTTGAACTAATAATTTATCTAAAGAAGATATAGCTAAATCTCCACTAGAATAAGTAACATCTGATAAGTCATTTAATGCAGATACACTACTTGTGCCTGCTCCTATATATGACCTTAAATTAGCTCCTGTAACATACTTAACAACTCCGCTATCTGACATTAATATCTTATCAGTATCACTTCCTACTTCTGCTATTGTACCTATTGTTAAAGTGCTGCTTGATAAAGTTGTATCTCCTCCAGATGGAGTTATAGTCAAATCTCCACCAGAACTAACCCCTACAGTTGTATTATTAGTTGAATCATAACTCAACTTTAATAAAGTATCTTGTGCTGATGTTTGCCAATTATCATCGTAATCTGAATTACGCTTAATCTCTAAAGTTGAACCATCATATAATAAGGTAGGCTCAGAATCTAGCCATCCAATTGATTGTCCAATTGTTAATAGTTGATTCTCAGCTGTACTGCTTATGCTATCGTAAGAATCATTCTCAGAATAGTACCATGTGCCGTTATTGGCTTCACATTCTTCTTTATTGGTATATTGACCTAAAGAGCAATAAGATGTCTTATAATCAACGGATAATCTCTCTAAATCTAATGTATCTAATACTTCTTCTGTTCCTTGATACCTTAATTCTCCGTTTTTTTCACTTACAACAAATTTGTCTGTATCAGATGATTTTTGTATATCTTTTATTTTTAATTTCTTTGCAGTTATATCAAGTGGAGTTTTGTCTATTCTTGAAAGTTCTGACATTCTGTTTGCTGTATACCAAACGCCACCAGCTTTAGTACACAAATAAACACCTTTGCCATTTATTCTTGATATAACAATGTCCCCATCATTGCCTAAATCTTTTGTAGGAAGGCTATTTAATACCTTTGTTCTTGAGGCCTTTAAATGTAGTAAATTAGCCATTATTTTACATTTTTAATTCTATAGCTTATAGATATATCATTAACCTCAAAATCATATGCAGTAGAGGCTGCTGATTCTGATGATAGTTGTAATTGAAAAGAAGTTATATTATTTACTTCAGATGGAGTACTAAATTTAAGCTCTGCGGTTTTCCATTTACTATCTGTTTCATCTAAATGTCCTCCTGCGTAACAATCAGTTGTTGTATTAATGAATTTGCTAGTTTGAGAAAATAAAACATCAAAAGTTCCTGTTCCATTAACAGAAGCAGCTACTTTCATTCCACTATCAGAACCATCTGTTCTCGTTCTATATGTTATATAAACTCTATATATTTTCTTTTTAACATTAACATTACCGAAAGATATATCTTTTGTAACAAAATAAGCATTTTTAGTAGCAAGATTGCTATCTGATTCATGAACCCACTTTCTTAATGTATTCATTCTCTCAGTTGCACCAGGAGTAGAATGAACATGATAAAGTAAAACGTCTCCATTTTCGTCAGTTATCATATTTGACATTTTTCCATGTTTAGATGAACTATTCGAATCATTCCATATACCATAAATTAAAGCCCAAGATTGCGTTGGGAAATGATAAGTAGCTCCTGTTGGACAAGCTATTCCTTCTGATGTTCCATCATTTTCAGCTCTTGTAAAACTTAAAAGAATAGTTTGCTTATGCCTTATATATCCTACAACACAATCACCTGTGTTTGCATTAGCACACCATCTATTTGTTTTTGATATAGCCGTTTCATAAGAAGTATATGCTTTACTTGTAGGTATTCTTGCATCAATTAAATTTGTAACTTGACTACCATCATATAAAAAACATCCTGTTTCATTAGCCCAAACAATTCCATAAGCTGTATTTGTTACTGAATATTGTCCATCAACTCCAATATCATGAAATGTATCTTCTAAAAACTCATAATCACCAGATATATTAATAACAAATATTTTTCGTTTTTTGAATTGTAGTAACTTATCCTTATAATATGAAAGTGCTGTGATTTCATCTCCATCATTAATTGCCACATCAATAAAATTAGAAGATGGAAGAATATTATATTTTCCTATAGGAGACTTAAGCATTCTATCTCCGTATTGTCTTCCGTTTTGATATATATTCCCAACATACATTCTATTATTACATACGACAGATGTTTTATATCTACAAGTTAAATTTTGTGAATTTAATCCATCTTCTTGAGAAACTAAAGTTTCAGATTCATAACTATTTACTTCATTAAAATTTTTAAAATGTTCATTATCTAAAATCCAATACCAATTATCTGAACTATTATTTACTTTAGGACTTGTTTGATTAGATGTGCTAGAATGCATCAAACCAGTTTCATGGTCAATCCAAAATTGCAAAAACCAAATGTCACTTTCACCATCCTTAAAATAATATTTAGTTTTCTTTATAAAATTATTAGAATAATATGCTTTATCTAGAAATACTTCAACAGTAGGAGATTGTGATTCAGATGCCATTGTATGTGGTTCAATTTGCTCATTTTGAATGTTTAGAGAAGACTCTTCATTGAAAACATTTACAGTCGTAGTTGCAATTGTAAAATTTCTTTCCCCCCACCCAGAAGTAGGGAAATCCTCAGATACCACCCACTCTAAGTTTACAGTAGTCCCTGTTTGGCCTATTTGAACATTGTAATCACTACTATAAAATTCAATATCTATTTTATCTACAAAGAATCTTGTCCATTTAGGGAAAGATAATAAATCATTGTACATTGCATGTCTTCTCCAACCTTCTGTGTTGGTAGATGTTGATTCCCCATATATTTCTGGGTCACTCCCAGGATTTATTGAATTTTTATTATCTGTGTATGTTATATGAGTTGGATAAAAAGTATACCACCAAACATCTTCACTGACATATTCAGAATCCTCTACTGCTCCTGGGGCAACACTAAAGTCAGGAAAAGGGAGAACAGACTGCTCTTCTATTGTAAGTAAAATATCATTCGAACTTAAGTTGTTCATTGGAACTTCTCCTCTTTCCCAACTAAGACATCCCTCAAACAAAACCTCAACTATAGCTTGTTTTGCATAATTTCCACTGTCAGGATTAGTAATCGAAAAATGAGTTACCTCTGCAATTTCATTACCAAAATCTGCATAATCTTTCCCAGAATATATTCCGCCATAAGTAGTACCCTCATTTAATCCATGTTTATTGGTTTTTATATTTGACAAAGTATAATGATTCCCAGTACCATCTTGTATTATGTCATCAGGTATTGCAGTTCCGTTATTAATATTTACTATACCTGCACTTACTTTAAAATTAGGAGGAATACCTACATCTTCAATAAATACTTCTGTATCAGAGTCTATTGCTAGAGCATTTGCTAAAGAGGCTTGCCATCTAACACTATATTTTATTGTAGCAACAGAATCAGCATTTTGAATAGCAGAAGTTTCAATAAAATCAAGCATCCCTTTGCCAACAGTGTGTTCATTTCCATCATTTCCACTTGCATGTATCAAACAATTAAGTTTCCACATTGATGTATAAAAAGGATATGGAAAAGCAGTAGTATTTATGTAATTTAGAATTCCCTTTCCAGCATTACCAAACGTCCCCGTTAATTGATAACCAAAACTTGTCATTTGTTTATGGTCTTCATCTGGGTCTCTTATACATATTGCTCCATTTGTACTCTCAGAAACTTCATCAGGACTATATTTAGGTGAAGGAGAACCATATTCATCTGCTGTATATCTTATAATTAAACCTGTTCCAGTTGAATCATAATTAGAATCACCAAATTCATCTAAAGGCCAATTAGTCCATTCAACTCCATTAAAAGTTGCCCATTTAAAATCTTTATATAAATTATTAAGATAATGATTAGCTTTATATATATAATTTGTATTTATAAGACTTCCTTCTGTTGTTGATAAAGAAGGTTTAGCTCCTAAAGGTAAGACATCACTAGCATGTTTCCATCCCTCCGCTCCTTGTTTTTTATCATAATAAATAAGTTTATTATTTACATTTGTATTAAAATTAGCATCAGATATCTTTAGCATTCCATTAATATAATTATAAATTGGAGTTGATTTTGGATTATGTAATGTAAGAAGTTTACCCCAAGTACTTCCATCCCACATATTAATAACAGTATTAGTAGAATTATTAGATGATAATAAGGTTGCAGTTCCTGAAGTATTCATAGTATTAATTTGAGATGTAGCACTTGTAATTTTTACATTATCAATATAAACTTCTTGAGTATCAGTTGCTCCTAATGCATTGCTAGCTTGATATCCCCATGAACCACCATGTATTTTAAGTATCCAATCATCTACCTCATCATATTTAGATGGAACTTTAAAATTAAGTCTATATTTTGACCAAGATTTAATTGCGTCTGAATATGGATTTGATGATTCACTACTATTATAACTTAAAGTAGCAAGGTCATAATTAGCCTTATATACCGAAACTCCAGAAAGGAATGCATTACCATGATTATTCATTAAACTAAATCTTATTTGTATAGTTCTATTATCATTTAAGTAACTTAAATAATGTGGTACATAAAATTTATGATACTTTTGTTTTAATGAATCTTCATCATATATACATGGATGATATGGGCCAGAAGGAATTTTATTATATTGTTTCCAGTTTTCAATTCCATGGTAATAACTTGCCCAATGCTCAGTTAAAGTTCCTTTATATCCAGCACCTAGCATATTAGGAGTTTGAGTCCATGGAGTTAAATATGTATTTGCTTGGGTATCATAAATAGCATATGCAAGTCCACCTTCTAAACTAGTCTGCTCATTTCTATCGCCACCAGCCCAATAAAAATTAAGATAATAATGAGTGTCTCCATCTAAAGATAAATTTTGATATATATATGACTCTGCTCCATTCGCAGTTGGAACTCCATTTACATATTGAACATATGAATCATATCCAGGTTCAGATTGAATCCTAATCCCCCCATCATGTCCTCCATATTGAGCTTTAGCACTATATGAACCTGAATCGCCAGCAGAACTAGCTACATAATTATATGAGGTAATGTTTAAATTACCTGTCTGAGTCCATCCTGTAAGATAATCTCCCTCATCAGTTTGACTTGTTGAACTTCCCCCATTTGTAAAATCTCCATTAACAACAAAATTATTACCAGTATTTGCAAGATATTGAATATCAGTTCCAGTAACAGAAGTATTTGATGCTTGAGTCATCCAACCCCCATCATATAAAGCTAATCCTACATTATTAACTCCTCCTGATGCAATTGTAAACACTGCTGTATTGCTAGTCCCAGCATCTGGGTCTGTAAAAGTTACAGTATCTCCTGCTTCGTAGCCTTCTCCTCCGAATTCTATACGATGCATTGTAACAGTACTACCATCTGCGTTAGTAGATAATAATACTGATAACCCTGAGCCATTTCCGCTTGTAGCACTTGGTTCTGTTGATTCATGTGTTTGACTTCCTGTCCAAGCTCCACTTGGTGAAGTATCTGTGGCACTTGTGAATTTTCTAGCAGAACCAGAAGAATCAGACACAGTCGTAGAATATAACTCAAGCCATGTTGGCTTATCTCCATATTGTGTTCCGCTTCCATTGGTATTCCCAGTTGAAACTAAATTATACCATTTATCTTTCGCTGCACAGTCAAATTCTAAAGTATAATCAACACCAGGTGTTAGTTTCAAATGCTTAGATGTACTTTCACCGCTAGATACAAAGGATATATTACCTAAATCAGCAGATGCATTATCTCCTGCGGCTGTGGTATTTTTAG
>CEUX01075718.1_pt1 | contig 22382 bp, 39 predicted proteins | sample 531361 | NCBI WGS metagenome assembly CEUX01 (sample SAMEA2622736, study PRJEB7988) | marine metagenome | isolation source: saline water (ENVO:00002010), including
CTTATTAGTGTAATTTAAAACTCTTATATCTTTCATTTATTTCCTCCACAATCGCTACAACAATCAGAATTAACATATCCATCCCATGTAAAATTCCAATCGTCTAAAGTAAGTTCTTCAACAATAAATTGTTTTCTGCATACAGTACATTCCAGAACTTCTTCTTCTACAATATCACTTAAATACTGTGCCATATTTCCTCCTTTTTCTAGGGTCTAATGATACACGGAGGCTTTGTTTCGCCTCTGTATGACTCTTAAATCAAGCCGTTTTTACCATATCTATCGTAATTTGTGGCTGTAACCCCAGCTGGTTGAATTAATTCATCTTTTTCAGGTATATATTTTATAGCTGTGAAATAGTTCATGTAGGGCTTTGGTATGTATCTTTCGTAGTCTTTTTCATTAATAGCTTCGAGGCTATCTTCAAATAATTCTTCATCCATGTGCATATTCCTTTATTCGTTCAATAATTACATCAGTATAACCTTTGGCTTTCCATTCATCTGCATCACGCTTGGCATCTTTATAGTTTACATAGTAGTCATCAACACCACCTACCCAAACTATATATCGCCAACCATTTTTATAATCTTGGTCTATCATTGTGAATCCTCATAATTAATTTTATTTGCTATAAGGAAGATGCACCTCAAGAAACGGCAGTTCTTCTGGTGTTCCTCCCCTGATTAATTAGCCGTTTCTTTTTCTTCAGAAGTGCATTCGTAATTACAATCCCCCCTACCATTGCTCTTGAGGGTTTGTCCGAATTTATCGACATCCATCATTAATTCATAAGCTAATGCTAAATAGCCTATTGCATCACGATAGTTATCTTTATTTGCTTGGTTACTTCTCCATCTTTCTATTTTTAAATCGACTAAGAGCATACATACTTCATGTGGAAGCATATTCCATGCTCTAGCAATGTTATAAAATGTTGTATGTGGATTACCATGTTCTTTTTCTCTTTGAAGGAGTGTTTCTTTTACATCTTCCAATAATTCTATTCTGTGCATTAACTTTTCTCAATCCTATAATGATTTATGTAATTTTATATTGTATTTTAAAGTTAAATGTGATTCAATATCTATTCACTTGCCTGATAGGGCGGTGGTAGGGGAAGGCTCAATGCCTTAGTGTTACTGGGGTTTTGAGCCTTATTAATTTTTAGGTTAGGTTTAATTTCATAAGATTTTTCATCTGTCACAACAACAACATCTTTACCCATTTCTGTTAAGTATTCTATCCAGTTCATTTGATATCCTTTCTGCTAATATGTATTTTATTAATTCTGTAGTCTAAGTCCTCTAACCAACTTACAATTTCGCTTTTAATATTACTTATATCAAACCATGTATCATCTTCATCACGAGCATCATCTGGTCTTTCTAAGTCAAATGTTACTTTCCATTTCATTTCATAATCTCCATTGCTTCTTCTATTTTAACATCTGTTTTTTTATTCATATCGTTCTCCATTATCGTTTGATATTTGAAAAGTAGATTTATCAGCTTTTAAATATCTAGCATAACATAATAGCATCCATACGACTTGGTCGTAAGGCTTTTGTGCAGTTTTACAGAAATTAAAGGTAAGGTCATGCCCTTCATAATTTTTAGTTTTAGGCACATATCTTTTCAAAACAAATGTTTCATGGTCTTGACCATCTAGACCATTGAACTGTATTTCGTCACCTTTATAGGTTTCGTCTTTAAAATTAAAAGTATTTTTTAATCCACGATAGAATTGCATTAAAATATCCCATTCTAATTCTGTAAAATCCTCTGCTTGTCGCCAGTAATTAGTATATCCCATGTCTTTTCTCCTTCCAGATAGTTGCATCAGTTGATGAGCGTTAACACCATTAATAGCTAAGTGTGATGCCCAATGTGACCTCCACTTATGAATGTTGAACCCTCTAATATTGGCTCTTTTGCAAGCTTGTTTGTGAGTACTTTCCAGCACAGTACCAGATTTCGTATAGTAATACTTGAATGGTTTGAGATTTGTACTGACGAATACCGCACCTTCCCTTGGTCTATTAAGACTACGAAGGGTTGTATGCACCCTTGGATGTAAGGGTATTGTCCTAAAATCACCGTTTTTGGTTTGCCAGAATGTGACTGTCCGTTTATCCAAGTCAACATCTGCCCAGGATAAACATAAGGCTTCACCAATCCTACATCCTTGATAGCATAAAAATATAAATAGTGGTCTAAGTATTGGATTGTATTCATTAAGAAGTCTTTCTTGTTCTTCAATAGTCAAAAAACGAGGTTTAGGTTTCCCTACTTGTCTTTTGTATATTCTTTGAATTGGTATATTTGGGCTGACTTGCTTGGAGGCGAACAAGGCAATCTCTCTAAAGGTTGAGATGTGTCTGTTGTAGGTTGACGGTTTGACTCTTGGCTTAGTTCGATTAAGTATGGCATTAAACATTCCATTTGTAATTTTAGAAATACAGGTTCGCCCAAGATGTGTGTTGAGATAAGAAATTCTTGAGGTTTCAGAAGATGATATTCGTTTCTGAGTTTGGAGGAAATCAACTGTAGCATCTTGAAAAGCATAAGTTGCGGTATGTGATCTTCCTCCAGACTCATAAATTTAAGCAGCCTTTATCGCATTAAGTTTCTTCTTATAGTAGTTCTGAAGCTCGGATACTTGCTGAGAATTAAGTTCATTGATGGTTTTCTGATTAGACTTCCATACTTTAGCTAAAGTAACATTGGTTTCTTGCTCATCTAAAAGACCTTTAATTCTTTCAAACTCTTTAGATAGTTCTTCGTTTTCTGTGATAGGCAAATCTTCGCCAGCATAGATATGAAGTCCAAGACCATGTAATGCACATGCTTTAGCTAATGCTCTTTGTTGTGCTGTATTCACTTGAAAAGCATCAGGTTGAGCAACAGGTTTATTCCTGTGATCTAAAACTGGCATAGAAGCTTCTAGTTCAATGCTACCAATTTTAACCATAACCATTACCCATGTCCAAGTTTTCGTATCTCTCATAAACGGCAATGTATTATGCTGATTATCTACGAAAGTTCTGTAACGAAATGTAGCTTCTGGGAAATTCTGTTTTACAATTCCCCAAGCCCATGCCCATGAAAGATAAGTAAAGTTACCTTTCTTTTCTGTGTGTCTTGAAACATCTATTGCGGATAAAATTTCAAATACTGATTTTGCTACTGGTTTAACTGCCATTTTTCTCTCCTCTAGGACTCATTAATTTTAAAGTTATTGCTTTAGTGGTTTTTGATCGTGTCATTACGATTTTGAAACCCTTGTTGTTACCTTCAAGATTGAATGTCATTCTTTTGCAGTTCTTAGGCATATAATGTTTGAAGGTAATCTTAGCCGTATCAGCTATTTCATTATACTTTTTGGCTTCCATTATATCGATTGCAAAGTTATTTAGGTCATGCTGAAGCTGAGGGCTAAAACCTTCTAAATCAGTCATGTCCAATGTAACCATGTCAGACCAGTCAACTGGCGGTAGAATCTCAAATCCCTGAGGCTCATTTCCGTTACGGTACCAATCCCAGAACTTATGACATTGCTCAAGATAATTTTCTATCCACAAATCATCTCTTTGGATAAATCTATATTCTAATCGGCAACGAACACCGAAGAATACAACCAGATAACATCCATCTGTAGCTGATGTATGAATATGATGCTGACATTGTGGAGCATAAAGGTCGCACAATTCATCCATATCCCTGAACTGCCAATGGGTTTTGGCTTCTACAGGTCTGCTATCTGAAGCAATTGCATCATAAGTAGAATGAATTGGAGCAATACCATGATCTACAGTTTTTCCAGATTGCCTGTTAGTGAACTTAAGTTTGGTTATCTCCTCACCTTTATTCAATACAAAAGATTCCATGTGACTGCCAGCATCCATGAGAAACATCGTCTGTTTATCATAGAACTTTTCGACACCATCTCTTTTCTGCATGATAAGGTCGTTCCATGCTGAAAAAGAACCATTGGCAATTATACTTGCTTCACTTGAGCCGATAAAATTGCGTCTTTCATTAAGCTGCTTCTGACTTAGAGCCATTCTTGCCTCCTTCTAATGTTTTATTTATTTCTTCAATTTCTTTAGCTGTTGGCTCTCTACCAATTTCCGCCCTAATATCATTTTCAGCTGACCAATTAAGTCCGCTTATATGAATGAACTTTTCTTTGTTTAGATAGCCGTCTTTGTGAAAATGTTTTACAGCCCTATAGAATCTTTCTCCCATGTGAGCTTTCATCATTGGAGCCAATTCTTCTGTGTAAAACTTAAATACTTTTCTTGTCATCATAGACATAATAACAATCCTTTCTCTAGAGATCTAGGCAAATTAGTTAATTTATTTTATCGTAGTCATGTATAATTGTTATTGACTGGATTTATAGTTATTCTTATTGTAGGTTAGAGGTGATAATATGGAAAAAGAAATAACTTTTACAGAAAGATTAATTCAACAATACCGTGACAGACGAAACCACTTGGGTATTCCGCAGACCGAATTAGACGATATGATTGGCTGTGCGACTGGTTTAGTGGCGAAGTGGGAAACTGGTAACAGGAAGCCAACAGCTTTTAATTTGCATTGCTGGGCAGTTGCTTTGGGATGCAAAATAAAACTGGAGGTTGAACATGATAATTTGCGGAATTGATCCTGGACTTAATGGTGCTATAAGCTTTATTAATTCAGATAACAAAGATATTAATGCAGAAAAAGCACCAATATTTAAAGTCGATATAGGCAAGAAGTCTAAACGATTTCTTGATATGTGGACTTTACTGTCCATGTTAGACGATCATCAACCAGAACATGTCTTTATCGAGAAACAACAACCTATGCCAAAGCAAGGTCTTGTTAGCACCTTTGCAACGGGCATGGGTTATGGTGTATATCTTGGTATGCTTGTGGCATCAGGCATTCCCTATACTGAAGTTATGTCTAGGAAATGGAAATCTGATTTAAGATGCCCAAGCGATAAAGATGCTTCCAGAAAGAGAGCTTCAGAGCTTATGCCTAACGGCTCCCATCTGTGGCAACTGAAAACTTATGATGGTGTTGCTGAGGCATCATTAATCGCCTATTGGGGAATGACACACAGCAAGATACACAATATATCTGTTTAGCCATTAACAACCTTAAATGCTTTTAAAGGCTGATGTTTAATAACTAATTGTTCAATAGTTTTTTCTATATCTTCATTTGTTATTAATTGAGATACAGTTATTTCTCTTAGAATTTCTTCTCTTGCACGATAATCTGTTTCAGGGTTTAAACCCCACTTGTCAGATGGTTTAGCATAACTAGAATGATAGTCAGATGAATATTGTACCCATTTTCTACCTTCGTTAAAACGCTTTGCTAAAGCAGAATGTTTATCTTTTATCTTCTCCATCATATGTTCACATTGCTTTTTTCTATCTTCTAAATCAGTATACTCTTTAATATATTGCCATGCTTCGCTTTTGATTTCTTTAAATTGGTGTTCAGCATGTGTCTTTTGAATATCTGATATTCTTTTCACTACTGTGTCTGTAAGAGCTTGTTGCTCTCTAACTGATAATTTAGGCATAATGCCTCCTTTGTTGTTGTTAAAAAAAATAGAACCAAGAGGCACACCCCATCTAGTTCTAGTGCCATTGGTAAATCTAAGTGCTTTACTTGAGGTTGCTTGGTTCTAATTATTTACGACCTAGGTCATAAATTCTAATTTTATTTTTTCAGATCAGACATAAACTTGATTGGATTAAATGTCTTTCCTTCACGGAAGCCACCTTTAATCTTTTCAACAAGGTCACCCTTTTTATCTCTTTCTGAATACTCAACCTTCATATGGTCTGCAAGCATATATAACTGCTTCGTTTTATACTTGTTAATCCAATTATGAGTTGGTTGAAACCAATTAGGATCAATAGGTGCTTTTGCATACTTTTTATTAAACTCAAATGTGTCCTCTCTGTCTTTAGAGAGCATAAGTCTAATAAATAGGTAACGAAAACAATCAGTTTCTCCCATTTTAAGAAAGTTCTTGTATCTTTCATTATAATCTTCAACACAAGCTTTACTATATATCTTTGTTTCTTCTGCAAAGGCATCTACTGGATCAAGTGGATTGCCTTCCTTATCAATCTCAGCAGTATCATATTTTGGCTTTACAGATTTAAACTTTAGATCATAAATTTCTGTTATCGAAGCACATAAATGAGCCAATACTTCAGGTTGTTCTGGAACATAAACATTAAGAACATCCCTTGTGGTCTGCCAATACATATTCATCATGTCCTCGTGTTGAGGATTAGACATATCAGCTAATGTAAGTTCTGGAACTTCTCCATTCCTTACAGCTTCTATCTCTTTAGCACTTGCTTTCTTCTTATCAAGCCACTTTTGAGAGTAAAACTCCCCTCGTCTTGGGTCATAATGAACCGTGAGTTGAAGGTCAGCGTTCTTATATGTGCCTTTGTCAAAATCTTTTGTTAAGTTTTTGATAATATTAGTTGCATCATATAATGGTGTATCACCAAGATAATGAACCTTTTCATATTTTGGTCTTTGTTTCGATACCCATTCTGATACATATTGCTCTTGTATCTGAAGGAATTTATTTGTATCAGCTGCATATTGCCTATCGGAAAACAAATCTCCAGCAAACTCAATCTCTTTATAGAGTTCATGTGTTGGTGGAATAATGACATCCTTTTTTGCAATAGTTGCTCTTTCTATTTTCCATTTAATGTCACCGTAATCAAATTTACCATCACAACTTTCAAATAATTCTTTCTGTTGTGTTTTATTTAATTGAGTAAATAATGAGGCGGTTTTTAAATTCATTTCACAATTACGAAATGCCTTTTTAACAACCTTATCTAATTCAGTTAAGGCAACTCTTTGTTTGACCCATTTATCTGTCTGACCAAATCTTTTGGCTACTGAGTCATAATCTTCATCGCCTTTTGACACTAAACCAAAAATAACATCAGCTTCATCAAGGGCGTGCATCCCTTCTCTCATCATATTGGCATGAAGTCCTATTTCTCTGTCATGCTGGTCTATAACCTTACATTCTATTTCTTCTATAGAATCAACGCCATGTATCTGTTGTAGGGCTTGTAGCCTTCTGTTTCCGTCAACAACATGGTAACCAGAGCCGTTTTTCTTAACGACAAGGTTATGTAGCAAATCTCTGCTCTGAATTGAGGCAACAAGATTGTCCAAATTACCAGCTTTGACTTTTCTGATATTATTTGGGTCTGGTTTTAATTGATTTAAAGCTATTTTCAATTTATTCTCCTAATAATTAATGTTAAAGTTATGAGGGCATAGAGTTTTGGTGGTAATGCTCCTTCTCTATGCTCTCTCCATGATTTTATCCGTGATAAACTTGCTTACAAAAGCCACAGCAATCCATAGAGGAGCTGCTATAACTGATACAACAAGTGTCGGATTGATACCCATCAACATCATAAGAAATAATATGAGTGATGATTGGATAAGGTGAACAACGACAAACCATCCTATCCAAGATGCTCTGCGGTTGAGAAAGGCAAATTCTTTCATTTTATGCCACATTAGTTTCCTCCTTCTGGGTAATTTTCCCATTTGTGGTTACTTACAATCTCAATTAAAGTATTGTCGAAATTACAAACCAATGTATCAATATTGATTTTATTTTTATCGCAATAATCTATTAACTCAGCAGTTGTCATATCAGATGAATCGCTATACAACTGCTCCTTAATTTTATCATTTCCTTCATGGCTCATGCGACAATCCTCTGTTTCATTCTAGCTTCATCAGCATATTCGCTTATTGTCTTTGAGGCGGTAAAATACAAATCCCTCTCCACACCAAGTCCAAATGGCGGAAACTTGAGGCTTTCTAATTCCTTGAGGCTGACATACCCAAGTTCTGGAAAGCCAAGACCTAAATCGCATAGACCAAATAAAGTATCGTCATCATACATTTCTGTGATTAGCCAGGTGCATGACGATCCACCAAAAAACTTAACAACAGGTTTGTGAGATACATTATTTGCATAAGTTAAATCAGCACCTTCATCTTCCAGTTTCTGTGTGGCTTCTCTATTAGCAATAAGCTTCTTTTTAATTTCTTTAGTTAACAGTTTCATTTTCGTACTCCTTAAATATTTCTGAATATTCATCTTTTAGCCATTGGGGAGCATCTTCGAAACGGTATGATGTATCTGTAAGATTTTCATAGGAACCCACAAATTCCATACCTTCTTCTATGTAAGTTGCTTCGGCTTTAAACCCATAGATCTGTTCTAAATATCTATAGAACTGAATTGGAGGCGCCCAAGCAGACTGAAAATATATCTCCGTGCTATAAACTTTGCCATCGTGTTTTGAGGCGTAGTCATCTATAGTAACATCCCATTTTGTTCCCCAATGAGTTACACACCAGTCATACCAACCATTAGTATACAAAGATTCTGGCAATGGTTTGTAATGTTTGAAAAAGCCATCATTTTTCTTGAGAATTTCTTCTAATTTATCTGAGGCTTTCTTACTTGGAAGGGTTAATGTTAAAGTATTATCGCACCAGTTAGGCATAATGTCCTCCTTAGTACCAGCATGAATAAACGACTTGCTGACCATTTTCGATGGCAGCTAAAGCGTCATTGCAAAATTTCACATCTTGTTCGTGATATTCTTCGGATGCCTCATCTTGCCATTGATGACCAAAAAACATACCACCCTCGGATTGAGGCAATGTTTTCTTCTCCAAGCACTCTTTAAGATTTGTGAGCATGTCTTTGGTAAGAATTAACTCTTGACAGTTAATTTCTTCTGCTTTGCCTAGTTCATTATGCCAGATTTCTGTCATAAACTTATGTAACTTGGCATGCTTTCTCCAATAGAAGTCTGGCTCTGTGTCTTTTTCTCTAATATAAGCATATTGATCTAATCCCATGATTTCCTCCTTCTGCGTTTAGATGCTAATTTTTTATTGGCTTTAAGATGTTTCTTGCTCATTGAAGCTACATCTTGTGACTTACGTTTTTTGATGCCTTTAGACATTAGTTGGCATCGTGAAAATCAATCACTTCTTGTGACTTTTTCATTAAATCTCTGGCTCTTCTGTAAATATCAGAACCAGCTTGTCTGCCGTCATAAGGGTTAATCAATTCTTCTTGAACGAACTCCATGAGGCTATCTAATTGCTCACGATAATTGTTGCACTCTACTCTTAACTTTGTGGCGGAATGAATTACATTATCCATCTCTTGACTAATGAGTTTATAGTCTGGATTATTCAGTATTTTTTGTAGAGGCGAATACTCAGTTTGCTCTCCACCTCTCTCATACTCCCAGTCCTCTCCAAGTTCTTTAATCTTTTCCATAGCTTCCTCCATTTAAATATTCTCTTAATTGCTTCTTCCAGTCTGGATGACCATGAAGCTCGTAATAGGTAGGCTCTCTGCCATATTCTTTTATGAATGCCTTTGTGGCTTTTTCTTCTTCAGATTCCATCCACTCTATTGATCCGTATTCCATAGCTTCCTCCTAATTAATTGGCATGTGTTGAAGGAATCGAACCCACATCTTCAAGGTTGGAACTTGAAATCTTACCATTAGACCAAACACATGTTGCAATGAGGCACCAGACATACACATCTCGTAAGACTCACTCTAATGTTTCTCCTCCATTGCAGTAAAAAAGGGACTGGCTTTCACCAATCCCTAGTTAACTTCCTAGAAAGGAATGTCGTCATCTAGTTTTTCATCCACTTTCGTAGATGCTGTGCTAGACGATGCTTCATCTTTCTTTTTCCCACCCATAAGTCTGAATGTGGAACCAGAACCAGCAAGCTTGATTTTGAAGGACTTCTTCTTCTGTCCTTCTGACTCGTAGGTTTCTACCAGAGGCATACCTTGAACAAGAACTGTTGTTCCTACTGTAAGGTATTTCTCGATTACATTTGACACAAGACCTGTGCCGTTTGAGCCATCCCAAGCTTCAACTGGGTACCAATGGGTCTTTTCAACCTTTTCTCCAGATTTGTTCTTGTAATTCTCATTTACTGCAATTGAGAAGTTAGCAACTTTAGTGTTACCAACAGTCTTAATTTCAGGTGTTTGTCCTACATTACCAGACACGGTTATTTGAGCTAAATTCATGTTTTTCTCCTTTACGATTACATGATTGAAGTTAATGAGGCATAAATGGAATGTTGTTACCAGTTGCACCTCAGTAAATTAAGTCTTGGCTCAAAAAGAACCAAAACTCTATTCACATTGGTAAAAATTATGTTATAAGATGTTGAGGAGTATCAGGTCTTACTCCTCTGTTGCAGTCTTGCCACCATGTCGACTTGGTATCTGCATCTTGATACTCTCCGAAGTTGCTCATATCTGGGATTATTTTTTACCAGCTTCTTCTTCGGTTGAGTCATCATTTAAAGATTATTTGGGTGGAACGAACTCCCATCTAACCTTCAAACCCTTTCTTACTGGCTTCTCGTACCCTATTGTCTTTCTCAAGACGAATAAGACTATGGATATGACTGCACCACCAATCACACCAGCCATCATGCCAGCAAATGTTCCAGCAAACATAAATATGAGAGCCAGAGTGGATAGGATGTCTACCCATTTGTCGTAATAAATTACTCTCCTAATATTAAACTTTGCTAATAGAAAGAGAATGGCACATGCTGAAATAAATCCAGCTAATAAATAGAAAAACATACACCCCCCTTTCTGTAAATTTTCTTGGGATAAGTTTTATTAATTGCTTTCGCATTATTACTTCTTATTGGCTTCTTGATGTGTAGGTGACACATAACACAAAACCATTGCTCCAACCCATTGAGCTGAGAGTATCTTAAGGTGTTCTGCTTACAACTTATACATTCTGAAATATTGTCCATAACAATCTCCTTCTGAGGCAACAATCCCTGACTGGTTGCCTAGATAAATTTATAAAAACTTGGCTCTGACTAGGGGGAAAGTTCGAAAGGGGGAAAGCCTTTCGTTTGGAAGAAATTTCCTCGATGGGAATTTATTCCACTAGCAAGAGTAAATAAAAAAGAGAAAGTAGGAAATTAATCCTACTCTCTCATTAGGGGAATTACTCCAAATCTTCAGGCAATTCAACAATACCTTCTTGATTAGACACATCAAGCATTTCGTCTACAAACTCTGGGTCTTTAAACTTTGGGTCTGTATCAAATACTTCTCTGTCATTCATCAAGGCATCTATTGTTTGCCTTTTCCTTATTTCCTGAAGTTTGCGAACTTTTGGCATATCCTTGATTGAGGTATACTGCCCAAAATTGATACCAGTTTCGCCATATACTTTCGGTCGTAAATGGTTGACACAAATGTTGAAGCAGTTGTCCAAGATGGCATATTGATATCGTAGACCTTCAATTTGTTGGTCAAGTCTTTCAATCGGGACAATCGTAAGTTCAATATTGACATTCTGCCTTCTTTTATTCTTACGTTGTTTCTTGAGCCTGATACCAGCCTCCATGCAGTTGTCACGCATTTTCTCAAACATTCTACATATTTGGTCACCAAGTTTTGCTTGTATGATGGCTTCTTTCTCATCGTCGCCAAAGAGCTGAACAAGTGCGAAAGTTCTTCTGACAAGCTCTTGTTGGAAGGCTTGGTCGGTATTAGGTTTAGGTAAAAAGTTCTTAGCGATTTCATCTAACATCTCCGTTGTTATATTGTTAATATCAGTTTCTTGTTTAGATTGGACACCCTCCTCCTTGAGAGTGTCCTTTTTAATTTCGTCAATGCGAACTGCATCTAATTGTTTCAATGAAGTTAATTTCATTCGTTCCTCCTAATTCATATATGATTTTTTCATTTCAATTAATTGGCTTAACCTTTCGTGGTCACCAGACTCAATCGCTGATGATATATCCCACTCGATAATGTCAAGCTGGTCTTGATGGTCTGAACTAACCATCGTATCTAGTTTTTCTAAATCTGACTCTGGCTCAACTATTCTAAATAAATCTAACTGTTTCATTTTAATGCTCCTTTTTAGTTAGTTTGTTTCCACGATATCTTCTTCATCGTGTTGCGACTTTTCCCATCATATGAGGGCAAGAGGTCGGAGTTTTGCGACTACCAGCAATACGGAGATCAGAAAGTTACGGAACACTTGGTTTTTGGAAATCCTTTTAATTTCCAAAAAGATTAAGGATTGCCCTTCCGCAATCCGTAGTGTGACTTCTTTGTGAACAGGAAATGTCCAGCACTTATGTTAATCGTAGAAATGAATGGACATTTTCGTGCTTCTTGAACCATATGGTATAAAATCATTGGGCAAAAATAATAAAATGATTATTTCAGCATTGGTCACTCATAAAACAAATATAAAAATGTGAACCTACTGGATTCAGATTTTTACAAACAATTCATGAGTGATTCATTTTACCAATGATTAAATAATACAGTACCCAATGATTTTTGTACGAAAACACGATGATGATGATATGCCCGATGAGGGCATGCTTCAAGATGGGGTGGACTTGCGGAGCAAGAGCAAGTTCACCTCTGAATTGAAGCATATGTTTACTACAGAACAGGTGCCAATCTTGGTTCTTGGATTCGCAAGAACATGTCTAACGAAATGGGTTCGATACCCGTTTCGATAGACTTACTTCTACCCCAGATAGTTACACGAATGTGCCAAGACTTTAGGCTTGGTTGACCTTGCGACACAGCAACATTTCTTCGTGTTGGTGTGTTGGATTAGGTCAATATAGCTGGAAAAAGGTTCAGCAAGAACAATGGGTTACACAATGTGAATAGACATACGATTTCCCTTAAAGCTAATATCAGTCCGAAGAATAATGAGTCCTCGTATATGACTAAATCTAATGACATACAACAAGAAAGATATAAGGCTTCCGTGGTTCCGATGGATGAGATAGAAAAGACTGCACAGACATTGAAATCAACGAATCCGATAACAGAAGCACAAGCTGATTTGGTTCATGCTATGTTGCATGATGGTTGCAACCCAACAGAAGCAAGTAAGAGGTTAGGTAGAAACAAGGCATGGGCATATAAAACGCTGAATAAACAACATGTTATAGAGTATAGACAGCAGTTAGCAATGATGACATTGGGATGGGATGCCACACAAGCAATGGCAACTATGAGAGAACTGCTCTCTGCTAAGTCCTCATACATAAGACTTGAAGCCAGTAAGGACTTGATGGATAGAGCTGGACTGAGGGTAGATGCTCCGAAAGTTGCTGGCAATACCGTAAGCATAAACTTTAATCTCGAATAGGGGTCCCATCACTAAATCCTCTCCATAGAAGAAGGCTTTAAAAAATGATGGTCTGCTCCCCTAACGGGTACAACACACCCACGACAGCATTGTGAAAAGCATTTCCTCCAAAAAAATTTTATTTTACAGAAAGTGATTTTACAAGGAGAGATATATGGGTTCGTCAGCAGATTCATCAGGCAGTTACGAAAAAGATGTCGTAAAGATACGGAGAAAGAAAGAAGAAGAAGAACGAAAAAAGAACTTTGAAATGGCTCGTAGAGGTCAAGAAAGACCAGAATATAAAATGCAATCTGGAAGCAAAAGATTTTCGGATGTTGATAGGAATTTAGCCTTAGCAAAAGATTTAGAACATAGAGCAAGAACACAAGACTGGACTGGTCAAGATAGATCAAAGCACAATATTGGCGTTAAAGGCACAGCCATGCAAATAAATTTAAGAGAAGCAATGTTTCCTTTTGGAAGGGCTATGACAGAAATACAATCTCGGTCCTACAAGAGCCAAGCAGAGCATCTTAGAAAAGGAGGGAAACCTGTTTATGATAAAGATGCAAATTATCAAGGAGTCGTGCATAAAAATTGGTTGGGTCATACTTCTTACTCAGGTCGTATTGGTTGGAATCCTCTTGGTCGATCAGATGTAAGTTATGATACTACAACTGGTTCGTATACATCTTCCTTTAAGGATATGGGAGATGGTGGTTCTGAATCATCAAATGTTAACACCAGCAATATAGAAGCAAACAATGTGACCGATAGTCAATCAGCTTCGGTGAAACCAACTGTTCGCAAAAGTTTACTTGCAACCAATATGAGTGGCGGCAATGAAGCCAAAAGAAGAAGTCTTATTAATTCAAGAAAAGGACTGGCTTAATGGAATTAGACTACCAACCCCCAGGAGCAGTAGCCAAAGCTTTTATGAAAGACGGTTCTTTTGTTCGTGGTATTCGTGGTCCAGTAGGTTCTGGTAAGTCTGTTACTTGTTGCATGGAAATCATGCGAAAAGCCATAGCACAGAAACCGAATGATCAGAAGGTTCGAAGAAGTCGTTGGGCAGTTGTCAGAAATACAAATCCTCAGCTAAAAACAACAACAATTAAAACATGGAGGGATTGGTTTGACGATGAGCTTGGTCGATTTATCTGGAGTCCTCCTTATACTCACCATATTTGTTTCGCTTTGGGTGATGGTACAACGGTAGAACTTGAAGTTTTATTCTTGGCTCTTGATAAGACAGAGGATGTCAAGAAGCTGCTCTCATTGGAATTAACTGGCATTTGGGTTAATGAAGCAAGAGAGATTCCCAAATCCATTGTTGATGCTTGTACTATGCGTGTTGGTCGTTTTCCTTCCATGAGAGAAGGTGGTCCAAGTTGGTTCGGTGTTATTATGGACACCAATGCTCCAGATGAAGCTCATTGGTGGGGTATTGTTGCTGGGGAAGTTCCTATTCCAGAGTATTTAACTCAAGAGGAAAAACTTCTTATGGTAAAACCAGATGACTGGAATTTCTTTACACAACCTGGAGCCATGTTTGAAGATAAAGATGACCAAGGCAATTTAAAGGGATATTCTCCGAATCTTAATTCTGAAAATAGAGCAAATTTGCAAGGTGAATACTATGAAAAGATTATTCTTGGTAAAGCACCAGCTTGGGTAAGAGTTTATGTTTTAAATCAGTATCAGGCTTTAATGGATGGTAAACCAGTTTATCCTACCTTTAGGAAAGATACTCATGTTGCAAAAGAACCATTAGAACCGAATAAGGATATTGAGGTTATAGTTGGTATTGATTTTGGTCGTTCTCCAAGTGCAGTATTCTGTCAGAATGTTCACTCTGGTCGTTGGGTTGTTTTCCATGAACTTGTTACAAAGGACATGGGTGCTACTCGTTTTGCTGAAATGCTCAAAAGAGAGATTTCAAAGAATAAATGGGATAAATTAGATTTTAAATTTATTGGTGATCCAGCTGGTAATCAGATGGCACAGACATCAGAGCATACTCCTTTTATGATTATGAGAGCATCAGGTATAACTGCCTATCCAGCTCCATCCAATGATATATCTGTAAGAGTTGAAGCTGTTGAAGGTGTCATTAATAGAATGTCAGAGGGTTATCCATCTTTACTTGTCAGCCCTACTTGCACAAACCTCATCTCTGGCTTTGAAGGTGGATATCAGTATAAACGTATGTATTATATGGGAAATGAGAGATATGAGGAAAAACCTGATAAAAATAGGTTTAGTCATTGCCATGATGCGTTGCAATATGCGTTTGTTGGCGGAGGTGAAGGAAAGAGAGTAATTCTCGGCACAAAAACACCAACCTCCCCTACCATTGTCCAGAGGGTAAGCAACCCATTTCAGAGAATGAGAGAAAGAACAGGTAGAGGTAAACTGGCTCGTTCCCTATGAGGTGGATTATATGCTTTTGCGAAAGTCCAAATACTGGATTTTGGAAGTTTTTTACAAAGAAAAAGCCTCAATTTTCTCATGTATTTGCAGTTCGGTATGTTCTTGAAAGCGATAAATGGATAAGAGTTGAATATGCTACCCAAGGTTTTAATTTTAATGTCTATACAGAGGAAGAAGCTGACCATTTGGTCGCTTTTTTGATAGAGAAATGTGTCTGTATTGACTATGAGCCAAGGAAAAAGCAGATATTACTGCCTCGATTAATGTATTGTGTGAGTTTTATGAAGCATTTGTGTAATATCCACAATTTTTTTATTTTGACACCCTATCAATTGCATTGTGAATTGCTAAAAAGAGGTGGAAAGGTCATTTTTACCAAAGAAGGAGAGCCTAATGGGATTCATGAAAACACCAAAAGTCCAAAAAGACCCAGAGTTGGAAAAGCAAAGACAAGCAGAAAAGCAAAGATTAGCGGCTGAAGAAGCAGAGCTTGAAAGCAAAAGAATTGATCGCAATAGAAAGATTGCTGGTAATCTTTTAGGCTCAAAATCACTTCAAGACGAAGATATGCAAGGTTTTGTAGGTTATAGAAGAAAAAATATGGGTGACAACTAATGAGAGATGATGTAACTGGAGATGCCAGTCCTATTCCAGCTAGTGGAGCTGCTGGTCATCAAGATGCTGATTATAAACGAGTTATGGATCGTTATAAGAAAGCTAAAGGCAAAAGAGAGAATTGGACAGATATCTGGGAAGAAATCTATGATTATGTGATGCCTCACAGAGAAAGTTTCTTTGGAGAATTTTCTGGTCAGAGAAGAACAGAAAACATCTATGACGAAACAGCTGTAACTGGACTTCCACGATTTGCCTCAAGATTGCAGTTAGGATTTTTCCCTCCAAATGGTCGTGCATTTACACTAATGCCTGGACCAGAATACCCAGATGACATGGTTAATACTGACCTTATGAAAGAGCTTGATGAAATAACGGAAGTCTTGCATGAGGGTTTAAGAAATAGTAATTTTAATGCCGAGTTCCATGAGGGGTTGCAAGACCTAGGAATTGGAACAATGAATATGTTAGTAGAGCCAGGAAGATTTGTCGGTGATCTCCACTTCACCGCAGTTCCTCCAACTAATTTGGCTCTACTTTCTGGTTCAATGGACACAGTTAGTGACTGGTTTAGATGGATGAACGAATGTGACATTACAGAAGTTCAGCATCGTTATCCTTATGCTAAATATTCACCAGAGATGGTGTCCATACAGAAACGTGATCCAAGGCGTAAGACTAAGATAATTGAAGCCACCATGTATGATAGTGAAGATAAGTTTAAAGATGAATATAGTTATTACCTGATTTCTGAAACAGATAAGGCTATTCTTCATAAAGCTACTCTCAAAGGTAGAGGTTCAGTTCCTTGGATTACGACCAGATGGTCTAAATCTGGCTTTGAAGTTTGGGGTAGAGGTCCAGTTCTTCAAGCAATGCCAGCAATTAAAACATTAAATCTAACTGTTCAGCTTATTCTTGAAAATGCTGAAATGGCTATAGGTGGTGCGTATGTTTATGATGATGATGGCGTATTTAATCCAGACAACATAACCATACAACCTGGAACTTTTATTCCTCGTTCCCCTGGCTCTAGTTTGGAATCATTACAAAGTCCAGCACGATTTGATGTAGCTCAATTAATTTTGGAGGATATGAGAAGAAATGTTAGGAAGGCTTTATTCATTGATGAACTCGATGCAAGACCAAACGCAAAGACACCATTGTCCGCAACGGAAGTATCGGAAAGACTTGCAGATGTCGCAAGGGATATGGGTGCGGTTGCTGGTCGCATGCAGAAAGAGTTTTTGCATCCGCTTGTTGAAAGAGTGGTTGCAATTTATTCGGAGCAAGGTCTACTGGAAATACCGAAAGTAGATGGTAGAGAAATAAGAATAGTTCCCGTATCACCCTTATTAAGGGCGCAAGATCAGCAAGATGTAGCTGATTTTGTTAGATTTCAGCAAACTGTAGCTGGAACATTTGGACCAGAGATAACACCAGCATTATACAATCAGGAGAAGGTTATTAAGTATTTAGCATCCAAGTTTGGAGTAAAAGAGGAGTTGTTAGCTAATCAGCAACAAGTCCAGCAAAATGTAGAAATGGCAATGCAGATGATGCAACAGCAACAGATGATGCCGAAATGAACAAAGAAAAGGCGGTTAAGTCGTTAGATGGTAGAGCATACAGTCCAGAAGTTGAAGCTGATCTTAATAGCAAAGCCAATGCTTTGTTTAATGAAGGCATTGGCAAATCTTTCCTTCAATATCTGGAAAACATTACAACAAATAATGTACATGGTGCGGGATTGGGAATTGAAACTCTTGCACACTTTGAAGGACAAAGATGGATCGTAGCATTAATAAAGGCAAGATGTGAAATCGGAAGGAAACAAGGTGAAATCCGACAAAGCTAAAGTGAATTTAGGTTTTTTAAGACAAAAACTTAAAAAAGTGGAACGAAAGAAGCAATTAAATAAAAACTCAACAAGGAGAAAAAATGTCTGATGAGCAAAGTACAGTTAAAGAAAGCGATGGAAGCACCAATCAAGAAACCACAGAAAAAGGAGTGGAAGAAAAAGTTGTTGCAAGCCAAGAAGGACAGGGAAATCAAGAAACAGCTGAAGCAAGTCAAGAAAGACCAGAGTGGCTTGATAAAAAGTTCGAAACACCAGAGCAGTTGCAAAACAGCTATAATCAACTTCAGCAAAAATTTCATTCAAGGCGTGATGAAATCAAGCAAGAAGTTATTCAAGAACTTAATTCTGAAGCTGAAAAAGATATTCCGATAAGTCCAGCTGATTATAAGCTAAACATTCAAGCACCAGAAGGCATGGAGGTAGAGGTCAATGAAAATGATCCTATGGTTACATGGTTTAGGGATAAGGCTCATTCTTATGGTTTGAAGCAAGATGAATTTGATAGTCTTATTAATGAATATAATATGGTTCAATCTAATTCTGGACCTGACTGGAATGAAGAAAGTCAGTCTTTAGGAGAACATGCGGACAGAAGATTAGAGAGAGTTGACACATGGGCAAAATCTCATTTATCTGAAGATGCTTATAAGACTTTTGCCTCTATTCCAGCAAGTGCGAACATGGTAAAGACTTTTGAGGAAATGATGGAGCTAAACGGACAACCTAAATTCAACATGATTAATACAACAGAATTTCAGGAAGATGTTACTCCAGATGATTTAAGGGCAGCTATGAAGGATGAGAAATACTACAAGAATGGCGGTGATCCAGCCCATATCGCAAAGGTTAGGCAGATGGCTGAAAAGATTGCCAGACAGAAGCAAAGGAGAGCTTCTTAGTAATGTGAATTAACAAATCGTTAAAGTTTTGTTTTATTCATATTAAGAAGGCTCGTTAAAACTAATCAAGAAGCCCAGGCATGGATTAACTTCAATAACGACTAGAGTGACGAACAACCTGCTGAAAATGTAATTTTAACTTTTTTAAGGGAGTAAGTGATGGCTTTACCAACCATTAGCACCTCGTTTATTGAAGAATTTGAAGCTGGCGTTCATATGGCTTATCAACGTATGGGTTCTAAACTGAGAAATACAGTTAGAAACCGTAATGGTGTTAAGAACAAGACGACATTTCAAAAGATCGGTAAGGGGTTTGCTACTACGAAGGCAAGGCATGGCTCCATTGCACCTATGAATTTAGAACACACTAATGTGAATGTGACATTAGAGGACTATTTTGCTGGTGAGTGGGTCGATGATCTTGACCAGTTGAGAATCAACCATGATGAAATGGTTGTAGCTCAACAATCAGGTGCTTATGCACTAGGTCGTAAAACAGACGATCTAATTTTAGCTCAGATGACTACCACATCTTCTGCACATGACGAAACATCCAATGGTATTACCATAGGTTGGGCATTAGAGTTAATGGAGAAGTTCGGTAACAATGAGGTTCCAGATGACGGCAGACGATTTGTTTGTGTTGGCTGGGAGCAATGGTCACAGCTAATGGCTTTAGATCAATTCTCAAGAGCTGAATATGTCGGCACTAATGAACTACCATTCCCATCTGGCATGACTGCCAAAAGATGGTTAGGCTTTATGTGGTTTCCACATTCTGGCTTAACTGGAATGAATGGTTCAGGAGCGGCTGGCACAACTCATAGAGAGTGTTTTGCTTATCATTCAGATGCGATTGCTCATGCAATTGGAGCTGATGTATCTTCAAACATGCAATATCACAACGATAAGGACAGTTATTTTGTATTAAATAAAATGCAACAGAACTCAGTTCTTATTGATGCTGAAGGTGTGTTTGAATGTGAACTTAAAAATTAGGAGGCTGACATGGCGTTTGTAAAAGCAGATTTAAGTTTGGTTTCCTATTCAGGTAATGGGTTCCATATTTGGCACTATAAAAGTACTGGCGATGCACTAAATACCATTGATACTGCTGGATATTTTAATGACATGGTTAACGAAGTGAATGTTGGCGATGTTATCTTTATCTACGCATCTAATGGTTTTGGTATGTGTACTGTCCTCAGTAATGACGGCTCTGCTGTTGATACTGGCGATATAGTCAGCATGACTACGGATAGTAGATAATGGCTAAGAAACCAATCAAAAAGAAGGTGGAGGAAGCGAAAGCTCCTCCTCCCTCTGAAAAAATTCACGATATTAATACAACCAGACAGAACGCATGGAAAGTTTCATGGGGTTCAAGGGTTAAAGTAGGAGAAAGAACTAATGCCAGAAGCAAGTGATGGTAAAAAGTTTCCTTATACCAAAAAAGGAATGGCTGATTATAAAAAGTATCAAGGCAGTTTAGATCGTTACAATAAGACTATGGGTTTTGAGCATAAAACTCCAAATATGTTGGAGCTGATGTTTAGAAAGTTACCTGTTCCAGACTTTTTAAGTAACATTGCTCATGGAACTGGAAAAACAAAAGCTATTAAAAACAGAGCTATGTCAGACCAAATGATTAGTGGTGGCAAAAAGAAATTAGTTAAAGGTACTTAAATGTCTAACAAGAAATTAAAAGTCTTAGAGAGGTCTATTTCACAAACTCAACGTCTTGGTAAAAATTTTAGAACAGAGATGGGTCATAACTTAGATTTGTCAACCACAAAAAATCTTAATATTAATCGATTAAAAAAAGAATCTGTACTTTTTGAGAGTGCAGTAAATAAATATGAAAAAAGTTTAAAAAAGACCAAGGTTCTTGAGTCAAATGTAAAAAGAACTGTTAACAAAAAAATGGGATTAACCCCACCTAACCAAAAAAATATAGGCAAGGTTTTAAATAGATTAAATAGAATGTCTATTCCTTATGACTCTTATGTTGCAAGTGGTTATAACCACAAAACAAACACAAGGTATGACCAAGTAACAAGCAATAAAAAGCTTAATGTTAACAAAAGTCAAAAACTTTATGAAAGTTCTAATAAAGGCAATCAAAATTTAAGATCAGCAAGATTAAGCAGATATAAAGCTGAACAAGTCATTGGTACAAATAAAGGTTACAAGCATGGCTATAGTGGTAAAAAAGATTTTAATAAATCAGATATTGTAAAAGACATAAAGAGATATAGAACCATGAGTAAAGTTAAAGCTTTTACTCCAGTAGGTCTAATTGGTTTAATTATGTCACCAAAATCAGCTGGACAAGGATCAGACCTTGGAAAGCCAATACCAAAGAAGTATAGATAATGCCAACAACTGCAAAAACAGATATTGAAGTCGCACAAAGAGCAATGGTCTTGGTTGGTATGGAGCCATTGACCTCATTTACAGATGATACTGATGAAGCTCTTGTGATGAACACGACTTATGAAGATGTGGTTGCAGATTGTCTTGCTATGCACAATTGGAACTTTGCGACAGGTCAAAAGCAATTAGCAAGATTAACAGATGCTCCAGTAGATAGATGGGATGCGGCATATCAGCTACCAACGGACCCAGCTGTTGTTCAAGTCCAAACAATTACTATAGACGATGTAGTGCAGACTTATGATATTTACGAAGATAAGGTTTATATCAATGCCAGCATAAATGATGCAGTCGTTTTAAATTATATTTTTAGGGTAGCCACACAAGATTGGACTCCCCCTTTTACCTTATGGGTTATTTATCGTTTAGCCTCAACATTGGCTCTTTCTGTTATTAGAAAAGGCGATATTGCCAAATCCTACAGAGAATTGGCAGATACACAATTCCGTATGGCAAAAGCCAGAGATTCTCAGCAAGTTACAACACAAGCTGTTGCATTAGACAGATACACAAAGATAAGACTAGGCTCAAACTTGTTTGCAAGGATAGAAGGAGAAACAACATAATTGGCGTTACTAAGGCAATATTATACAAATTTCTCCTCTGGAGAACTCACTCCCCTATTATCCTCTAGGGTTGATGCTGATGCTTACAGAAACGGAGCATATCGGCTTCGTGATGTTAGACTTAAGGCACAAGGCGGATTAACAAGACGCCCAGGGTTTCGGTATCTTCAAACTTTAACAAATACAGCTTATCAGACAGAAGCTTATATTTATGATGAAGATGAAGCCTATATTCTTTTATTTTACAATACTGGCTTAAAGATTGTAGATGTCAGCAATCCTACAGCAAT
>CEUX01086984.1_pt1 | contig 22346 bp, 26 predicted proteins | sample 531361 | NCBI WGS metagenome assembly CEUX01 (sample SAMEA2622736, study PRJEB7988) | marine metagenome | isolation source: saline water (ENVO:00002010), including
GCCAAGCTCCCCACGTTGCTTGCTACGTGAGATACAGGAATCTTCCAATACCCAGTGCCATCAGTTAGAGCTCCGGTGACACTAAATACAGCGGTTTGACTTGCGTCACCGAGTTCATTAATCGTAATAGTTCCCCGTAAAGCTGTAGTAGTGCTGTCGTCAAAAGACTGAAGCCAATCTTCTATATTTGCGCTATTTGCGTTAACATCGTCTATGTACAGCACCGAGATTGAAGATACTGTAGAGTTGTTACCCCAAATCTTTCCGTTGCCTTGATCAGAATCTGCCGTAGCAGTTTCCCAAGTTAAAAGCTGACCCGCTGAAGTCCCTGTTGTTCCGGTTGGACCAGTGCTTCCAGCGGGTCCAGTTCCTCCAGTAGGTCCAGTAGGTCCAGCAGGTCCGGTTGGACCAGTGCTTCCAGCGGGTCCGGTTGGGCCAGTGCCTCCAGTGGGACCAGTAGGTCCAGCGGGTCCGGTTGGGCCAGTGCCTCCAGTGGGACCAGTGGGTCCAGCAGGTCCAGTAGGTCCAGCTACGGTGCTAGCAGGACCAGTAGGCCCAGTGCTTCCAGCAGGTCCGGTTGGGCCAGTGCCTCCAGTAGGTCCAGTGGGACCAGCAGGACCAGCAGAACCAGTGGGTCCAGTTCCGCCAGTGGGTCCAGTGGGTCCAGCAGGTCCAGCTACGGTACTAGCAGGACCAGTAGGTCCAGTACTTCCAGTGGGTCCGGTAGGTCCGGTTGGACCAGTGCCTCCAGTGGGTCCGGTAGGTCCATTAGCTAAATCTATAACACTAATAGTTCCACCCATTCCAGAGTGATTGTTACAAAAGTAATAAAGAGTAGAAGGGGCCGAATGTCCAACTTTGAACCTTACGTAAGCCCCAGAACTCCCATCAGTGCCATAACTAGTTACCCCATCCGTATAAGCCGTCCCAGAATTATGTGAGCCATCTGATGTAGTTGAAAACTTTAAGTCATGCTCTGCGTTGGAGGAGTTAGATAATACAAACTTGTAAGAAAACCCCCTATATAAAGTTAGAGTAGGAGTAAGAGACGAATCAATATAATACTTATTCCCAGAACCCGGATTAGCTACAGTTACGGTAAATTCTTTTACGAAATTATCTAAGCCTGTCGCCCCTGTAGGACCAGTAGGGCCAGAAGGCCCAGCGCCGCCAGCAGGGCCAGTAGGACCAACTGGGCCAGTTGGCCCTTGACTACCCTTAATCTCTGCGGAGGCAGAGACTGTCTGACCTTTCACTATTACGTCGGCAGTAGGGGAACTGCCTGTAACTATTACGTCTACAGTTGCCATATTTTAGCTCGTTACTTCTGGGTATACGTTGATTCGGCCTTGTACCACTTTCTGGTGATATGTTCCAGAGTATATCTCCACATCGTACACACCTTGAACTACGGGCAGAGCTTTGCCTGTTTCCGCAGGTATGTTAATGTCTATGTATCCGCTCGCAAGATATCCGTCTACCTTACTTGGAGACAAATTCAACAAAGGCGTAGCGTCAGAGTATCTTCGTTTCGCTTGACCGCTCACTGAATAATTAGTCAAATCTATAGGAGTGCCGTTTTCGTCTTTAGCGGCCAAGCGGATATTGAAGTCTGATCCTTGAGTTATATTTAAATTATAATTAGTAGCCATAAAAAAAGCTCCCCCTGTTATTACACAAAAGGAGCACAAAAAAAATAATATTTTTCTTTTATCTACCTTCTTTAAGTATATTCATTGCTTCCTTTGAAATACTGGTAGTTTGTTTAGGTTGGTCGATGTTTTTGTATTTAGCGACATGACTCTTAAACTCGTTTTTGAGTCTTTTTCTAAGCAAAACAACATCATCAATCGGAATCAAACCTACGGACTGAGCATGAGCTTGTAAATCGGATTTATTCATTTCATCCAATTGAACGTTATACTCATCGGCATTCATTGTACTGTATTTCCACAATCCATCATCACCCCAAACTTGGCTCAGAGTTCTAGCCTTGCTTGCGATCACTGTTTCTTGTTTGCTATCGTCTCTACCATCAGCTTGAGCTAAATTTTCTAGTTTAGGCTTCTTAGCTGAGGCTTTAGATGTACTTTTTTTTCTTGGCATAAAATTCCTTTAATAAAGATTACACTCAAATTTAAAAAATGCAATAAAAAAGCCCCACCGAAGTGGGGCTTTGGTTAAGTTTATTAACTTGTTAGATGATGATACCGCATACGGCGCGAGCGTCGATGCAGACACGACCTTCTTCGAGAGAGCCATAGAAGCCCATTTTCTCTTGTCTGGAAGTGTATTGATCATCAGCAAGAGCAACGAAGGTGCTGCCACTATCAGATTGCTGAGCAACCGGACGAATGAAAGCGCCTCTGCTGTTGTCGATACCGACAGCAACCTCTTCACCAGCAGTAGCGAATGCGCCACCATCTGGGGAGATATTACCGCTGTCGAACTCGTCGAACAGGGTGTTGTACTTCTGGCTCTTACCGAACTCGTTCATCTCTACGATGTTAACACCGAAGATTTCTTGAGTACCAGCATTGCGATAGATTTCTTCGCGAACCGCATCGGGCAAAGGAACCGCAGTGGATTCAGCAGTATCCGGTACGCCTCTAGTGTTCATCGGCTGATAAGCGAATCCACGAATTTCAGCTTTAACTTCGGGGCTGACGTAAAGGTCAGTGATTCCGTTGCTGTAAGCATTTTCGGGAGTACCACCAGCGAAGGACTGATTGATTCTCTTGATGCGAGTCATCAGAGTGCTCAAGTCATCTACGCCAAATTGACCAGCAGTGCCAGCGGCAACCAAATGGTCTGCGCTATCAGTGCTCGCCTCAGCGAGAGCCTTGAGGATAACTGCCCAAGCGTTACGCTCTTGCTTAACAAGAACCTCTTGAGCCATTCTTTCAACAGCCTTGCTAACGATGTCTAAACGACCACGACGAGCATACTTCTTAAGGAAGCTAACCGCGCTATCCAAACGATAGGTAGCGATTTTGAGCTCGTTCATGCCCTCTACGTGACTGGAAGGAAGACCGCCAGCCATGTTTTGAGACCAAACGCTAACGTGGTTATCGCTAGCATTGTAGTACAAATCAAGAGGAAAGCTTGGGCTATCGTCTTCGTCGTAAGGAGCGTCGGTGTAAACAGCACTCGCAGTACCTGCGTGATTCAGAACTTCTTGAATTACAGGGCCAACAAAAGCCGCAAAAGCCTCATTGGCTTCACGAGCTTCGGTTTGGTTCTTAGAACCCATAGCCTTAATAAGCTCAACTTGTTCTGGAGTGTTTTTGAGTTTTAATTTCATCTTTAATTATTCTCCGTTGAGTGTTTAAATTACAGATCGATACGGATCAAGAAATGACCATTGGTGTCCTTAGAGCCAAGACATTGACCAACTTTAGTTCCACCACCATCGGTAGTAGTAAGTTCGCCATTGGCGTCTACATACAATGCTTGACCAGTACCAGCTACTTGATCAGTAGCGAGAACTGAACCGCTATAAGAGAAGATTCCCTTAGTTACAATCGGGCAAGACTGACCACTGATGGTAACACCCATCTCAGCAGCTTTGCGAGGATTGTAGAGAAGTTTCTCTCCGTTTTCATCGGTCTCTTTGCAATCATAGAGCATCATGCCTAAGACGGGGTCGTTGGCGTCAGCCAGAACCACCTTAGCATTAACTCCGTAGCGTTGAGACTCGGTGTTGTTATAATCTTGACCAGCAGCACCAATCATCTGTAGCTCATCGGTGTTCATCCAACCACTAGCGGTTGAAATCTTAACGAAGTGACCATTGGTTACTCCGCCGTCAGTACCGATTGCATCCTCATTGAGGGTAAACAGATTGATTACATCATGCTCGTCGTAATCTCTGAATTGACCTAATTTAGTTGCCATAATATTTTATTACTCCAATAAATAGTTGTTTTAAAGTTTGATATCGAAATTGTCGATGCTAAAAGCTTTCTTGTATCTATCACCAAGAGTTTCCTCTTCAGCGGCGGTAGAAACAGGAATTTGTTCACCTTCAACTTCTGCTTGATCGATAGCCTCTTCTACCACTTCTTCAGCTTCGGAATCGTCTTCAGAAGCAACCGCTTCTTCAGTAACCTTCTCTTCAGCGGCGGCAGCTTCTTCAGCTTCCTTAGCCTCAGCGATGGCTTTACGATCCTTATGAGAAAGAAGGACAGAAATTTTGTTCATATGAGCTTCAAAAGCCTCATCGTCGAGGTTTTTGATGTCAGAAGCAATAACTTCTCTTTCCTCAGCGGAAAGCTCATAATTTTCGTCTAGAAGAGACATACGTTCATTGAATCTATCAGTCGCTTCTCTCTCAGACTTTTCGGCCTTAAGAGTTTCAAGCTCAGACTGGACAGAATCGAAGTCGCTCTTCAGTGTTTTAATGTCTTCAGCAAGAGTGACGTTCTGCTGTTTAGACTCATCGAGTTTCTGAGAAATCTCTTTCTTCTCAGCGTTAAACTGCTCAGAAGCCTTCTTGAGTTCAGTCTCGATATAATCAGAAACAGCCGAAGCCGTAATTTGCTTCAGATTTTCCTCTGTGATATCGCTAATAGTTTTGATTTCCATAAGACAATCCTTATCTTCAATTACATCATTTTCTCTAAATTGTGAAATATTTTCTGTGATTTCAGAGTTATTTAAGTTAGTTTCTTCTTCTTGTTCCTTTTGCTGTTCATCCTCAGAGCTTTCTACTTTTAGATTTTCTTTGGAATCTTCTACTTTTACCTTGTATTTTTCAGTAAGAACTCCTTCGACTTCAGCGGCGGGATTCTCAGTTAAGCCAATTCCTAACGGAACTATACTGCCTACAATCTTTCTGTAAACAGATTTACCGTTTTCTAGCTTTCCTTTTCCTCCAAAGCCTTTAAGAAAGGCTTTCATCTCGTCTATTTGCTCTACATCTGAAATATATTCTGCTTCAGCTATGTCTTTATTGTCGTCCTTAAGGACAGCAATCTCATATTCACTAAAGCCTAGCTCCCAGCTAGCTGAAATTTTTTTGTAAAATTCACTGGTAGGGTCGCTAGCTTCCTCCACTAAGCTAGTGATGTTACCGTTTACGATCTTCCATAAAACACCACCCAATGTGATATTATAAGGAGCATTCAATTCGGAGGCTTGCTCTTCGGTTAGTGGTTTATCAGTACCAAACTCACTAAAGCCCGCCGTTAGTATAACACCAATAACATTTTCTCGATTATGTTCGATATTGATTGGCTTGTTGATGAAATTTTTGTATATATCAGTTGCAGAAACCGAATCAATTACATCACCGTTTTTATTGGCCCTGTTAATCACACAAGCGTTAAATGCAACCGGAAGCAGGTCGATATCTCTGTCGGAATCTACCTTTGGAATAAAGTCCCCTATCTCCTGTAAAGAAGCGTAGGAGAGAAATTTATCTTTTTCCTCTGAAACTAAAGGTTTTAGCTCAGAACTAAAAGAAGTTGTAAACTTGGGTTGGTTAAAATTCGATTTCATATCCAAGAGAAGATTTCGGAATTTCGATAAAAAGTTCATTTAGATTCTTAAATTTAAAATTTAAATTAAATTCTTCTATATCTTGTTCCGCGTCTTTAATAAAGTCACTGTGTTGAGCTTCGCTACAGAAATCTAATTCTTCCAGCACTAAATCATACTTAGCTTTACCTAAAGAATCAAAATTAGATATAGTATGTAAAAATTGGTTGACTCTAGCAAACCCTATTAAATTCTTGTTGTCCGATTCCGAGCAAGGAGAAACAATAGAGCAATATATAGATTTCAACCTATTAACAGTAACTCTTTTGGGAGAGTGGTCTTTATTGAATTTTTTAGCCTTATGTTCTAAAGCACTAATGATTCTATTAGAAAAATCTATTGCTTCTAATTGCTCCTCTTCTCCAGAACAGCCAGTTTCCCCTTCTTCTCCCTTGGGTTCGCTTTGAGTGTTTAAGTTGGCGGTAAGGTCTATTTCTATTCCTCTATTGGCCGAGTGATGAACGAAATAATCTGCGGTAAGCTTGGTAAGCTTAGTTTTCTTTTTCGGAGTATCGCTCATCTTTTTAATAAACTTTAAAAGTTAACATAAGTATATACACTAAAATAAAAAAAAATATACAACAATAAATAAAAAAAAATCAATTATTCAGTTAATAAACTTATTATCTTAAATTGATAAAAGTTCAAAGCCAAGCTAGCTACGAGTAAGGACACAATTAATATACCAGTCAAAAGACTAGTAATAGGAAAACTGGATTTTTTTATGTTCTTTACCTCTATTTTCATACCTCATTTTTTAAGCCTCTGATCTACTTTTACCTTGATTGGGTCTTTCTAGTAACTGTTTTATGATCTCATTGTATCTCTCTATAGCTTGCCTGTAATTTTTAATCCTGTCGCTAAGCTCTATAATCATTTCTTTTTGAATCGCACTCTCTTGATTCTTTTGGTATAGCTCTCTTTGCATTTCTATAAAGCTTTTCCTAAATTTAGAATTCATATCCATAAATTCATTATGTTGATTAACAAGCTCTCCCTCAAAATCAGCTTGCATACGAACAATCTCTGCTTTCTGATTTTGTTTTTGCACAATCATTATAGGAAAGAAAATAAGCGCCGAGGACAAGATGCCAATAAAATATTTTCCTTGAAAAAAATCTTTAAACTTCTTAAAGAAATCATCAACTCTCCATCCCGCCTTATCGCTAGGAGACATTTTTTCCGTGTTCTTGTTGTAGTTCATGGTCGATTATAATTACACTTAAAATCGCCAAGCTAACTTAAAAAACATTTCGCTATAAAAAAAAAGAGAGGCAAAAGCCTCTCTGTGTTTGTTTATATTTTAATTATTTTAGTCGTCAGTAGGCAAGCCGCCAGCATACCATCCTTCCGGTAACTTTACTTCGTTCTTTGAAAGAACCCATTCCCCATTCTTTTGGACATAGACTCTTCCCGAAACATCTGGACCGATACGGACTAGGTTTGACTGAGTGTCAACGAAAACAACACGAGTCGAACCGCAACCAACTAGAAATAAACTAATCAGAATTAGAATCAGAATTCTTTTCATCTTTCATCCTTCTTTCTTGTTCTTCTATACGCTTACGCCACTTATTCTTTAAGTCCTTGGGTGTAGCATCTGCATCACTCGCTTTAGTATCTTTTTTTACTTCAGCAGAGAGCCATTCTAAAACAGCTTTAAACAATGCAGTTAACCAGCCCATAAAACTTAGTCTTGTTTTTTAGCGAGACCTCTGGAAATGGTATAACCCAGCGCTGCGGCAGCACTACAGATAAATCCAAAAACTTTATCTGCATTCGAACTGCCCTCTGGGTCTACGACTCCTGCACCCCATGCGAGAGATGCCAAAGTGACGCAAACCGTGATCCAGAACTCGGTACTTTTATAACCGGGTTTTACTTCTTCTTTTTTAGTAGCCATAATATTTAGGTTTATTAATGTTCCCCGCAAACCTAGCGGGAAAGTTTTTAAAGTCAAACGATTTTTTAAGAATTAGCGTACTTATGCAACTCTTCTATTTTTTCGTCTGGTTTGGCAAATCCGCCCATACATGTGTATACGGTTAAGCTTTGTTTGGTTCCGCTATAGATTCCTCTATGTACGGTGCTGTTACCTTTCATCATTCTAGAAAACTGCTCGAAGGCATGATCTAGATTCTCTTGAGGTAACTCGTTGAGTATATCGTTACTTCCTATTACTATTACTCCTGCGGAGTTAGCGCTAGATAAATCGACTCCACCTGTAAGTAAATTATTCTTAAGATTATCTCTAACTGTTTTTGAAATTGAAAAAGTATCTTTCCATTCCCTAACAGGAGAAGCTCCAAAAGATAACATTCCAGAATCTAAAACATGCTTGTAGTCATTAGCGTCAAAAGACGAAAAACTGCTGTCTTTGTTAGCGGTCATATTAAATAAATGAAAAAGGCCCGCAATGCTTCTGTTAGCAGTCTCCCAAAATTTACCTACAGGTAGGTTGGGGTACAACGAATTTATTTTCTCATTATCGATTACGATCAGAGGAGATATGAGCCCGTTTTTCACATGCTCGTAAGCTTCATTTAAAGCGTCTGCTGCATTTTTACAGACCTTCTTTCCTTCTGACACTTTGGGTAAGGTTAGTATTAGCCCCACTTTATCGCTCTTACAGTTTACGTCTGAGAGGCCAATCATTTCTTTTACTGCTTTTGCAATTGGGATACCTGTACCCGTTCCCGTTCCGCCGCCTCCTCCAGCACATACAAACACTCTATCGATTTCATTACCGAAATTTTTTCTCATGAAGTCGATAGTATCATCTTTTCTTTCTGAGAATTTCTCAGCAGCTTTTTTAGGATTTTTTCCTGCGCCACCTTCTCCGATGCAAAGTTTTCTTTCGTCCTCTAACTTAATTGTATTGAGGTCTTGCTGGGCTGTATTTAGAACGCAAACTTTTCTGTATCCCATTTTATGAAAAGTTTCAGCAACGCGAGAACCGCCTTGACCAGCACCAATGAAAGCGAACTTGAAGGAAGCTTCAAATTCATCCTCTATTTCTGCATCTGGTTCTTGTGGTTCTGGTACTGGAATTTCTGGAATATCGCAGTCAAAATCAATATCAACATTGTAGCTGACTACATCTTCAATTTTGTTGTCGTTTTCTTCACTCATAATTATAAATCCTCTTTTTTACTAGCACATAAAATACTAGATAGATATGTATCTAAACCGTGCTCGTAGGATATGTCATTTACTTTTTTTATTCTGTCTGGGTTATGATCAACTGGATTAGAAGAATATTTTTTAACTGATTTACTCCAGTTTTCCGGTTCTTCATTAGCTATAATGGTCTCAGTAATCTTACTAGCTATATCCTTTTGGGCGTTACTTAGCTTTCTCTTATTATGCTTACTTCTTAAGTGTTTTTCAACTTCAAGATTTAATTTTTGTGCTTGTATTAAGTTATTCTTTACTTTTTCCAAACTGTAAAAACTAGAAACTACTTCGCCGCCCATAGGCGCTCTCTCGCCTTCTTCTCTTGGTCCTTTCGAGTCTGCGGGTCTACCAACTTGATTTGGAACCTCATTCTCTTCTTTATCTTTTGGCTCTTCTTTTTTGTTGTCGTCTTCGCCCCTGTCTTGAGGCGCTGCTTTTGCACCTCCGATTAATGGCTCGAAGAATCCCTTGTCTCTCATTTCTCTGTACTCTTTTTGAGATTGAGGGATTAAGCTTTCGTCGGGCAGTCTTCCCTTTTCGATAGCCTCCAATCCTTCCTCTGGAGTTAAGATTCCAAGCTCAATAAGTCTAGTGTAAACTCGACTATAAGAAAGGCCATCCCTCAGATCAATATCATCGAAGTGAGGAGTCGGAACGCTTTTGAATCCCATGATCTTGGAAATTCTTTTTATTTCTTGACCTAAGAATTCATTTATAAAAATCTCTCTAGCTTGTTTAAGTCTTTCGATGAAGACTTTTACTTTAATGCTCTCATTAGCGAACTTCTCACCTTCTCCGATTAGAATATTGTTAAGACCTATCCTAATATCCCTTTCAAAAATTTCGTACTTGGAAGAATTTAAAAGAGCAGAAATATTAGGAACAATGAATTCCGCTTTAGTCGTATAGTCGGCAATTAAAACTCTACCAACAGACTCATTGGTAAACAGCTTCTGCATGGCCTCTAGGTTTTTCTGATTGACGCCTCCTTTGTCTGGGTCAGTACCCATTGTAACGAGCAATATTGCTTGCTGCATTGTGCGAGCGATAGCCATATCGATTTTCTTCATCTCCGCTTTTGCGTTTAAGTCCTCCAGAACTGGGTAACCCATTGGCACAGCGAAAGGCTCGTAATCTTGTTTTTTATAGAAAACCGCACTTACCTTGTCTTCGCTTAGTGGGAGGTGAAGAGCATAGGTGCTTCTTTTATCTTTCTTATGTTTTTCTAATTCTTTCTTTATGTTATCTGGTAGAGAATCTAGTAGCTGTATCTCTTCGTCAGTTTGAGGATTTTTCAATCTCTCCAACTCGTAGTCAGTTACGTATTTACTGTATTTACCAGCAGAGAAAGATAAGGTTCCAGTTAGTCTAACGTCTGCTGGGTTTAAGATAATGTATTTTACTGGTAAGCTAACTGATTCCTCAGCAGCTAGATTCAAGTTGCCAAAAACTCTGTTTAAGTTTCTCAAGTCGTTCTGCTTAAGCTCAGCATCAAACCTATAAGTGAAAACATTGCCAGAGCGATAATACTCCCTAAAGAACTTATCTTGAAAAGCTAGAATATTAATTTTCTTAAATAAAGCATTAAAGAATTCTCTAGACTTTTTACTGCCACCCTTGAAGTAAATTTGATTGACTGAAAACTCAGTCATTAAATCGATTGTGTTTCTGAAAACTGAAAAATTATAATAAGCCTTTTGACACAACTTAACGGCATCTCTTACATCAATTAAGTTCCGGTTACCACTACCGTAGCCATCGGATGAGTACTTGAACGGTACTAGTCCGTCATCAATGTTTTTATATTTGTCAGTTCTTTCTATGGTCGAAGAAGCATTTCTTCTGGTTCTAGTGGAGGCCGTAGCGACTTTGGGTGAAGAGCCTTCAGACATTAGCGGCAAAGGAAGTGATGTCTGAGTCTGACGTGGGGTGTTTTCTGGTTTTTTGCTCATTTTCGACCTATAAAATTAACGGTGTAAATTTATTCGTTTAAAATTACACTATATTCTTACGTATTCAACGTAAAAAATACAGTTTTTTTAAAAGAGGAAAAAAACTAGGTTTAAGTCCAAGCCCCAGTTAGTAATTGAACCCTAGTCCAGTGATCTGTATTGATACATAAGTAGAGATAACCAGTATCAAAGGCTATTTGCCCACTAACTCCATGAGAACCAGTGCTAGTTGGAACGTGCGGAGACTGAGCAATTAGACCCCCGCTTACGATACCGCTACCTCCCACGCTTAAACTACTATTATGGTGGCTAGTTCCGTCTACGACTAAAGTACCTTTATCAGTAATATTTCCGCTAGATACAGTATTTCCGCCTATATTTAAATCGTTCTTGAAATAGCCAGTGCCATGAAGCTCCACGTTACCGCTAACAAAGTTATCCCCTACTACATTTAGCCCTTTGTAAGTACTAGAATAGCTAGCTAAAGCTCCCGTACCCACAGACAAGCCCCCTCCTAACATGTAAGAATCCTCATGAGATGAGACCTTACCCTTTGCAACTCCAGATAGATCGTAAACAACTAAATTAGTTCCTCCAGCCTCATGCTCAATCTGGCCTTTAGAGTCGCTTAATGAACTTACTGATCTAACTCCTTGGTTGCCAGAAACATCTAAATCAAAAGCGGGGACATAGCTTTCTGGAAAGCCAACACCGTAATTACCTACGTCTCCATCAAATATAAAACAATTATTTGTATTATTTGCTTTTCTTACTATTAGATTATCATTCGTAGTGTCTACGTAAATATAATTATTAATACTAGTAGAGCCACTTGCCGTAAAAACTCCAGTACCATTAACTATTACATCTTGCGCTGAAACATGCCCAGATACGTGAAGCTTGTGCTGGGGGATTAATCCTTCTCCTATGGACAGTTGATCTCCAGTATGATCATAGAACAAGCCATAAGCGCCTTTAAAATAATTCTGCCCAGCATGGCCGCTAGCAAATTGAATTTGGCCATCTGTGCCGCTTGGACCCGATTGACCAACATCTAGAATATAACCAGATAATTCTGGTTTATAAATTTGATTTACTCTTATCTTGTTGTCGGGCATCTCGTTTTTTTCTCCAATTTACAGAATCTATTACACTTTTTTAAATTAATCTGGGAGTAAAAGTAGCAGCTACATTTTCTACTTTTAGGTTTTTCATGTCAAAATAACTCCTTAAAGCCCAGTTAGCTAACATTAATGTAGTGTAGTTATCTCGTCTAGCTCTATTAACAGAGGTGCTTCTTTTTAAATGATGTGGCAAGTCGAATGTCTGAGTGCCCTTAGCTGTGCTTTTAACCTCAATTAAAGCGCATTGCTTCTTAGTTTGGTGTATTAGGTCGTCTTGCGTTTCAATAAGGTCTAGAATGCTTTCCGCGTTAGTTTCTTTTATTGGTATTCTTTGATTTACGGTTTTATCGAAAACTGAGCCATTAGCTGTTGTTTTTGACGAGAACCATATTCTCTTGTGGTCGATAGAAGTTTGCAGGTATTCGTTTGCTCTCCGTATAAAGTCGCTAGTGAAAATTTGCTTAAAACAAATACTCCCAAGTTCTTTATTGTATTTAGATTTAGCCTCCATTAAAGCTTTTTGGTAATCAGCGCCATCAGCATTACTATTGAAATCAAAGAATCCTAATTTAGTTCCGCTCTTAACGAATATTTCGCTTTGGCAAGCGGAGTCGATAAACTGATAGCCCGCATTATCAATACATATCATCTCTACATTAAAGTTGCTTACTAAATAATGTAGATACTTTATATGATTCTTTAAGTCTCCACCAGCGACTGCATAACTATGAACTAACGTTCCAGTTTTATGTTCTTCGTCTATTTCCAAAACCGACATAGCAAAAAAGTCAGAGCTAGGACTATTAGAGAAAGACGGGTCAATTCCAATTATATATTTCTCTGAAGGCTTTCCTTTTATAAGAGTTGTCGGCTCCTCTCCATTCGGTATTGTGCATTCATGCATCTTCTTAGCGCTGAAATAGCTATCTGAGCCATCGGTAAACTGAGCGCAATACTCTCTTTGGAACGAGGAGTGAGACTGACCACCGCTTTGAGCTTCTTCGATAATGGTCTTATCGATCATCTGCTCTGGTAGAGCTTCGTAGCTCATTTGTGAAATAAAATACGACGCAGTGCTATCTTTATCTGGGTTGTATATTTTCTCTGTCCAGTCTTGGTACGTTTTATATAGATTTTCAAAAGTATAACTAGCAGAAGATAAAGCTACCATCTTGGTGTTGTTCTCGAACACCATGCGGTCTTTTTCCTCCATAGCGCCTTTCTCTATAAGAGAGTCTTCCATTTCCCTTATTTTAATTCTTTCTGCCATGTCTTGAGGAGCTACAAGGAATGGCATTAACACTGTTTTAATTGTTTCTTCTGGGAGCAGCAAGAACTCATCCAGCACAAGAACGTTTGCTCTAAAACCACGAATTTTTTCACCAGACAAAGGAATAGCTGTAATCGTCCCTCCATTGATTTGCCACTCATATTGGTCATTCCTTTTGGACGGATTTACAGAGAAAGCTTGCATGAGTAACTCTGCTCCCTTTGTTTTTACTAGCTTTTCTAAATTATTAAAAATAAAACGAGCGGTACGAAAAGTTGGGCCAGCTATAAGAATCTTAGTACCGGGATTAAAAATGCATTGCAGGAAACAAAATACAGAAGCAATAAATGTTTTTCCGCAACCACGACCCCACACACACATGGAAAAGTTTTTGTTCATTAAACCTTTCAAAGTAATCTCTTGAAAGGGCGCTAGCTTTAAGCCAGAGATAAGCTCTGTAGTAAAGCTTAAGTTATGTCGAAGAAATTTAGCTAAAGATATCTTAGCTTCTTTATCCTCTAGCTCTCCCTCTAACCTAACAAAACCTTCGTTTAGATTAGGGAATTCTTTTTCGTTGTCAGTTGCGTACCACATTATAGATTTTTAGTATCGTAGCATAACTGTAAATCTACGCCCCTCACTATACATCCTACAGTTAGAATTTTTTCAGTAACCCTAGACGCTTCATCTTGGCCATCAACAAATAAGAATTGGATGTGATTATTGTTTTGTATAAGCTGCCTTACTCTATGGAATATGAATTCTGGCGTAGCTTTAATTTTGCTAGATAGTTCTCTTAAAGAATTAAAATTCAATGCAGAGCTCAACTTCTTTTCAACAACTATAATCAAGTATGCGTCTTCGGACTCTGCTCTTTCTATTTCTCTCTGGAACCTATCAAAGCCTCCGCTTATCGTTCCTATGAAGTCGTTTAAGGACTTTCTCTCTATATAGGAATTACAGGATACCGACCTGTCGCTGAAGGTATAATCTCCAAACTTGAGCTTTCTCACTCTGAAGTCTCTGTCGAATTTCAGTGGCGTTTGCTCTCTGGTATCTATAAAAATTTTGTATTCATTCTTATCATACTCTTCTGGTTCTGGGATTTTAGTTACGTTTTCGAATCTATTCTGGTAACCTATTGACTCACATAACTTATAGTAATTTCCGAACCTCTTATGGTAGAATTGGATAGGGGGAAACAATAGAGTTCTTAGCTCTACTTGAGTAGGGGAATAAACTAAAGACTTTTCTTCTTTTCTCTTTGTAAGTAAATCTTCGCAGTAATTTTTAACTGTTTCTTCATCTGACGACTTAAGCCAGTTTCTTAGGTTTTCTCTAGAGTTAAAATCTGTACTGAAGTATTGTTTCTTGTTTTTAAATTTAATGATTTTATTATCATGCTTGTCGTACCTAGGGAAGTACTTTTGATAGTACTCAACCATTCTGAGCTTATGAGCCTTAAGATGAGCGTGTAGCTTTCTATCTGACTCAAACTCTTTGCCGCAAACAGCGCATTTAACCATTAACTGCTTCATCTTTAGATAAACCCATTATCCTACACTTTACGTCGTCCATATCCTCGAACTTGTCTACTTCTTCGGAGATTACTTGCTTCTTTCTCTCTGCTAGCTCTATAAGTTTCTTTCTAGACTCTTCTTCTTTCCAGAGTTGAACTAGGTTTAAGATACTCGCGTTCTCTTTGATTTGATTCTTGAGTCTATCGCTTCTTTTTTCTTTTAGATCGTTAAGAAGCTTTTGCTGTCTATTAACACATTGATTGTATTCGTTTTGCGCGGTGTTGATCGATTCTACCAAAGCCATAGATATTCTCGCGCCGTCTGTTTGGTCTGCGTTTTGATCTAGCAGTGCTTGAAGGTGCTCTACTCTTCTTTGGATGTTAGAAGAGATAACAACTTCCGCAGATAGTACTATGTATTGGTCTACTTCCTCTTGGGTTAAATCTGGTTTGTCGTATGTATACCTAATAAAACTCGATTCGTACAACTCTCTGTCTGTGAAGCTGTCGTAACCATTTATGATATGCAAAAATCTGTAGGTATGCATATAGCCTATTAGGGCGTTTATGCCCTTCTTTGTGCTTGCGGGTATGTTATTCTTATCAACCCCATCTAAAACAAACTTATTGATTCTAGCTAAAGTTTTATCAAAAGTCTTGGGTGGCTTGTATTCTACGATCTCTTCATTTGATTCTGGCTCAAATACAGATACTTGGCTAGGTAGAGTAGCTATGTAATCATTTACGACTCTAGCTTCTGAGCTTAAGTTGTTTAGCTTGTGATCTTCGAAAAGCACGCGAGCCATCTCGTGACCCCTCATAGTGCCTACATTATTAACTATAAATTCTTTATGTTCTTCGGTTAGAACTATGTCCTTACTTTTACTCTCGTGAGCCTTTTTAGCGGATATGTTTACAGAGCTTAAGAAAGCTTTGATGCACTTACCGTATTTACTTCTACCGTCTTGTAGTTCTTCCGGTATTTCTGGAAAGCCAACTTGAACTAATTTCTTTAAAGAAGGGGGATTCTCTTTGTTAGAGTTCCATTCTTCAATTATAGAATTTTGCCCATCTGAAGATAAGCATATTTCCTCTAAACAAAATTCATCACGTTCCATAACTAAAAAATATCTAACTTCCCAGAGTTTATAAGGCTTTTTGTTTTTTCGATTATAGATTTTCTAATATTCTTGATTTGCTTATAACCCGGTGGTCTGTTTTTTTCTGTGCTTCTGTATCCCATTTTCTTGGCTGTTTCTTCCTCAGATAAGTTTTCTATGTATAGATACTGATAGACTTTCCACTCCGTTGGCTTGAGGTGAGTTTCCAGCGCCTTGTTTAGTCTTTTAAAGTTGCTTTCTAAATCGCAGTCTTCTCCAGATGATTTAAATATTTCTTGAGAGTGGTTTTCTAAAGGGAGGGGTATTTTAACGTCGTGAGCTTTTTTCTTGCTTCTTTCCCAAAATGCATACAAAGGACATCTATTGTCTTGTTTCCCGTATATAGAACAGTAATCTATACCCTCTGAGGCTGAACATTTTAAACAGGGTCTTGTAAAATTAGAATAGTTATTCCTTATTAAGTTTTTTATTTGATTAGATATTATTCTGTTCAACCAAGGAGCTAAGGGCTTTTGTGGGTCGTATAACTCCCATTTAGTATATATGTGTATCCTTAGTATCTGGGCTACATCTTCGAAATCCATCCATGATATAGCCGTTAGGCTCCATTTTTTTCTACGCTTATTTATTTCAAAATCAATTTCGTGGATAAAATCCTCGAAACTGATCTTAATTTCTTTCTTATCCTCGTCTCGGTCTGGATCGTCCAATTATTTTTTCCTTATCGATCCAGCCTCTTTTCGAAAATCATTCAAAAAATTCTCGTTGTTGGGTAGTTGCCTTTCTCCTTCGTTACTGCTTTGCACTGGACTGTCAATTAGTCCCCCTAGGGTTTCTTTAGGAGCTTCAAATCTTTCAATGTCGAAATCCAGTTTATTTATCTTCGTAGAGTAGCCGTCCGTCGATTCTTCCTCCTCGACACCCAAGACCTCCTGCTCTACCTCCACTTGCTCTTCTTGCTTTTTTGATGAAGCGTAATTTTTACCTAAATCAAGCTTAGCGCCACAACTAGCACAAAACTTAGGTTTGTTAGTTACAGAGTAAACAATCTGCGAACCGCAAGATGTGCAATATTTTTTCATAAATAATTTTAAATATACACGGATTTAAATAAAATCAAACCCCGACTTATTTAATATGTAATTTAATATGTACTTAGACTTAAATAACTGTAATATTATTTAACATGGGAAAACAACAACAGGAAAGCTTTCTTTTTACGAACACTAAAGGTGTTACGTATGAGATTGTTTTTCGTAAGCCCAGAAAAGATGCTTATGGGAGCGATACCTTTGGGTTGTGCGTAGACCCCAGTGAAGCTAAGGGAGATTATACTCCTAAAATCTACATAAATCCGTATTTAACAAAAAAATCAGAATTAAACACTTGTATTCATGAAATAGCTCATGCATTCTTCTGGGACAAGTCAGAAACAGACGTTACTAGATTTGCGGATGTTTGTTCTAATTTTTTGTATCAAAATGGTTGGAGACTCGAAAAAAGAAAATTCCAAGCACCTCCTAGAAAAAGGGGCAAGTCTTCCAATAAAAAGAAGGGGGAAGAAAATGACAAATAATTTTTTTGAAAAAATAGAGGAGATTTTAGATTTATCTTATGAACTTTGCGAGCACGATGATGCTGAGGTTTCTAAAGCGGCTGTTAAAATCAATAATCAGATTTATGACCTAAAGAAAGAACAATCTAATACTCAAAGAGATATATCAAATTCTATTTATAAACTCTCCAAGAGGAAGACTTTAAAAATAGAAGATATAAAAAATATACTTGAGTCTAACGGCATAAAGGTTTAGTGCTTGTTAATATTTTTCATCTTCTTAACTAAGAACTTAACTAAGTCTGACCTCATGATGTCTTCTTCGTCGAACTCGAACGTTCTAACGCCTTTTTCGTGACTTTCTTGATCTGAAAATAATTTAAATAACTTTTCAAACGCACCATCTTTATTGTGATGCAGATCAGTTTGCATTGGGTCCGCTAAGATAAAGCATCTACTGTGATTGCCCATTCTGGTCAATACAGTAGTAATTTCCTTTAAAGTGCTATTTTGGGCTTCATCCAAAATTATACATTTTGACGCCCAGTTCATGCCTCGCGCAAAATTCACTGGAAACATGGAAATGCGCCCCTCTTGTTCAAGCTTCTCGACTCTGGTGTCTGGTAGTAGTTCGTCTAGTTTGTCCAAGAAGGGCAAATTATAAAATCTTAATTTATCGTCGGCAGAACCGGGTAAAAAACCAAGCTTTGATTCAGAAGATTCAACCGCCGACCTCAAATACATAATATCAGAAATAACCTTTTTATTAAGTAATTGTAAGCCGCAGTAAACGCTTAACAGCGTTTTGGAAGTGCCCGCAGGACCGTTTACGAATACGATTCTGCTTTCATCGTCAAGAGCTAACTTAAAGAAGTCTTTTTGCTTTTTTGTCCAAGGTAATTGATGAACTTTGATCTGTCTTTTTATTGGATTTGGATTTTCTCCAATGATAGGACACATCGCGTCTGAAATCTCATCAAGTTGATCTGCGGTATTGATCTTTTTCAGCATTGAGGCGCGATTTTTCGCGTTGCTAGATTTTCTTGGCATTCTATATTTAATTACACTTAATTATCCACAAAAAAAACCATTATTTAAATGGATATCCAGAAACCCAAATAACCAATGAGTTTCTTTTGCCCTTTGTGACTTCTTTAACCCTGTGGAGTAAGAAAGAAGGAAAAAGAGTGATAGTACCTTTTTCTTTGGATGCAGTGAAAGGGGTATCTCTAGAAAGAATCTCTAGTTCGCCGCCTTCATAATCAGACGGGTCAGTAAGCTGTAGTACTCCCGATATCTTTCGATGTACGCCCCTTGGGCCATCTATATCAAGATGATAATCATATTTGCCACCTTTCTTGGCAGAACCATGATAAGTGGTGTATTGGCAGTCCTCTAGGAAACCAGCTAATTCAAATCTCCAAAGACTATCATTAGCTTCTTTAACAATTCCAAAAAGACGATCATAAATCCAAGTATAATCTTGTGTTCTTGGAACCCAACCCACTTTGCCTCGCCGCACATCTTTTAAATCGCCGCCAAAAGTGGATGCATTATCAGAAGATAAGGAATCTCCTATTTTTTTAATTTGTTCTACTTCTTCGTCATTGAAAAGCTTTTGAGCATAATAATAAGTACAAAATTGTCTCTCGTTACCAGCTTTATCTAAATCAAAAAAACAATAACTCATTTAATATAACCTTCGATAGAATGCACTCCATCTGTGACTCCCGCAGCTACTTGTGATACAAACTTACTGTTATAAGAAGAAATATCAAAAAGAGTTAAAGTATTAAAGGATGGAGTAATTATTTCTTTAATTTTATCTTCTTCAGTAAAGAAAGTATTACCGCCCCACTCTGGTCTCCAGTTTTTGGTTAGTTCATAACGGAAACCGATTTTGCCAGAATTGATTTCATGCGGCGCAAAGAATTGCACCTGTTTAAACCGCGTTGCATAGAAAACCGACTTTTTTAATTCCGCGTTAAAGATTTCCGCTATCTTTCCAAAGATTTCGCTGCTTTGAATCAAATTAGTAAAATTACAAATCTCACAAGTACAAGTCTTGGGATGCTCGCCAGTTTTGTCAAAAGAATAAGAAAAAAATCCTCTTCCAAATGATTGTATAGCGGCGAATTCATTTGCTTCAATATCTTCTATTGAATCTGTACGGCTGAAGTAATTAGGTTCAGCTTCGTATCCGGTAGCGTCGTTTCCAGCCAATACGGCGGTGTACCAATAAACGGCGGATTCTTCTCCACTCAAAAAATCAAATAAAAAATCAGCCGTTTCTTCTTTTAAGAAGTCTTTTATTACGACCTTTTTATTTAAATTAAATTGTTCTTTTAATTTGTCTGCTTCTAATGGATTTATAGAGGAGGGTAGTATCATCTATTGATTACTGTTTCGAAGTTCATAAAGCTAACGGGGATTCTCTGTTTCTTCAAGTGCCAGCCTAGATATACTTCAGTATTAAATGGAATCTTATCAAAAAAGTAATATTCGTTGATATAATCAATAATACTTAAATATTTAAACATATAGTCTCTTTTACCTATTCCTATGTGGTCGTTGATGGAATAGTCTGTGTGGTCTGTTGGTTTACTTGATAATACTCCTTCTATTGGTCCAGTGATGGTGAACGGGGAGTTAATACGAAAGTCTGTGCGGGTTCTTATGATCGCGTCGTAGCGAAAGTCTTTTTCTTGCTCGTAGCTCTTTAAGAGAAGCAGGGCTTGCTTCCACGAGTACCATTGGCTGATGTTATGACCGGGTCTAGCTCCCCAAGTCGGAAACGTTGCGTGGGTCCAAATTTTACTGCCAGAATATGTTGTTCCTCTTTCGGTGGGGAAATCGTCATTTACGGGCGTTTTAATCTCTCTCCCATAAGTCTCACAAAAGAAAGGATTATATTGAAAATCTACTTGTTGTTCTATAACGCTTCTTGTTGCTTTTATGTCTTTAACTAAATCATCTATGTTTTGGTGTTTGGTGGTGACATTACCCATTTCTCTGTCGGGCCTATGATATTCTCCATAAGACTGTGGATCATCCCAAAAGTGGCAAAACAAGTCAGCATCATTACAATCAACAAAATTACTTAAAAGATTTTTATAGTTATCTTCTAGGTTTCTTGGTTGACCAGAAAGTATTACTGCTGTTTTCATTTACAGATATCCATTTTCATTTAAAAAATTTTTAATAATTAAATTATTTAGAATTTCTTCATTTTCTTCTTCAGTAAAGAATTCTTTGTATTTTTCTGATTTTCCTCCAGAGGTATTTGTGGCTTTGGTATATAAGTGTTTTTTATATTCTCTCATTTTAACCAATACTTCTTCGGACTTTAAATCTTCTAGTTCTTCTTCGTTTTCGGGAACAATGTCAGAGTTGTAAAGCTCATCAGTTAAATTCATTGCGTCGTTTATCACGGAAAGCTCTGCTGGTAGCTTTAATATTTTGCAAATTTTCTCTACTTGATCGTATCCATAGTTTTCATACTTGATTGTTAGATCAGAATAGCCCTCGTACTTATAAAACAAGGCAATGCTATCAAGAACACCCTCAAGATAGCTTTTATCTGATTCTGGCCATCTTACATTGCGAGATACGGCGGAATCTCTAAAATCTCTGTACGGCAGGATTACGTAAGAAGATTGTATATATTTTGTTCTCTGAGCGTCGTTCACAAAGCCATCATGAGCTTTAATGATATGTACTTGGTTTTGGTTAGAGAATTCGTATCCAACAATACTACTGCTGTATGTAGAGTATCCTGCTGATTCAGATAAAAATCTAAGTAAATTGAAAACCCTAGTAGACCCACTGAGCCTTGGGCCTACTATTAAAAACCTTTTTTTAGCTTTAAAAAAGTTATTTTTTTGCATTTAGGTTTATTATATCACAAGTCTTTGATTTTGGGGGGCTGTTCGGGGATTTTTTTAGTTAGCGGGCGTTTAAATATAAAAAATATAATAACAATTTTATAAAAGGGGGGTTTATGGTTGTTATTGAAAGTTTATATATGATAAGCACTGATTTGAAAAGACCGTGGAGATTGAAATTACACCCCCAAGCCTCTATTTAGGCAGATGTCAATTTGTTTTTTTTAGTAAATGGGTGGTAATCCTATTTGTTTGACTTATGTCTAGGGTTTTCCATCAATTCTCACGCGCCGCGTTTTCCAAGTCAAGCAAAAAATCGTATTGCAATGATACGATTTCTCTTGGCAAGCGTCATGCTTTTCTATATTATCAATACATGACAAACATTCTTGACCAACTCAGCCCCGAAACATTAGAGAAGTACAACGAGGCATTAGCAAACGGTGCTAACGAAGCGCATTTTACCTACGCAGATAATTCATTCCACCGCTACGATATCGCAGACCTTCCATACAAAATGGAATTGTTCCGTAATCGTAACATGGGTCTGCGCCTTGTTAAGACTAACCCCTCTAACCAATGGGATTGGCAAGAGCTAGCAAGCTTGCCCTTTTGGAATAGCTTTGTGGATGACAGGGAAATCTTCTACGCCAGAAGAAATTAAAACCCCGAAAGGGGTTTTTTTATTGACTTCAAAATCTCGGCGGGAGATAATAAGTGGAAAACACTTGTTTTCCACGGTCACGCGCCGAGTTTTTTCCACTAATTCTCACGCGCCGCGTTTCCCTAGTCAATCATATTCGTAAAATAAATCGTATTACAACGACACGATTTTTCTTGGCAAGCGTCATGCTTTTCTGTACTATGTAGCCATGTTAAATGACTTGCACGACATGATTCGGGTTTCCTGTGAGGAGGCCATCACCCCCGACGTAGCGGCTGAAATCGAATTCCGCGAAGAAGAACGCGGTACTCGCGAGGGGGTCGGGCGGAAGCCGCTAACCTTCCGCGAAGCCAAGCTGGGGGGCTACTCGCCCGAAGAGCTTGGCGAGTGCGGCCCCACTTACGATGAAGTGGCCGATAGCTACGCGGCTGATGCTTGGCATGATGCCCAAGAATACCCAGAGTGGTAATCTCAAGCCCGCCGAAAGGCGGGTTTTTTTGTTGACACGCCAAATCTCGGCGGGAGATAATAAGTGGAAA